>JACDJB010002990.1_pt1 | contig 11513 bp, 9 predicted proteins | sample 7454121 | NCBI WGS metagenome assembly JACDJB01 (sample SAMN14253290, study PRJNA609438) | sludge metagenome | isolation source: sludge after 25d culture with pyrite | collected 2018-12-20 | reverse complement strand
CGTATCAATGGTTTCTCTCGATGTCCAATTAATTCGCTTGAACCCTGAAACCTTCGATTTGACGACCACTTCGCCGTGAGCCAAAGAATAATTGGTTCTATCAATCGTGCGATCTACAGCGAGAATTTCGACATCTGCCGAAATAACCGGCTCTGTAAAATAGTCTCCTGAAAAATGGGAAAGATTGGCAACCTTTTTTTCTAAATCCAGCTCATCCACGAGGTAAGTTTCGCCATCGTGAATATATACTGCGCCTTGATGGACCATCCAAAGGCCGCTATTGTAATCCACTTCACCTATCACCTTTGGATCTCCCAAAGGAGAAAAAGCTCGCAAAAGAATAGACCCTGATGGTGTGTTACGCAGAGAGACATGCTGGGACGGATAATCGTTGGAGACCCAGTGATATTTTTCGTTTTTGTAATAGAAGAGTCCGGCATCTTTCAGGTAATTGAGATAGTTAAGGAGTTCTTCTGGTTTCACCCTCCCGAACCCCTCCGAAATCTCAATCGGCATCTCGGCAGCCGCGCACTGGATGTGTTCTATCATGATCAAAGGGTTGTTTGGGTTGATGAGCGCTTGTTCCGGATTTCTGGAGAGCAGGTATTGCGGATTTCGCGCGAGAAACTGATCAAGCGGATTCATGGAGGCGATGAACACCGCTAAAGATGGATTGAATTTACGACCGGCTCTGCCTGCTCGTTGCAGCAACGCTGAAATGGTACCTGGATAACCAGGTAAAAGGACCGCGTCCACACCGCCAATATCCACTCCCAGTTCTAAAGCGTTCGTCGCAACTCCAATGGTAATCTCCCCGCTTTTTAAACCGCTTTCGATTTCCCTCCGTTCTGATTTCAGGTATCCACTCCGGTACCCGCGGATTCTGTTGTTTGGAATGCGCAAAACCCCTCTCATATCGCGTAATAAAATCTCCACAAATCGCCTGGTACGGCAGAAAACTAAGGTCTGAATCCCCCTATGGTAGAGAACAGAGAGTATCTTTCCGGTAGATACCAACAGTCCTTCCCGGATTCCAAATTCCTCGTTTACGATAGGGGGGTTGTAGACGAGAAAGAATTTTTTACCCTGTGGAGAGCCATCCTGGTCAATCAGGGTTACTTTTTCTTCGATTAATTTTTCAGCTAAGTCCTGGGGGTTGTGGATTGTTGCAGAAGTCAGGATGAAAATTGGATCTGATCCATAAAAACGGGTTATCCTCCGCAACCGCCTAAGGAGATTGGCGACATGAGAGCCAAATACACCGCGATAGATGTGAATTTCATCGATCACCACGAATTTAAGGTGTGTAAAGAATCTGTCCCAAAGTGGATGGTGGGGGAGTATGCCAATGTTCAGCATATCCGGGTTTGATAGAACAATGCTTGCTTTTTCCCTGATCACCGCCCGAATTCTCTGAGGCGTATCTCCATCATAAATCGCCGCGCCTATTGAACCAGACATAACGGACGGTATGAGGTCGCCAAAGCTATTTAACTGATCATTCGTCAATGCCTTGGTGGGAAAAAGCATTAGCGCTGTAGCATCACGGTCACTGTAAAGAGAATTGAGGATTGGCAGCTGATAACACAGGCTTTTTCCACTGGACGTTCCTGTGGAAATTACAAAATTTTCATGTCTTGCAGATAAAGTTAGAGCCTCTGCCTGATGCGAATAGAGCGAGTTTATCCCGTTCGATATCAGGGCATTACGGATAAGCGGATGGATCTCTGGAAGAATATCCAGGTAATCACCCTCTTTTCCATCAGTTTCGCGCAAATATGCGATGTTATTTGCATACGAAGCGTCGTTAGTAAGTTGCTGAATGACAGAATTGAGAGAATCAGGTTCGAAATTAGTCATATTGATTGCTTTGCATTATACTATTTGAAATATCCACCAGTTACGCTACTTCTAGCGGGTCAGTTGTGAGGTGTTTGAATGCAAGTGTTAATAAACATTATTGTCGGAGCATTAATCGGAATACTCGTCAATTACCTGGCTGATGTATTGCCAATTACCAGAAAGTTTTCACGACCGGTCTGTTTGAACTGCGGCTATCCTTTCTCAATTAAGGAGTACCTTTTCTCGTTCAAATGCCCAAAATGCGGTAATAAGACTCCTGCCAGGGTGATCGTTGTCTTGATCCTTGCAATTATTTGCAGCGTTGTGCTTAAATTTTTCCCGCTGGGAAGTTTGAGTTATTGGGCTGCTCTTCCTCTTCTGACCTTCCTGGGAGTAATTCTTGTAGTTGATATCGAGTACCGGGTTGTGCTAACTGAGACAAGTTACGCGGGATTGGTCATCATGTTTGTTTATGGCATCATATTGCATGGCTTCTTCCCGACACTTTTAGGAGGTCTAGCCGGTTTATTGATCATGCTGGCACTTTATTATCTCGGCATCCTGTTTAACAAATTAATGAGCAAAATGAGAGGACAGGAAATTGAAGAAGTGGCGCTGGGCTTTGGAGATGTGTATGTCACCACTTTTCTTGGCTTCCTGGTTGGTTGGCCTGGCATCATCGCGGTGTTGTTTATTGCCATTTTTGCGAGCGGTGCGTTCTCGTTACTTTACGTCCTGGTTAAGCTGATCACACGCAAATACCAGTCATTTTCCGCAATCCCATATACACCATTCCTTATCCTGGCTGCGGTTTCTTTTTTCTATATTTCATAATCCTGCAAATTCACAACCTGGTTCAAATCAGGCTTTAGGACCTGCCTGGATAATTGTTGGATCCAATCTGCTGGCAAATCGTTCCATACGGTCGCGCATTTTTTCGATCAACCCGGCGGCAGTCCTGTAATAACTTTCTTTATCCTGCCAAGTATTGACCGGTTCAAGGATTTCATCAGGCACACCATCAACTACTTTTGGAATTTGTAGTCCAAATACCGGTTCAATCCTAAATCCATCTGCGGGGATCTTTGCTTCCAGCGCCATTCTGATCATCGCACGCGAATAGGGCAGGCGAATGCGCCTGCCGATGCCGAAGGGACCGCCTGACCAGCCGGTGTTGATTAGCCACACACCCGGGTTATGTTCTTCTATCCTTTTTAGCAGTAAATCAGCATACCGGATCGGAGAAAGGGGCAGGAAAGGTTCACCAAAGCAGGTTGAAAAAGTTGCTTCAGGTTCATTACCCAGTTCTTTTTCGGTCCCGGCGAGCTTTGCCGTGTAACCCAACAGGAAATAATAAACAGCCTGTTCTTTTGTCAACCGCGATATTGGTGGTAAAACACCAAACGCGTCCGCGCTCAGGAAGAAAATGTTTCGCGGATGTTGGCCTTTTCCTGTCACCACATGTCCTTTGATGTAATCCAGTGGATACGCTGCGCGCGTGTTTTCGGTCTTACTGTTATCATTGAAATCAATCTCTCTGGTTTCCGGGTTGTAACCGACGTTTTCCAGTACTGAGCCGAGTCGTTGAGAAGCCTCCCAGATCATCGGCTCGAGATCACGGCTTAGATTGATCGTTTTTGCGTAGCAACCATTCTCGAAGTTAAATACCCCTTCTTTACTCCAACCGTGTTCATCATCACCAATCAGATGACGATCCGGGCTTGAAGAAAGCGTGGTTTTTCCCGTGCCTGATAGCCCAAAGAATAGGGCAGTATCATCGTGTTTTCCGATGTTGGCAGAACAATGCATCGGGAACACGTCTTCATCAGGTAATACCCGGTTCATCACTGTAAAGACGGATTTTTTAACTTCTCCGGCATAAGAACTGCCACCGATCAGGACCATTTTTTCTTCAAAATTGACTATGATAAAAGTGCCTGACCGGGTGCCGTCTCTTGCAGGGTCCGCGTAATAGTTAGGAACATGGATAAGCGTAAAATCAGGAGTTTCACCGTTTTCCAGTTTTACAGGTCTCAAAAGGTCGCGCGTGAAAAGCGTCGCCCAGGCTTGTTCTGAGACAACGCGAAACGTCTTCGCATAGGCTTGATCCCGTCCGGCGACAGCATCTTGAATATATATATCCTTTCCTTCAAGATAATGTTTAACATTCTCCAGAATCTGTTTGTACAGCTCAGGTGAGATTGGTTTATTAACCGCCCCCCATTCAATTTCAGCATCGGCGGGTTTATTGTTGTTTACAATATACTTATCGTTGGGTGATCTTCCTGTGTGCTTTCCTGTTTCCACAATCACAGCACCTGTTTGAGAAAGTACACCCTCTTTCTTCAAAATAACATCTTCAATCAAACGGGCTCTTCCCACGTTGTAGCAGACGTCCTTATTAGGATCCATATGAAGATATGACAGTAACTTTTTGTTCTCTGCAGATGTTCTCAATTTTCTCTCCAAATAGTTTTCTATTGTGGTGCTTTGCTTAAAAGAAAGTGATACCAGAACCACAAAATATCCGCTGCCGGCTTACGATACACTGAAGAACTGGCATCCTGTAACTCGACATAAGGGTAAAATCCGCGCGAAATAAAACCCTGCACCCATTCCCGGCTGGCGCTGCTCTGAATCGCTGCGCTATAAATCTTCGCTTGCAAATCAAAGTCTATTCGATTATCAGCTACTTCAAATGGTGAGAGCACCTGGTTTTCGTTGGATTGTTGGAACCCAAAACCCGTACTTACAGATGATGGATAGGATATACCAATCAGCACTGGTTTTTGAAATTGATTGATCTGCGGGAGTACTGATTCATCCAATACCATGTCAAATGAATCGCGAATTTCTTTGACAGTGCCTTCACCAATTTCAAGAGCAGGGGACATTAATACATAAATAAAATCCACCTGATCAAGCCATGATGGAGTATAGGTATTGTATGCACTCTTGGTCATCACACCAATTAATTTCCCTGAATAGCGGCTGCGTATTCCTGAAATAATTGCATCCCATTCATCATTGCTAAAGAAGCGGGATGTCGCGTTGGTATCTAATGAGTTTTGTGCGTAATCTAGGTATGAAACTGCTGGTTCTTGAATAACCAGGCCTTCGACATTCATTATTTGAGCCAGGTCGGCAAAATTGAATATAAAACGCTTATATTGTTCGAACCACTCATCCTGATATGCTTCTGTCCACTGGTCCGAGGAGTAATAATTAACTGCGCCTTGCGTGTAGTTGATGTTCGGGTAAAGAATTGTATCTTGCCCGCTCATTGATACATGGTTGATCATTGTCATCGTCTCATGCCACAACAAATCTTGCCCGGGGTGGGGCGCGATATCAGGGTGAAGTGAATGTGCAACCGTCCAGGTGGGTGTGAGTATGACGTAATCGCTGCCAAGGTTTTGTGAAAATTGCAGACCTGCATCAATAGTAGATCGCCACCCGGGTACATACGCAGGAGATAATTCCACACCAGCAATAAAATCCGGCCTGGTTCCAATCGCATCGAACGCCAGATATTGTGATGAATCTGTTGTAAGTTCTGCCGATCCCTGCCATTCTGCCACCACGCTGGTTAATGATTGAGACTGGGGAAGGGGTGTTATTGTCAGCACTGAAGCAGCATCGCCGACGGCGAGATCGCACAGTCCATTGCGGCAAAAACGGTATTCCATGGAATCTGTGTGTTGTAACGGGGAAAAGATCGTGTATTCCCATATGCCGGACCCTCTGTGGATCATTGGCAGCGGTTCCATCCAATCAAATGGCTTTAATTGGAGATATGTTGTTTCTTGAGGTGGGGTTGAATCGGGTACTTTTACTTTGATATTAACAGTGCCAGTTTCGGGAACTGTGAAGTTTTGCACCACATCCCGAATAATTTGATCCTCTTGAATAATAAGATCGCGAATTACAAAACCACCTGTTTTGGATTGCTCCGCATTCCAGAAACCATCCCCAAATGAATATTTATAGCGTAAATACATCCCTACTGGTAATTCAAGCTCAGTGGTGTATCTATTTCGAGAGACCTTCGTAAGCCTGGGATAATTTACCGCTGACCCAGGTGAACCTGATGAGAGATCAGCATAAGCGTTTCCAAGATTCGACAAGTTGCTTACAAACCGCAAAGGCATGTCATTTCCCTGTTCACGGGGAATTCTAACCTCAAACCTCACCAGCGTAGTAGGACGCTTTTTCAGGAAAACCTGAACAGGTGTAACTGCACCCTCAGCAACCCTTGCGCCTTGCTGAAACGTCTCGTACACACCATCCATACTGTAAATCACAAGGTTATGCACACCAGGCAGCAGGTCGCCAAGAATGAATGATCCGTCAGAGGATGTGAGCACCTGGTATCCACCAGCGCTGACAAGCTGATTGGGAATAGGCGCGTTATTCGCAATATCGATCACCTGTCCGGTAATCTTACCGCCGACTGAAGCAGTGGGGGAACTTAGAAATGTAGCGATGATGTCATCGACGATCTGCGGACCATCGAGATGCACTATCCGGAATCGCACTTCCTGGTTTTTCCCATTTCTCTCATATTCAACAGTATCCGAAACACGAACATAGCGATATTTCAACTCAGTGGAAACCTTCAATGGCAGACTCAGCGAATAGTGTGTCGCATCATCCTTAGCCATTTCATATCTTGATGCATTGAAATAAATACCGGTGACGTCATCCACAATTTCGAGCATTAATCGGGAGTCTTCCGGTAAAGAACCAGGAAGAGTAACTCTAAAAAGAACTTCTGCAAGTTGAAAATTGTTGGCTGTAGACCCGGCTGGGAACCATGTCAAAGGAGAACAGGAAGAGAATATAAAAAATATTAAGATAAAAATTGAGGCAAGGGAGTAGAATCGGTTTTTCCGGCAGTAATGTGTGCGTTTCATCATTAGAAATCTACAAAAACACAAAATTTGGGTTAATTCAGGAAATTTTGAATCTCTCCTGAATGATCGACCAGACTCCCCAATACACCGTTTACAAATCGCGAGGAACTGTCTGATCCATATATCTTGGCAAGTTCAATTGCTTCATTTATTGCTACTTTGATTGGCGTGCACTTCTCCACTGCGAACTCCCAAAGGGCAATACGCAGGATATTCCGGTCTATGATCGCCACCTGATCAAGCGGCCATTCAGGAGCATGTTCAGTGATCACCGCATCCAGTTTGTCGATGATTGGCGTTACTCCATAGACAATTTGGCGCACAAAGTCCTCAAGCTTTAGTTCAAGTTTCTCTTCATCCAGTCGCGCAGATACCGTATCTCCTAATGAATGACCGGCAACGTCATATTCATACAGTACCTGTAAGGCAATCCCTCTTGCACGGGTGCGGGATTTCATGGAAATCTAAGCCGTTCCAAAATCGATATCTTCGATATGAATATTGACCTTTCCGATTTCCATTCCCACCATTTCTGAAATCGCTCGTGCGACCTGGTGCTGAATGTTATGGCTTACTTCCCGGACATTCACATCTCTACGCAGAATGACGTAGAGATCAACGTAAACCATGTCATCTTCCACGGCAATGTTTACGCCTTCGTGCATGCCTTTTTTAAATATTGTATTCACATCTCTGGGCGCTGGAGTGAGTCGACTGACACCTTCCACACCCAGTGTTGATAACTGCGCGATTGAAACCAGCACCTCGGGAGCGATTGTTGTCTTTCCGTATGTTTTTTTATTATTCGCCATTTTTTACTCCACAGACTTCACAATATGTCTCGTTATTATAAACCCTATTGTGACCCATAAATTACGGTATATGAGCATGTATAAATTCGTTGCATATTTTCTGTACCTCTGGCAGTTGTTTATCCAAAAGTATGATGTGCGCTGAATCATCGAGGAAAACAAACTCCTTATCAGCTGATGCGATACCTTCGTAAACCTCAACCGCACCCACAGGATCGATCGTATCATCAAATTTCCCCTGAAAAATAACCGCCGGGATTGCGAATTGATCTAACTCCTTCCTCACAATTCTTTGAAAATCGTACAAACTAGCTGCTGCCCGCAACGGAAAAACGCTATAACTCTGTTGAGGGATTGTGGGTGAGGGCTTCCCCTTGGTGAGAAACGGTGTAAATCTCCATATTAATTTAGATAACCACAATAGTTTGATCCTGACCGCAGGAGCAAAAATCATCGCGCCGAGCAGGGTGGGGTATTTAACACCCAGGTGTAGAGCCAACAAACCGCCCATTGATTCCCCAAGAACAAATACTTTATCGTACTCACGCATCAACTCCTGCAACGCATTTTCAGCAGTTGCTAACCAATCCTGCCAACCGGTTTTGTTCATCTCCAACGGATCAGTGCCATGACCTGGCAGCAAGGGTCCACGGGTAGTGTAACCTTGTTCGCCCAGGTAAGCCGCCATTTTTCTCACCTCCACAGTAGTCGCAGAAAAACCATGGATACACAAGACTGCTACATCTCCTTTAGGCCAATAAAACGGGCTCCCATCCAGATGTGGATTCCGTAAGTATCCTGTTGTATTATTCATGAGATCCTCCTTGGTAGGTTGGTATGCAAGCTGTGGCGTAGGGTAAAACAGCAATTCTTTTCTTGGCCGGGGGAAGTCTTTGGATCAATTCCACTATTTTTCCATGCTGATTCAGGGGAATTAACATCAGTTTTTTCACCAATGCAGCATCAATTGACGAGTAAAGATAAACCTGATTATTTTTCAGGATACGTGCAATCTGAAAAGCCTTATGTGGTCCTACTGCAAAATCGTCTCTTGAAAACTTCTCGATAACCTGTTTGTAATCCACTTTGTCAGTCATATAATCGATAAAACCCTTAGACCCAACACCTTCGCGGCATTCTGCAAATAATATAATATGCCCGTTTTCATAGGCAAACTGCGCTGCGTGAGTCATCGCTTTTTGGGATTGATAAAGATTTATATCCTTGGGAAACCCGCCAGGTGAAGCAATTACGATGTCATAAGGTTCGGTCACAGGAATTTGGGTAAGCTTCTTTACAAGCTTTATCCCTGCACGCATTACCGCAACAGGATCTCCAAAAAATACATCAATTATTTCCTTTTTTTCAGTTAAAACGGCATTAAGAGCCAGGTCAATTCCAATTAACTCGCCAATTTCTTCGATATCCTGACGAAGCGGGTTATGTTCGTATTCGCCAATGGCCGATCTTTCATCAAGTAGTAAGCGGTGATTTGCATTGATGGTCTCTCTACCGCACAGCCCAATCGCCGCTGACTTTACACCGCCCGAAAACCCTGCAAAGTGGTGCAGCTCAATATCACCAACTACAATTTTGAGATCATGATCATAAAATTCTTTATTAACAAAAATAGGGGTTTTTCTATTTGTTAAGCCTATTTCGTATAGATTATCTTTTTCATCACAATTATGCGCCAAAATCCTGAAATGATCTGAAATTTCGCTCCCCACAATAAGATTTAATTCAGTTCTTTCCATGGGTAGGTGAGTACCCGACGCGATGAAAAATGTAATATTCTGGCTACTGACTCCAGCCAAACGTAATTTTTTGATCAGCGGAATGATCAACTTGTCATTTGGCACCGGCCTGGTTTTGTCGTTTATTGTTATGGCAATCTTGGAGTTATTGTCTAACTTAGCGAAAGGATCATCGAGACCCAGCGGTGACGACAATGCCTTTTCAACAATTAGTCGAAAATCCGAGATTTTCTTTTCCTCAAACCTCCGTGGAAGCAATAGGTCTACACTGTCGTCTATTTCTGGTAAATAGAGGTCTATATTTCCGTCGCCGTAGGGGAGTACCACATGCATTTTAATTTTTCCTGACATTTTTATAGATAATTATAGCAATCCATACAAAAATATTTTTTCCATAATCTTTCACAAACAGCCTGAAAGGGAGGGGTTTTATGGTAAAATATATTTATGGTTTCGATAAGTATTATTATCACAAGCATAAACTGATATCAATTTCTGGAGTATCTTTATGATGTCAACCATTTCCCAGGCTATTCTCTCTTACATCAAATCTGTAGAATTAGCGCGCAGTCCTCACACCACCTCCACTTATAAAAATGCTTTAAATTTCTACGCTGATACACTAAGAACCCGCAAGACGGACCCGGATGAAGCTCTTGTAAAGGATCTACAGGAGGATTCTATTATCTGGCTTGCTTCGGCTTTGAAAGATCACGCAGCCACTACGGAACGCCTTTACCTGACGGCTGTTACGGGTTTCTTTGAATACCTGGTGGCAGAACGACTTACAGATATAAATCTTCCGCGAGTACGTTTGTTGATCCAACAGCGTGCGCGTAAACCAGGTCAACGATTACCGCAATTTCCTGCGTCGCAAATTGATCAGATTCTCGACAAAGCTGACGCTCTGCTCACTACATCATATGAAGATCAATCCGCTAGATTGGTTAATCTACGCGATAGAGCTTTTCTGTACACATTAGCTGACACGGGTCTGCGTGTTCATGAGGCCTGCAACCTGCGACGTGGTGACCTTGATTGGAACGAAGGCAAGGCTATGATTATTGGTAAAGGCAATCGTCAGGACATCGTGCGTTTCTCAACCAGGGCGACAACCGCGCTAATGGACTACCTCCACGCCAGGGCTGAAATCGACGGTGGCACAGGGAAAGCTTTGAGTTCGCTGCCCATATTTGCCCGCCATGATCGAGGAGCCGGAAAGAAAACCAAACCGATCACCACGACGACCGGAAGAAATATTATCGCTGCTCGCGTCGCTGAATTCGTTGGACCTGAAGCCGTAGGAACGATCACACCCCATTCGTTCAGGCACTATTTTGTTACAAAGGTATTGCGATCATCCGGAAACCTGAAACTTGCCCAGGAGTTAGCGCGCCACAAAAACATCGCGGTCACACAGAGGTATGCACATCTTTCAGATGACGAACTGGACAAAGGTTACTGGACTGCGATCGAAGAAAAATAAAAAAAATCCCGCCATCACGGCGGGATTCGAATGTGCATACGGGTATTTAGTTTACTAAGACCACGTTGCTTGCCTGCAGGCCTTTGGGTCCTTTTTCGATAGCGAATTCGACCTTCTGACCTTCTTCCAGATTGCGGTAGCCATCAGCCTGAATGGCGGAAAAATGGACGAAAACGTCCTCTCCACCCTCACGGGAGATGAAACCGTAACCCTTGGTTCCATTGAACCATTTGACTGTACCGACGATACGTTCTGACATTTGTTTTTTGCCTCCTATAGCAAATAATACTGTGTTTCGGATTTCTTTCGTTCTGTCGGAGCAGTCAAATAAAAACAGCCATGGAGCTTTTTTCGCTTCAGGCTGTGCTTATTCCTTCCAGCTAGAACTACTTTGCATCCTACAATTCAAAATGTTATCACATTCAATGATTCATGTCAAGTAATTTTATGATATTTGACAGGTAATTTTTCAGATTCATCAAGAATGGACTCTTAATTCTCCTGCAGTAATTCCTTCGCCTTCTTGGTCTGCTTTCCTCTCTCTTCTGTGTTGAGAATTCTTTTACGGATTCTGAAGTTTATAGGAGTAACCTCGAGCAATTCGTCTTCAGCCAGGTATTCGATCGCCTGGTCGAGACTCATTTGCTGCGGTGGTGTCAGGCGAATTTCAACATCTTTGTTTGATGATCTCATATTCGTT
>JACDJB010002989.1_pt1 | contig 11514 bp, 5 predicted proteins | sample 7454121 | NCBI WGS metagenome assembly JACDJB01 (sample SAMN14253290, study PRJNA609438) | sludge metagenome | isolation source: sludge after 25d culture with pyrite | collected 2018-12-20 | reverse complement strand
GCAGCTATCAGGCTTATTACGAAACCATCGTCTCGGGGCCGGATGCCATACGGGAATGGTCAACACTGGTTGACCGGCTGACGGTTCAGGAAACCCGGTTTTTCCGGGATCCGGATGCCTTTCGCCTGGTCGCAGACTACGTTCTTACACGACCCAGAGAGCAACTTCGCAAACGGCCTCTCGAGGCCTGGAGCGTCGGATGCTCCACCGGTGAGGAGCCCTACACTCTGGCCATGGTACTCAGAGAGTGTATGAACCAACTGGATCTGCAACCGCTGTATGGTGTAACCGGCTCAGACATCAGCACACCGGTTATCGAGAAGGCCCGGATTGGTCAGTTCAATGCCCGTAAATTGCAGGGCATGGACGAGAATATGAAGAACCGGTATTTCCGCCCGGCTGAGCGGAATACCGTTGAAATTGTGGAGAGCATCCGGGAACGGGTCTGCTTTACCAGACTGAATGTACTGGATCTGGATAAGGCCCCCATGCACGGGATGAACATTGTCTTCTGCCAGAACTTGCTGATTTATTTCCGCCGCTGGCGCAGGCGGGACATTGTCAGGCGACTTGCAGAGCGGCTGGCGCCCGGGGGACTGCTGGTTCTGGGCCAGGGAGAGCTGACTGACTGGCAGCCCCCGGGTCTGCAAAAAGTACCCTCGGAACACGTACTGGCGTGGATAAAGCGCCAGGCTGACGAAGAATAACCGGAGAGGTTATGGGCAACCACCATGACAGCATCGCCCTCGACTGGGTTCGGGGCGAGATACAGGACACGCTGACCCAGGGTCAGCATGCGCTGGAGGCGTACGTTGAAAACCGCGAAGACACGGCACGCCTGCGCTTCTGCCTGAATTATCTCCATCAGGTGCATGGCACCCTGCAGATGGTTGAGCTCTACGGTGCAGCCCTGCTGACCGAAGAAATGGAAAAGCTCACCCAGGCTGTGCTGGATAACCGCGTAACCAGTGTGGACGAAGCCGTTAATGTCCTGATGCAGGCAATTCTGCAGCTTCCCCAATACCTGGAACACCTGGGCAGCAGCCAGGACGATTTCCCCATGGTGCTGCTGCCTCTGCTGAACGATCTCCGGGCAGCGCGGGGTGATTCCCTGCTTTCGGACACCTCACTGTTCAAGCCGGATCTGGGTCCATCCCGCATGCGGGTTGCGAGCAAAGTGTCGCAACGCCTGCAGGACCCCAAAGTACTGGGTCATATCCGCAAGCTTCGCCAGATGTACCAGTTTGCCCTCGCCGGCATCATTCGCGACGATGATCTGGACGCCCAGTTCGTTTACCTGCAGAAAGTCATTCATCGCCTGATCCGCCTGTGCAACAACACTCCTCGCGGAGAGCTCTGGAAAGCTGCTGCCGCCTTTGTTGACACATTGCAGGCCAGGGCCAACCCGGTCAATGCGGCGGTAAAAGCCCTGCTTCGGGAACTCGACAGCGAAATCCGTCGCCTCACTGACGAACACAGGGATATTCTCGCCCAACCGGCCCCCGACGCCCTGCTGAAACACCTGTTGTACTATGTTGCCCGTGCCCGTGATCTGGATTCTGAAAGGGTCCGAGAACTGCGCAGCCGCTATCGGCTCGAGCAGGCCCTGCCCTCTGAAGACGATGTGGATGCAGCCCGCACGCGCGTCTCCGGCCCCGGCCGGGAAGCCATTCACTCGGTTGTCATCGCGCTCAACGAAGAGCTGGCCAAACTGAAGGACCAGCTGGATCTTTTTGTACGTTCAGAGCTGCGCCAGAACAGTGAACTTGAAGATCTCCTGCCCGGCATGGTGCAAGTGGGCAATACCCTCGCGGTACTGGGCCTGGGAATTCCGCGCAAAGTCATTACCGAGCAGACCGAACTGATTGAAACGCTCAGCTCGCAAGCGCAACCGGTTGACGATGGCACCCTGATGGACATAGCCGGAGCGCTGCTCTACGTGGAAGCCAGCCTTGCCGGTCTTGACAGCGACCGGCAGCCGGAGCGCATCGAAACCGGTCGCGACAGCCTGCCTGTTCATTTCAACCAGGGTTCCCGGGAGCTCGGGGAAGCAAGCGGCGCTCTTCTCAGGGAATCCAGAAATACGCTGGAGCAGGTAAAATCTGCGGTTATCAACTTTATTGCATCCCAGTGGGACGCCCGGGAAATCGAGCATGTGCCGGGCCTGCTTCACAGTATCCAGGGTGGTTTGAGCCTAGTGCCACTGGAACGGGTTTCCAGCATGCTGGCTTCAGCTGAACGTTACATTTCAGATGTACTGCTCAGCGACAGGCACGTACCCGACTGGAAACAGCTGGATACCCTGGCCGACGCCATTACCAGCATTGAGTACTACCTTGAGCGCCTGGCGGAAGGCATCAGTGATAACGAGGACATTCTCCGGATAGCGGAAGAAAGCCTTGCCAGGCTGGGCTTCCCGGTAGGCGAAGAGCCCACCTGGGGCACAGAACCCGAACCAGAAGTTCCGGTTGTTGAGCCTTTGGCGGACGACGAGCCGGCAATGGCGGCCAGCATGCCCGCCGGGCAGCCGGAAGCCAAGGCATCGGACGAAGAACTTCTTGATGACGAGATTCTTGCCATCTTTGTGGAAGAGGCCGAAGAAGTCCTGGAAACCATCCAGGAATTTTACCCGCGCCTGCGCCAGAGCCATGATGACCGGTTGGCGCTCACCGAAGTTCGCCGGGCCTTCCACACACTCAAGGGAAGCGGACGCCTGGTTGGCGCCACCAGTCTGGGTGAACTGGCCTGGTCGGTGGAGAACCTGCTGAACGGGGTCATTGATCAGAGCATCAAACCCAATGACGACCTGTTCTCCCTGGTGGATGAAGTCAACGCACGCATCCCGTCACTGATTCACGAATTCCGTGAGGGCCAGACCACCGGCGACGTAGCCGGGCTGATTGAGCGTGCGCAGGCCATGGCGAGAACCCGCCGCAGCGACGATGAACCCACGATGGTACCGGAAGCAGCCGACGAACACCTGACCGAACCGGCGGCTTATCTGTCGGAGTCAATGGCTGACCTGCCGGAGCCAATGGCGGAAAGCAGCGCCGAGCCGGATCCGGCCAGCGACGGTGGCCAGCAGGACGACCTGATCGACGATGAAATCCTGGAGATCTTCGTCGAAGAAGCCGGCGAGGTTCTGGAGACCATCCGCGAATACCTCCCCATGCTACTGCGCCAGCACGATGACCGCAGTGCGCTGTCCGAAGTGCGCCGGGCCTTCCACACCCTTAAAGGCAGCGGCCGCATGGTCGGCGCCCTGGCGGTGGGTGAGCTCGCCTGGTCAATCGAGAATATGCTGAACCGGGTGATCGACGGCAGCATCTTCATGAACGACGATATTGCCAGCTTACTGGAGGAGGCAACCGGCGTGCTGCCTGCGCTGGTCGATGATTTTGAAAATCATCGGCAGCCTTCGGTCGATCCGTCCGCCCTGGAAGCCCGTGCCACCGCCCTGGCCAACGGCGAAATTCCCGACACCAGCACCATGCCTGCTGCCGAAGCCGAAGATATGTCCGGTACCACAGCCGCAGGCGCACCGGACATCGACTATGGAGCAGATGAAGGCGCTGTTGATCCGGTTCTTCTGGATATTTTCGAGAGCGAGACCGAAACCCACCTGCAGACCCTGAAAGACTTTCTGGCCTCCGCAGGCGACAAGTCCAACGTATCCTACACCGATAACCTGTCCCGTGCCCTGCATACCCTGAAGGGCAGCGCGCACACAGCAGGCATTGCGCCGATTGCAGCGGTTATCGCTCCCCTGGAGCGCTTCATCAAGGAATCCCGTGCCCAGAACCTGCGTGCCGATCGCGATGTACTGTCACTTCTCGAAACCGCCTGTGACTTCCTGACAAAAGGCCTTGCGCAGATACGCCAGGAACCACAGGCCTCGCTGCCCGGCACGGAAGCATTCCTGGAAAAGCTGGAATATGTTTCCAATGACAGGCTCCGCACCTACAGCGAAGACACCAGCACCGATGGCCAGCAGCCCGCGCCACCCCAGCTCGTGCAGCTGTTCCGGAATGACGGCCTGGACATAGTTCTGGATGCCGACCTTATCCTTGCGCAGTGGCAGGAAAGCCCGCAGGACCGGAGTTCACTGCATCGGCTCACCGCAGAACTGGCGCATCTTACCGACGCAGCATCAGACGCCGGGTTGCCCGACATCGCGGCGTTATCAGGAGCCTTGCAGGAAGTCTATGCCGCAGCATTAGCCAGGAACCAGGCCCCCGATGCTGCGTTCTTTGCAACCATGCTCAACGCCCATGAACACCTTATAAACATGATGGACCAGGTTGCCGCCGGGCTGGCGACCGAATCGGGTGATGAACTGGTATCCGGGCTTGAAGCACTTACCCGTGCTCTGTCCGCACCGGAAGCCGAGGTCAGGAGTGCGTTCGACCAGGAGTTCACAGATGACCTGGAAGAAATTGACCTCAGCTTTGACATGGACGAGCTTGAAACCGCTGACACACCCGCCAGCGGTGTGGATGCGCAGCCATGGCCCGAACTGCCCCTGCCTGAAACCAACTGGGCTGAGGACGAAGGCACTGACGCATCTGCCAGCGAGCTGGACGAAGAGCTCGCGGAAATCTTCCTCGATGAAGCCCGCGACCTTATCGACAGTACAGCAGAAGCCTTGCAGAGCTGGAGCGAAGCCACCGGTAATCTCGATATCCTGCGCCTGTTACAAAGAGACCTCCATACCCTCAAAGGTGGCGCACGCCTGGCTGATATTTCGGCTGTGGGGGATCTCGCCCATGAACTGGAGAACCTGTTTGAGGGATTGACCGAACAGCGACTGTCCATTAACGAAGACCTGTCTGACCTGCTTTTCCGCTGCCATGACCGGCTTGCCGGCATGATAGAAAACATGGAAGCCAAAGAGCCACCCCGCCCGGCCCCGGACCTGATCGGCGAAATCCGCGCTTACATGGACAACACCACCGGCTCACGGCCAGTAACCGATGTGACTGGGTCCGATGAGCCGGAAAGCGCCGCCTCCGATGACGGGGTGCCACCATGGCCCGAACTTGCAGAGCCTGAAGAGCCCGGTGAGGGCGAACGCTGCGACGACCTGTCGCATCTGGACCCGGAGCTGATCGGCATCTTCCTTGAAGAAGCCTACGACCTGATCAATTCAACAGGCAGTGCCTTGCACACCTGGAGCGAGGACCCGTCCAACCGTTCCGTCGCTGCAGAACTGCAACGTGACGTCCATACCCTGAAGGGGGGCGCGCGCATGGCCGGGGTTGAGGCCATTGGCGACCTGACCCACGTACTGGAAGACCTGTTCGAAAAAGTAGCGGAAGGCCGGCTTGAAGCCAATGGCGCCATGAACGATTTGCTGTTTGCCTGCCACGACCGGCTGGCGCAGATGGTTGAACAGGTTGCGACCCGGAAACCCTGCCCACCTGCCAGCGATCTGGTGGCCCAGGTTGAGGCCATTGTGCAGGGTGAAGCCACACCTGATGTGGCCGGGCCCTCAGACACCAACATTCCGGCACAGCCACCGGAAACCCTGTCTGTAGAGACCGACGACAACCTGACCGGCATCTTCCTGGATGAAGGTCTCGAAATCTACGATGCCATCAGCGAGTGCCTGGATCAGTGGCGGGAAGAGCCCCGGCTAATGGACGGCGTTGCACAGCTGCAGCAGGAACTGCACACCTTAAAAGGCGGCGCACGCCTGTCTGATGTTGACCCTGTTGCGGACCTGGCAGAAGCCTGGTCGGGTGCACTGGACGCCCTGATTTCCAACCCGGGTAACCAGAAACTTTTACTCGCGCTGAGTGATCGCGGTCTTGGCGAGTTGAAATCCATGCTCGACCGGTTGCGTGAGGGCGTAGAACCGGTTGCCGATCCGGAGCTACTTACTGCGTTCAACAATGCACAAAGCCAGGACACCAGCACCGCTGAGCCCTCAGCGGAAGATCCGGCCACGGCCAGCCAGGATGCTGTCGACCCCGAGATCCTGGAAATATTCCTGGAGGAAGCCGGCGAGATCATGGATCAGCTGGAGCAACTGCTGGCTGACTGGCGCAAAGAACCCGCCAACAATCATTTCAATCAGGAGGCTCAGCGGGCTCTTCATACCCTGAAAGGCGGAGCCCGTTTATCACAGCTTTCACTGCTGGGCGACAAGGCCCACGCGCTGGAAGCCCGGCTTATAGATCTTGACGGCAATGCACCTGATGAAAGCCAGTGGCAGGCTATTACCGAAGCGCACGACGGCATCATTGCCCTGGTTGCGGAAATACGGGACAAAGCGGCGTCCGAAGTCGCAGCGCCTGCGCCGGCACCGGAACCAACACACGCGGAAACAGCGCGGGAGCTTGCGGAGGCGCATACCGCCGAGCCCGCACCCAGGCCCGCCCGTGCAAAAGCTCGCAGCAGAATGCCAGACGCACAGCGCATGGCACAGGAAACCATTCGGGTATCGGCGTCACTGCTGGACGAGCTGGTTAACCTGGCGGGTGAAACCAGTATCACCCGTGGCCGCCTTGAACAGCAAAGCAGCGATTTTGGCCATACCCTGGATGAGATGGCCGCAACCATCGAGCGTTTGCGAGAGCAGCTGCGCCGTATGGAAATTGAAACCGAAGCGCAGATTCTGTTCAGCGCCGAGAAAGAGCATGGCCCGGATTACGGAGACGATTTCGATCCGCTGGAAATGGACCGGTATTCGTCCATCCAGCAGTTGTCGCGGGCATTAACCGAATCCTCCTCGGACCTCGCGGATCTGCGCGAAACCCTTTCCGACCGGGTGCGCGACACAGAAACCCTGCTGGTTCAGCAGTCCCGCATCAACACGGAGCTCCAGGAAGGTCTGATGAAGACCCGGATGATTCCGTTTGCTTCCATGGTGCCCCGGTTGCGCAGGATTGTTCGCCAGACCAGCGGTGAACTGGGTAAGAAGGTGGAATTCGATGTGCGCAATGCTGAAGGCGAAATGGATCGCAATATCCTGGAGCGCATGATTCCGCCACTGGAGCACATGCTGCGGAACGCCATCGATCACGGCATAGAAAGCCCGGAGCAGCGCCGCAAAACCGGCAAGCCGGAAGCGGGTGAGGTCACCTTGTCACTGGCCCGGGAAGGCGGCGACGTGGTTTTGCGCATGGCAGATGACGGCGCTGGCATTCCCTCCGCGGTTATTCGGGAAAAAGCCATCCGCCAGGGCCTGTTGCGGGCGGATGAAGAACTTTCGGAGCGGGAAATCCTGCAGTTTATTCTGCAGCCCGGGTTCTCCACCGCCCAGCAGGTTACCCAGATTTCCGGTCGGGGTGTGGGCATGGATGTGGTCGCCAGCGAGATCAAGCAGCTTGGCGGCAGCCTGGATATCGAATCGCAGCTTGGCCGGGGCACCGTATTTACTGTGCGTTTGCCCTTTACCGTTTCGGTGAATCGTGCGCTGATGGTGGCCACGGGGGAAGACTTCTACGCCATACCACTGAACACCATCGAAGGCATTGTGCGGGTCAGCACCTACGAGCTTGAGGAATACTACAAGCCGGATGCGCCCATGTACGAATATGCAGGCCGGGAGTATCGCCTGCAGTATCTCGGCAGCCTGCTGAACAGTGATCACCACCCCAAACTACAGGGCCAGGCTCTGCCACTGCCGGTGATTCTGGTTCGGGGCGCAGAACAGCCGATGGCCCTGCAGGTAGATAACCTGATGGGTAGCCGGGAAATCGTTGTTAAATCCCTGGGCCCGCAGTTCAGTTCCGTTCGTGGCGTCTCCGGTGCCACCATTCTGGGTGATGGTAACGTGGTTGTCATTCTCGACCTGCCGGCCATGATCCGTTCCGACATATTGTCTGAGCGCCAGCGCCTGGCGGATCTTGAAAAAGCCCGTGAAGCGGTGCGCCAGCAAGAACGGGCGACCGTTGTGATGGTTGTGGACGATTCGGTTACCGTTCGCAAGGTGACTTCCCGCCTGCTGGAGCGCAATGGCATGGAAGTTATCACGGCGAAAGATGGCCTGGATGCGGTCGCCCAGCTGCAGGACCACAAACCGGACATCATGCTGCTGGATATCGAGATGCCGCGCATGGATGGTTTCGAGGTGGCCAGTTTCGTAAGACACGACGACAACCTCAGCGACATGCCCATCTGCATGATCACCTCCCGGACCGGTGAGAAACACCGTGAGCGGGCACTGGCCATCGGCGTCAACGAATACCTCGGCAAACCCTTCCAGGAGACCGATTTGCTGAAGACCATCGAACGGCTGACCGGTAATCAGTGATGACCGGCCTTGGCGGTCGGGCTCAGGTCGGAATCGTGTCGGACGTAGTCCTGCAGCGACACCGTCTGCAGGAAGCCGTTGCCAGGTTTGGCCTGGAGGTGTGTTTTTCCGGGGACCCCGAGCGGTTGCAGGATTATCCGGATTTTCCGGAAGCCGGGCTCTGGCTTGTCACTCTGGAAGACGAAGCGGATCACCCTGCCCTGTTCGACTTTTTGCTGGAGAATACCGAGGCGCCGATCCTGTTCGGACTGGACCAGGCACCCGGAACCGGCAGCCCGGAGTACTTCCGCTGGGAGCGAAGGCTTCTGGACAAGCTTGAGCAGCAACTTGGAGAGCTTTCACAACTGGACTCCAGGGCCAGCATCGAAGAACTGGAAACACAGATACCGCAAAGCCCGGTGCCGTCGCAGCTCCCGCAATGGTTAACATCCGCAGCCCGGGGCACTGTTGCAGAAGAGATCTGGGTTCTGTGTGCTTCATTGGGTGGCCCGGAGGCAGTGAAGACGTTCCTGGATAATCTGCCACCGGGTCTGCCTGCGGGCTTTATATACGCCCAGCATATTGACGGCAATTTTGCCGAGGTGCTCACCCGTGTACTTGGCCGCCACGCGCATTACAAACTGCGGCACGCGGAAGAGAATTACCGGATAAAAAACGGCGATGTGGTACTGATGCCGGTTGAACGTGAGTGGAAATTTGACAGTACCGGTGTGCTGACCGAACAGAACAGCCCCTGGCCCGGCCCTTACGGCCCGTCTATTGACCAGGTGTTGCTGAACACAGCAGACCACTACGGTGCCCACTGCCACGCCATCCTGTTTTCCGGCATGGGTAACGACGGCGCGATTGCCGCCCCCTTGCTCAAAGCCTACGGTAGCCGGATCTGGGTTCAGGAGAGCGCCAGTTGCGGCAACAGCTCAATGCCGGATTCCGTGGCCGCCACCGGCTGTGCCAGCTTTTCTGGCACACCGGAGGAGCTGGCCCGGGAACTGGTCAAAACCATCGAAAATTCCTGCCTTCTCAAAGGTCGGCAGAAACGGCGCTCCGCTGGAGGACAAAAGCAATGAATGACAACAGCCAAACCCTCTCCTGCGTCATGATTCCCGTGAGCAGGCGGCAGCTTTTGCTGCCCAACGTATCCATTGCAGAAGTTGTGGATTACGCCTGTAACGACGCGGGCACAGAAACACCGGGCTGGCTGGCCGGTCGCCTGGACTGGCGTGGACTGAACCTGCCGGTTATCTCTTACGATGCCGCCAATGGCGGAGCCCTCTCGGTGCCCGGTGAAAACCGGGGCCGGATCGTGGTACTCAACACCATCAGTGATGCCCGCAGCGACCTTCGCTTTATGGCACTGATCACCCAGGGCATTCCCAGCCAGGTGCGTATTACCAGGGAACAGGTCAAGCGGCTGGACGGTGAGACCGGCCCCGCCGATCTTATGCAGGTAGATGTGGATGGCGAGGCCGCCTGGATTCCAGACCTGGACTATCTGGAATCTCTTGCGAGGGAATCGGAAGCCTGAGCAGGAGACAGTAGCCTGTGAAGGATGCCTCCTCTGGCTCATGGCACAGGGATCCATGCAAATGTTATAATGTTGCAAACTCTGCAGGATCCCCATCATGTCTGCCCGCGCACTGCCGTATCGCCCCCACAATCACGACGCCTGTGTCAGTCAGGCCCTGGCTGATGCCAGGTCCATTTGCCGCAAGCAGAATGCCCGCCTGACTCCGACCCGCGAACGGGTGCTGGAACTGATCTGGCAATCCCATAAGCCCCTGGGGGCCTATGATGTGCTTGCAAAGCTTACCGCCGAGGGCCACAACGCTGCGCCACCAACGGTATATCGGGCGCTGGATTTCCTGCAACAATACGGGCTGGTGCATCGCATCGCCTCACTTAACGCCTTTACCGGTTGCGCCCATGCCGGTGAGCAACACACCGGCATGTTTCTTATCTGCCGGGCCTGCGGCAATGTGCTGGAACTGATGGACCCGTCGGTAGCCAGGGCAATCGAAACTGCTGCCAACGCAGAAACTTTCCGTACGGAAACCATCACACTGGAGGTTGCCGGCCTGTGCCCGGGTTGTCAGGCGGGGCAGCATCATGAATGAAACGCTGGTTGCCATCGAAAATCTATCCGTCCGTTTTGACGGGCGCACGGTGGTTGATCGTGTCAATCTGGCACTGCATCGTGGCGACATCATTACCATCATCGGGCCAAATGGCGCCGGCAAAACCACGCTGATCAAAGCCATTCTGGGTATACAGGCCGCTACCAGTGGCCGGATCATGCGCGCAAAAGGCCTGGTCATCGGTTACGTACCCCAGCACCTGCATCTGGAATCGACGCTGCCGTTGAGTGTTAAACGCTTCATGCAACTCAGTGGCCAGCCGCTGGCCCGTTGCATTTCTGCACTGGAACGAACCGGAGTCAGCCATCTGCTCGAAGCTTCGGTACACCATCTTTCCGGAGGCGAGCAGCAGCGGCTCCTGCTGGCCAGGGCACTGGTTCGTAAACCCGATCTTCTGGTTCTCGACGAGCCTGCCCAGGGCGTTGACATCAATGGCCAGGCGGCACTTTACGACCTCATTCGCCAGTTGCGGGACGAGCTGAACTGTGGCGTTATCATGATTTCCCATGATTTGCATCTGGTGATGGCGGCCACCGACAAGGTGATCTGCCTGAACCAGCACGTGTGCTGCAGCGGTTACCCTGCCGATATCTCCCACGATCCGGCCTTTATTGAGACCTTTGGCCGGCCAGTGGCCGAATCCCTGGCGGTTTATCATCACCACCACAACCACAGCCACGACCTGCACGGCAACGTGGTGGGGTCCGGGCCCTCGCGCTCAGTCACCGGTCATGACGAAAGCCATGCAGAGCGCCAAGAGGGGTGTCAGCATGAGCATCATTGATGCGGTACTGGGTGATTTTTTCTGGCGCGCACTTATTGGCGGTTTCGGGGTGGCTCTGATCGCAGGGCCGCTGGGTTGCTTTGTAGTGTGGCGCCGCATGGCCTATTTCGGCGACACCCTGGCTCACTCGGCACTGCTGGGTATAGCTCTCAGCTTTCTGATCAGTGTTCCCCTGAATCTCGGGGTTATCATTACCAGCGTTGTCCTGGCCATTGCCCTGATGCTGTTTTCCCGCAATAAAACCCTTGCTACAGACACCCTGCTGGGCATTCTTGCCCACAGTGCACTGGCCATAGGTCTGGTGACCCTGAGCTTTATGCCCCATGTACGGATTG
>JACDJB010002987.1_pt1 | contig 11520 bp, 24 predicted proteins | sample 7454121 | NCBI WGS metagenome assembly JACDJB01 (sample SAMN14253290, study PRJNA609438) | sludge metagenome | isolation source: sludge after 25d culture with pyrite | collected 2018-12-20 | reverse complement strand
GCTGGCGGCATCCTTTCTTGCCCTGCCTGGGCAATGCGCGGTTACTGAGTCGGCGCGCATTTTTTCTTTTAAAAGCCGCCCGGCTGCACGTCGGGCGGCGAAATGACCTCAACCTTCCGTCGATAAATCATTCCTAAACTGATCGTACTCTTGACCAGGCTGAGAGCCTTGGACTATCTACCAGCGCTCGTTTGCGCAAGCATTTCTTGTAATTCTTTTTCTGCTGCCAACACCACGGATTTCAACAGGTCAATAAACTGCTCGTCGCGTGGAATCATGGTGTGAAAAAGTTTTAAGTCGTTCGGGTATGCCTCGAACATTGTGCGCTCCGATTCGTCACGATCTCGGGAAACGCCAGGATCGAAGGAGACGAAATAGGCATATCGCCTATCGCTTGCCCACATTCCGCCCTGAATCTGGACGTAATACTCGAAGCGCTCGGATTTGAACCAATCCAGGTCGGAAGCATATCGCCAGTTTTGCAGGTGAATCCCGCCGTTAAACGGGCACTTTGCCTCAAGTATAGTATCGGGATTGATACAACCGTCGAGCGTTGCGCCGAACGGGAACCCGTCTGCCTTGTGGAACTTTTGCGCCTTGCCGGTGTTCTCCACTTTGATGCCTGTGCGGCGGGAAAATTCTTCAATGGCGAACACCTCCCACTCATTGCCCCAATCTGTTTCGCGGAATCCGGAGCCACGTTCTACCCGTGTACCAGTGAGGCGCTCCCAGGCTTTTTCACAGATGTAATTCCTGGCAGTGGCGTTTCTTGCCGGCTGCGCTTTGGCGGTGAGCAGTTTGTGTAATTCCGATGCCGTGAACAGGCCGGAGCGCTTGCGAAATTCGGCGGCGGCTTGAACATCGGCGCGGGATTGATCCCGCACCGATGTTACAAAGTTGGCCGGCAGTTGGTCGAATGTGAGTAGTTCGCCGGTCATGGTTTAGCCGTTGAATTGTTCGACCAGGAATTTTTTGGCTTTGCCCGCCACGGACTCTTCGCAGGTGATCCGGTAAGTAGCGCCCTGCGGCCGGCCGAACATTGCCTCTTTCAGTGCCAGTTGCCCGGCAACAATTTGGCGGTCGCCGTCATGGAATACCGCGAAAAAGTTTTCTTCCAGTTCTTCGCCTGTCTTTTCGTCTACTTTTACGGAGCGCTTCCATCCAAGGAAAACGAGCACCTTGGTTTCGCCTCGCTTCGCTTCCCAATAAACCGGCGTAATGTCGGTGAATGCGGTTTTGTCGGCTTTCTTTGCGGCTTCGATTCCGCTGCGGATAGCCTGCACCTGCTCGTTATTGACGGCGAACGGGTTAATCATAAGCGGCGTTTGTTCGCCCTTGTCAGTTGCCAGCGCCACAGCGCTGTTGTCGGATTTGTTGTTACTCATTGTCAGGAGTGTTTGGTGATGAGTTATTGTTGTGCGGCTTGCATCGTTGCGCGCCGCGTGATTGCGTGTTTGTAGGCCTTGAGATAGAAGGAATGGAGTTTCGATTCATTGAACCGGCTTTCTCTCCACAGTTTCAAGGCTTGCCGGGAAACTTCAATTCCCCTTGTTTTCAGGTGTTCGCGGGCGGCTGCGGTAATCGCGTCCTTTTCTGGTTTTGCCGCCGCTTTGTAGTGCTGTACTATTTCTGCTTTCGTCATCGTGTCGGTTGAAAATTCCGGGCTGGCTAACTTGCGTCTGCCGCCCGTATAACTCATGAAAAGTCTCGTTATTTGAGCAATTCTACCGCCTGTTGCAGTAGCGCCATAGCGCGAGCAACCTTGTCACGGCCCGCCTTTGTGGCCATTTCCGGCGCCTTGATATTCCTGATTTCGGCAGCAAGCGCTTTGGCTTTTTCAATGTCAGGCGCCGCTTGTTTGGCGGCTTCTTCGGCCTTAATGCGTGCGGCCTCTGCGGCTTTCGCCTGGCGCTCTGCTTCAGCCTTTGCGCTTGCTTCGGCTTCGATCCTCAACCGTTCGCGGCGCTCCTCTTCCGCCTTTGCCTCAAGTGCTTTCCGCTCTACCTCTGCCTTTTCGCGCTCCGCTCGCATCTGTTGTTCGCGTTGCTCTGCTTCGGCGCGTAGCTGTTCGTTTTCAACTCTTATCCTTTCGCGCTCCTCTGCATCTGCTTTCTCTTTTGCAATGCGCTCGGCTTCTTGTATTCTTTCGCGCTCAATGCGCTCTGCCTCTTCCCGCTGAATTGCCTCATTCTTTGCCTGCATTTGCAGTTTTGCGCCGTTCAAGATTTTGGCATAGTCATCGTCTCCCATTCCGCCCAGGTCAAGATTGTATGCAACAAATTCCATGTAGGGTTGCAGCTCCAATTCGCGCTCTGCTTTCAATTTATCGCGGCGCTGCGCCTCTTGTATTTCTGCGAATTTTTCCTGCTTTTCAAGGTGCTCCTCTATCGGCACAATCATGTACTCGATCACGTTGTACACGCCCTGCACCGCCTTGCCGTACCTGATACTATCTTCTTTCAACTCCTTGCGCGTCTTGTCGGCTTGCACCCGTATGTCTTTCAGGAATAGGCGCGCCTTTCTTGCGTCCGCCATTAATTCTTTTTGCGATGCCTCCGTGACAACGATAGACGCGGCCTTGGTTTTCCACTCTTCCGCTTTTTCAAAAAACGGCAGGAACTTTTCTTTAAGGGTAAGCCCGGTTTGTTCTTCAACGGCGCTTTCGGTTATGACCGAAATAAGTTGGTTTGGTGCTGTTGCTGTTGCTTGCATTGTGGTATTTTATATGGTGGAGAGATATTAGAATAACCGGGCCTTGTACAACTCCCGCTGCACATTAGCCAGCGGCCCTTTGGTTTCGATCCGGTATTTATCTTCGCCGGCGTGTTTAATGCGGCGAACGGTTGACAGCCCGTAGACGGCTGCTTGTATATCGCTGTTGATTTCAGGAAGTAGGTAGGCGGCTTTTACCGTAACAATTGTTTCCGTGTCCAGGATTTCGATTTCATCCCAATCCGTTGGCAACTCCACCGGCGTAGCGGGCGGCGTCATGTAGCATTCAAGTACGGCAACTTCCAGGCGATTGCGGAGCGCATAGTTGAATTTTGCATCGTATGGGTAGACCTCTTCAATGGTCATGCCTATACGCCAGCAGGAAAGAATTGTAATGTCTTGTTCGAGAATCTCCGCTTCGCCGACGTAGATCACGTCGTTGTCCAAAATGTAGCGGAAGCGGGTTGTGGTAGGTTGTGCAGCAGTCGGCATCTTAATTTGCAATTTTGATTATGAATGATTTAATTTGCAGCGTCAATCAAATTGACAGCACAAAGATAACATCACGAACGTGATATTGTCAAGAACAAAATGCTCACTAACGTGATATTTCGTGACTTTGCAATTTACCCGACATTTTTTTGCTAATCTGGAAATATTCCCATGCCTTTTCTGACAGGATGGCAACACTAAATTCAGGTCAACACTTGAAAGCGTTGATCTCGCAGGCTGGACATACCCTAACTGACCTGGCCCCAAAGATTGGATATATAAGGGAGCACCTAAGCAGGCTGATTAATTCCGGCCAAGTTGATGAACTGTTGGTGTGGAAGGTGTCGCAAGCACTTGGAGTTGACTTTGTCTCCGTGATGTTCCCGCCCGCGAAAAATCACGAACGTGATCTTTCGTGTGAGGAGGAGCGGGCGATGCTGCGGTCTGAATTAGAAGAGGCGCGCCGTACAATCAGCGATTTGTCCGCAACGCTCAGGGCGTTGACGTTGAAAAATTAATACCTTCGATTTTCAAAACCAAACCTTACTACATGGAAATAATAGGACTCTGGCTAATCGGCACCATCGTTGTCGCCATCATAGGCAACGGCCGGAAAATCGGCGTGATTGGCGCCTTGTTCGCGTCGCTGCTTCTTTCGCCGCTGATCGGACTAATTATTACCCTGTCATCGAAACGCCTGGAAGACATGGAGATGGAAAAGCAGACAGCCCAGGAAGCGAAAAAACAAACGGCTGCCCTGGAAGCGATGCGCGCCGGGAGCCTGGCCGATCAACTGCAACGGCTTGCCGAAATGCGAGACGCCGGCACAATTTCAGACGACGACTATACAGCAGCAAAAAACAAGTTGCTGGCATAGAGTTTGCACTATACCCTTTCCAACCTCGCCCGAGGTTGTGGAGGGAAACTGAACACCCCGGCTGCGAACGAGCAGGCCGGGGTGTTTTCATATAACACAAAAAAGCCTCTGCACTACGCCGGGGCTTTTTTGTTTGCGGGTGGGGCTATGGCTTTTTCAGTTTTTGCCCAAAATTCGGGCAATCAGTTTTGCTTTCCATTCGCTTGGCCTATCAACATGGCTTATGTTTAGGAGGAAGTCTGTTATAGATTGCTCCATATCCTCATCGGCTTTTTTTTGTTGCTCTATTTTGGCCTTGCATAATTCGCAATCTTCAGGCGAGACGATTTCGGGAATATCGTCATCAGTTGGCGTGTCTTTGATTGGCCTCAAAGAAACTTGTCGATCACAGGCATTGCAGATTTTTCTTTTCATGGCTTAGTCATACGCGACAAAATCGCCTTTGTAGTTACAGGTTATGTGCATGAACTTTCCGCACGTGCATTTATGCCGCATCGAAAAGCCCTTTGCTTTGAGCCACTTAGGCTCCAGCGCTTCGATAGGCTGCGGCGCTTTACACGCCGGGCAAAGTGCCTTTGATTCTGCAATGTGCAGGATGCCGTTAGGAATGTGGATGGTGGTCATGGCTCAATCATTGCTTTAATGCCCGCGTATATCGCCATTCCAACAAGAAACAACAACAGTATAGTGACCCCTACTGCAATAATAATAAGGCACCATTCGAGTACAAATAAAAGGGTGGTCATGGTTCAGTCTTTCAATATAACAGTTTCACGAAATTCGTACCTATCTGGCGCGTGCTCAGTCAACACCCGCCGTATTGTCTCGGGCCTAAGCGGGTAGCGCCGCTGCCCCTTTGCCGCCGCATTGCGCTCGTACATTCGATCCCTTTCCTCTTTCCCCAATTCAGCCCAAAACGGTTGTGACCTGGCCCATAGGTAGAAGTCGTGCCATGCGTCCAGCGGCGTTAATTCTTTTTCCATGCGGCAAAATTGCACGTTATGTTTTTTCGCACAAAATATTTTGTCGGAAATTTGGATATTATGTTTTTTCGCACATACATTTGTCTCAAGAAATCCGGCGGAAAAATCCGGCGGACGGAAACGGAAAATGGGCGAAATTCACGGAATGAAACAAATGACAATAACGGAATTGGCGGAAACCTACGGACGGAAGCCGGATACGATCCAACGGAAAGCAAAGGCTTTGCTTCCGGCTCCGTCCGGCGGAAAGTGGAGCATCTATTCCGTCGTGACGGAAGAAGAAGCGCGGATTATTTTAGGCGATATTCCGGCGCCAGTTCCGGCAGTTTCCGCCAAGCCTACCAAACAGCGTGAGCCAAAAACGATTCCTAACCAACCCGCCCCGGCACCCGAGGCAAACACGCCGGGGCGGGCAAAATTTACATGGCCGTCATTTCACGCGGTGCGCCGCTTCATTTTCAACACCCTTGCCATTGCGGTGGTATGCGGTCATGGCTTCCTGATCTGGCAAGAAGCCGCCGAATTGTACGGCTACATTGGCAGCATAGGCGGTGCGGTAATCTTCGCTGTGGTTTGCCTGGCTGTACTGATAGCCTCTGACGCATCGCGCACACGCACAAGCGGCTCTGCGCTCTGGTTTATGCTATTCGTGGACGCTGCCGCCGGTTTCGTTCACTACGAGGCGTTACACACGCTTTCTGTGCCAAAGGCAATGACGGTAGGCTTTTGCATTTTTATTTGTGCGTCGTCATTTGTGGCGCTTTTGCTTTACCGGGACTCAAAATTGGACTAACCGCAATCAACATATCTATGACGAAACTAATCCACCCTCCATGCAAGACTATGAAATCACCATCCCGCTACCGGCAGAGCGGACAGTTTTCGCTTTCGGGCGGCAAATTGTACAACTGCCGGGAACATTCACCGCCGGGTATTACCCAGGCGAAGAAACGGCGCCCTTCAAATTAACCCTTGCCAGTGCGGCAGGTACCGAATGGCGCGAATTTGCGTTCACCGCATCGCAGGCCCGGCAGATAATAGCGCTTTGGGCCGCGTGGATTAGAAAACGGGGCATGGTGCCTCACAATATTACAGACGAATGAACCTGACATCCATTTTCCGGCAAATAGACGAAGCCTTAACCGGCAAGTGGCCGCAACCGGGCCAATATACGGTTGCGTGCCCTTCCGAATGGCTACCAAAACAGGTGCAATCAGTTGCAAGTGCGCCGGCAAAGAAAAAGGAGAACGTGTACTGCGCTAATGAAGAAACCCAAACCTACCATTTCAGGGATAAGGATTTTGCCGGACCTTCCGGCAATACAACGCGCCCCGGTGCGGTGTCAACGCTTACGAGTTTCGATAATTACATACTTCAGGAGTACGCAGACAGGGACGCCAAAACGCGAAGCAAAAGAAAGGGCAAACCGGCAAAGGTCAATGTAAACTGGATACTTGCCGCCGATCTTAAGCAATGCTGGTATGAAGAAATGAGCGTTGAGGATGCTATGCAGGAGTGCGGCGTGTCAAAATCATACGTGGAAAGATACTACGGAGCCTACTCCACCGCCCTAAACAACCAAAATTCGGCTACAATCGGTTTGTAATCTGGTTATAGTCTGACAATCAATAAGTTAACCCCTCTCGGTTACAAAACACAAACTGTAATTTTACTATAATCACTTTGTAAATGGGAATTATAATCGGCATTTTGGTAGGCGGCATTGGTATGCTCTGGCTTTCAAACCGCCTGAACACAAAGAACAAGGCCAACTTTCGCGCCCGCGTCCTTTCAACCTTTACCGGCGTTTGGCCCGTGTTCCCGTATTCGCCGTATGACGAAACGGTGGACGCCCGCGCCGCCGAGATTGCAAACGGCTTTGTCGAGCATGGCAACCAGTTTCCGAAGTACGTTCAAAAGTATTATTACAACGACGTGATAAAGGATGCCAACGGCAACGAAAAGTCTACCGCTTCGCTGGACTGGCAAAACTGCCTGGTGCTGTATATGCACGACTACCTGCGTCGGGTAGAGCAATTCCATGCAGAACAACACGCAAAAAGTCCAACCGCTGCGGCTGAATTTTTGGCCGGGCAGAAACAATCAATGAACACACTGTAACCCATGCTCACCACCACCGACCGCCAAATATTAAGAGACAGGCTTGCCGACATGAAGCCGGAGGCCCGTGTGCGGCACATAGCCATGTTGCGCGCAACGCCGGGCAAGGCTGCCGAAGTGGCGGTGTTGGAAGGTATACATCAACAGTTGTGCTATGAAGAACGTGCGGCATCCACGCCGTTGGAGGTAGTCGGCAATTGCGGCCCTGCGAAGGCAACGTACTACGCCCAGGCAAAAAAAGATGCGCCTGTTTATTGGACGCCGGAAAGAATAAAGTATGCAGTGTCTTTTGTTTCTGTGTCTGCCGGAATTGTGGCGCTTTTGGCTTACGTGATTATTCCGGCTGTTGTGGCTATGGCTTCCGTCGTTGTTTCCGTGGTCGCTTCCGTCGCGCCGTATATTGCCGGCGGAATTTTGGCTTTCGTTGTGCTTCGTTCCGCCTTATTCGGCGAAAAAAAAACGGGCAATTATCCGGCGGAAAATCCGGCGCGACAATCAGGCGGAAACGTGTACAACGTGTACGTGGGAGAGGGACAGGTGCACGTACATTCCGGCGGGCAAAATCCGGGGCAATGAGAAGCGGCTGGCTATACCTCATGCTACACTTCCCGTTCGTGATATTCGTGAAAATCGGGATAACAGGTAAGACGGTGAAGGGAAGGGCGCGACAAATAGACCGGGCAATGTTGGGCTTTCCAGTGCCAGTAATGATAATGTACTTGCCGGCAGTGCGAAGATTCGAAACGGGATTTCACCGCCTGTTTTCGCCGCTGTCGGCAAGGTTCTACCGGGGAGACGGTTCGACGGAATGGTTTTTGTTTTTGGCCGGGGTGCCGGTATTTTTGTTGGGGCTGTTGTATTGGTGGGGGATTTATTTGGTGGTAACTAATTTGCAAACGATTATTTCAATTTTCATACAATGACAACTAACACAGTTTCCCCCGCTACCGCCAGCCTTTTAGCCGCCGCCGGTTTCCCGCAACCCGCGCCCGCGCCGGGGCAATGGTGGGGAGATGAAAGCGGCGTAGTTCTTATTTTCGCAGAAATGATCATGGCGCCGGACATCTACTGGGAAGATGAAAATGGCGATAAACAGCAGATAGTCGGATATACGCCGGTAGTTCACCATATAGCCGACGGTCGCCCAATTGTTGACGACTATTTTGATGCCCGCGACTTTCGCGGCTTTGTTTATCTCCCGACGGTGGGGGATATATTGAGGGAATTGCCGCAAGGGATTACAATAGCCTACCGAAATACGCAGTACCATATTGCCGGGCACAAACACGATAACGAACACGAGGCCGCCGCGATGGCCTATGTCGAACTCAAAAAAAATTAACTATGGCAAAGTATCCACTAATTTCAGAATTGAACTATGACCAAAAATGTCACATGGCATGGCGGGCAGATAGGTACACCGGTTTTGGGTTAATACAGATTTCAAGGCTTTGCCGTGGCGAATCTGGGGACATGACAGTAAACGAGGCATTTGAAAAACTCGACATGAAACCACACCAGGCGAAATGCCATGCCGCCGCTGTTGTAAAGTATGACCCGGCAACATACAAGCCGCTTAAATCATAATATTGCATCTATTGACAACACCACGTATCTTTGTCAATAGGATTTGTCAATTAGTTTTCATTTGATTTTTGGGGTTAAAATGGACCTGCAAGGCGCAAGTTTTGCGGGTTTTTTATTTGCTTAAATCGTTGATTTCCTGTAATTTAGTGTCAGTTTTAACCACTAAATTTTACAGGAAATGGCTTTAATTAAACTAACAAATTCCGACCTTTTTGCTGTTGTTGACGATTGTGACACTATTTTATTGTCTAAGATGAATTGGTCCGCGTGTAAGGGGCGAAAAACATTTTACGCCTATGCGTCTATTAACGGCAAGAGGGTGTTAATGCACCGCCTTATATTGAGGGTCACTGGCAGCAAGAACCACGTTGACCACAAAAACGGAAATGGCCTTGATAATCGCCGGGAAAACTTGAGGGTGTGTACGATCACAGAGAATAATATAAACCGAGGCGCATACAAAAACAACCGGGTTGGCCTAAAAGGGGTTAATCCATTCAAGAACGGGAAGTTTGGCGCAAGAATAACTATTGGCGGTAAACTGTCGTATCTCGGAATATTTAACACTGCCGAAGATGCTGGAAAGGCATACGACAAGGCCGCGAAGATTTATCACGGCGAATTTGCAAACCTGAATTTTCCAAGATAGATTTGTACTTTGGTTTTTTGGGGTTTATTATAACGGCTCGGAGCAATCCGGGCCGTTTTTATTTGGGCGAAAACGAAAGCGCCCGTTTCAACCACCCCTTGTAAAACACCTGCATATTCGGCCGGCGGTTCACGATCTGCCGGTATAGGTTCACCCGGGCGTCCACCATTGCCGCAATAATACGGCCGGCATTGCCCCTGTTGAGCGCCGCCAAGGTGATCGGTCCCATCTTCCCGTCTGCCTTCGTTCCAACCGCCCGCTGTGCCGTTCGTATTGCCGACCTTGGACCGTGGTTCACAGCCATATCAAAAAGCAGCGCGGCCAAATCACGGTTCAGGATTTCGCCCGCCCGAACGGCATTCCAGTAATCACGCCGGTATATTTCGGCAGCGATGTCGTGCGAGAGGGTGAGCATATCTTCCCGGCTCGGGATTCGGCCCAGGTGCTTTTCCAGCACCGGCGCGGAAACGCCCAGGTTGGTGCCGATGTTCACGCCTGCGCTATTGAAGTTTCCGGGGTCGTTCGGGTTGTCCTGGTAACCGCCCTCCCAACGAAAGGTTTTTTCTAAGGCATATTGAAAGTTGTCCATAGTCGTAAAATTGAAAAAGCCCCAGCCCGTTGGCCGGGGCTATCCCACTATAAAAATTTTGACAGAACTTAGTATGTGTCGCGGCCCGTCTTCAATTCAACGCGCTCCGCGAAAAGCGGCGACGTGTTGAAAACAACTTTGTCGCGCTTCGGAATATCCACGGTGCCGCCTGTGTCGAAGTTGCGGCCCTTGCGGGGCGAACGTTCTTCGAGCATGAAGGAGCCAAGCCCGGCCCATTCAACGCGGTGCTCGTCGAATTCGGCGAGCGCCTCGCTGACTACCGGCGCAACTTCTTCCAGAATCATTTTCACGACCTTGGAAAAATCCTTTTCGTTGCTGACGGCGTGCAATATCTCTGGGCCGGCCTTATCAACGATGCCACGGGCGATGTCGCCCAAATCGAATTCACTTCCTTGCTTTTGCATATCAGTACGGCGCTTGTTTGATTGAAATATCGGTGGATAGGTTCACCCTTCGTGTTCCAGACGGCGAAAAGTAAAACACACGCGCCCGCCTGGCATACAGCAACCCCTCCCAAAGTGCAGTGCTCGCAGCCGTGCCGTCAATGGTCAGTGTTTGCGTCGTGTGCCACCGGGGGTTTGATGTTGCCACGTCGTTCGACACCTGAAGGTAAGCAGTGCCGGCATTGGCGCCGCTGATCGAATCGGCCTTTACCTGAATTGAATAATAGACCGGGCGCTTGAACGTCCAGTCCAGATTCAGGATAACGGTATCCTGGTTTACGAGGCTGTCCACGTCGGTTACCTGCTCATAGAATCGCTGCGAATAGGATTCGGTAGCGGTGAACGCCGTCAATGCGGCGATGATCGAAAAGAGAAAAAGTAGTTTTTTCATTAAATTTATTTAAAAAGTTTTTAAAAACCGTTTGCTTATGCGCCTACCAGTACGATGCGCTTAATATTTGCGGCCGGTACGCCAAGCGCTTTTTTTATGTTTGCTATCGGCACGGTAACGAACTTTTTTACATTTCCACCACCCCCGCCGCCTGTTTCCGGTACGGCCCAAAACGGCGAACCGTCCGCGCTATATTCGAGGGTATTGGTATCAATACCGGCTTTTGCCGACACCTGAACGAACGGCGAACCGTCGGCAGAAAATTGCCCGGTAAGTAGGTCGCTTTTTGTCGGCAATGCCATTAGTCAATATCATTTTCACCCAGGATTAACCGGGCCAATTTCCATTTCGGCGTATCTGCCAGAAAATTACGCACGGCAATAAATACCGTGTTTTCAGTCATGTTTGCCAGCGTGACATCCTGCTTTTCGGCCAACCGTTGAGCCAACAGAAAAACGAATGTCCGAATAATTGCCGCCTCATACCATGTCAGCGTACCCAGGTAGTTGTTGTACTGCGCAAGCGTCGTATTCGGCGAAGCCTTTACCCGCCGAATCATGTCGATCAATACCGCCTTGTGATCGAGCAGGGAAAACGTAAGCGGCTGCACGGCATTAACCGAGCGGGCCGTATCATTCGCCTCCGATAGCGCCTG
>JACDJB010002985.1_pt1 | contig 11531 bp, 10 predicted proteins | sample 7454121 | NCBI WGS metagenome assembly JACDJB01 (sample SAMN14253290, study PRJNA609438) | sludge metagenome | isolation source: sludge after 25d culture with pyrite | collected 2018-12-20 | reverse complement strand
TACTCGGGCATGGGCTTCGCCACCGTCCGCACCAACCCGGATGTCCCCAAGCATGACGGCATCACGATGATGGTGATCGACATGCACGCCGAGGGCGTCGAGGTGCGCCCGCTGAAGATGGTCAACGGCGGCAAGGAGTTCAACGAGGTCTTCTTCAGCGACGTCTTCGTGCCCGACGATGACGTCGTCGGGCCGGTCGACGGCGGCTGGACCGTGGCGCGCGCCACGCTCGGCAACGAAAGCGTCAGCATCGGCAGCGGCGACGGCGGCATGGCCATGCCCCCCGAGCTGCTGATGTCGGCCTACGACGCCCACCCCGAGCGCCTCGGCGGCGGGGCAGCTCGCCTGGGGCGCTACCTGGCTGACCATCAGGCGATGGGCCTGCTCAACCTGCGCAGCACCAACCGCGCCGTGTCGGGCAGCGAGCCCGGGCCCGAGGGCGCTGTCACCAAGCTGGTGCTCTCCGAACTCGGCCACGATGCCGCCGCCATCCTCACCGAGCTGTACGGCCCAGATGCGGTGTTCATGGACGGTGACGCGGTCATTGGCAACCAGATGGTGTTGATGCACCGTGCGCTGTCGATCGCTGGCGGCACCTCGGAGATCAAGCGCAACCAGATCGGCGAACGCATCCTCGGCATGCCGAGGGACCCGCTGATCAACTAATGCCTCCGCTGCGGGAGCGGACGCCGCCTCTCGCGGGGAGGGAGATCCGGAAGCCTTGGGCTAGTCTGACCCGCTCACAAGGCGAACCGCCGTCGGCACCGAGCCAGTCGGTTCCGCTCGTTCGCAGCGACCATCGAGACCCCGCCGAAGATGCGGACAGGAGACGATTTCATGCACGTTTGGATCGACCAGGATCTGTGCACCGGTGACGGCCTGTGCGAGGAGATCGCCCCCGAGGTGTTCTTCGCCCAAGACGATGGCCTTTACTACGTCAAGGAATCTTCCGGGAACTTCGGTACCGAGAAGCTCTTCGACGGCGTGACCAACCCTGCCAGCCACGAAGGCCTCGCCCGCATCCCCGATGGAGAGATCGAAAGCGTGATCGAGGCTGCCGAGGAGTGCCCCGGCGAGTGCATCTTCATCGAGCCCGAGTGACGCCCACCGCCCACCCGGTCGGCTAGGCCGACCGGGGCGCAATCGGCTGGTACGAAGTTCCTGATCCGCTCAGTCGATCCGGTCGCAGTACTCAGCCGATCGGGTCAACCGACTGGTCGGCCGCGTTGGTGAAGTTCTGGTAGTCCTCGGCGCGGTTGCCGTCGGTGGGAAAGCCGCCGTTGGCCCGCAACATGGCGGCGGTGTGCATCAGGTTCCACGTCATGAACGTACAGTTCTGGTTGGTGAAGTCGCTGTCGAACCCGGTCGGCACATCCGAACCCTCGACGACGTCGCCGTAGCTGGGGCCCGGCCCCACCTCGCCGATCCAGCCGCAGTCGGCCTGGGGCGGGATCGTGTATCCGATGTGGGACATCGCATAGAGGATGTCCATCGAGCAGGCCTTCACGCCGTCCTCGTTGCCGGTGACGATGCACCCGGCGGTCTTGCCGTAGTACAGGTACTGCCCCTTGTCGTTGGTCTCGCCGCTCGACGCGTACATGCGCTCGACGGCCAGGGTGGCCACGCTGGACTTCACACCCAACCAGATCGGCGTACCCATCACGAAGATGTCGGCGGCCATGATTTTCGCCTGGATTTCGGGCCAGTCATCTCGGGGACGGCCGTGCTCGGTGAGGTCCGGGTACATCCCGTGGGGGATGACGTGCTCAAGGGCGTGAACGGTCTCAACCGACACCCCCTCGGTCCCCATGATGCCCGCCGAGCGGCTCATCAACCTCGCAGTGTGAGAGTCGGCCGGATCGTACTCCAGCGAGCAATTGAGGAAGAGTGCGCTGAGATGGGAAAAGTCGGACATCTGGGCTCCTTGGCTCGGCCGGGTCGGTATCCGACCGGCCCTGCAGATATACCCCGACGTCATCTCAGCTCAACCCACCGATGCGGGGATATCTTCGGGTGATGACCCCCTCGATGCAGCAGCGCACGCTCGGCGCCGGTGGGCCGACGGTCTCGATGATCGGCATGGGCACCGCCGCCCTCGGTCGACCGCTGTACATCAACGATGGCCACGGCGAGGACCTGGCTGGCGCCGCAGACCCCGATTCGCTCGGAGCGCGAGCGGGCAAGGTGTTCGACGCAGCGCTGGCCGGGGGCATCACCTACTTCGACACCGCCCGGTCCTACGGCCTGGGCGAGCGTTTCCTTGGCCGGTGGCTCAACCGGCGGAGTCGGGTTGGGCTCACCGTCGGATCGAAGTGGGGCTACACCTACGTGGCCGACTGGGATCCAGACGCCACCATCCACGAGGTGAAGGACCACTCCCTCTCAGCCCTGCGGCGGCAGCTCGGAGAGTCCAGGGCCGAATTGGGCAACCACCTCGGCGTGTACCAGATCCACTCGGTCACTCCGGACTCGCCGGTGCTCGACGACGCTGCGGTGACTGGTGCGCTGAACGAGTTGCGGGCCACCGGGGTGCGCATCGGACTGACCACCAGCGGACCAGAGCAGGCCAACGTCATCCGACGTGCTCTCGAGCTCGCCGTGGACGGCACGCTGCTCTTCGCCACGGTGCAGGCCACTTGGAACCTGTTGGAACGCTCGGCGGGGCCGGCGCTGGACGAGGCCCACGACGCCGGACTGGGCGTGATCGTCAAGGAGGCGCTGGCCAACGGCCGCCTGGCCGGCTCGGACGACCGGGCCGACGCTGCCCACCTCGGGGGTTGGCCGCCCGACGCCGTCGCTCTGGCGGCGGCCGCGTCTCAGCCGTGGGCGGACGTGGTCCTCAGCGGTGCGGCCACGGTCGACCAACTGCGGTCCAACCTGCAGGCCTGCCAGGTGATGTCCGACCTCGACCCAGACTCCGTCCTGGCCGCCGTCGCCCCGATCGAGCCGGAGCGGTACTGGAGCGAACGCTCCCAACGACCCTGGACTTAGCCGGCGTCGGGGCGGCCTGCACCTGGGGCGACCGTACGGGCGAGGATGCCCAAGGTGGCCCGGAGGTTGTTCTCCGAGATCACCGGGAAGATGTTGGCCTCGCGGTACAACTCGTGGATGTTCGACCAGTCGTAATATGAGGTCACCCGGGTGCCGCCCTCGATCGGTTCCAGCCGGTAGCCGTACACGTGGCCGATCGGGGGCTGCATGGTGCCGTCGATCGTCCAAGCGATCTCCCGGTCCTGGTCGAATGCGGTGATCACCACCGTCACCTCGTATTCGCCCAGATCGAAGTCGCGCAGCGAGTCGCGGTCCATGTGCACGACGAAGCGGTCGTCGACGGCGCTCGCCGGGTCGCCCTCCGCCGACATCAACATGCCGGACGCGTCGATGGACACATGCCCGGCTGGGTCGGCCAGCACCTCGAAAATGGCGGCCGGCTCGGCGGCGATCGTGCGGTCAACCTCCATGCGTTCGACCTCTGGGTGATCGCCCGCTGTGTGATCACCCTCTGTGCCTTCGGCCATGTGCCTGCCCACTTTCGTCGCGAGCTGCGATCCTCCCACAGCGCGACCCGGGACCACCTCCCGCCACGCCCACCCGTCGGTCCACCCGCACACCCCACCAACCCCCACTCGCAACTCGGGAGCCCAAACGACCGCCAGAACGCGCTCTCCACGCCCGAGTTGCCGGCCCAACCCACACCCACCCCCAACTCGGGAGCCCAAACGACCGCCAGAACGCGCTCTGGACTCCCCGCTACCGGACCACTCGCATCTCGGGAGCCCAAACGACCGCCAAACAGCGCTCTGCACTCCCCGCTACCGGACTCCCCGGCCCGAAAGCCGCATGACGTATCTGAGCGTGTTATGAACTCCCTACTACGGTTTCGTGAACGCGGTGGCCTCAGCCCAGGACACCAAATCGACTCACGTCGGAGGATCAGTGGAGCACGCGCATTTCGATACCGACGAGAATCGGTGGTTAAGCGGTGAACCTCGAACGCCGGTGACGTCCGACCTCGGAGGCAGCCAAGGCAAAGACGAGCTGGTGGCGATCCGCAAGCGCGTCTACGGCCACGACATGCTGTACGTCTCCCAGCCCGACGGATCCAAGATCGGCCGGATAAACCTCGAGACCGGCCGAATCACGATGGACCGTGCCGAGCTGCGCGACATTTTCGATCGCTTCGTCGCGGGATGGCGGGCCACCCACATGGGTCAGCAACCACCGTCCGACGACGATCGAGACGAAGGCACCCGCCCAACGGGGCCCCACGCCTCGCACGAGTCGAACCCCACGCCTCATGCAGGGTTGCCGACGCCGCAGACGCCGGATCCCCCCTGGCAGCCGCCGGACCCGGCGACACGTGCACCGGACCCGACGTGGCCTGCACCCGAGCCGTTGCCGCAGGTTGCGGAGCCAGCGCCGACACACCGCAACGATCTGCCTCAAGTTGAGCCGATTGCCCCCGTTGCCCCCGTGTCTGCTGACGCTACCGACACCGCCGGCGCATCGGCCCAGAACGAGTATCACCGACGGTCGGAACGCGAGCTGGCCACGAAACATCAGAAGGTGGCCGACGACGCCCAGTGGCGCCAACAGATCAAGGCCGAGCGGCCGGTGATGGGTCGAGTGGCAACCGCGCTCACCGCCAAGCCGCGTATCACCCCGGAGTCGCAGGCCACGGCGGCATGGAAGGTGGGCGCCGAGGGAGAACGGCGCGTCGGCGAGGTACTACAGGGCGTTCGGGGCATCGAGGTGCTGCACGACCGGCTGATTCCCGGCAGCCGGGCCAACATCGACCACCTGGTCGTCGGCCCTTCGGGCGTGTTCGTCATCGACGCCAAGAAGTACACGGGCAAGCTTGAGGTGAGGGACAAGGGCGGGCTGTTCCGCCACGACCCCCACCTCTATGTCAACGGCCGGGATCGCACCAAGACGGCCGACGGTGTGCTCCGCCAGGTCAAAGTGGTTCGTACCGCCCTCGGTGACGACTTCGCCGACGTGCAGATCCGTGGAGTGCTGTGCTTCATCGGCGCCAAGTGGCCGTTGATGAAACACCCCCACCGGGTCAACGGAGTGGTGGTTGTCTGGCCGAAGGGGCTTCCCAAGGTCGTCACAGCAAGCGGCGCGCTGGACGATCGCGTCGCCGACGTGGCCGAGCAGCTGCGCAGCCGGCTTCGTTCAGCGGGTCAATGACGCGGCACCCATCCAAGACATGAGGTAACGGCACCCAGCCGCAACTCGGGAGCCCAGATGACCGCCAGACCGCAGTGTGCACTCCCCAGTTCCGGTTTTGAGGAGGGTATTGGGACGGTCTCAGGGCACCGGTAGGTTGCTGCGCAGCGCCAGCTCGTCGGCCGGCTGCGGGGCGGGACGGGTCTCGCTGTCGTAGTCCCGCTCGACAGTGGGCTTCACCAGTTGTTGGGCCAGCCGCTCGAAGCGGGTCTGGAACGCGGCGAGCGTCCAGCGGCCGAAGATGGTGTGCCCGCCCTCGTATGCCTGCTCGTCATATTCCTGGTGCGTCGTGACGTAGCCCATGTAGTCGTTGCAGTAGCTCATGAACAGCACGTTGGTGACGCCGTCGGCTTCGAGCACGGGGCGCACGGTGTCGACCACGCGCCGGCCGGACATCGTGGTGAACTCGCCCGGGCAGCACACCAGCGCCAGCGTGCCAATCCGTACGATCTGGATCGGCAGCACCGTGGGCACCAGCGAGCTGCGATCCAGCGCCCCGATCTTCGCTTGGCGCTTCAGCTCGGCAGCTGACGGGTCGGCCCAGTCGGGCACCATCGACTTGGCGATGGGGGTCCCCAACTGCAGCTTGGGCTCGTCCTCCATCAGGATGTCCTTGGGATCCTGCGTTTCGTACAGTCGCCGCATGGCCTCGGCCTCGGCGGCCGGCATGCGGTCGACCCTCCTCAGGCGCCGCCAGCGCAGCAGCCGGGACTGGAGGCGTGCGGCCACGGCGATCGGCTTGGGCATGCCCGGGCCGTCGACCCGCGTGCCGGCGAAGAACGCCACGCCGTGGCATGGCTTGCCGGTGCGGGCGCCGGTCACCCCACCGGCAAACCGGGCGTCGGCCTCGACGTCGGTGAAGTCGATGTACGTGAGCACACCGTCGATCGACCCTTCGATCGACGACCCGGCGTCGCTGAGCGAGCCGTCGGCCCGCGCTGCGGCGATGGCCGCATCCCGCTGCACGGTGCCGTTGCGTTCGGCCTCGACGTACTCGGCCTCGCCCGAGATCCGCTTGCGTCGGGCTACGTCGCCCGGCCCGTGGTAGTGCGGCGACACGTCCCCTGCGGTCGCTTGGGCGAAGATCGCCACCGGGTTGCTCACCCCATCGGCGGCGAGGGTGGCCTCGACACCGGCGGCGGCGTAGCCCTTGTTGTCGCCGTCGTGGCGCTCCAGGGTGTTGCCCAGGCTGGTGCAGTGCACGCCGAACAGGCTGAGCATGGAGTTGAGCTCGCCGTCGCGCCGCGCGGTGAGCACGCGCATTCTGCGGTCGAGCGCCAGGTGAGCATGGGTGTCGGCCAACGGCGTCGACTCCGGGTTGCGCAGGTACGAGGCCAGCGACCGGTTCCAGGCCACTTCGGCCTCGGGCGCAATCTGAGTATCGCCGAGGGCCAGGTCGGTGGGGGCGGCACTCGCCCTGGCCTCGAGGATCGCAGCGGTGCAGGCGGCGACGACCGCATCGAGGTGCTCGGGAACGAACCCGGGGGTGACGACGTTGTACAGCGCCTCGTGACCGCAGCCGCCGGGCGAGGAGTGCGTGTGAGTGCAGGTGAGCACAAACGCCTCCTCGAGAAACTCGCCGCCGAGCTCGGCGCGCAGGGCGGCGACGACGCCGGAGCGCATCGTGTGCAGCACCATTGCCAGGTCGACGCAGCAGATGATGGCGGCCCGCCCGTCGGCATCGGCCACGTACCAGGCCCGCGCGTACAGGGGCGTCTGCTGCCCCGTCGCTCGGTGGTTCCACATGCCGTAGCCGTTCATCGCCCGGCCGGCCGGCTCGATACCAAGGTCGACCTTGGCCCATCCGAGTTGATACATGCTGGTCCCTCCGCTGCCGGAGCGCTGACCTTAGGCGGAAGGGGTCCCGATGCCCTTCACGGAAGCGACACCCGAAACGGGGCACTCCCCCGGCACCGGGCACGACCGCCGATTGGATTTACCCGAGGATCAGGACCAGCGAGAGCGCTGCAACGAATGCGAACTCGGTCGGCACGGCCAAGCGGGTATACCCCTCGGACCAGCCCCGGTCGATAAATGCTCCACCGATACGCGCCGCCAAGATCGCCGAAGCGATGAACAACACGCCCAGCACCGCCTCACGCCCGAGGTCGTTGAGGCCGAGGTAGGCGACGAAGGCGCCGAGACCCAACGCCAGCGCCCCGTAGTAGCAGCGCACTTCGGTGCGGCCGGCCGGGCCATCGGAAGTGAGGTTGTACATGGCCACCGCATCGGGGCGGATCAGGAAGGTCAGCCCGGTCACGGCGAAGTACCCGACGATCAGCACGATGGCGAAACCGATGAGTGTCACCGGCCGATCATGGCGTCGGGCGCCGGCGGTGGGTTAATCGACACCGTCGACGGTGGTCAACAGCCGCTGGAACCACTTGGCCGAGTCCTTCGGAATACGCCGATAGTCGTCGTCGTAGTCGGTGTAGACGATGCCGAAGCGGGGGCGACGGCCCAGCACCCACTCGACGTTGTCCGCATACGACCAGGCGAAGTAGCCATCGACGTTGATGCCCTCGGCCTTGGCCGCCAGCACCGCCTCGAGGCTGCGGCGGTACACCCAGATGCGGATGTCGTCGCGCACGCGACCATCGGGCTCCAGGCGATCCTGACCGCCGAAGCCGGCTTCGGTAACCACCATCCGCTTGGCCGCGGGATGGTTGGCGTACTTGCGGAACGTCCACAACAGGGCGTCGGCGTCCTGGGGAATGCCGATCGCCGAGCTCACCCGCGCCTCGGCGCTTGGCACGGTCATCGTCGGCACGGCCCCGATGACGGGCAGCTTCCGCAGCGCCACCAGCGGTCCGTAACACTGCACACCCATAAAGTCGTACTCAAACCGGGCGGCCTCGAGGTCGCCGTCTTCGATGTGCCGCTTCATCAACTTGAGGAGCGGGGTGGCCTCGAACGGGTAACCCAGGCCGCCGGCCGGGTCGAGATGCATGTCGATGGCCAATGCCTCGATGGCACGCTTGCGTTTGGCCGTGCGCTCGTCGGTGGGTTCGTAGGGGTAGGCGACCGACATGACGTTGGTCGTGCCAATTTCGGCATCAGGCGGCAGCGCTGCCCGCATGCGGCGACCCGCCTCGGCACAGGCCAGGTTGATGTGATGCACGCTGCGCAGGGTCGTGTTGGGATGCAGGCCCTTGCGACCGTAGAACCCCAACACCAGGTGGCCGGCCACGCTGGCCGGCTCGTTGAAAACCATCCACTTCCTGACCCGGTCGCCGAAGCGCTCGGCGCACACCTCGGCGAAGCGGGCAAAGTCCTCGATGATGCCCCGACGCGTCCAGCCGCCCTCGTTCCACAACGCTATCGGCAGGTCCCAGTGGTGGACGGTCACCCAGGGCTCCATGCCGGCCTCGAGCGTCGCGTCGATCACCCGATCGTAGAACTCCGCGCCTTTGGGGTTGAGCGCCTCGCGACCGGTGCCCATGAGCCTGGGCCACGACAGCGAAATGCGATTGGCGCCGAACCCGAAGCCCTTGATCAGGTCGATGTCCTCGGGGTAGCGGTTGTAGAAGTCGATGCCCTGGTCGCCACCCTCGCCGGCGATCCGACCGGTGCGGTTGAGTTCATCCCAGATCGATGGGGCCTTGCCGTCAGCATCGGGTGCGCCCTCGATCTGAAAGGACGCCGAGGCCACGCCCCAGGTGAAGTCGTCACCGAAATCGCTGCGCTTCATCGGTGCGTCACAAAGAGTCGAGTCGCCTGAGCGGGGGTCATAGCCGGGAATGGTAGCCAAGAGGTCCAACGGTCCAACCAGGGTGGCCAACGTGGGAGGTAACGTCGGTGACGGCCGTTGGGCCGGTCCTGGGAGTGCACCCTCGAGCGCCCTCTCCAGCGTCCGGCGATGACGTCAGCACCGAGCTGGCGTTTCGACAACGGCGAGGAGAGGCGGGGTCATGCGGACCATCGGCAACATCTTGTGGTTCATCTTCGCCGGCGTCTGGCTGGCCCTCGGCTACGCGCTTGCAGGGCTCGTGATGTGTATCACCATCATCGGCATCCCCTTCGGGGTGCAGGCATTCAAGCTGGCGGCCTTCACGCTGTGGCCCTTCGGCAAAACCGTCGTGCGCAGCTCCGACGGCGGGTGCCTCGAGGTCGGGGCGAACGTCGTGTGGTTCGTGTTGTTCGGCTGGGAGATCTTCCTGGCCCACCTCGCCGCAGGGCTGCTGCTCTGCATCACGATCATCGGTATTCCGTTTGGGATCCAGGCGTTCAAGCTGAGCGTGCTTTCGTTGTGGCCCTTCGGTCGGTCGATCGTGCACCTGGATGACCTGCCTGCCAACGCCGTGGTCAGCTACGCGGTGCCCGCCGACCCGACCCAGAAGTAACCGCCGCCTGCCAACGCCGGCGAGCCACGGTCAGCCACCACCCAACGGACCGATCGTCTGGCGGATCAGGGGGACACCCGGGCGATAGGCCAAGTGGTGATGGCTGGGCGCGTCGAGGATGACGGCGTGGCCAGCAAACCCCGGCGCCAGGCGACCCACGTCGGTGCGCCGCAGCGCCGCAGCGCCGCCGGTGGTGACGGCGGCGATCGCCTCGTCGATCGTCATGCCCATGTCCCGCACAGCCAGGGCGATGCAGAACGAGATCGATGTCGTGTAGCTGGACCCCGGGTTGCAGTTGGAGGCCAACGCCACCGTGGCGCCGGCGTCGATCACCCGACGGGCGTCGGGGTAGGGCTGACGGGTGGAGAAGTCGGTGGCGGGCAGAAACGTCGCCACCGTGTCGCTCCCGGACAGCGCCTCGATGTCGACGTCGGTCAGGTAGGTGCAGTGGTCGACCGAGGCACACCCGCACTCGACGGCCAGCTGCACGCCCGGCCCGTGACCCAGCTGGTTGCCGTGCAGCCGCAGGCCCAGCCCGGCCGCCCGGCCGGCGTCGAGCACCGCCCGGCACTGGTCGGCGTCGAACGCTCCGGTCTCGCAGAAGGCGTCCACCCACTTGGCCGTGCCCGCCACCCGGCCGAGCATGTCGTTGCACACCAGGTCGATGTAGTCGTCCGCACGCCCGGCGAACTCGCGCGGCAGCAGGTGCGCTCCGAGAAACGTGGCCTCCGGGGTGTGGGCGCGGGCGATGTCGACCGACCGGGCCTCGTCGTCGACGGTCAGCCCGTAGCCGGACTTGATCTCGATCGTCGTCGTGCCCGCCCGGTGCGCCTCGGCCAACCGGTTTCGGACCAGCGCGTCGAGCGCCGGGGTGGGCGTGGCCCGGGTGGCATCGGTGGTCACCTGGATGCCACCGCCGTCGTAGGGCTTGCCCGCCATGCGGGCGGTGAACTCCTCGGCCCGGTCGCCGGCGAACACCAGGTGGCTGTGCGAGTCGACAAAGCCGGGCAGCACGCAGGCGCCCTCGGCATCGATGCGGCGGTCGGCGAGCGCACCGGCGGGGCCCACCTCGACGACCACGTCGTTATCGATCACGACGCTGGCGTGCTCGACGATGCCCAGCGGGCCCCGGCCCAACGCCGGGTCGTTGGTGATCAGCGAGCCGATGTTGTCGATCACGAGCGATTCGGTACTCATTGGTCCAGCAACTCTCTGTTGGCATTGGTTGGGGTCGGCAACACTCAGTCCAGCAACACTCAATCCAGCAACTCTGCGATCGACACCTGCAGTTCGGCCGGGACGTCGAGCGTGGCATGGCGCCCATCGGCCACAACCACACGCCCGTCGACCAACACGTGCGTGACGTCACTCGCAGCGGCGGCGAACACCGCTGCCTCGATCGCCGAGCCGGGGGGCGTGCCGGCGGTGCGCACCGAGTCGAGGGTCACCGTTACCAGGTCGGCCCGGGCCCCCACAGTGATCGTGCCGGCGTCATCCCAGCCCAGGCTGCGATGGCCGTTCTCGGTCGCCATCGCCAGCAGCTCGGGCGCCGCGTGGACGCCGCGGCGTTGGCTGCGCAGCCGCTCGTGCAGCTCCAAGGCCCGGGCCTCCTCAAAGATGTCGATCGAGGCGTTCGAGTCGGTGCCCAGCGTCATCGCAATCCCTGCGTCGGCGAACGACGCCGTCGGGCCGATGCCGTCGCCCAGGTCGCGTTCGGTGGTCGGGCACATCGCCACGATCGCCTCGGCGTCGGCGAGCAGGACGATGTCGGCCTCGGTCAGGTGGGTGGCGTGCACGGCGCTGAACCGTGGGCCCAGCGCGCCCGCTGCGGCGAGCAGGGCGGTGGGCGTGACGCCGTGGTGGGCGAGGCAGGCCTCGTTCTCGGCGGTCTGCTCGGACACGTGGGCGTGCAGCGGGGCGTCGGTCGCCGCCGCCCAGTCGGTGAGCGTCGACATC
>JACDJB010002984.1_pt1 | contig 11532 bp, 10 predicted proteins | sample 7454121 | NCBI WGS metagenome assembly JACDJB01 (sample SAMN14253290, study PRJNA609438) | sludge metagenome | isolation source: sludge after 25d culture with pyrite | collected 2018-12-20 | reverse complement strand
GGTACGCAGCGTGCCGTCGACCGGCTCGGCCGCGCCCGTCCCGGACGGAACGCCCGCCACAGCCGCCGCGGGTGTCGCCTTCGCCGCCCCGCCCAGCAGCGCATCCAGCCCGCGCCCCAATCCTCGTTTCTTCGTCGCCATGGTTGCTAAGGATACCTGCCTGTGTGCATGGATTGCCAAGGGAAATCGTTTTGAACCGCCAAGACGCCAAGGGCGCCAAGAAAGATCTGTGAACCGCCAAGGCGCCAAGGACGCCAAGAAAACAATTTTTAAAATGAATACCCGTGAAAGCACCGGTACAAGCACAAGCCTTGGCCCGTTGTTTTTTACATAGACATGGATTTTCTTGGCGTCCTTGGCGCCTTGGCGGTTCAAATCTGGAAGTCTTGGCGTTCTTGGCGTCTTGGCGGTTCAAATCTGGAAGTCTTGGCGGTTCACATCAAAAATTCTTGGCGGTTCGACAACAATCGCTCAGATCACCGCCTCCGCCGCCTGCGCGCGGTCCTGCTCGCGGCGTACCAGTTCGCCGGCCAGTGCCAGGTAGGCGATGGCGCCGCGTGAGGTCTTGTCGTATTTGAGCACCGGCAGGCCGTGGCTGGGGGCCTCGGCGAGGCGCACGTTGCGGGGGATGATGGTGCGGTAGACCTGGTCACCGAAGTGTTCGATCAGTTGCTCCGAGACCTGCATGGCGAGGTTGTTGCGCGCATCGAACATGGTGCGCAGCAGGCCTTCGATCACCAGCCCGGGATTCACCGACTGCTGGATCTGGCTGATGGTGTCGACCAGCGCCGACAGGCCCTCCAGGGCGTAGTACTCGCACTGCATGGGGATGAGCACGCCGTGGGCCGCGGTCAAGGCGTTGATGGTCAACATGTTCAGCGAGGGCGGGCAGTCGATCAGGATGTGATCGTAGCGGTCGACGATGCGGATGAGCGCCGCGCGCAGCCGCTGGCCGCCGTCCGGCGTCTTCAGCAACTCCACCTCGGCGGCAGTGAGGTCGCTGTTGCCGGGCAACACATCGTAGCCGGCCGCCGTACTGGTGATGATCGCCTGTTCGATGTCGATCTCGTCGAGCAGCACATCGCAGCTGGAATACTCGACCGCGTGCTTGTCGACGCCGCTGCCCATGGTGGCGTTGCCCTGCGGATCGAGATCGATGAGCAGCACGCGGCGGCGCGCCATGGCGAGTGCCGCGGCGAGGTTGATGCAGGAGGTCGTCTTGCCGACGCCGCCCTTCTGATTCGTGACTGCGATGATGCGTGCCATGGTCCCGGGTCGGATGGTGATAGTGAAGTAGTCGTGAGCCGTTTACCCTGCGGCGCGCGGCCGCAGTTCGATGAGATGGCGCTGCGCGTCCATGCCCGGCACCGTCACCCGGTGCGCGGCCGTCATCTGTGCCGGATCGGACAGTGTCTCGACCTCGGCCAGCGGATAGCTGCCCTTCATGGCCAGGATACGGCCAGTGGGCGCGCACAGCGGCGCGCAGTGTTTGTACAGCTCGTCCAGTGACGAGAAGGCGCGGCTGATGATGGAATCAAACAACTGCTGCGGCCGGTAATCCTCGATACGGACGTTCTCGACCGCGACATTGCCCAGGCCCAGATCGGCCACCGCCTGGCGCACGAAGCGCAGCTTCTTGCTGCTGGAATCGAGCAGGACCAGCTGCCAGTCGGGCCGGGCGATGGCGAGCACGATCCCCGGCAGGCCGGCACCCGTGCCCACGTCCAACACCCGTGGGCCCTGCAGGAAGGGCAGCACCACCAGGCTGTCGAGGATGTGCCGGGTGAGCATGTCCTGCGGCTTGCGCACGGAGGTGAGATTGTAGACGCGGTTCCACTTCACCAGCAGCTCGATGTAGTCGAGCAGCAGGCCGCGCGCGTGCGCGTCCAGCTTCAGGTCCGTCTGCGCCAGACCGGCGGCCAGGGCGGTGTCGAGTTCCATGTTGCTCCAGAGGGCGCATACGGTGCGCCCGACGGCGACGCTCACGCGCTCAAACGCGCGAGACCGCCCTTCTTGATATGTACCAGCAACAGCGAGATCGCCGCCGGTGTGACGCCGGGGATGCGCGCCGCCTGGCCCAGGGTCTGCGGTCGCTGTTGCCGCAGCTTCTGGCGTACCTCGGCGGACAAACCCTGTACGCGATCATAGTCCAGATCCAGCGGCAGCGGTTGCTCCTCGTGGCGGCGCTGGCGCTCGATCTCGGTCCGCTGCCGCTCGATATAACCCGAATACTTGGCCTGCACCTCGACCTGCTCGGCGACGCGCCGCGCAGCCGTGCCGGTGGCGTCGCCCGCGTCAAGGACCGAGCCTATGCCGGGCGCGGCCGTCAGCACGGCATAGGTGATCTGTGGACGGCGCAGCAGTTCGAGCGCGCGCTGTTCGCGTACCAGCGGCATCTCCAGGTGTGCGTTCAAGGCTGCGGCGGCGGTACTGCGCGGCCCTACCCACAGGTCCTGCAGACGTTGCTGCTCACGTTCGATGGCCTCGCGGTGCGTGTCGAATGCGCGCCAGCGTCGGTCGTCGACCAGCCCCAGCTCGCGACCGATCGGCGTCAGGCGCAGATCGGCATTGTCCTCGCGCAGCAGCAGCCGGTACTCGGCGCGACTGGTGAACATGCGATAGGGCTCGGGGGTGCCGCGGGTGATGAGGTCGTCGATCAGCACCCCGATATAGGCCTCGTCGCGCTTGGGCCACCAGGGCGCGTGACCCTGCGCCGTGCGCGCGGCGTTGAGGCCGGCGATCAGACCCTGCGCGGCGGCCTCCTCGTAGCCGGTGGTGCCGTTGATCTGGCCGGCGAAGAACAGGCCCTCGATGACCTTGGTCTCCAGGGAATACTGCAGATCGCGGGGATCGAAATAATCGTACTCGATCGCATAGCCCGGGCGCGTGATGTGCGCGTTCTCGAAGCCACGGATGGAGCGCGCCAGCGCCAGCTGCACATCGAAGGGCAGGCTGGTGGAGATGCCGTTCGGATAGACCTCATGGGTATCGAGGCCCTCGGGTTCGACGAATACCTGATGGGCGTCCTTGTCGGCGAAGCGGTGGATCTTGTCCTCGATGGACGGACAATAGCGCGGACCGATGCCCTCGATCACACCGGTGTACATGGGCGAGCGGTCCAGGCCAGCGCGGATGATGTCGTGGGTGCGCGCGTTGGTGTGGGTGATGTGGCAGGGCAGCTGGCGTGGGTGCTCGGCGGCCGCGCCAAGATAGGAGAACACCGGTACCGGGTCGTCACCATGCTGCACCTGCATCACGCTGTAATCCAGGCTGCGGCCGTCGATGCGCGGCGGCGTGCCGGTCTTGAGGCGGTCGACCCGCAGCGGCAGTTCGCGCAGGCGCGCCGCCAGGGCGTTGGCGGGCGCGTCGCCGGTGCGCCCGCCAGGGTAGCTCGACAGGCCGATATGGATGCGGCCACCGAGGAAGGTGCCGACCGTCAACACCACGCTGGGGGCGACGAAGCGCAGGCCCATCTGGGTGACCACCCCGCCGACCCGGCCGCCTTCCACCAGCAGATCGCTGACCGGTTGCTGGAAGATGCGCAGGTTCGGCTGGTTCTCCAGGGCGACGCGCACCGCGCGCCGATAGAGGGCGCGGTCGGCCTGGGCGCGAGTGGCGCGCACCGCCGGGCCCTTGCTGGCGTTGAGGATGCGGAACTGGATGCCGGCACGGTCGGTGGCGTGCGCCATGAAACCGCCCAGGGCGTCGATCTCCTTGACCAGGTGACCCTTGCCGATGCCGCCGATGGCCGGGTTGCAGCTCATCTGGCCCAGGGTCTCGACGTTGTCGGTCAGCAGCAGGGTGCGCGCCCCCAGGCGCGCCGCGGCCAGGGCGGCCTCGGTGCCGGCGTGGCCGCCACCGACCACGATCACGTCGAACTGCTCCGGAAACTGCATGTGCTGTCCACCCGCGGGGTGATGAGGGTGCAATGGGACGGGGAACTATACGCCAGCGCAGCCGCGGTTGACCAGAAAAGGGCGGTGCCGCGCACCCGCCGGGGCTGTCCCGACGGGTGGATCTGCGCCCGTTTCCGGGTGAGTGCCGGCAGCGACCGCGGCGCATAGTTGGCTTGGATACGGCCGCCTGATCGGCAGCAAGGTACGCAAACAACCGTCCTCTGGCAATACTACAAGCTACGTAACATAAAGTATTGCATATAAATAAAGCACATTATCTGGTTGTTATAAATATTATAGTTGACAGCATATATAGCGTTTAGCTATTAACAAGTGTGCTCAACAATATAACTGCTGCCTGGAAACTCGCCGCATCCCCTCCCGCGAATCACTTTCCAATGCAGAAGCTCGAAAAGATCCGGCCCAGCAGGTCGTCGCTGGAGAACTCCCCGGTGATCTCGTTCAAGGCCTGCTGGGCGAGGTGCAGCTCCTCGGCGAGCAGCTCGCCGGCGCCCCGCTCCTCCAGCTGGGTGCGACCGAAACGGACGTGCTTCCAGGCGCGCTCCAGGGCATCGAGATGGCGGCGGCGGGCGGTGAAGCCATGCTCGGTCTCGCCGGCGTACCCCATGCAGTGCTTGAGGTGGGCGCGCAGGGCCTCGAGGCCCTGGCCCTCGCGGGCGGACAGGTAGAGGCGGTCGGTGTCGGCCGCGCCGCTGGCGCTCGGCGCGTCGCCGCTCAGATCGATCTTGTTGTAGACGAGGGTGTGCGGCAGCCGCTGCGGCAGGCGCTCGAGGATGCGCTGGTCGGCTGGCCCGAAGCCCTGCTGGGCGTCGATCAGCAGCAGCAGCCGGTCGGCGGCTTCGATGGCGCGCCAGGCGCGCTTCATGCCTTCTTGTTCGACGCTGTCGGCGCTGTCACGCAGGCCGGCGGTATCGATCACGTGCAGGGGCATGCCGTCGATCTGGATATGCTCGCGCAACAGGTCGCGGGTGGTCCCGGCGATGGGTGTGACGATGGCGGCCTCGTGGCCGGCGAGCGCATTCAGCAGGCTGGACTTGCCGACGTTGGGCTGGCCGGCGATGACGACGGTCATACCCTCGCGCAGGACCCGGCCGTGCTGGACACTCGCGCGCAGCTCGGTGAACTGCCGTTCCAGCGTCTGCAGCTGGGTGCGGATCGCGGCGTCGCCGAGGAAGTCGACCTCCTCTTCCGGGAAATCGATCGCCGCCTCGACATACATACGCAGGCGGATGAGCGCCTCGACCAGGGTGTGTATGCGCTGGGAGAATTCGCCGGCGAGTGACCGCATGGCGGCACGCGCGGCCTGGGCGGTGCCCGCGTCGATGAGATCGGCGATGGCCTCGGCCTGGGCGAGGTCGAGCTTGTCGTTGAGGAAGGCGCGCTGGGAGAACTCGCCGGGACGGGCCAGGCGCGCGCCGAGTTCCAGCACGCGTGCCAGCAGCAGATCCATCACCACCGGACCGCCGTGCCCCTGCAGTTCCAGCACCGGCTCGCCGGTGAAGGAGTGCGGTGCCGGGAAATACAAGGCCAGGCCGTGATCGATCTGCGCGCCGCGCGCATCGGCAAAGGTGTGCAGCTCTGCGCGGCGCGGCGCCGGCAGGCGGCCGAGCAGCACCTGTGCAAGCGACGGCACGTCCGGCCCCGAGACGCGCACGATACCGATGCCACCGCGCCCGGGTGGCGTGGCGATGGCGGCGATGGTGTCGGTCATGAGATGTTGGCCACGAAGTACACGAAACCCCAAACCCTAAACCCAATTTTTACCGCGAAGGACGCAAAGGAACGCAAAGAAAATTTTGCTAAAAAACCCAAAAACCACGTTTGCCACGGAAGGACACGGAATGCAAAACCCGCCGCGCCTCACTATCCGGGTAGTTCCGCGGCTGAAATGAGCTCCTTTCGCTCATTGATGATTTACCTTTGCGCGCCTTCGCGTCCTTCGCGGTAAAAATTGGGTTTAGGGTTTTGGGTTTTGGTTTTTGGGGTTCGTGGCGCGTCACTTCCCGCCCCGCTCGACACGCCGGGTGATGACCCACTGCTGGGCGATCGACAGCACGTTGTTGGTCACCCAGTAGAGCACCAGGCCCGAGGGGAAGAAGGCAAAGAACACCGTGAAGATGAATGGCAGCGCCATCATCACCTTCGCCTGCACCGGATCCACCGGTGCGGGATTGAGCTTCTGCTGCAGGAACATGGTCACGCCCATGATCAGCGGCAGCACGAAATACGGGTCCTTCGCCGACAGGTCGGTGAGCCACAGGATGAACGGCGCCTGGCGCATCTCGACGCTTTCCAGCAGCACCCAGTAGAGCGCGATGAACACCGGGATCTGGATGACGATGGGCAGGCAGCCGCCGAGTGGATTGATCTTCTCGGTGCGGTACATGTCCATCATCGCCTGATTGAGCTTCTGGCGGTCGTCGCCGTAGCGCTCCTTCAGCGCCTGCAGCCGCGGTGCGAGCTTGCGCATATGTGCCATGGAGCGGTAGCTGGTCTCGGACAGCTTGTAGAAGGCCAGCTTGATCAGCACCGTGAGGAGGATGATCGACCAGCCCCAGTTGCCGACCAGGGCATGGATCTTCTCGAGCAACCAGAAGATCGGCTTGGCGATGACGGTGAGCAGGCCGTAGTCGACGGTCAGCTCCAGGCCGGGGGCGACCTCGGCGAGCCGATCCTGCAGTTTCGGGCCGACGAATACGCGGGTGCTGAACACCTGGCTGGCGCCGTCCGCCACGGTCCGGGTCGGACCGACCAGGCCGAGCACATAGCGCTTACCGTCGAGCACGCGGCTGTAATAGTGATCCGTCTCGTCCGCCTCCGGGATCAGGGCGGCGAGGAAATGGTGCTGAATCATGGCCGCCCAGCCGCCCTTGATGTCACGGGCCAGGGGCGAGTCCGCCATCTTGTCGAACTTCACCTTTTCGTATTTTTCCTCCGGGCTGTAGATCACACCGCCCAGATAGGTGTAGATGAAACGGTTACCGCCGGTGGCAGTCGGTTCGGCGCGCTGCAACTGGCGGTACGGGCGCCCGCTCCAATCGCTGCCGGAGTGGTTCGTGACCTCCTGCTCGAGCGTGAGCACGTACGCATCGCGCTCGACGCGGTAGCGCTTGGTGACGGTGACGCCCTCGGGACTGGTCCAGGTGAGCGGGATCTCCAGGGCCGTCTGTCCCGGCTGCAGCCGGTATTCGGTCTGCGGCGCGCTGAATACGACGTGATGCGTGGGCTCGGTGCCGGTGGTGCTGCGCAAGCCCGACTGGATGATGAAGAAGTCCGAGGCGGCATCGTTGAGCAGCCGTACCGGGACGTCCGGCCGGGTCGATTCCTGCGGATAGGCGAGCAGATCGGCACGCACCAGATCGCCGCCGCGGGTATCGATGTCGAGATCCAGGACGTCGGTGACGACACGCACGCGCGCGGTGCGCGCTGCGGTCTCGGCGAGGGGTTCCGCCACGGCGGTCTCCGGCGCAGGCGTGGCGGCCGGCAAGTCGGCGGGCGGCGCGGCGGCCGCGGGTGCGGTGGTCTGTTCAGTGGTGGCGACCGCCGGCGGGGCGGCGTTGTAGTCGCGCTGCCACGCCTCCCATAACATCAGGGCCACGAACGACAGGGCGACGAACAGAAAGAGACGCTGGTTATCCATGATGATGTGGGTTGCCGGGGTGGCTGCAAGGGGTTGGAGGCGGCACGACCGATCTCTCGGGCACCGGGTCGATGCCGCCGGGATGCCAGGGGTGGCAGCGGCCGATACGGCGCACTGCCAGCCACAGGCCGTGCCCGGCACCGAAGCGTTCGATGGCGGTCAGGGCATAGCTGGAACAGCTCGGGTAGAAACGGCAATGCTGTCCCACCCACGGGCTGAGGAGGAAACGGTAGCTGCGGATCAACAGGGTCAGGACGGTACGCATGGGCGTCGCCTCAGTCGGGTCCAGTGTTGTTCCAGTTCGGCACGCAGGTCGCGGTTGGACGCGGCGGCGGCGGCCGGGCGCGCCTGGATGACGATGTCCCAGCCACCGAGTTCGGACCGGTGACGCCGGAAACTCTCTCGGATGGTGCGCTTGAGCCGGTTGCGGGTCACCGCGTGCGGTGCGATCTTACGGGAGATCGCCAGTCCGAGGCGCGCGCTGTCGGTATCGTTCGGGTAGACCAGTACCGTCAGACAACGGCTGGTGGCGCGCGTCGCGCCGGCGAACAGCCGCCGATACTCGGCGGGCCGGGTCAGGCGCGCAGTGCGCGGAAAGCTGGCCGGACCCCGCGCCAAGACGAGGAAAAACTAGACGGCCAGGCGTGCACGACCCTTGGCGCGGCGCGCCTTGAGGACCCGGCGGCCACCCTTGGTGCTCATGCGCGCGCGGAAGCCATGGGTACGCTTGCGCTTGAGGTTGCTGGGCTGAAAGGTTCTTTTCATGACCGTTTAACTCTTCGTCGGATAGACCCGTTGCACCCGAAAACCGGGCGGCGGAAAACGCGCAATGGTACTGGTTGGGCGTCGCGGGTGTCAATCGTCCCGACGGTGGTGGGATGTGGATAACCCCGGGCATCGGGTATAGACTGCGGCCTTCCTTTCCCCGCCATTAAAGACCGTTCTGGAGGTTGCGAGCGTTGGATGCGCCGTTGTGGACGAAATGCCTGGACCGCCTGGAAAGTGAGCTGCCTGAACAGCAGTTCAACACCTGGATCCGGCCCTTGCATGCGGTGGCGGAGGACAACCGATTGCGACTGCTCGCCCCGAACCGGTTCGTGCTCGACTGGGTGCGCGAGCACTTCATCGAGCAGATCCGCCAGGCGGTAGTCGATTTCGCGGTGGCGCCCGCGCCCCAGATCGCCCTCGAGGTCGGCACCCGTCGCAGCACGCAGACGGCCCCGAAGGCCGCGAGCGGGCCGACGCGGTTCGTCCGCGAGCGTGACCAGCCCGCCGCGGGGCGCGTGGTGCCGAACCACACCCTGAATCCGGATTTCACCTTCGAGAATTTCGTTGAGGGAAAATCCAACCAGCTGGCGCGCGCCGCCTCGACGCAGATCGGGGAGAACCCCGGCGAGGCCTACAATCCGTTGTTTATTTACGGCGGCGTCGGTCTGGGCAAAACGCACCTGATGCACGCGGTCGGCAATCTCATCCTGGCCGGCAAGCCGGATGCGCGGGTGGTCTATCTGCACTCCGAGCGCTTCGTCGGCGACATGGTCAAGGCGCTGCAACACAACGCCATCAACGAATTCAAGCGCTACTACCGCTCGGTGGACGCGCTGCTCATCGACGATATCCAGTTCTTTGCCGGCAAGGAGCGTTCGCAGGAGGAATTCTTCCACACCTTCAACGCACTGCTCGAGGGACAACAACAGATCGTGCTGACCTGCGACCGCTATCCCAAGGAGGTCGATGGGCTGGAGGAACGCCTCAAGTCGCGCTTCGGCTGGGGGCTCACCGTGGCCATCGAGCCGCCGGAGCTGGAGACGCGCGTGGCGATTCTGATGTCCAAGGCCGTGCAGACCCAGGTCGAGCTGCCCAATGAGGTGGCCTTCTTCATTGCGAAGCGCTTACAGTCTAATATCCGCGAACTGGAAGGTGCGTTGCGCCGCGTGGCGGCGAGCTCACGCTTCACCGGCCGGCCGATTACACTGGAGTTCGCCAAGGAGGCGTTGCGCGACCTGCTCGCCCTGCAGGACAAACTGGTCTCCATCGAGAATATCCAGAAGACGGTAGCGGACTATTACAAACTCCGCATCGCGGACCTGTTGTCGGCACGGCGCAGCCGCTCGATCGCCCGCCCCCGCCAGGTCGCCATGGCGCTGGCGAAGGAGCTGACCAGCCACAGCCTGCCGGAAATCGGCAACGCCTTCGGTGGTCGCGACCACACGACGGTGCTGCATGCCTGCCGCAAAGTGGCGGAGTTGCGGGAGAGCGACGGGCGTATCAAAGAGGATTATTACAACCTGTTGAGAACCCTGAGCACATGATGTGGATAAGCTGGGGAGCAAACGCACAGCGTCGGATCGGGCTGATTTATCCACAGGCTACGCACAGGCAGAGGGTATTCTGCCCATAGGGTTGTCGCTGTTATAACTTATTGAAATATATGAGATAAAACGGGTTATCCACGACTCTTGCCGGGACTAATAACAAGTTCAATCAAGAGTTATTCAAGAAATAATTAAAGACCAGGATCGAGATAGCGCATGAAATTCAAGATTCAGCGGGAAGCCTTTCTCAAGCCCCTTCAGCAGATCATCGGCGTGGTGGAACGACGCCAGACCTTGCCGGTTCTGGGCAATATCCTGGTCCAGGCCGATGGTCAGGGCCTGACGCTGACGGCAACCGACCTGGAGGTGGAGTTGGTAGCCCGGGTGGCCCTGGAGACCGAAGGTGGCGGCGATACCACACTGCCCGCGCGCAAGCTGCTGGACATCTGCCGGACCCTGCCGGATGGTGCCTGGCTGGAGGTGCAGGTCGACCAGTCACGCGCGACGGTCCGCAGTGGTAGAAGCCGCTTCACCCTGGCCACCCTTCCGGCGGCAGACTTCCCGGTGATCGACGAGCTGAAGGGCGTACAGGTCTTCCAACTGGGCCAGAAGGATCTGAAGGAGCTGATCGATCGGACCCATTTCTCCATGGCCCAGCAGGACGTGCGCTATTACCTGAACGGCCTGATGCTGGAGCTGGATCGCACCGCCATCCGTAGCGTGGCGACGGATGGACACCGGCTGGCCATGTGCGAGGTGGCGACTCAGACGAACATCGCCGAGACCCAGCAGGTCATCGTCCCGCGCAAGGGCGTGCAGGAACTGTTGCGGCTGCTGGAGGGCGGAGACAGCGCGGTGGAGATCCAGTTGGGCAGCAATCACATCCGGGTGATGACGCCCGAGATCCGCTTCACCTCCAAGCTCATCGATGGCCGTTTTCCGGACTACAAGCGGGTCATGCCCCAAGGCGGCGACAAGCAGATCCAGGCCGATCGCGGGTTGCTGCGCCAGGCACTGACGCGCACCTCCATCCTGTCGAATGAGAAATACCGGGGGATTCGCCTCTCGCTGGACGAAAATGTGCTGCGTATCCAAGCACATAATCCGGAACAGGAGGAGGCGGAGGAAGAACTCGAGGTGCAGTACGCCGCCGAGCCCCTGGAAATCGGCTTCAACGTCACCTACCTGTTGGATGCCCTGGGCGCGCTGCCGGGCGATGATGTGCGCATCTTGCTGTCCGACGCCAACAGCAGCTGTCTGATCGAGGACGGCGCCGCCGGCCACTGCAAGTACGTGGTCATGCCCATGCGGCTCTAGGAGCCCGCCGGACTTGGCTCTGATCTACTGCGCCGGTGGAATAGCGGCCCATTGTTCCGATCCTGCTCGTCATATCGCTACGGCTAGTCTCCCCGAAGGATCGAAAAAATGACCCCGCTCTCCCGCCCGGCTCGCTACGATCGCCCACGTCCGGCAGGCTCCTAGAGAGTCCGGGCGCCCACATGGCGTTACTCACCGTCGCCGTCCGCGATTTCCGCAACATCGCATCGGCAGATCTGGCATTTTCCCCCCAGCTCAACCTCATTACCGGCGCCAACGGGGCCGGCAAGACCAGCCTGCTGGAGGCGCTCTACTTTTTAGGGCGTGGGCAGTCCTTTCGTGC
>JACDJB010002982.1_pt1 | contig 11541 bp, 10 predicted proteins | sample 7454121 | NCBI WGS metagenome assembly JACDJB01 (sample SAMN14253290, study PRJNA609438) | sludge metagenome | isolation source: sludge after 25d culture with pyrite | collected 2018-12-20 | reverse complement strand
GCGCCCAAAGTTCAGCGCTTCAGTGGTACGATTTGGCATGGGCGATCCTTTTGATTGTTTGGCGTGGAATACCAATAACCATAAGCCTTTGGGCAAGGATCGCCTATTCCTTTTTACCCTTATCGTGAAATTTCCAGGCTAACCGCGATGCCGGCCGTGGTGTTCACCGATCCGCAAGTAGCAACCGTGGGCTACAGCGAAGCGGAAGCGCATCACGACGGGATCGAAACCGACAGTCGCACGCTCACGCTCGACAACGTGCCGCGTGCGCTTGCCAACTTCGACACACGCGGCTTTATCAAGCTGGTCATCGAGGAAGGTAGCGGACGGCTCATCGGCGTGCAGGTCGTCGCCCCGGAAGCCGGCGAATTGATCCAGACGGCTGTTCTCGCCATTCGCAACCGCATGACGGTGCAGGAACTGGCCGACCAGTTGTTCCCCTACCTGACGATGGTCGAGGGGTTGAAGCTCGCGGCGCAGACCTTCAGCAAGGACGTGAAGCAGCTTTCGTGTTGTGCCGGATGAGGAAAAGGAGGTGTTCGATGAACGCCTACACGGTGTCCCGGTTGGCCTTTGATGCCGGGGTGAGTGTGCATATCGTGCGCGATTACCTGCTGCGTGGATTGCTGCGGCCAGTCGCCTGCACCACGGGTGGCTACGGCCTGTTCGATGACGCCGCCTTGCAGCGACTGTGCTTCGTGCGGGCCGCCTTCGAGGCGGGCATCGGCCTCGGCGCATTGGCGCGGCTGTGCCGGGCGCTGGATGCGGCGAACTGCGATGAAACTGCCGCGCAGCTTGCTGTGCTGCGTCAGTTCGTCGAACGCCGGCGCGAAGCGTTGGCCAATCTGGAAGTGCAGTTGGCCGCCATGCCGACCGCGCCGGCACAGCATGCGGAGAGTTTGCCATGAACAGCCCCGAGCGCATGCCGGCCGAGACGCACAAACCGTTCACCGGCTACCTGTGGGGCACGCTGGCCGTGCTGACTTGCCCCTGCCACCTGTCCATCCTCGCTGCCGTGCTGGCCGGCACAACCGCCGGTGCATTCCTTGTCGAGTATTGGGTCATCACGGCGCTCGGTTTGACCGGCCTGTTTCTTCTGTCACTGGCGCGGGCGTTGCGGGCATTCAGGGAAAGATCATGAGCGCTTCCCGGCCGGATGGATGGACTACGGCGGAGGGCCCAAGCGTTCGAGCGCGGGCAAGGCTTTCTGTTCGCAAAGCCGATGCCGGCGGCGGCATTCGCCGTCTTCGTCAGTCAATGGAGGGGTGCCACCATGAATGCAAATGATCCGACCGCCACCAGTTGCTGCGTGTGCTGCAAGGAAATTCCGCTCGATGCCGCCTTCACACCGGAAGGCGCGGAGTACGTCGAGCACTTCTGCGGGCTGGAGTGTTATCAACGTTTCCAGGCGCGGGCCAGCACTGCGACCGAAACGAGCGGCGAACCGAACGCTTGCGGTTCGCCGCCGTCAAATTGAGACAAACCACGCTTTCGCTACGTCGCCTCATGTCGGCATCAAATTCGGCTGAGTAGCTTCTCGCCATCTGGACGTAGCTCGCCCTTGGGTGAAATATGCCGATACAGGGTCTGCCGCGTGATGCCAAGTTCCTGGCACAGGTCGCCGACCTTGGTCTCTGACTGCCCCATTGCCGCCATCGCCAGCCGCAGCTTGGCGGCGGTCATCTTGAACGGCCGGCCGCCTTTCCGGCCGCGTGCCCGTGCTGAGGCCAGGCCCGCCACGGTGCGCTCGGCGATCAACTCGCGCTCGAACTCGGCCAGCGCGGCGAAGATACCGAAGACCAGCTTGCCGGCGGCGGTCGTGGTGTCAATGGCCGCGCCGTGCCCGGTCAGCACCTTGAGGCCGATGCCGCGTCCGGTCAGGTCATGGACGGTATTGATCAGATGGCGCAGGTCGCGCCCGAGCCGATCCAGTTTCCAAACGACCAACGTGTCGCCTGGCCGTAGTGCCTTCAGACAGCTCGCCAGACCGGGACGATCCTCGCGTTTTCCGGACGCTTGGTCTTCATAGAGATGCGCCGGATCAACACCGGCCGCGACCAGCGCATCGCGCTGCAAGTCCGTCGCCTGGGAGCCATCCGCCTTCGATACTCGCATGTAGCCAATCAGCATCTTGTACCTGTCACATATACGTTCGATTATGTGACAGTTTGCATCGGGAAGCTCTGCACGTCAAAATTTGTCACTTAACCCGTCATTCTGTCTAAGGCATGCAAAGGGTAGGCTAGGCTCATAATGTGACAGAAATTCCGGGGGGATGCCTTCCTTCGCGAAGGTGGCGCGCAACTGTTCCAAGGAAGCGGGGTCGCGCCGACCATAGGAAGCCAACGCGAACAGCGAGCGTGCCGTCTCGGGGTTGTGTCGTGCTTCAATGATGGCCTCATCAATGGCCTGGATTGCACGCTGCCAGTGATCGACGGGTTCGGGCTTCGGCGCTTTCGCCGGCAGGCCACTGGTGAACCCGGTTTGGGGCTCGGACCAGAATAGCTTTGCGTGCTCGCCTGGCGGGCTTATATCCCTCACCTCAATCAAGCTGATTGCCGTTGCCGCCGCCTCCAGCATCTGCAACCGTACTGCCGGGTTCAGAGTTTCATACGGTCGCCACAGACTTTGCCCAGCACGCAGCGGATGCCCGCAGCATTCCCAGATTTGGCGGAGATACCCCGCGTAGGTGCCGCACGTCGAAAGCGGGGTGTTCAGCTCATCGAGCAGCGTGCGTAGCAGCCTAAACCACAATCCGGCGTGGATGCGTCGGCGCGGCAACTCCACGTGGCCGGTCGTCAGTGCCTGCCAGGTACGCTGGTCCATCGCCGCAATCGCGTCGCTGGCAGTGCGCGGTTCGGCGTCGGCGTTCTCCCAGCCGAGAAACCGCCCTGGCACGCCCCAATAGGATTCCAGCCAGCAGCCATGCAGTGGGCAGCTCAGCATCAGGGGCAGCTTCCACGCGAGCAGTACGGCTTGGTTCTCCGGATCGTTCAGGCAGAGCGGACAGGCGCGGTGTATCGGTTGGGTGGGCAGCCAGGCACGCCAGCTCGTGATGGATCGCGTCTTACGGCGGAGTCTCGGCAGCAGTACCGAGAGCTGGAACGCATAGGTTTCCAATGCGGCTGGAATCTGATCATCAAGGCTGTCCAGTAGCCAAGGCACCCAGCCGGCGAAACTCATGCAGCGCAGCCGATCCAGCTCGATACCGCTCCGCTGGGAGAGCATCGCCAGCAGCGCCAGTGGTGGCGCGGTGTCCAGGTCATCAACCTGGCCGTGACCAAGATCGTGCTCCAGCAGCTCGGACACTTCCATGTGATAGCAAAGGGCCACGCGGTTGAGCCACGAAGACAGGGCTTCGGCTTCCCTGGGTGCCGGATGCAGTGGCCAGCGTGGCGCTGGCTTCACATCAGTTCCCGCTCGAATTGCCGCCGCCGCTCGCTGGGACCGGTGTAATCGGCCATGCTGAGCGTGCGGTGGTTGATCGCTTCCTCACCACTCTCCACGGCGGCCACGGCCGCCGCCATCAATAGGTGCGCCAGCTCGCCAATAGTGCCCTCGCTGCGCGTGAGCAGGTAGCGAGCCATGTCCAGCGTGGCAATCGACGAAGGTCGCCGCAGCGGGAGCGAAGCCGCGAAGCTGGCCAGCAGTGAACAGCAATCGTCGTTGGCCTCCCACACCGGCAGCATCATCGGCTCGAAGCGATTTTCCAACTGGTCATCCGAGCGGATGGCCAGGTAGGCGTCGCGTGTGCCCACACCGACCAGCGGGATGCGCAATTCGTTGCCGAGGAAGCGCAGCAGGTTGAGGAATTCCCGGCGGTTGACGCTGTTGCCGGCCAGGACGTTGTGCAGCTCGTCGATCACCAGCAAACGCACACCGAGCTTGCGCAGCAGTGTCAGCGCCAGTTGCTCTATTTCCGGCAGCCGTGGGCGCGGTCGCAATGGTGCTCCCATCGCCGCGAGCAGCGCGACGTAGAAGCGGATCACCGATGGCTCGGACGGCATCTGCACGACCAATACCGGGATGTGCTCCTGGTCGGCGTCGGAGCTGGCCGGGTGGGCGCGGCGGAACTTCTCGACGATCATCGACTTGCCGTTGTTGGTTGGACCGACCAACAGCAGGTTGGGCATGCGTTGTTTGTTTGGCCACGTATACAGGGCTTCCAGCCGGTTCAACGCCTCGACTGCTCGCGGATAGCCGATCCAGCGGTCGGCGCGAAGGCGATGGATGCGCTCGTCCGCCGGGAGACGGGCCAAGCCCTGGGCAGCCGGCAGCAGGTGGGACAAGTCGATGATGGGATATTCGTCCACGGCTACCACTCCTCAATCTGGTCGAACGGTTTGGCAGGTGGCTGGTTGTCCGCCTGCGGGTCTGCCATGTCCGTGTCCGCTGGTGGCGTGGTTTTGACAGGTTGTTCCGTTGACTTGAGATGCTGGCGTCGATCCGCGTCGCGCCGCGCCTTGCGCGTGGCTTTCTGCGCAGTGGTCACGATTTCGCGCATCTGCCCGATCATGCGGAACAGCGCCGACTCATCCACCTGTTCGCGCCCTTGCTGCCGCAATTTCGCCAGCGCCTGCCGTTGTTCCCAGAGGGTGACAGCCGGGTGCGACAAGGTACGGTATGGAATTTCCAGATAGTGCTGCCCCTCCGGCTCCAGCACCCAAATGCGGCTGATGTCGCGTGGGTCGCGCCGGATCAGGAACGCAGGCAGGCGGTCGCGCCGAGCTATCCACGGCTTGAGCGCATCGGCGTAGTAGTGGATGTGGTCGATGACGAAGCCAGTGCGGGTCAGGGTGCGGCGGAGGACGGGCAGGAAATCGACCAGAAAAGCCGTGGTGCGAGTGATGACGGTTGGAACGCCGGTACGCGCGACAGCTTCGGCCCAGCGTGCGGCCGGCGGTTGGAGCAGGCCGTTGTGCACGGAGCCGTGATAGGTGCCAACCGCCAATGCGAGCCAGCGTTCCAGCTCGCGCAGTGTCAGGGCGGCCATCTTCTCGGAGGCGTATTCCCCGCGCTGGTCAGGGTTGGAGAAGGTCGTCCCCGGCAATTCGTCGTGGATCATTTGCATCGCCGTGCCGATGATCCGTTCCACGATGCCGCCATAGTGCGGCTGCCCGAGAGGCCGATAGTCCAACCGGATGCCATGCTGCTCGCAGCCACGGCGTAGCGCCTCGCTCTTGAATTCGGCCGCGTTGTCCAGGTAGAGCAGCGCGGGCTTGCCGCTCATCGGCCAGTCCATTTCCACGTCCAACCTTTCCAACCAAGGGCGCTTGTCGCAACCGGCGTGTGCGAGGCACAGGCCGACCGAGACGGCAGATGGCGCTTCTAACGTGACCACCATGCCAACCACGCAGCGGGTGAACACGTCGATGGCGAGGGTCAGGTACGGACGGCCAATCGGTTGCCGGTCGCGCTCGTCCACCACGATCAGGTCGATGACTGTGTGGTCGATCTGTACCTGCTCCAGCGGTGCGGAGACTGGCGGAGGAACACCGCCAACACCTTGCAGGATGCGGGACGCATCCTGGCCTTCCCGAAGTCGAGTGGTCTTGAGTGGATCAAGGCTGGCGATCCGCAACGCGACCGTGTTGCGCGCCGGCATCCGCAGCTTTTGCAGCTTGCACACCCGCGCAACTTCACGGTGGAACGCCGCCAAGCTGCGCTTCTGCTTGGTCAGGAAGCGCTTTTGCAGTAGCTCGCGGATGATTCGTTCGACCGACTCCGGCAAGCGGCCTTTACCTTTGCCACCGCTCGACTGTCCAAGAGCCAAATCAGTGACCAGCCCCGAACCTTGCCGGGCACGGCGGATCAGGACGTAGACCTGCCGCCGGGACAGACCCAGCGCCTGGGCTGCTGCGTCGGCCGCTTCATGCCCGACCGTCTCCGACTGCGCCAACGGCCCAATGATCTCCGCGCGGCAGCGAGCACGCTCCCATGCCTGTTCTGACAGGGTGGCTACGCCGCGCTCGGCAATCGGTACGGTATCGGTCGCCATGCTCGCCTCGCTTTGGTGCACACGAGTATTGAGCATAGACGAGTTTCGTGCAGAGGAGTCCTGATATCGGGCTGTCAGGAGCCGTATGCACAGCAGGCTTCATGTCTCGTTGATTGGTGCAGTCGTCTTCTGAAAATGACAAAATTGGGTCTCTTTCTTCTGTTCAGAAAAGCACCGTTTCACAGACACGTTAGATGCCGGCATTATCTACAGAGCCAGTGGATAAACTGAGTGTCAATTCACCTTCCTCTCCTTTCTAATCCAATACTGACGCAGGCTTTCCACCTGCCGACCAACCCCTCACACTACCTCTCCCGGAGCCCCCATGATCTCGCACAGTCAGATCTACCGCGCTCGCGCGTCCCTTGCCACCCACTACTACGCCGATCAAGCCGACGACTACTACAGCCGCGACGGCAGCGCCGCCACTTGGCAAGGCGAAGGCGCCCGGCGTCTGGGCGCGGTCGGCGAGATCGACCCTGCCCGATTCAAAGCCATGCTCCAGGGAGACTTTGGCCGCAGTGTCACCGCGAACCTCTCGATTCGCAAGGATGCCAAGGCCCGCGCAGCACTCGACCTGACCTTTGGCGCGCCCAAGAGCATCACGCTCCAGGCGCTGATCGGTGGCGACGAACGCCTGATTCTCGCCAACGACAAAGCCGTGGCCGCAGCGTTGACCTATGTTGAACAGCACCTGACCATGGGTCGACGCAAGGAAAATGGCAAGTCTCGGGTGGAACACACCGGCAATCTCATCATTGCCAAGTTCCGCCATGAAACTGCGCGTCCTACGGAAGACGCGGCCCCTGACCCTCACCTGCATGTCCACGCCCTGCTGATGAACCTGACCCAGCGTGCTGACGGCAACTGGGTGTCGCTCTCGAATGAGGCCATTTTCAAGCTGCTGCGAGTGACGGATGCCATCTATCAGGCTGAACTGGAACGCAATATTCGCGCCCTGGGGTATGCGGTTCGGCATGAGAAAAACCATATTGAGCTGGCTCACATCACCCGTGAGCAGATCGAGTTTTTCAGTAAGCGCAGCGCCGGCATTACGGCTGAACTGGCGGCACGCGGCACGACCCGCGACAATGCCCCGCACGCTCTGCGCCAGGGTATCAATCTGGCACACCGCCAGGAAAAAACCCAGGCATTCAGCCGCACAGAACTACACCAGCAGTGGCGGGAAGCCGCTGCCGCCATCGGGATGCAGTTTGACCAGGCCCGCCACGACGCTGAACGGCAGGCACCGGAAGCGCATGGACTGTCAGCCGACCTTGTCGCCCAGGCTTCGTTGGATTGGGCCATCCAGCATCTGGCTGAGCGGGAGTCTGTCATGCCTCTGGCCGATCTCCTGCACAGCGCCATCCGTCATGCCGGTGGCCATACCGACATCACCGCCATTCAGGCAGCTATCCAGGCTCGTATGGCATCGGGTGCGCTGATACAGGAAGCGCCGCACTACCGCAGCGCACAAGACGAGAAAGCACAGCCTATGACCCGAGAAGGATGGGCTTCTGAAGTCACCCGGCTGGCTGGGTTAAACCAGGGCTCTGCTCTACAACTCGTTGATGATGCCATCGCCCAGGGCCGCCTGTTGATGGAAAGCCCCCGCTACGCCACCCGAAAGGCCCATGAAGCCGAATCCCGGATACTGACTGCTGAACAGACGGGCCGGGGCTCCTGGAAACCCACGATCAACGCCGCCGACGCCGAAGCCGCCCTGGACGCTCTCCTGACTCCCGGCCAGCGCGAAGCGGTCATGCTGATTACCACGGGCACCGATAAAGTGGCAGGCATCCAGGGCTTGGCCGGCACGGGGAAATCCTTTGCCCTGCAAAACGCCCAGGCCATTTTGCGTGAACAGGGCCACGCTATGACGGCCCTCGCGCCCTACAGCAACATGGTTCGCAACCTGCGCCAAGACGGCATCCCGGCCAACACCATTGCCTCCATCCTGGCCGCTGCCGACAAGCGCCCTTTCCTGGACTCCCTGGGGCAGACATCCGTGGTCGTCATTGACGAAGCCGGGGTGGTGCCGGTGCGGCAGATGGACAAGCTGCTGGCCCTCATTCAGCCAACAGGCGCGAAGGTGGTGCTGCTGGGCGACACGGCCCAGACCAAGGCCATCGAGGCAGGCCGCGCCTTTGCCATGCTGCAGGAACACGGAATGAAGACCGTCTTGATGGGTGACATCCAACGCCAACGCACGGCGCGGCTGCGCCAGGCGGTAGAACTCGCTGCCACAGGCCGAGCCAGTCACTCCTTGCCGCTGCTGAATACCATCCGCGTCATTCCAGACGAGTTCACCACAGACGAACATGGCAGGAAGACCCGCGACAGCTCAGCCCGTTATGAGGCCATAGCCAAGTCCTACACCGGGCTGACTACCGCCGAACAGGGCAACACCATTGTCGTGACCGGCACCAACGCATCAAGGAATGCAATCAATCAACGCATCCACGCCCAGCTTGGCCTGGAAGGCAAAGGCCGCCCGTGCCAATTGTTGGCCCGGCATGACACCACACGCGCCGAACGCAGTGTGGCCCGCTATTACACCGTGGGGGATATCGTGATTCCAGAACGTGATTACAAGTGCAGCCTGAAACGCGGCGAACTTTACCGCGTGACCGGCAGCGTCCGCCATGACCGTATCAGCGTCCTACCTGTCCACGCGGATCCAGCCAACGTGCAGCCCATAGAAATCATTCCCAAGACCATGAGCAAGCTGTCTGTCTATCATCTGAACGAGGCAGAATTGTCCGTAGGCGACCATGTCCGCATCACGCGCAACGATGCTCAACATGATCTGGTCAACGGGCAACTGGCAAAAGTCGTCGCTATCGACGCGGCCAGCGTCACCCTGGAAACTCAGGGCCGCCATGTCCAGCTACCCACAGACTGGCCCCTGAACATGGACTACGCCTACGCCACCACCGCACATAGCGCGCAGGGCCTGACCTGCGACCGGGTGCTTTACAACGCTGAGAGCTTCAGCCGCACCACCGCTCAAGATACCTATTACGTCAGTATTTCGCGGGAACGGCATGAAGTCGCGGTCTTCACCGACGACTCAGAGAAACTGCCGGAGCGGGTGGACAGGATGACGTATAAGGGGTTGGCGCATGATCTGCAAGCGGCAGCCGCACCCGTCTTTGCCCTTGAACATGAAGGACGAAGCACCGTTCCCACACCCCTTGAAACGGAAGTAGAGCTTCAATAAAGCGGCCAAGGGCTGACCTTGGGCCTCATAAAGACCGTGAGGTAACAAAGCGTAATTTGACTACGTATAATCCACAATGGATCGCGCCACCCACTCAACTAACTGGGCTGGCCGGGCCGGGAAGCACCGGCCGAGATATTTTAGGAAGGTAACCCAAAGATGGCCGTCAGCCAGGCACACATTATTGAATCTCTGGAACGCGCATGTTCCAAGCTGAACCCTGATGAGTTCATCTTTGACTTCCTGGATGCCTATGGCTTCCCAAAGAGCACCATTACCCGCCTGCGCAACGGCGGCGACGGCCGCAACGTGGGTACGGGCGGCGACATCGGCCTGAAGAAAAAACTGTATTTCCGAGTGGTGCCTGTCGGCCAGGACGTTACTGCCGAGGCGGAATCCCTGAAGGACGGCGACCTGATCGCCCGCCACGACATCCGGTTTGTGATCGTCACGGATTTTCAGACCCTGGCCGCATACGACCTCAAGGCGGAAGAACGCCTGGTCACCGACCTGGCGGAACTGAACAAAGAGTACGCCTTCTTCCTGCCCCTGGCCGGCTACGAAAAGGCGGTGATGTATTCGGAGCACCCGGCTGACTTGAAGGCCTCCGAAAAGATGGGCCAGCTATTCGACCTGATCCGCGAACGAAACGACCTAACCAAGCCGGAAGACATCCATGCGCTGAATGTCTTCCTGACCCGCCTGCTGTTCTGCTTCTACGCCGAAAGCACTGGCATCTTTGAAAAAAAACAACTGACTTCCACGCTGCAGGCCTGCACCCGCGACGACGGTTCAGACGTAGACCAGTTCTTTACCGACCTGTTCACGGTACTGAATTTGGAAGAGAACGCGCCTCAACGCAAGCGCATGCCCAGCCATTTCCAGGCGTTCAGGTATGTGAACGGCGGCCTGTTCCGGGACGATGAACCCATTCCCGAGTTTGGCCGCAAGGCGCGGCGGCTACTGCTGGACTGCGGGGCGCTGGACTGGTCGGAAATCAACCCGGACATCTTCGGCTCGATGTTTCAGGCGGTGATCGATGAAGCGCAGCGCGGCAACCTGGGGCAACATTACACCTCGGTGTCGAACATCATGAAGGTGATCCAGCCGCTGTTTCTGGACACGCTGCACACCGAACTTGAAAAGGCGCGGGGCAACGAGAAAAAACTGAAATCGCTGCTGCTGCGCCTGCAGAATCTGCGCATCTTCGATCCCGCCTGCGGTTCCGGCAACTTCCTGATTATTGCCTACAAGGAACTGCGCAAGTTGGAAATGGAAATCATTGATGCCCTGAATGCCGTCGGCAAACAGGATGTCATGTATTACTCGGGCATCAGCCTGACCCAGTTCTACGGCATCGAGATTGACGACTTCGCGCATGAAATCGCCACGCTGTCGCTATGGTTGGCCGAACACCAGATGAATATGGAGTTCAAGGACAAGTTCGGTTATGCGGAAGCGGTATTGCCGCTGAGGGATGGTGGAAATATCGTATGTGGCAATAGCCTGCGGCTGGATTGGGAAGATGTCTGCCCGCCCAGGGATGAGCATGGCGAGTCTTATGAAGTTTATATCTGCGGAAACCCGCCGTTCCTTGGCAGTGGCGGACGCAGCGCCGCTCAAAATGAAGACATGGCTGCTGTCTTCGCAGACTTTGCATCACATGGCATGTTGGATTTTGTCGCCAGTTGGTTCTGGAAGGGGGCGAAATATGTCGTCGGGAAAAACGCTCAAATCGCGCTGGTTGCAACAAATTCAATCTGCCAGGGCGATCCGGTAGCCACGCTTTGGCAGCCGATCCTTCAGCTAGGATTGACAATACGCTTCGCCTATCCGACTTTTTCATGGCGGAACCACGCGAAGCAGAATGCCGCCGTTCACGTTGTTGTGATTGGATTCGCAAACAATGCGGATGTGAAAGAAAGAGTGTTGTTCAAAACCGAGAGCAACAACACAGCCCACCGTGTCGAGGTAAAGAATATCAACCCCTATCTGCTGGAAGGCAGTGATATTCTCGTTGACAGCCGCAGCACGCCTATTTGTGATGTCTCAGAAATGGTCTACGGGAATAAACCCGTTGATGGCGGTCATCTATTGCTGTCTACCGACGAGAAAGACCAGCTTATAGCTTCTGAGCCACGCGCTGCGAAATGGATAAAGCGGCTCCTGGGCGCGCAAGGGAACATCTGATTAAGCCATCGACAAGAATCCGTCGAGGCAAATTTTGAATCAAACGAGCTTGAAGTCAGCTCAATTTTCACATCATGGAACAAAAAGGCCAAAAAGCAGCCATTTCGCCCCGACTCAGACCGCTTGCGTG
>JACDJB010002981.1_pt1 | contig 11542 bp, 6 predicted proteins | sample 7454121 | NCBI WGS metagenome assembly JACDJB01 (sample SAMN14253290, study PRJNA609438) | sludge metagenome | isolation source: sludge after 25d culture with pyrite | collected 2018-12-20 | reverse complement strand
GGCACGCGCCATCCGAGGTGCTGCCGATGGACAGTTATCCCGCATTGTTGAATGCTTTTAAAGAATATGGTGATTGGCTGACCACGCTGGGCATCCATTCCGTTGGCGCTTTAAATGATGCCATTCAGGAAGGGCACATTGATGAGGTTACTTTGGTTTCTGAAGCTCTTCATGAGATGCAGATTGCCCAAATTGCCGGTCAGATCTATGAGGCTCGCGACCGGGTTGGAGTGATTCTGATCGCGGGACCTTCCTCTTCGGGTAAAACTACCTTCTCGAAACGACTGGGAATCCAGCTATTGGCAAGGGGCATAACCCCATTCGCGCTTGAGATGGACCACTTCTTTATTGATCGAGAAAAGACGCCGATCAATCCGGATGGTCACCGCGACTACGAGTCGCTGCGTGCGCTTGATCTGGGGCGCCTGAACCGCGACCTGAAGGGATTGATGGAGGGGAGGGAAGTGCAATTGCCGCGTTATGACTTCATCAGTGGTTTGAGTCTTGATGGGGCGAGAGTTCAGTTAATGAAAGGAGACGTGATCATCCTCGAGGGCATTCATGGGCTTAATCCTGGTCTGTTGACGGATATTGACCCAGCAACTACGTTCAAGATCTATGTTTCCTGCCTGACCCAACTAAACCTGGACCGCCACAATCGCATTTCCACCACCGACACGCGCATGCTTCGGCGAATCCTGCGCGATGCCCGCGACCGCGGTTACTCTGCAACGGATACGATCCGACGGTGGGAAGCCGTTAGGGCTGGCGAAAAGTCCCATATCTTCCCCTACCAGGAAAACGCGGACGTGATGTTTAATTCGGCTCTGGCTTATGAGCTTACCACGCTTAAACCGTTGGTTGAGCCGCTTCTGCGCCAGGTGCCATTTGGGACGCCGGAGCACATTGAGGCGAAACGCCTGCTGAAATTCCTGGAGTGGTTCCTTCCAACCGGGACGGATTACGTTCCGGACAATTCCATTCTACGTGAGTTTATCGGCGGTTCGATTCTGACTAACTTTGAGCTATGGACGAGGTAGCAGGGCGATCCCTGGCTGCTCTTTCAAGGTAATAAAAAAGACCGGTAACTTGACCGGTCTTTTTTTTGCCGAATAGGCTTTCAGCTTATGCCATGGTTTTCTTGATCATCACAGAAAGGCGGCGGACGCCTTCGTGGATAGTTTCGGGGTTGGCAGCGGAGAAGTTGAGGCGCATGGTGTTGGTCGGTCCGCCGTTGGGATAGAAGGGCATGCCCGGAACATAGGCGACTTTCTCTTCGACCGCTTTCGGGAACAGTTCCAGGCTGTCGCAACCTTCGGGCAGGCGCAGCCAAAGGAAAAGACCGCCGCGAGGAGTCGTCCAACTGGTGCCTTCGGGCATGAACTCCTCAAACGCCTGGATCATAGCGTCGCGTCTTTCTTTGTAAACGCGGCGGATGTTGGCGATATGATCGGGCAGCCAATCTCCCGCAACCAGTTCGTAGGCAACATATTGATCGAAGGTGGAGCACTGCAAGTCGGCGCCTTGTTTTGCCTGGACCATTTTCTTGACGACTTCTGATGGCGCGATCACCCAGCCGATTCGCAGCCCTGGGGCGAGAATCTTTGAGAAGGTGCTGGTGTAAATTACGTTTCCATCAAACGATTGCTGACACTCGTGATATTGAGCGTCCAGCGCGGCGATTGGGGGAAGCATCTCGCCTTCAAAAATCAACATTCCGTAGGGGTCATCTTCGATCATTGGAACGTTGTAACGGTTGGCGATATCAATCAAGCGTTTGCGCCGTTCGAGGGACAGAGTGACGCCGAGCGGATTGTGGAAGTTTGGCAGGACGTACATAAATTTGACATTCTGTCTCACAAGATCTTCAAGCTCATCCACGAGCATGCCGTCCGCGTCGGTATTTGCGGTGACATATTGCGGACCATAGGCGTTCCATGCCTGGATTGCTCCGAGGTAAGTGGGCGATTCAGTTAGAACGCGATCTCCTCGGTTGATGAAGATGCGACCGACGAAGTCAAGCGCCTGCTGGGAGCCTGTGGTGATCATAATGTTGTCGAGGGTGACGTTGATTCCGTGTGCTTTCGCGTCGTCCGCGATCCATTGGCGCAGGGGGTTGTAACCTTCGGTGGTTGTGTATTGCAGCGCTTTGCGACCGTAGTTGGTGAGGACTTTATCGCAGGCGGCACGCATTTGTTCAATAGGGAATAGCTCGGCAGCAGGGAAGCCGCCGCCAAAAGAGATTACATCGGGCTGGTTGGTCACTTTCAGGAGCTCGCGAATGAATGAGCTTTTCATTCCTTCCGTTCGATGAGCAAATCTTAGTTCCCAGGGTGTTGGCATTATGTTATTCTCTCCTTTTTTGTTTTTGCCAGTTTATATTTTCATAAACCGACTGATAATAGTCGCTGCACCTGGAAGTGCAACGCGATCTCCATGCGTTAGTTCAGCAGGGGACTTCTGCCTCCAGTCGGGAGCATTCTGGAAGATGAAGACCTTGGTGCCTTCCACTGCAGTCTTCTTGTCCACGAATGCCTGACCAGTGAGGAAACCGTCTTGGTCGATGGCGCAGCTTGTCACAACGCCAACCATGCGTCCCTTGAGGTCACAAACCGGGTCGCCATGGTGTGCCATGCGAACAGCTTTTTCATCGAAGCGGAAGCGAGCAACTATGCCCGTGCGGGATTCTTCGCGTTCAACCATGGCTTTTCTGCCGATAAACCAGGCGGAGTTGAGCTTCAGGAAAGGCAAGAAGCCTGCTTCGCCGATGGTAAGGTTTAGGTCACCGCCCATTTCGTGACCGTAAAGCGGCAAACCAGCCTCCGTTCGCAGCGAGTCTCGCGCGCCAAGCCCACAAGGCTCAAGCCCAAGGGGTTTGCCGGCTTCGAGCAGGGCGTTCCAGAGGCGAGCTGCCTCATCCGGATGGACGAAGAGCTCAAAACACATCTTCTCCCCGGTGTAACCTGTGCGGGAAACGACTACATGCATGCCATCCAGCACCGCCTCGCAAAGCTGTGTGCGGTTTAGGCGGCGAATGCGGCGTTGTTCTGCCGGCTCAGCTAGCTTGAGGAGGATGTCCCGGCTGAGGGGACCCTGGAGGGCGATGTCGACCAGTTGATCTTCACCTTCCTTGGGGTCTTTGAGATTGCGGAGGTTGACCTTGCGCCCTGGCGCACGGACCCAAGGACGGTCCGGATCCACCATGACTTCGCCGTTTCGAACGGCGTTCAACCATGCCCAGTCTTTGGCTTCGTTGGCGGCATTGACCACAACCAGATACTTGTCGGTGTCGCGGCGGTAAACCAGCAGGTCGTCAATTACATTGGCGTGCGGGTCCATGAAGTGGGTGTACAGAGAATCGCCGATTTTGAGAGATAAGGTGTCATTTCCGCAGACCACATCCAGGAAAACCGCGGCATCCGGTCCCTCAGCCTGGAAGACGCCCATATGAGTCACGTCAAACAAGCCGGCTGCGTTGCGTGTGGCGAGGTGTTCCTGGAGGACGGAAGAGTACCACAACGGCATTTCCCAACCAGCAAAGCCGCTCATTTTTGCGCCTAAATCCAGGTGGGACTGGAACAAGGGCGTGTGTTTCAGCCCTTCTTCTTCAGGCTCGGTCCAGGCAAATTCGGGCAGCCCGGGCATGGTCACATCGGTGGGCATGCCAATGAAGTAAGGCTTGCGCAAGTCAACCCGGTCGTTTTCCGGCTTGACCCAAACGGGGTCGGCTCTAAGGATCGAAACAGGACCGGGGATTCTCTGGGTGAGGTCAGGGTCGTAATAGATAAAGGCGCTTGAAAGACCCACCAGCCAACTGCCGGCAAGACCAAGTTTCTCTGCTGGAACTGTCAGGGTGAAGCGCTTACATTCGTTGCAAGTCAGAATGCCTTCGATGTCGCCATTGGTCGTATGCATCATCGTGAGTTGCGAAGCGCCTGGCTCGAGGGCTTCAACATCGCTGGTCATTGTGTAGTTCAGGAAGGCACGCACATTCTCGCCGGTGACCATCAAAGCGCCAATTCCCTGGCGGGGGTGATCTTCGTTATAGAAATAGTGCGGATAGCCATGACGCTGGTGAATGTCGTCCATGGCGGGTTTCGCGTCGGCTAAGGAGCGCACTTCCGTGTTCACGTCGCCAAGTGTTGAAAAGTCGACTTTGGCGCGGGTGATCTTGCCGGAACGTCCGATCATGTGATAGGGGATGGTGGCTCTGAAGACCTGGTTGATCAAATCCGCGATCTTCGCGAAATCCTTCTCAACGAAACCACGCTGGGTCAACCAGGTTGCGCCCAGGCGGATGCCTGTTGAAGTGAGGGCTGAACGATCGCCAGGGATGGTGTTGCGATTAACCACGATGCCGACCAGGTCGAGGATTCTTGCGCCAAGGTCACCGGTCAGTGGGATACCATCCTTGCTTTTGAAGGATTTGCAGTCGATCAGACACATATGGCTGTCGGTGCCGTCATACGGCACACGCACATCCAAATCCTTGAAGCGGTTTGCCAGGGCGGACGCGTTGCGCAAGGTCTGTTTTTGAAGCTCGATGAATTGTTCGGTTTTGGCAAGTTTGAAGGTGAGTGCCATCGCGGCGATGGTGTTCACATGAGGACCGCCCTGTTCGCCCGGGAAGACACCTTTGTCGATCTGTTCGCCAAGCTCACGGTCATGGGCGATAAGAACAGCGCCGCGAGGACCACAGAGAGTTTTGTGGGTGGTAAAGCTGACGACGTCGGCTATGCCGATCGGCGAGGGGACGACTTTGGCGGCAATCAAGCCAGCAATGTGAGAGACATCTGCCAGCAGCCAAGCGCCGACCTCGTCGGCAATTTCGCGGAAACGCTGCCAGTCTGGGATCCAGGGGTAGGAAGTGTAACCCGCGACGATCACCTTGGGTTTGCAGGCTTTAGCCTGTTCCATGATTTTGTCATAATCGAGTCGTTCGGTTTTTGGGTCGACGGAGTTGTGGAAGGCGTTGTAGAACACACCGGAACGGTTCACCGGTGAGCCATGGGTGAGGTGGCCACCGACCAGGAGATCCATGCCTAAAATGGCGTCGCCGGGTTGGATGAGGGCGGTGTAGACGGCGGTGTTTGCCGGCGCACCGGAGAGCGGCTGAACGTTCACCCAGAGATCGTCGGCGTTGAGGTCATTGGCAGCGAAGAGCTCGGCAGCACGCCTGCGGGCGAGGGCTTCGAGCATGTCCACATATTCGACACCCTTGTAGTAGCGGGGGTCACTATGGCGGCGGTAACGCCCGAGTTGGTAGGCGTAGTCCATGATGGTATCCTCATCCTGGTAGCGGGTCTCAGGGCGAGGGTAGCCTTCGGCGTAGATATTGGCAAAAGGCGAGGCGAGCAGTTCGCGCACTGCCTTTGGGGCAATGCTTTCACTGGGGATCATGATCAAACGGCGAGCCTGGCGTTCGGCTTCGAACTCAACCAGCCCGTTGACATTGGGGTCATAAATATCGACATCTTTTTTGAACAGAAAATCACTCATGGCTTATTTCCTTTTGATCGGAGGATGGATTTAGCAGACACAGACCCAAGGGAGCCCGTTCTGAGAAGGTAGAGAAGGGTTGCAGTGGAATTGAAAAAACAGGAAACAGCACGCGACCAGTGCAAAGAAAGTTTGAGGTTGCGGCATGACATCCCATGTTGATTATTTTACCCCAAAGCGAGGGGCTTGGCAGTTGGATTGGTGCACAATGAGGGTGATTCGACCGTGCTCAGCCCACTGGAACCGCGCGGGTAAGGTGCCAGTTTACTGGTAGTAAAAAAGGCGGGCGGTTGAGGGCGTTTTCCTGTGTTCCGATTTAACCTCCAGATTTTACTAATACTGAATGGAAAAATCCCGGAATTCACCCATGCCCTGGCTGAGGTGCCATTTCACGTCGCGAACGTATGCTCCGTCTGGACCATCCCGCAGTGCTCCCAGGAGGTGGTGCAGGCTTGCGGTTTCCCCTTCAGCCACCACCTCAACCGTCCCCCCGCCTTCCAGGTTCCGCACCCAACCGGTTAAGCCAAGCGCCAAAGCTTGCCGAAGTACGAAGAACCGAAAACCGACGCCCTGAACCCTTCCATAAACAATCGCGTTCAGGCGCTGGTCAGTCGATTCGGTCACAGGTCATCCTCATCGTCGTCATCATCATCCAGGGTGTAGCTGTCTTCGAGGCTTCCATCCAGGTCTTCTTCGTCTTCGTCGACGTAGCGCTGCCATTCTTCATCGTCAAAGTCATCGGGGTCGTCAAGATCGTATTCATCGTCGTCCTCGATCGTATCCCAAAGTTCAGATTCTTCTTCATCCTCGTCATGGGAAGCATGCTCATGGTGGATGCCTACTTCCATCATCTCAAAACCTGCTGTTTCGTTGGTGAAATGCAGCATGTCGAGAGCTTCTTCGAGGAGGTTGTATTCTTCATCATCGTCTGTTTTGGCGAGCATCGCCTCGAACTTTTCCTCGATTCCCTCGCCGCCGATCTGAGAAAGTGCCCAGATCATCTCGCTGCGCAGGTAGTCGTCGCTTTCCCGGTCCACCTGCCGCAGAAGGCGCGATCGGGCGGCGCTCAACGCAAGCTCGCCCGCGGCATGGATTGCCTGCCCCTTTACGTCCGAATTGTCATCGTCAATGTGGTCCATCACCAGGGATTCCCATTGATTGTCGGCTGATTTCCCCATGGCAAACAAAGCGCTCTCGAGCCATTCAGTTTTTTCTCTGGCTGCTGCTTGTCTAAGCAAGGCTGGCACTTCCTCCCTGCACGAATAACCAAGCGACTCCAACGCTCGCCGCTGCGCGAGTTCCGAAGGGTCGTTTTTGTATACCGAAAGCAGCGCGTCCTCAATGGTGTGGAGAAGCTCAGGCATCAGTTCCTCGAGCTCTCCGAGGTACACATAAAAGCCGAGGGCGTTGGCCGCGGCAGCTCGTACAAATTCCGGTTCTTTAAGGTCTGCCATCAAGCGTGTAAAAGAAGGGACCAGTTTGGGGTCTTCCGCTTCCAAAAGGAGACTAATCCCGTTCACCTTACATTCCCCTTCTTCATCTTCCAGGGCAATACGTCCAATATCCTCGAACATCATGAGATGGTCAGTTTCTGCGAGTTCCACCAGATCCTGCATGAGAGTTATCCTGCGTGAAGCGGGGACTGCCCGCCAGGCATTGGCGAGCACTCTACGGTCTTCCGGCTGTATATCCGAGAAATAGTGAAGCAGGTGGGGCGGAAAGGGCTTTTCCGTGTCCATCAGGGTTTTTATTAAATCGTGAATTGAGTTTGGTGCTTCCATAACAGGTCCTTAAGGGATCGCGATTGGGTTGATAAAATCGCGAATATTGATAAAAACGAACAGAATAATCAGCAGGAAGTAGAATACGGAATTAATTGTATTCGCCACCTGGGCGGGGATGCGTTTTCTGGTGACTGTTTCGATCAGCAAGAAAAGAATCTGACCGCCGTCAAGCGCCGGGATAGGCAGCAGGTTGGTGATGCCAATCGCGATTGAAAGCATCGAAACAAGCGAGAGCCGCGTGATCGGCAGCACTTCGTTGGTTGCTTCCGCGTTGCTCTGGTCAATTTCGGCGGCGTTCGAGAACAGATCGTAGATTCCTTTTAGTCCGATCACCCGCGCTTCACCGGGAGCAAATTTCCCCTTGATATAGTTGTAAGGCAGGGCAACGGTCGTTTTAACCTGTTCCCAAAAGGTTCTAAATGCCGTACCGATGCTTTGAATAAAATTAAGTTCCACCTCAGGGTGTGACATCACAAAACCAATTGCGCCTTGCCCTTCGGGCGGGTTTTCACGGGGGGTTACCAGACCTGTGTGTTCCACACCGTCGCGGGTGTATGTTAGTGTTACTTCCTGTTCGAGGTATTTTTTGGTGGCGGCAGTCATCGCGTCGGTTGAGCTGATAGGATCGTCGCCTAATTTGGTGACAATATCACCGGCTTGCAGACCGACCATTTGCGCCGGGGAGTTTGAGGCTACTTCCACGACGAGGATCTTGCTTGTGTCAACCGGGTTGACCACGTTATAGAGGAAGATCAGCAGCAAAATGCCGAGGATGAAGTTCATCGTTGCGCCGGCGATCAGGATCAGGAAACGTTTCCATTTTGGAGCTGCCATCATGCCGCTCGGGTCGTTTTCATCCGTTTCCCCTTTCGTGCGCACAAATCCGCCAAAAGGAATCCAGTTGAGTGTAACTTCTGTGCCTTTCCAGGTAAAAAGCTTTACAAGGCGCGGCGGATAGCCGAAACCAAACTCTTCCACCTCAACCCCAACCCATTTTGAAACCAAAAAATGTCCGAGTTCGTGTACAAACACGATCAACCCAAACACGAAGATGAATTGTAAGATCACACCAAAGTTAATCATGAGCATACTCCTTACCCGGAATTATACCTACTTTGGCTTTTGGGGTTTGTCGGAATGGTATTAACTTTTGACAGGGCGATTTCTCCGACCTGCCAGCAAACCTCCGTTAAAAAAACGATTACTGCTTACAACAGGGTATAATTTGGCGCATGCCTGTAATTGTCTCCCTGGATATTGAAACAACCGGTTTGGATTCTAAAAACGATTCAGTGATTGAGATCGGCGCGGTGAAGTTTAACGAAAACCGCGTGTTGGATGAATTTTCTACCCTAATCAGCCCGCGTAAACCGATTAACTCATTTATCACCAACCTTACCAGCATTACCAACGCGATGGTCATGAACGCTCCGCTCCTGGCAGATGCCTTCCCAAAGCTTGATTCTTTTATTGGCGATCATCCCATTTTGGGACAGAATGTCGGTTTTGATATCAGCTTCTTTCAAAAATTCGGCGCGTTCAAGCAAAACCCCGTTATCGACACCTACGAGATGGCTGCGGTTTTGCTGCCCTCGGCTCCGCGCTATGGCTTGGGTTCGCTCTCCCAACAGCTCGGGGTCATCCTTAGCGACGCCCACAGAGCCGTCAATGACGCTCGCGCTACGATGGGCGTGTATAACAAGCTCTACGAAAAGCTCGCCGAGTTGCCGATTGACCTGATCGCCGAGTTGGTGCAACAAAGCCAAGGTCTGGGTTGGGCGGCAGAATTGCCTTTCCGCTGGGTGCTGCAGGATTTGATCAAGCAGGGAATCCAGCCCAAACGCCTCCTTGACAAGGATGGTGGGTTACTATTTGAGTTTGGCAAGCCTGCCCGCGCGAATCCGCTTGAACCGGACGCGGAACTCACCCGGATCGATGTGGATGAGTTGGCGGCGGTGCTGGAGCCCGGCGGCGTATTTTCAAAGAAAATCGAAGGTTTTGAACACCGTTCACAACAGGTGGATATGCTGCGGGCGGTTGCGAATGCCTTCAATGAGGGGCAGCACCTGATGGTCGAGGCTGGCACAGGCACAGGAAAATCCCTGGCATATCTCATCCCCGCGGCGGACTGGGCACTCACCAACAAAGAACGGGTTGTTATCTCCACGAACACCATTGCCTTGCAAGATCAGTTGATCCAAAAAGACATCCCCGACCTGGTTGAAGCCACTGGAATGGACATACGCGCGGCAGTGCTGAAGGGGCGAGGCAACTACCTCTGCCCACGGCGTTTCAACGCTATGCGACGGCGCAAACCCGAAAACCTGGACGAACTGCGCGTGGTTGGAAAGGTGCTGGTTTGGCTGCAAAGCAGCCAAAGCGGCGACCGCAGCGAGCTCAATCTCAACGGGATGGCAGAACGCTTGATTTGGAGCCGTATTTCCGCGGAAGACGAAGGCTGTAGGCTCGAAAACTGTCTGAAACATACCGGCGGACGCTGCCCGTTCTACAAAGCCCGTATGGCTGCGGATAGTGCTCATATTTTGGTGGTCAATCATGCTCTGCTCCTGGCGGACGCTGCCACGGAGAACCGCGTTTTGCCTGCCTATAACTACCTCGTGATTGACGAAGCGCACCACCTTGAGGATGCCACAACTGACGCCATGGCGTACCGCTTGCGTGCCCAGGATGTCAACCGTATGGTTCGGGACCTCGGCAGCCATGAACAGGGCTTGTTGGGGCGGCTGCTTTCAACCGCGAGCGGCATCCTGAAACCTTCGGACCTTGCGGAGCTCAATAAGCTCATCGGCGAAGCCACCGACCGGGCTTTTCGTTTTGATACGGAAATGACGGCGTATTTCCGGGCGTTGGATAACCTCCTCCTGGAACTGCGAGAAGGCAAACCCCTCGGTACTTATCCTCAACAAACCCGCATTCTAAGCGCCGTGCGCACCATGCCTGCCTGGCTGGATGTGGAAGTCAGTTGGGAGCAGGCTGCGATAGACCTCGACGCTCTGCTCAGGATTATCCGCCAAATCCGCGAAGGGTTGCGCGGGATGGAAGCGGCGGAATCCGAAAATGCCGAGGATCTCCTGGGCACGCTGGCGATGTTTAGCCAGAACCTGGTGGAGATCCGCGAAAAAGTTGAAAGCCTGACGATGGACCCGCAGCTCGACCAAATCTACTGGGTGGAGCTCGACCCGCTGCAGGGACGCCTCACGCTTCAGATTGCTCCGCTGCATATCGGCAGCCTGATGGAGAAGTACCTCTGGCACGAAAAAGCCAGCGTCATATTAACCTCCGCCACGCTCACCACTCATGGAGAGTTTGATTACTTGCGCAGGCGGCTCAACGGCGAAGATGCCGATGAGCTGACCGTCGGCTCTCCGTTTGATTATGAACACTCCGCGTTGGTCTACCTGCCAACCGATATTGTTGAGCCGAACGACAGTTATGGACATCAGAGAACGATTGATGAGACTGTCATCCGCCTGGCAGTTGCAAGCGGCGGACGCATGCTGGTGCTTTTCACCTCGTACGCTCAACTCCAAAAAACCTCCAAAGCCATCCAGCAGCCGCTGACAAAGCACGACATCACAGTTTTTGAGCAGGGAGAAGGCGCATCCGCCACCGCGTTGCTCGATACCTTCAAAGACACACCCCGCGCGGTGCTCCTGGGCACGCGCGCTTTCTGGGAAGGAGTGGACGTTCCCGGAGAAGCGCTTTCGGTGTTGGTTATCGCCAAACTTCCCTTTGGCGTGCCGAGCGACCCGATCATCGCCGCCCGATCGGAAAGTTTTGATGACCCTTTCAACGAATACAACCTCCCCGAGGCAATTTTGCGCTTCAGGCAGGGCTTTGGGCGGCTGATCCGCACCCAAACGGACCGCGGCGTGGTTGTTATCCTTGACAAACGCGTTACCGCCAAACCCTACGGGAAGCTTTTCATGGAATCGCTGCCCCAATGCACCGTAATCCAGGGGAGTATCGCCAACCTCCCCGAAAAAGCCGCCCGCTGGCTTGGGATTTAAGCTCGGGTCATATGGAACGGTGTTGATCGCAGCGGCGGAGTCCATAACCGAGACGGATATGTTGTGAATTTCACTGCCGCAAGCAAAACCATGGCGGTGCGGCTCATCTCAACAAAGCCCTCACCCGTCCGCGCACGCAACAGAGGCGTGCGCGTCCACCCTCCCCCCTGATGAGGGGCAGGACACATACAAACCGTTATCGCGAGCCTCTTTTGCGCGGCGATCTGC
>JACDJB010002980.1_pt1 | contig 11546 bp, 13 predicted proteins | sample 7454121 | NCBI WGS metagenome assembly JACDJB01 (sample SAMN14253290, study PRJNA609438) | sludge metagenome | isolation source: sludge after 25d culture with pyrite | collected 2018-12-20 | reverse complement strand
CTTTGAGGGGTCTATCCCATATTTTTCCATTCCGCTTTTTAAATCCGGCGAATGGTTGTCATTTGTTATTTTCATTCAATATTTTTCGTTTTAATATTTTATAATTTTAGATTTTCGTTCCTTGTAACTGGCTGATTTCAAGTTTCCTTTCTCGCCCCGAATGTTTGTTTGTTCGCCAGTGATGTCCGTATTTTGAGCAGAAACCACCAGCCATTTTCCTCTCTTTTTTCGGGCAACAAACAGAAACAGGGTACGTCTTTCTCCGGCTTTTTCCAAATTTTTGGGAGTCTGACCCAAAATCTGAATTTGTGCGTGAACAACAGCAATATCTCCGGTCAGCATTTTTGTTTTCACTTTCAGAACATCCATTTTGGAGTGCTGAAAGATGATGCGTAATCCAAAATCATGCGCTTTCCAAATATCCGTTTTTGTTTCCCACCACTTTCCGGCAACATTGACAAAATCAGCATTTTCATAAAATAAATCTGCGATTCCGTCCGGGTCGTAACGGTTCCATGCCTCCATAAAACGAAGGGGAATTTCTTCCGGATTCAAAACAGGCTGACTTTTATTATTGTTCTCAATTTTAATCTTTTCCCCTTTATTCATTTTTGCTTTGTGAACTTTTGTTGATGTATTACATCATTGAACTTTGTGCTTTAAAATTAATTTGATGAAAATCTTTGCAAAGATAATTTAATTACTATACATTTGTAACTAATTTCAATAAAATAAGTAATTACAAAAAGAATAGTGAAGCATACAAGCGAAGCCTGCAAACAGGCACAACGAGCAATCAGAGACACATTGGATGTTGTGGGGGGAAAATGGAAGTTAATGTTACTGGCGATTCTGCGGGATGGAAAAATGCGTTTTAACCAGCTTTCCAGAGAAGCCGGAATTTCACCACGGATTCTTTCCAAAGAGCTGGAAGAACTCCAGCTCAACGGTTTGGTCAGGCGTGAAGTGCAGAATACCAAACCGGTAACAGTCGAATACAGCCTTACTCCCTATTCCGAAACTTTGGATGGGGTTTTGGATGCCCTTGAGCAATGGGGTGTTTATCACCGTAACTATATCATTAATCAAACGAAATAGGTGGTAAATTTGCTTTTCTGAAAAACAGATAAATTAATCTTGACAAAGTAGCCATGGCATTGGTGCTCAGCTGTTGGGTAAATTATTTTACATAAAAGTGCATAAAACATTTGTCTGAGGTTTTTTATTATAAAAAAGGTATTTATTTTGCCCCGTCAAACAGAATGTAAATTTTTATGTTGGTTAGGGAAAATGAAAAATACGTACCTTGATCTCATCGAACAGTCTTACTATTTCCCGCAGGAAGGATTTGACCTGCAGGATGGTAATCTCACTTTCTACGGCGTTTCGCTGAAGTATCTCATTGATAAATACGGCACTCCATTCAGACTGATGTATTTGCCCCGGATTGGCGACCAGATAAAACGGGCGCGAAATCTTTTCCGGCGTGCCATGAAAGCAACCAATTACAAAGGAGAGTATCATTACTGTTACTGCACCAAGTGCAGCCACTTCCATCATGTGGTTAGCAAGGCGTTGCAATACAACGTAAATCTTGAAACTTCCTCCTCGTTCGATATTGATCTGATTCTGAATCTTCACCGACAGGGAAAATTAGATAAGAACATTAAGATTTTGCATAACGGATACAAAACAGACGATTATATACGGAAAATACTGGAACTCACCGACCTGGGTTTTAAAAATTCCACAATTATTCTGGATAATAAAAATGAGCTGAAAAAAATAGTTGCATTTGCAAAAGGCAAAAAGGTGCAGCTTGGCATTCGTAAAGCTATTGACGAAGAGCCGCAAAGTGCATACTATACTTCGCGTTTAGGCATCAGGGCTTCGGAAATTCTGGAATTTTACCGAAATAATATTCAGGGAAAAGAGAACCTGAAACTGACCATGCTTCACTTTTTTGTGGATTCCGGCATTAAGGATACACTTTATTACTGGGGTGAGTTTCAGAAATCCGTAAAGCTGTTTATTGAGCTGAAGCGCGAGTGTCCCGAGTTGGATGCTTTCAATCTGGGTGGCGGTTTTCCAATTCGCAACCATCTTGGATTTGAATACGATTACGAATATATGATTCGCGAAATAGTGAATAATATTAAGGATGCATGCACGGCTGAAGGAATTGAAGAACCCGACATTTATACCGAATTTGGCAAATATACGGTAGGGGAGAGCGGAGCAACTATTTTTTCCGTGTTAGATCAAAAACAGCAGAACGATGCCGAATTGTGGTACATCATCGATAATAGTCTGATGAACACCATTCCCGATGCCTGGTCAATTTTTGAAAAATTTATTCTGTTGCCCATTAACAAGTGGAACAATGAATACACGCGGGTGAATATTGGCGGCATTAGCTGCGATCACTCCGACTACTACAATTCCGAAGATTTGAACCAGCAAATCATGTTGCCACGTTACTCTTCACGCGAAAAGGAGCCGCTCTATCTTGGATTTTTTCACACGGGCGCCTATCAGGATTCCATCAGCGGATACGGCGGAATCAAACACTGTCTGATTCCTGCACCGCAGCACGTGCTGATTGACCGCGACGAGACCGGGAATTTTGTGGATTACGTTTACCGGACAGAACAAACGGTAGAAGAGATGTTTAATATTTTAGGATATAACGGCTGACAGCCGTAAAAAAGACCGGATTTCCGGTCTTTTTAATTTGGGAATTAATCATGCAAAGGGCGCTTTCTGTCATTCATCTCCGTTTTCTCCTTTTTTGCCAAGCATCAGTATGGAGTTTACAACCACTTCAGTGATATACTGTTTGTCACCGTTCTTGTCTTCATAGGAGCGGTTGGTCAGTTTGCCGTCAATGGCAATTTCAGAACCTTTTTTCAGATAATTTTCGGCAATTTCAGCTTGCTTTCCCCAGGCAACCAGACGGTGCCAGGTGGTTTCGGAAATTTTTTTGCCACTTTGGTCATAGTAAACTTCGTTTGTTGCTATAGAGAAATTAGCAACCTTTTTTCCGCTGTCGAGCTTTCTTACTTTTGGCGCGTCGCCTAAGTGTCCGATAAGCCTGACGTTGTTTCTTAATGCATTCATTTTTTCAAAATTTTAAATTAATAACTAAAACGAAATTGTAGTTCAAAAGTAGGCTGCACCGGTTCTGCGAGTCGGTTATTAAATATTTATAGTCGGTTATAACCGTTTGTAAGTATTTGCAAACGGATAGATTTTTGTATATTAGCGGTTTATGAATTAAAAAAATAAGCCGATGGAATCGAGAAAATGTCTGGAATGTGGCGAGCCGTTGCGCGGGAGAGCCGATCAGAAATTTTGTAGTGATGCGTGCAGGAATGCATATAATAATCAGAAATTGGGGAAAAGCAACAACTATATGCGGAAAATAAACCGCATTCTCAAAAAGAATTATTCAATTCTTGAAAAGCTGAATCCTGAAGATAAAATCACCACCCATAAAAGTACATTAGAAAGGGAAGGCTTCAATTTCAACCACTTCACACACATCTACGAAACCCGAAGCGGCAGGATTTACTATTTCTGTTATGATCAGGGATTTTCAGCGCTTGAAAACAACAAATTTCTGCTTGTCAGGGAAAACAGGTGAGTTTTTTGGCTATTGACTGCATTAAACAATAATTTCAGATTCACTTTTCAAACAGCTAAAATTATTTGTGCTATGAAAGTATATCAATATTATAAAGCGAAGAACCTCAATCAGCCTATTGCCAATTTTCAACAGATTTTTCGCTTCACGAAAAATGACTCCGCATGGTGATATTATAATGGTGTATGTCAGATAGATGTGCGACTGATAGCTATCCTCAGCACGCGTATCAACGCCATTCCACCTGACACCTGAGACGGTATCATTCCTACGGCAGGGGGAAATCTCTCCAATAGAAATGAATTTGTAATTATAATCTGCCTACCCCGTTGTTAACTTGAAATCAGCACTGATTTACTCGTGTGTTGAGGGAACGAGTGTAAGCTAAACCGAGAGGATTACCCAAGATAAGTTTTAAGCAGCTTGCTCTTGGATGTGTGTCTCAGTCTGCGGATGGCTTTTTCCTTAATCTGGCGAACGCGTTCGCGGGTAAGACCAAACCGTTCACCTATCTCCTCCAATGTCATTTCCTGACAACCGATACCAAAAAAGAGTTTGATGATGTCTGCTTCTCTTTCGGTGAGTGTGGCAAGCGCCCGGTTAATTTCGCGGGAAAGGGATTCCTGAATAAGAATTCTGTCGGCATTGGGCGAATCATCATTTACCAACACGTCCAGAAGACTGTTGTCTTCCCCATCAACGAAGGGGGCATCAACCGAAACATGGCGCCCGGAAACCCGGAGTGTATCAGAAATCTTATCGGGAGTCAGCTCAAGGGTATCGGCAAGCTCTTCGGGCGATGGTTTTCGTTCATGCTCCTGTTCAAATTTTGAATAAGCCTTATTTATCTTGTTCAGCGAACCAACCTGGTTCAGCGGCAATCTGACAATTCGAGACTGCTCGGCAAGGGCTTGCAAAATGGATTGACGAATCCACCAAACAGCATAGGAAATAAATTTAAATCCGCGTGTTTCATCAAATTTTTCTGCTGCTTTTATCAATCCCAGATTTCCTTCATTAATTAAATCAGGAAGACTAAGTCCCTGATTCTGGTATTGTTTTGCAACAGATACCACAAAGCGAAGATTTGCTCTGGTCAACTTTTCCAAAGCTGCGTGATCACCCTTTTTAATGCGCTGTGCAAGTTCCACCTCCTCTTCAACTGTGATAAGTTCTTCTTTTCCAATCTCCTGTAGATACTTATCCAACGATGCGCTTTCTCTGTTGGTGATGGACTTTGTAATCTTAAGCTGTCTCATATATTTCTCTCTTTTCTAAAAAATTTGCAAAATTAGCAAATAATGCTATGTCCTTGAATAATACTAACTATATCAATGATTATTAATTGTTTGTTAAAGGATTAATTTCGTAATTAATCAACCCCAAAAACAAAATATGCCAACTCTCCGTTCGGATAAATTCCTTCAACTAATACTCCTCCTTTGGCATTTCCGATTTCTCTCTTGAAATCATTTACCTCATAAATAGGTTTTTTGTTCACATGGGTGATGATAAATCCTTTGTTTAAACCGGCATCTCTGAGCTTACCCTGCTTTAAATCAGTAACTTTTATGCCGAATTCTATATTGAGATTTGTTTTATCATCATTCCCTATGGTTTCAAAGCTGGCTCCCAAAACCGACACATTATCGCGGACGATTTGGGTGTCGCCATGTTTATTACGTAAAGTAACCGTAATTTGTTTCCTGTCGTTACCTCTTTTTATTCCAATTTTCACATCATCGCCCGGACGGAACCTGCTCACCTTCTCCTGAAGCTCTGCCGAAGAGTTCACCCGGTCGCCGCCAACACTCATAATAACATCTCCAACCTTGATTCCTGCCTGTTTTGCGGCACCATTATCCGTTACAGCGGCAACATAAACACCTTCAACCTTATCCAGTCCGTTATCCTTGGCAATTTTAGCATCAACATTCATAATGTTTACGCCTAAAAGTGCACGCTGAACCTCGCCGAACTCCTTCAGATCTTCAACCACCTTCTTCACGATTGATACCGGAACTGCAAACGAATATCCGGCATAGGAACCTGTTCGCGAAGCGATTGCCGTATTGATTCCGACTAAATTTCCCTGCTGGTTAACCAAAGCGCCACCGCTGTTTCCGGGATTAACTGCAGCATCGGTCTGAATGAAAGATTCGATTGAATACTGATCTTCATTTATGCCGAGATTTCTCGCCCTCGCACTCACAATGCCGGCGGTTACGGTAGAAGTAAGGTTAAACGGATTCCCAACTGCCAAAACCCATTCGCCCAATTTCAGAGCATCTGAATCTCCATAGGTGAGATAAGGCAATCCTTCCTCATCAATTTTCAGCAATGCCAGATCGGTTGACGGGTCAGCGCCAACAAGCCTTGCATCATATTCGTGTTTGCTATTTAAAATTACCTTTATGTTCTGAGCCCTTTCTATCACGTGATTGTTTGTGACGATATAGCCATCAGACGTCAGGATTACACCTGAACCAAACCCTGTGGCTATCTGCGGTTCCTGTCTGCGAAGTCCGAAAAATTCATCAAAAAAAGGATTTCCGCTTGACCAGCCGCCACCACGAACCGACTGGGTGGCTATATGCACCACCGCATGAACGGAATTTTCAGCGGCAAAAGTCAAATCAGGCAACTGCTGCTGACTGTTGGCAGGTAAATTCACAAAACTGACCGGATTTCGCTCGGTTATGGTTACAACTTCCTGCTTGTTGAAAAAAGAGCTGTAAATCCAAACTGCCAAAAAGGCACCGGCTAAAACGAGCAAAAACGTAAGCGAATATTTTTTAGTATCTTTCATAACAGTACATTTTAGTTTCACAAAACGGTGAATACAAGCAAATAATTTGCCATAGTGGTGAATTGTTCAGAACCAACCGTTTCATTTTGCATAAATTAACAACTCTGTGCCAGTTTTGTTAAAAAATGATTGTATAATATGCAAAACTGAAACAATGTCAGGAATTTGATTTGTCAGGAACGATAAACCAGTGAGCACCAAGTTCAACCGGTTTATAGTTTTCGATATAATTTAACGCCTCTTCCGGTGAACCGACAGAAACATATAAATTTCTGTAAACTTCGCCCGCAAATTTTTCCGAAAAGGAATGTTCAAAGTGATCGAACAAATGGTTATAAAAATTACCTGTATTAATAAAAACCACAGGTTTTTTATGGTATGCTAACTGCTTGAGCGTTATCACTTCAAGAATCTCTTCAAGCGTACCGAATCCGCCGGGAAGCGCAATGAATGCATCTGAAATTTTCCGCATTTTGGCTTTGCGTGCTTTCATGCTTTTGACGCTGATTATTTCATGCAGATTTTCGGAAGCAAGTGAGCGCTGTATCATGCGTTCCGGGATTATCCCGATAGTTCGGGCGCCAGCTGCAGATGCGGAAATCGTAACCGCTTCCATCAGCCCGACGTTTGCTCCGCCGCTAACCAGCGCGTGCCCCCGTTCGCCAATCAGTTGCCCCAGCTTTTTTGCTTCGTCAAAAAATAGATTATCAATTCCGTTACTGGAAGAAGAAAATACACAAATGTTCATAAAATGAAAATTGAAATCGGGATTCAGCCGGAAATGTTAATGAGAAATCTGCTATTATTTAAGCATCAATTCTCGCATAGGTTGCATGTTCTTCAATAAATCTTCTGCGTGGCGGCACGTCATCACCCATCAGCATGGAGAAAATGTGGTCAGCCTCGGCAGCATTGTCAATCGTAACCTGATGAAGTGTCCGATGTTCCGGATTCATCGTTGTTTCCCAAAGCTGTTCAGCGTTCATCTCTCCCAAACCTTTGTATCGCTGTGTGTGCACACTGCTTTCATTTCCCTCAGCCCATTCGTCAATAATCTGCCGGCGCTGCTGCTCATTCCATGCGTAAGTCTCTCTTTTTCCCTTTTTCAGCAAATAGAGCGGCGGTGCGGCAATATAGAGATAGCCGGCTTTAATCAAATCCTGCATGTATCTGAAAAAGAATGTCATAATCAGCGTAGCAATATGGCTTCCGTCAACGTCGGCATCAGTCATAATGACAATTTTATGATACCTGAGCTTCTCCATATTCAGCGCTTTGGAATCTTCTTCCGTGCCGATGGTTACACCAAGTGCAGTGAAGATATTTCTGATTTCGTCACTTTCGAATATCTTGTGCTGCATTGCTTTTTCAACATTTAGAATTTTTCCGCGAAGCGGTAAAATAGCCTGAAAACGACGGTCTCTGCCCTGTTTTGCAGTTCCGCCGGCTGAATCCCCTTCCACAAGGAAAATCTCAGTCAAAGCAGGGTCTCTTTCTGAACAATCGCTCAGTTTGCCGGGAAGTCCGCCACCAGTGAGCGCATTTTTCCGCTGCACCATTTCCCGCGCTTTTCGCGCTGCATGTCTTGCCTGTGCTGCCAGAATTACCTTATTTACAATGGCTTTTGCTGAGCGGGGATTTTCTTCCAAATAAATGGAAAGCGCCTCACTTACAGCCTGATCCACTGCCAGACTGACTTCGGAGTTTCCAAGTTTCGTTTTGGTTTGCCCTTCAAACTGCGGCTCTGCAACTTTTATGGAAATAACAACGGTGAGCCCTTCCCGAAAATCGTCGCCACTGATGTCAAATTTCAATTTTGAAAGCATTCCCGACTGATCGGCATAGCCTTTCAGGGTGCGGGTCAATCCGCGGCGAAAACCGGTGAGATGCGTACCACCTTCAATGGTGTTGATGTTATTCACATAGGAGTGGATATTTTCGGAGAAAGTTGTGTTGTACTGCATGGCAATTTCAACCGGAATATTGTTCTTTTCAGTAATGATGTGAATAATTTCCGTGGTGAGTTTAACTCTCGTATTATCAAGATAATCAACAAATTCCTTTAAACCGTCTTTAGAGAAAAAAGTTTCGGATTTAAATTCTCCCTCTTCGTTAACATGCCGTTCATCGGTAATCGTCAATCGTATTCCGGCATTCAAAAAAGCCAGTTCGCGCAGTCTTGCGGCAAGAATTTCATATTTGTAAACCGTGGTCTGAAAAATGGTCTCATCGGGCTTGAAGGTTACATAAGTGCCTGTAATATCAGTATCGCCTACTATTTTTGCTTCGTCCAAAGGTTTTCCGATGGAATATTCCTGTACCCAGATTTTTCCTTCGCGGTGAATTTCTGCTTTCAGATGAGAGGACAGGGCATTCACACATGAAACACCAACACCGTGAAGTCCGCCAGACACTTTATAGGAATCTTTATCAAACTTTCCGCCGGCGTGGAGAACTGTCATCACCACCTCAAGGGCGGAAATGTTCTCTTTTTCATGGATTTCGGTAGGTATCCCGCGCCCATCGTCCTTAACGGTAACGGAATTGTCTTCATGGATGATTACATCAATGTTTTTGCAATAACCGGCAAGCGCCTCGTCAATGGAGTTGTCCACAACTTCATAAACCAGGTGGTGCAAACCTCTTTCGTTGGTATCACCAATATACATTGAAGGTCTTTTGCGAACCGCTTCAAGTCCTTCGAGCACCTGTATGCTGGAAGCTGAGTAATTTCCATTCCCATTCCCGTTTCCAACAGCATTTTCAGCTTTCTTATCTAATTCGCTTAATTCACTCATTCTTTATTAAATATTACTATGTCTTGATTATTAAAAAATCTGATTGTTAAAATGATGAAAATAAAGTTTCAACAATCTGTTAACAATTTCAGAAAGAGACACATATCGAAATTTTTATGTTTCGGGGAAGTGTCATGCAAAGATAACAAAATTTACCGTAAAATCGTCACCTTTACTCTGTGTGGCAGGTTAACTTTTCAACAAGTTATCAACCTGTAAATGAGCAGGTGAACACTGCAAAATCGAAACTTCCGGAGGTGCATCTTGCCACTCTCTTAACCTGTGCTTAACACAAATTAAAACGAATAACTGATGCCTCCAAGAACATTAAAACTTTGCACCGGATATCCTAACCACCGCTGGTATTGCTGAAAGCCGAAATTGTTTAGCCGGGCAAAAACCGAAAAGCGGTTTGTAATTTTATAGGTGGCATTAAAATTCAGATCAAAGACCACGGAAAGGGGATAAGACTCCTTTTCCAGCTTTTCATGCAACAGCAGTTCGCTGTTTGTCAGCGGACGGGGATCGGTATCTCCGGGAATGCCCATTATCAGTGCCTGCCGCTGTCCGGTAAAAAACAGATCGGTTGTAAAACTCAACTGATCGGAAGCCTGATAGCCGACCGAAAATTTTGCATCCCAATCGGGGAGATTCCATGCTTTTTCCATGGTTTCCATATCATAAACATAATAGTTCCCCGACAGCAGTAAATTGGCTTTGCCTAATGAAGCATGAAAAACTTCAAGGTTGAATTTCAACAGATTCAGGTTGTCATAAAGCACATCAAAATCGTTATCTGCAACGCCTTTATCAATCAAACCCTCCTGAAAACCGTGCCTGAACAAATAGTAAAGGGGCTGATCCTTGACGAGGGAGTAATTCACTCCAAGTTTAAATTTTGTTTTTGCGGCAAGCTTTCCATCAAATCCGCCAAAAAAGCGAAATTGCTCAAACGTATTTTTTACGAGATGTTCCGGATTGACAAACGGATTCTCATAAGCAATTTTCGAGTAGTGATTTTGGATGAAATTTCCATCAACGCCTGCATAAATGGTAATAATCTCTTTAACCGGAGTCAGATTTGCCCTGATGTTGGGTGCAAGCCTGATTTTCAGGTCAGTGCTGCTGTCAATCACAAACCATGAGTTGATCCCAAGTTTGATGTTTGCCACCTCGCCGCCCAGCATATAGGCAGGTTTGGCTGTAATCCACGTTTGCTGGTTCAATCCGGTTTCTACCTGTTCCCTTCCAAATGTCATCAGGTATTTTGTAACAACATCACTGACACTGATATAGGAAATTCCGGCATCAAGAAATCCGGTTCCGGTGTAGAACGGCTTTTTCAGATCAACCAAAAAATCCCCCAAATGCTCTCTTTGACCTGTCTTAGTGCCAAAATAGTGATACAGAAATTTGAAATCGAAGGTGAAATCATCTTTTCGAGCAGCAGGATTCTCCAAGCCAATGGAAAAGCTCCCTTTGGTGAAAGTCTGCCGGCTGCCAAAATAATTGATCAGCTGATCTTTCTCTAATAAAGTAGCCGGAACTTCGTCAACAGGATAGCCGTAATAGTTGAATCCCTTGTGGTCAACACCGGCATTAAGCGAGAGTACGGAAGCCTGCGAAAAATACTTGAAAAACAGCTCCGCTTCATTTTCTGAAAAGGGTGCGCTCACCCGGTCACCTCCTTCAAGATTGAGTTTTCCGTGGGATGAAAGGTGCCTTCCGTGAAGTCCGAAAAGGGTATTGCGGGAATTTTTCGTATTCAGGAAAAGCTCTCCGAACGGTCTGTTGTAATTACCTGCGCCGGCACTTATAAAACCCAAACCGGAGTCCTCCCTTGGAGCTGATGCCACAGTTGCCGCTTTCAGGGTATTTACCGAAAAGGTGTTGAATATCGGCTGACTGAAAATGCTGTATGTAAATACCGGTTTTTCCTGTTGTTCTTCATCTATTTCAGGCATCGTACTGATTTTGTTTGCATCGGAAATGGTTGGTCGGTAGGATTTCACCACTTCCACTTCCTGAGTAAGTCTTTCGTCCTGCTGTGAAAAAACATTTATACTCAGAAGAATAACAAAAACAGAAAGTAAATAAACTCGTATCGTATTTGCGAACATATTCATCTCAATTTAATTTTCGTTAATTTTTAGTTGGAACGAATTGTCTTTTGCGTCTTGCTGCTCCGATTGTTCCATTTTTTCAAGCTCGGCGAGTCTTCTTGATGCTTCGGCTTTTACGCCGTCATTTTCAGCGCTGTAATTTTCCACCACACTCCGCAGGGTGTGCTTTG
>JACDJB010002979.1_pt1 | contig 11546 bp, 4 predicted proteins | sample 7454121 | NCBI WGS metagenome assembly JACDJB01 (sample SAMN14253290, study PRJNA609438) | sludge metagenome | isolation source: sludge after 25d culture with pyrite | collected 2018-12-20 | reverse complement strand
GCGGGGGGGGGGGGGGGGGGGGGGGCGCCCCCCCCCGGGCCGGGCCAGCCTGGTTGCCGGTGGATGCGCCCTCACCCCGACCCTCTCCCGCTTGCGGGAGAGGGAGAAAACCAGTCCATGCACCAGGTTCGATGGCCAATGGGCATCCGGCTTGAATCCTGAAGCCCGTGCGCCGGCATGGGCGCGCTTCCCGAATGAGCCGTCCGGCTCAATCCGCCGCCGGATTTCCCCCCATCGCGTGTCATCCGCGCCGCCTACAGTGGCCCCGTCCGTTCGATAGCGGGCTTCGTTTCCGGTTGGTTTGCCGTACGCGCGCAAACCTGCCCCGAGGGGGGCGGAAAGCGTCATTCACTTTCTGGGTCTTTATTTTCAAAGAGGAGTACACCGCATGAAACTCAAACTCATCGCCCTGGCCGCCATGCTGGCCGCCACCGGCGCCGCGCAGGCGAAAGTCGCCGATAGCAACGACCGTAACCCGAGTGGCCCCAACAACACTCTGGGCGGCGATTTGTTCGCCAACGTCTGGAGCGTCTCGCAGAACGCCAGCTTCACCGTCGACCTGGGGGTCGCCCTCCATGAATGGACCGCCGGCAACATGAATGCCGACGGCGTCAAGCTGGTGTGGGACTTCCGCAACGGCAGCTTCACCGACCTGAGCGATGTCGCCAGCGGCATCACGATGACGCAGACGATCAACTACGGCAACGTCTGGAACACCTTCGCCACACCCGGTGTCGCCGGCGCGTCCGACCTCAAGTTCGACATCAAGGCGATGGACGGCACGCCCGGAGGCTTGCCGACGGCCGGTGCCAACCGTTACCTGTCGTCGTCGTTCGCCAACAGCATCACGGCAACCAATGGCCAGGTGTTCAACATGGACAACTGGGATGTCATCCTGAACGCGTCCAACAACGACCAGACCAACAGCACCCACGGCACGGACTTCAACGTGGCCGGCGCCAACATGTTCGATCTGGGTGATGCGTCGAACGTCAACGTCAAAGCCGGTGGCGAACAGTGGGCTGGTGCGACCAGCTTCAACAGCGCCGGTTCGGTCGACGGCGTGCTGAATTTCTATTTCCTGGCCAATACCAGCGCCAACACTGCCCCTCAGGCCTCCGTCAGCAAGTACGCCGGCCAGTGGACCTTCGACGCCGCCACCGCGCAACTGACCTACGCCACCGCGCCGGTGCCCGAGGCCGAGACCTACGCCCTGATGCTGGCCGGTCTGGGCCTGGTCGGCTTCATGGCCGCCCGCCGCCGCAAGCACATCTGATCGCTCGCTTCATTCCCGTGCCGTTCCGGCGCGCCTGCGCGCGCCGGTCTTGTCCTCTCAGGAGAATTCTCATGAAACTGTCGCAAATCGCCCTGGCCGTGGCCGCCGTCGCCGCCGCGCCCGCTTTCGCCGCCACCGGCAGCCTGCAGGCCCTGTTCGGCGTGAGCCCCGCCAACACCGTCTACATCTCGGGCGCGTCCGCGCTGTCGGGTTCGCTCGCCAACGTCGTCGCCGCCAACTGCGCCGGCGGCGCGGCCAACGTCAAGTCGCTCACCATCAACGGCAGCACCAGCGACGGCCGCGTCACCGTCTGCACCAGCAGCTCGCTGGACGGCCAGTTCGCCGCGCCCTTCGCCGTGGTCAAGCGCGACACCAACGGCTCCTTCGACGGCGTCGGCCCGGTCATCGAGCAGTCCGCGCTGACCAAGTGGGCGAACGTGAACAACTGCAACGACGTCACCCTGCAGTGCACCCTCGACAGCGCCACCGCGATCGTGCCGCACGCCGGCCTGTCCGACGTCGACACCAACGTCTGGATCGGTTCCAACAACACCGGCGCGCTGTCGGTTCCCGTGCCGACCAATACCGCCAACACCGTGTTCAACGGCGGCTTCGCCGGCCAGGGCTTCGGCGTGATGGTGTCCGAGAGCCTGTACAACGCCATGATGGCCAAACAGAAGGCCGAAGGCCGCCTGCCCGCCGACTGCGCCGCCGGCGACTTCACCGCCGGCAAGTGCCAGCCCGGCATCAGCAAGGCCGAATACGCCGCCGTCGTCGACGCCGGCAACTTCAACTACGTCGCCAACGGCGCGCTGACCGGCGACGCCGGCGTGGTCAACCTGTGCCGCCGCGTCGAGACCTCGGGCACCCAGGCGTCGTCCAACGTCTACTTCCTCAACAACGCCTGCGGCTATGCCAGCCCGACCTTCGGCTTCAAGTCGCCGAAGAAAGCGGGTGACAGCGGTTCGTTCATTGCCTTTAATTCCGGTAGCGGCGACGCCGTCACCGGCAACTACGACGACTTCGGCGGCGCCTTCGGCCTGTTCGAGGGCTCGGGCACGGGCGATGCGCGCAACTGCGTGATCCGCCGCAACGGCGGCAAGAACCCCAACAACATCGCCGACGCGCTGGGCACGTACGCGATCGGCTGGATTTCGCTGGAGAACGCGCCGGCGGCCGGCTGGAAGTACCTCAAGCTCGACGGTGTGTCGCCGAACGCCTATCAGGTGCCGGTCGGCTCCGCGGCGGACCTGGCGGGCGGCGGCGCGGCCGACGGCTGGGCGCAGGACGCCAGCCAGCGCATCACCACGGTGCGCGGCCAGTACGACGCCGCCCCCGAGCTGGAAATGCTGTGGCCCTCGGCCACCGCCTACGGCACCTTCCTGACCACGCTGAAGAACACCTTCGCCGACCCGACGAAGGTGAACACCCGCGGCATCTTCCAGGCGAATGGCGCCTTCACCCACGCCGGCAACGAGACCCAGGTGCACAAGGGCACGCGCAGCGGCAACTTCTGCGCGCCCGTGGTGCTGGCCGAGTAAGCAGAGCGAAGAATTCCGGGCGCGGCATGGCCCGGACAGCCTGACTTCCACCCTGCGGCGACGCGGGGTGGATTTTGTTTTTCTGCCTGGTCGTGGCGTATCAGGCGGCCTGGCTTTGCCGCTGCGGGCAAAGCCAGGCCGGAACCGAAGCGTGGTTGCAACACATGAAAAAATGCATCGGCCGCTTGTGCCGTCTGGGGTGGGGTCTGGCGCTGCTGTGGGGGGCGGGTCCGGTTCATGCGGAGGACGCCCTTTTCGACGTATTCGAATACCGGGTGGAAGGGGCGACCCTGCTGCCACGCATCACGGTGGAAGAGTCGGTATACCCCTACCTGGGCGAAGGCAAGACCCTGGCCGACGTGGAACAGGCGCGCGAGGCGCTGGAAAAGGCCTACCACGCGGCCGGCTGGCTCACCGTGCTGGTGGCGGTTCCGCCGCAGAAGGTGGACGCGAAAATGGTGCGTCTGACCGTGACCGAGGCGCCGGTGGACCGGCTGCGCGTGGTCGAGTCGCGCTATTTCAGCCTGGGCGAGATCCGGGCCGGCGTGCCGGAACTGGCCGAGGGCCAGGTGCCCAACTTCCCGCAGATGCAGAAGGAGCTGGCGGCGCTGAACAAGTCGCCCGACCGGCGCATCACGCCGGTGCTGCGGCCCGGCAAGACGCCGGGCACGGTGGAGGTGGATCTCAAGGTGCAGGACCGCCTGCCGCTGCACGGCAATGTGGAGCTGAACGACCGCACCAGCCAGGACACCACGCGCACCCGGCTGACCGCCAGCCTGCGCTGGGACAACCTGTGGCAGCAGCAGCACGCCCTGGGCATCACCGTGCAGACCGCGCCGCAGGAACCGGACGAAAGCCGGGTGTTTTCGGCGAGCTACACCTGGCCGCTGGCTTCGGGCGACTACCTGGCGTTCTACGCGGTGAAATCGGATTCCGACGTGGCGGCGGTGGGCACGCTCAACGTGCTCGGCAAGGGCACGATCGCCGGCGCGCGCTACATCATGCCGCTGCGCAGCCGCCGCGACGGTTTTTTCCACACCGCCACGCTGGGCGCCGACTACAAGGATTTCAGCCAGTCGGTGGCGCTTCTCGACGGCGGCAACTTCGACAGCCCGATCGCGTATCTGCCGTTCACCCTGGGCTGGGACGGCACCTGGCTGGCGCAGGGCCGCACCACCAAATTCGGCCTGTCCTTCAATTTCCAGATGCGCGGCCTGGTCGCGGACGAACTCGAATTCGCCAACAAACGCTACAAGGGCCGCCCCGATTACGCCTATCTGCGCGGCAGTTTCTCGCACGAGGAAAACTGGCCGTCGGGCTGGGGTCTGGCCTTGAAGGGAAGCTGGCAGGTTTCGCCGCAACCCCTGGTCTCCAACGAGCAGCTCGCCATCGGCGGCGTGGACACGGTGCGCGGCTACGTCGAATCCGCCGCGCTGGGCGAGAACGGTCTGGCGTTTTCGCTGGAGGCGCGCACCCCCAATGTTGCGAAACGCATCGGCGACGCGCTCGACGAGTTTTACCTGCTGGCCTTCTTCGACGGCGCGGAAGTGCGCGTGCGCGAACCGATCACCGCCGACGCGCGCTTCACGATTTCCGGCGCCGGACTGGGCCTGCGGCTCAAGGGCTGGCGCGGCGTGTTCGCCGGCCTCGACTGGGCGGTGGCGCTGAACGATCTGGGGACGACGGAACGCGGCGACGACCGCGCGCATTTCCGGCTGGGCTACGAGTGGTGAATAAACGGAGGGGCGGCATGAACGGACGGTATGGGCGCGCGCTCGCTGCGCTGCTGCTGGCATCGCAGGGCGCCTGGGCGTCGGCGCAGGACGTTTCGGGGATCGCGTGCGCCGGCGGCGAACTGACGGTGGTGACGGGAGAGGCCTTCAGTGCACGCTGCACGGGCGATCTGCGCATCGCGGCGTCGAGTGTGATCGAGGCGGAGGCGTCGATCACGCTCGTTGCCGACGGGAATCTGTGGATGACAGGCACTTTGAGCGCGCCTGTCATCCACTTGTTTGCATACCAGAATGCCTATCCGGCAGATGGGGGTGCTTTCGCTGAGCCGGCCCGGTTTTCCCAGCCGAAGCAGCTCATCTTTTCCGCCGGGACATTGAGCGTTGCCGGCAGCGAGGTGTTTTTTCCGCCCGCGTCGGGGTTCGTCGGTTCGCTGACAGTGCGCGATCCCGCGGCGACCGTCGTATGGACGCCGGCCGTGCTGGAAGCGACGAGTCCCGTGCCCGAGCCCGCCACGCCGCTGATGTTCGGCCTGGGCGCGGCGCTGCTGGCGTGGAAGCGCGCCCGCATGAGTCGTTCGGCTCATCGCACCGGAAACCCGAACGTCAAACTCGAAAATTAACGTAAGCACGCAAGACAGGCGGCGCGGCAGCGCACCAGAATGCCGGTCGCCCTCAGGAGAAACCCCATGAACCGCAACCGTTATCGGCTGGTATTCAACGAGACTTCAGGCACGCTGGTGCCGGTGGCGGAAACCGCGCGCCGGCGCGGCAAGGCGGCTGCGGGGCCGGCGCTGGCGCTGGCGGGGGTGCTGCTCGCCGGGCCGGCCGGGGCGGAACTGCCGGTGCCGGGCTCGGGTGGCGGCATGCCGAATTTCGTCACCGCCGGGCAGGCGGCGTACCAGATCAACGGCGCGCAGGCCCTGATCAACCAGGTCGGCAACAAGTCGATACTCAACTGGCAGAGCTTCAACGTCAGCCCCGGCCACAGCGTGCAGTTCCGCCAGGTGGACAGTCTGGCGACCAACAATCTGGTGCAGGGCGCGAATTTCACCTCGCTCAACCGCATCTGGGACATCAATCCCAGCGTGATCGCGGGCAGCCTAACGCAGGCGGCGGGGCAGAAGGCCAACGTGATTCTGGTGAACTCGAACGGCATCGCCTTCATGGGCGGCTCGCAGGTGAACCTGAACAGTTTCACGGCGAGCACGCTGAACATGCAGGACCGCTTTCTCGACACCTTGCTGCCGCAGAACGAATTGCAGCCGCAGTTCGAGAACGCGCTCGACGGTTCCGCCGCGCGCGGTTTCATCAAGGTGCTGGAAGGCGCGCGCATCACGGCCGGCAGCCAGGGGCGGGTGATGCTGATCGCGCCCACGGTGGTGAACCGGGGCACGGTGGCGGCGCCGGACGGGCAGGTGATCGCGGCGGCGGCGTCCCAGGTCTATCTGCGCTCCGGCGGCAACGAGCTCAACGGCCTGCTGATCGAGGTGAACAGCCCGGCGCAGGTCGATACGCCGAATGCTGGCGTGAAGGATGGCCAGCTCGACGGGCAGACCGTGCGTCTGACCGATGCGGCGGAAGACGTGCTGGGGCAGGTCGGCAATTTCGGCGAGCTGACGGCGCCGCGCGGCAACGTGACGATGGTCGGCTACGCGGTGAACCAGCAGGGGATCGCGCGGGCGACGACCTCGGTGGTGGCGGGCGGCTCGGTGTACCTGCTGGCCAAGGATACGGCGACGAACGTGGGCACGCAGACGCCGGGTTCGACGCGCGCGGGCCGGGTGACGCTGGGCGCGAACAGTCTCACCGAGGTGCTGCCCGAGACGAACGATGCGGCGACCACCCAGGACGGCGCAGCCGGGACGGGGCTGGATCGGCCGTCGCGCGTGCGCGTGCTCGGCCAGGACGTCCGCGTCGAGGGCGCCGACGGCAACGGCGGACCCGGCGCGCGCATCGTTGCGCCATCGGGTGTCGTGGAACTGCTCGCGGTCGACAATCCGGACAGCGACTACTTCAATGGCCTGACGACCGACATCCACACCGGCGGCAGTGCGCCTTCGGCCGCGGCGCGCATCCACGTCGGCAGCGGCGCGCGCATCGACGTCTCGGGGCTGAAGGACGTCGCGGTGTCGGCGGACCGCAGCGTGGTCGAGGTCGAACTGCGCGGCGACGAACTGAAGGATTCGCCGCTGAACCAGGTCGGCCCGCTGCGCGGGCAGAGGGTCTATATCGACGTCGACCGCATGCTGGCGGCGTCGGACGCGGGCAAGCCGACGCTGGTGGCGCGCGACACGCTGCTGGGCCTGAAGGCGCAGCAGCAGCGCACGGTCGCCGAACGCTCGACCGCGGGCGGCGCGGTGCGGATCGCCTCCCGGGGCGAGGCCGTCGTCGAGTCCGGCGCGACCGTCGATCTGTCGGGCGGCAGCCTCGCGGTGCGGCCGGGGCAGGTGAAGACCACGCTGCTGAACGCCAGCGGCAAAATCGTCGACGCCTCGGAGGCGCGCGCCGACGTGCGCTACGACGGCATCGCCACGCGCTACGTGATCGACTACGGGCGCTGGAACCGGCAGGAGGTGATCGACCTGGGCCAGAGCCTGCGTTACGCCCAGGCCGACGTGGAAGGCCGGGATGCGGGCGTGCTCGAAACCTTCGGCATCGGCGGCCTGTTCGCCCAGCCGTCCATCGTCGGCGCGACCACGACCGGCGAACGCCAGCGTGCGCTGGCCCTGGCGCCGCGCGGCGCGCGCTGGGTCGTCGGTTACGACGACACGTCCGCTGCGGACCGCAACCAGGTGCCGGCGACCGGCGGCTATGTCACGCAGGATTACAAGCTCAATCAGGACGTGATCCTCGCGGGCGCGGCGGCGAGCCTGCCGGCGGGTTTCCGTCCGGGCGACGCCCTGCCGGCGGACCTCAGGTCCACCCTGCAACTGGATACGCGCCAGGTCGCGGCCGGGCGCGTGGCGGAACTGTCGGTGCTGTCCAACCAGGCGGTGAGCGTGCGCGATGCGATCCGCGCGCCGGACGGCGGCGCCTTGAACATCGTCGGCGCAAACGTCGACATCGGCGCCGACCTCGTCAGCACGGGCGGCGCGATTTCCGTCACGGCACGCAATACCGCCGGCCGCCTGGCCGATGCGCTGCCGGCGCCGCGCCTGGCGGTGGCCGACGGGGTCACGATTGCCACGCGCGGCGCCTGGGTCAACGAACGGCCGGGCGTCGGCGGCGCAAGTGCGGCGCCGATCGACGGCGGGCGTATCGCGCTCAAGGCCGAATCGGTTTCCGACGGTCTGAACAGTTTCGTCGCGCGTGGCCGGCTCGTGCTGGGCGAGGGGGTCGAACTCGACGCCGACGGCGGCGCGCGTCTCGACGCGAACGGCGCGCTGCGCGGCGGCGACGGCGGCGAAATCGCGCTCGCGGGCTTCGCCATCGCAGGCTTCGACGGCGCGTCGATTCACGCCTACGGCGTGGGGGCGGGCGGTGCGCTGGAGATCGGCGCGAACCGCATCGAGGTGGACGGCGCGGGTGCGCCGGCGTCCGACCTGCTCGCGCTCGACAGCGGCGTCTTCTCGCGCGGCGGTTTTGCCCGCTACAGCCTGAACGCGCTGTCGCGGCTGGAGATCGCGCCCGGCGCGCAGATCGCTCCGACGCTCACGAGCCGGGAGCTGCTGCCCGAGGCGGCCGTGCGCGGCAGCGGGGCGAACGTCGCCGATTTCAGCGTGCTCGCGGTGCGCGACGCGCGCGTGCGCCAGGCGGTCGATCTCGCCTTGCGCGCGCGCCAGAACACCGCGCAGACGGGCGATCTCGTCGTCGGCACGGGCGCGCGCATCGCGCTCGAACCGGGCGCGAATCTCGCGCTCGACGGGCTGAACGGCGTCGCCGTCGACGGTGCGCTGACCGCGCGCGGCGGCGCGATCGCGGCGGCCAGCGACCGCGACGTGAACCTGGGCGCGCACGCGACGCTGGACGTCTCGGGCATCGCGCAGACCTACCGGGATGCGCGCGGGCTGACGCAGGGCACGGTGCGCGCCGGCGGCACGGTGGATCTTTCGGCCGCGCGGGTGACGGCGGAAGCCGGCTCGCGGATCGACGTGTCCGGCGCGGCGCCGGTGCGCCTGGACGTGCCGAACGAAACAGGCGGCCTCGGCCGCACGGTGGGCAGCGAAGCCGGTTCGGCGACGGTGTACGCCGACGGCGCGATCCGCCTAGACGGCGCGTTCGCGGCGGCCGGCGGCGGCGCCGGGCTGCGCGGCGGCCTGTTCTCGGCCACGCTGGGCGAATACGTCGAACCCAGCCCGGGCCAGCCGCTCGTGCCGGCCCGCCTGCGCGTCGGCGCGCAGGTCGCGCCGGGGCAGAACGACGGCGAAACCCGCATCGACGCGGCGCGTCTGGAAGATGCGGGCTTTGACCGCATCCGCCTGTCCAGCCGCGACGCCATCGTGCTGGAAAACGGTCTCGACCTCGGCGCGGCGCGCGCGCTGCCCTTGCGCGAACTGAGCCTCGACGCGGCCGCCATCCTCACCGCGGGCGGCGACGCGACGCTGCGCGCGGACACGCTGACCGTGGGCAACCGCGATCCCATTCGCCGCGCGGCATCGAGCGCCTCGACTTCGAGCGGCACGCTCGCGCTCGAAGCGCGCCTGCTCGACCTGGTCGGGAAATTCGACCTGGGCGGGATGGCGCGCGCCGAACTGAGCGGCCGCGAGGCGGTGCGTTTCACCGGCACGACGACCGGCACCGTGCGCCCGGCGGGCGAATTGCGCAGCGCCGCCGATCTGGCGTTCCACGGCGCGGTGATCGCGCCGGCGAGCTACACCCAGGCGCGCATCGCGGCGCCGGGCAAAACGGTCCGCTTCGATTCCGCCGCGGCGACGCCGGTGCAGCCGTTCTCGGCGCAGGGCAGCCTCACGGTGGAGGCGCGCGACATCGTGCAGGCCGGCAAGGTCTGGGCGCCGCTGGGTCAGCTCGATTTCCGGGCGTCCGACACGCTGGTCTTCGCCGACGGCAGCCTCACCTCGGTGGCCGCCGCGCCCGGCAGCCTGCTGCCCTTCGGCAAGATCCAGAACGGCTGTGCCTGGGTGGTCGATCTCGACCCCGCGCGCGTGCCGGACGGCCAGCAGGCGATCGACGCGCTCGACGGCAAGGCCATCCGCACCGCGGGCGCCTCGGTGGACATGCGCCCCGGCGCGAAGCTCGATCTTGCGGGCGGCGGCGACCTGCTGGCCTACGAATTCACCGTCGGCCCGGGCGGCTCGCACGACCTGCTGGCCGACGCTGATACCTATGCCATCCTGCCGGGTCATGCCGCAGGCTTTGCGCCGGCCGACCCGCAGGAAGGCTTCGGCCGCGCGAGCGGCGAAGCGGTCTACCTGTCCGGCGTGCCGGGGCTGGCCGACGGACTCTACACCCTGCTGCCGGCGCACTACGCGCTGCTGCCCGGCGCCTACGCGGTGAAGCTGGGCGCGGGCAGCGTGCTGCCCGGACAGGCCTACACCCGCCAGGACGGCATCCGCGTCGCCGCCGGCTATGTGACCGACACCCGCGCCGGCGCGCCGCGCGATGCGAACTGGCAGGGCATCCAGGTGCTGACCCGCGAGCAGGTACGGGCACGTTCTGAATTCGCGCTCGTGCAGGCGTCGCAGTTCTTCGCCGATGCGGGACCGCATCCGCTGGACGCGGGCCTGCTGTCGGTCCGCACCACCGGCAGCGGCGCGGACGCGCTGAAGCTCGACGCGGTCTACGACTTCGCGCCTGGCGCGGGCGGCCGCGGCGGCCAGGTCGACATCAGCGCGCTGAAACTGGCCGTGACGAGCGGCGCGGCAGGCGGGTTCTCGCCCGATACCGTGGTGCTCGACGCCGGCCGGCTGAACGCGCTGGGCGCCGACAGCCTGCTGCTCGGCGCCACCCGCAGCCGCACGGGCGAAACGACGGCGCTCGACGTCGGCGCGCAGACCGTGACGCTGGCCAACGACGCGACGCAGGCCCTGAAAGGCGGCGAAATCATGCTCGCCGCCACCGACACGCTCACGCTCAAGGCGGGCAGCGTCATCGAGGCCGAGGGCGCGGGCGGCGATGCCGGCAATTACACCGCGAACGGCAACGGCGCCTTCGTGCGCGCGGCCGCGACCGTGGCCGGCTTTTCGCGCACCGGGTCGCCCGACCGCAGCGCCGGCACGCTCGCCGGCGAGGCGGGCAGCAGCGTCCAGGCGTCCGCTGCGATCGTGCTCGACGCCACCCAGGAAAACGCCTTCCACGGCACGGCCCGTTTCCGGCGGGACGGCGCGGCCGTCGCCGGCAACCTGGGCCTGGGCGCGACCCGCATCAACTTCGGCGCCGCGCCCGCCGGCGCCTCCGGTCTGACCTACAGCCAGGCGGATCTCGACGCGCTCGATCTGGCCGGACTCACGCTCACCAGCTATTCCAGCTTCGATTTCTACGGCGACGTGGCGGTGGGCCGTCTCGACGCCGACGGCAAGCCCGTCCTGCAGAATCTGAGCCTGCAGGGCGCGGGGCTGGCCGGGATCGACAATGCCGGCAAGACCGCGCGCATCCGCGCCCGTAACCTGGCGCTGTCCAATCCGGACAGCGCGTCGGCCTTCGTGCCCGGCGGCGCATTGGGCAGCGGCACGCTCGAAATCCATGCCGACACCCTGAGCCTGGGCGCGGGCGACAAACGCATCGCCGGATTCGGCGCCGTGGCCGCGAACGCGAACGAGCTCGTCGGCACGGGCACGGGCCGGCTCGACACGGATGCGCCGCTGGCGCTGAACGCCGCGCGCATCGTCGGCGAACGCAACGCCGACCAGCGCATCGAAACCCTCGGCGCGCTGGCGGTGACGCAGCGCGCCGCCGACCGCGCGCTGGCGCCCGCGACCGCGCTGGGCGCGAAATGGGCGCTGGCCGGCGCCCGCGTCGACTTCGACGGCCGGGCCGAACTGCCGTCGGGCGCGCTCAGCCTCACGGCGCGCGGCGGCGACGTGGCGCTCGGCTCGAATG
>JACDJB010002978.1_pt1 | contig 11557 bp, 10 predicted proteins | sample 7454121 | NCBI WGS metagenome assembly JACDJB01 (sample SAMN14253290, study PRJNA609438) | sludge metagenome | isolation source: sludge after 25d culture with pyrite | collected 2018-12-20 | reverse complement strand
GGCAGCCCTCCTGTTGACCGCGCGGCGTGTCCCGGAGAGCCGCGACCCGGACGCGGACGCTCAGCTCGATTACCTGGGGGCCGCACTTGTAACGCTCGGTCTTGGGGGCGCGGTCTACGCACTGCTGGAGGCACCGGCGCGCAGCTGGGGTGACCCCCTTATCATCGCGGCTGGCCTCGGTGGGACCGCGTTGTTGCTAGCTTTCGTGTTCGCCGAGGCACGCTCGAGCTCGCCGATGGTGCCCCTCGGCCTCTTCCGCTCGCGCGTTTTCAGCGGCATCAACCTAGTCACGTTGCTTCTGTACGCCAACCTCGCTGGCCTCAGCTTCTTCCTGCCCATGTACCTCATCCAGGTGAGGGGCTTCTCCGCAGCGGCGGCTGGCGCTGCCGGCCTGCCCCTCGTGATCCTCCTGTTCTTGGCGTCAAGCTGGTCAGGGCGCCTCTACGACCGCGTCGGCCCGCGCGCGCCCATAGCAGGAGGCGCGCTGCTCACGGCGTTAGCGTTCGTGCTCTTCGTAGTGCTCGGCGGGGCGCCGAACTTCCTCATCAGCGTGACGCTGCCCATGACGGTGATGGGGGCCGGAATGGCGCTGCTAGTAGCACCCCTCACGACCACCGTCATGGCCGCGGTGCCAGAAACGCTGGCTGGCACGGCCTCCGGCATCAACAACGCCGTCTCGCGGGTGGCTGGCCTGCTCGCCATCGGGTTGCTCGGCGTCGTCATGCTCTCAGCGTTCGGCAACCAACTAACGGTGCACCTCGCTCACACCGACTTGCCGGTCAGCGCGCAGGCCACGCTCCTTGCCAGCCGCAACGACCTAGCAGGCATGGCGCTGCCAGAGTCGTTGACTCAGGTCCAAGGTGGCGTGGCGCGAGCGGCCATCGACGAGTCGTTCACGTACGGTTTCAGGCTGGCGCTGCTCGGCATGGGCGGCGTTGCCGTGCTCGGGGCGCTGGTCGCCTTGGCGACCCTGCCCACTCGCACCCACAGCGCTACGGCCCCCTGACCGCGCGGCTCCGCGCCCCTTTCACAGGCTTATGCCAAGCTGGGGGACAACCACGGTACGCGCTTCGGAAGGAGCCATAACATGCAGCTCGGTTTCGCCACCGCCATCCTCCCGGATCTAGCTCTTGAGGAAGTGCTCGAGTTCGCCTCACAAGAGGGTTTCAGTTGCCTCGAGGTCATGTGTTGGCCCACGGACGCCAGCGACCAGCGGCGCTACGCTGGCGTGACGCACATCGACGTCGCTGACTTCGGTCCAGGCGAGGCCATGCGCGTGACCGAGTTGTGCGAGCGCTACGGCGTCGGCATCAGTGCGCTCGGTTACTACCCAAACCCGCTCGCGCCCGACGAGGTCGAGCGCAGCACGTACGTCGCGCACCTTGGCCGCGTCATCGACGCCGCCAAGCTGCTTGGGGTCGGCGTCGTCAACACCTTCGTCGGCCGCGACCAACGCCTGCCGGTGGCAGCGCAGTGGGACAACGTCGAGACCATCTGGCGGCCGTTGGTCGCGCGCGCAGAAGCCGCTGGCGTGCGGATCGGCATCGAGAACTGCCCCATGCTCTTCAGCCTCGACGAGTGGCCAGGCGGCAAGAACCTCGCCATCTCGCCCGACGTGTGGGACGAGCTCTTCCGCCGCCTGCCGAGCCCGAGCCTAGGCCTCAACTTCGACCCGTCACACCTCGTGTGGCAGGGCATCGACATCGACCGCGCAGTGCGCGATTTCGCGCACAAGCTAGTGCACGTTCACTTGAAGGACGAGCGCATCGACAAGGACCTCCTTTACCGGCGCGGGAACCTGGGGCTCGGGTGGCACGTGCCCAAGATCCCTGGGCTAGGAGACATCGACTGGCCGCAGTTCTTCCGCACCCTCAAGGCGATCGGCTGGGACGGGCCAGTCGTCATCGAGGTAGAGGACCGGTCGTTCGAGGACAGCTTGGCGGGGCGCAAGGAAGCCGTACGGGCAGCAGGCAGGTACGTGCGCACGGTCATGGATTTCGGAAACTGACGGCCTGTCTGGTTGTTGGTAGTCAGTTGCTCCCTGCCAGGCAGCGACGGCACCCTTACGCGAGTCCGCCTGAGCCGCGCCTCAGCGGGGGTCGGCGAACACCTGCGTCCAGTAGCGGTCGACTTCTGCGGCGCCGAACTCGCTCACGGCTGGGTGCATGATGGCGAGGCAGTGGGGGACGCTGCTCATCCAGCCGACCATCACCGTCTCTGGCGAGTCGTAGTTCCAGGCGACGTTCTCGGCCACCAGCGACCAGGAGTATCCGGCCGCGGTCACGCGCGAGCCCACCGTCGACCCGTCGCTGCCAACGTGGCTCATGGTGCGGTGGGCGGCTTGGTCGGCGCTGTGCTCTTGCGCGGCGCGCACGAGTCTGGCCTCGAGCTGTAAGCGCGGCGCGGGCGGCATGCTGTTGCTGCCGCATACGGCGCCTTGTGCTCGCTGCGTGTTCACGAGTTCGAGGAGGCGCGTCGCCGTGGTCGAGTAGGTGGGCGGCCGCGTGCCGCTCCGCGGAGCGCATGCGGTGACGGCGAGGCCGAGCAAGGCGACGAACAGTAAGGCTACGCGGCGGTTCGGCGTTGGGCGCATTACTCGGGGACGGTACTCTTTACTGGAGGCTAGCGAGAGTGCTAGTTGCCATTGCGCTGAGGAGGCGCTTCTGTCGTTGACCGCGAACGACTCTTACCGTATTCTGCTAGGCGTACCGGTCGAGTAATACACTATTTCAGGGGGCGAGATGAGCACCACTTCTGGCGCCGCAACTAGGGCAAACACATGATGGAGGAGGAGAGCACAGCCGTTCCCTTACCTCTGCACCTCGTGGAGGACGGCTTCGTGCCCATCTACCTGCAGATCGTCCACCAGGTCAGGCACCTGATAACGAGCCGCGGCATAGCGGCGGATGACCGCCTGCCGTCAGTGCGCGAACTGGCGCACCAGCTCGGGGTGAACGCGGGCACCGTGGCATTGTCCTACCGCACCCTCCAGCTCGAGGGCCTGATCGAGAGCAGGCGGGGCCGCGGCACGTTCGTGGCGCACGCCGCCGACGATTCGGTGCACTTCGATCACCGGCAACGCGCACTCGGCGAGGCGATCGACGCACTCCTCGACCGCGCGGACGCCCTAGGGTTCGAAGCCAGCGCCGTCAAGCAGTACCTGGTAACGCGCGCCCAGCGGCCGCGGCGCATGCCGCTCGTCGTACTCATGCCCACCTTGCGCTCCGCCGAGAAGTACGCGAAGCTCATCGCCGCCGAGTTGCCAACCGACGCACAGGCCGTGCCGTACCTCGGCACCTTGGAACAGTTGGCCGCCGGTGACGCCAGCTTGCTAACGGCCTACCAGACCGCGTACTTCACTTTCACTTTCGTGTCTTACGCACCGACCGTCGCCGGGCAGCTCATCGAGCTCGGCATCTCTTCAGAGGTCGTTGGCATCACCGCGCAACTACTGCCAGAGACCATCAATAGGCTCGCGGCGCTCGATCGCAGCGGCAGCTACAGCCTCGTCGCGGAGGCGCAGGGCGTCAACGTCGCACTGAACCTCCTCGCACAGTTCACCCCACTCGACCTCAGGCAGCTGCCCGTGTTCACGGAGCTCTCCGCGCCAGCCGACATCCTTGAGGTCAAGTCAGACCTCTACATCCACACTTTCAGCGCCGGCCCGCAACTAGATGCGGTGGGGATCCCACAGGGCAAGCGGCTGCTGCTCGCCTTCAGCCTCAGTGCCGAGGCCCGGCACCGCCTGCGCCGCCTTCTCGACGTGACGGGCCAGGCGTCCCGCGCGAATAACGTGCCTGACGTCTTCCTAGACGCCTGATGACGACCAGTCCCTAGCCTTACCCCCGGAGGCGCTATGACCCGCAGGAACTACGTGGCTGGCGAGTGGCAGGCAGCCGCCGCCACCCGCGTCAACGAGAACCCGTCCGACCTCGACTCGCCCGTTGGCGTCTACGCTCAGGGCAGCGCCGCGGACGTGAGCGCCGCCGTCGAGGCCGCGCGCGCCGCACTGCCGGCTTGGGCCAGTGCCTCCGCGTCCGTCCGCGCGAGCGTCTTGCAGGCGGCGGCCGACGAGTTGAGCGCCAGGCGCGAGGAACTAGGCGAGCTCTTGTCGCGCGAGGAGGGCAAGACGCGGGCTGAAGGCATCGGCGAGGTGGCGCGGGCGGCAGACATCTTCCGCTTCTACGCCAGCGAGGCCTACCGCGCAGTCGGCGAGCTCTTGCCGAGCGCCCGCCAAGGCGTGAGCATCGAGGTGCGTCGCCAACCAGTCGGGGTCGTAGGCGTGATAACGCCTTGGAACTTCCCGATCGCCATCCCGGCATGGAAGATAGCCCCGGCTCTGGCTTACGGCAACGCCGTCGTCTTCAAGCCAGCCGAGCTCGTGCCGGGCAGCGCTTGGGAGCTTGCCGCCATCCTCGACCGCGCGGGTGTGCCAGCCGGGGTCTTCAACCTGGTCATGGGCCGCGGTAGCGAAGTCGGCGAGGCCATCATCACCCACCCCGACGTGAACGCCGTCAGCTTCACGGGTTCGCTGGGGGTCGGAAGGCGGGTGGCGGCAGCGGGAGCCGCGCGCCTCGCCCGCGTCCAGCTCGAGCTTGGCGGCAAGAACCCCGTCGTGGTGCTAGATGACGCCGACCTCGACCTCGCCGCCGAGCACGTGGTGAACGGAGCCTTCGTCTCAACGGGGCAGCGCTGCACGGCGTCTAGCCGCATCATCGTCACGGCCGGCGTCCACGACCGCTTCGTGGAGCGCCTAGCGCAACGAACGCGGGCATTACGCGTCGGCCACGCCCTCAACCCGACGAGCGACATCGGGCCGGTCGTGGACGCGACGCAGTTGCGTCAGAACCTCGACTACCTAGACCTCGGAACGCGCGAGGGTGCAACACAACTCGTGGCTGGCGAGCTCGTCGAGCGTTCGACGCGCGGGCACTACCTCACCCCTGCCCTGTTCGTCGAATCCACCGCGGCCATGCGCCTCAACCGCGAGGAGATCTTCGGGCCGATCGCCGCCGTCATCCGCGTCGCCGACTACGACGAGGCCCTCGCCACCGCCAACGACAGCGAGTTCGGGCTGGCGGCGGCCATCATGACGAGGTCCCTGAAGCACGCCGAGCACTTCAAGCGGCACGCGCAAGCAGGCATGACCATGGTCAACCTCGCCACCGCCGGGCAGGAGTTCCAGGCGCCGTTCGGAGGCGTCAAGAACTCGAGCTACGGCGCGCGCGAACAGGGCACCTACGCCAAGGAGTTCTTCACCACCCCGGTGACGTCGTACGTCAAGGCCCTCAACGGCTGAAGTCGGCGGCCAGCGCGTCCGCCTCGGCGAACACGGCCGCTAACGCTTCCGGCCCGCTGCCAGGGAAGCACTGCGTCATGGACGGGAGCGCGCAGGCGCGCTGTAGCACGCGCTCCTTGGCGCCCGCTTCGCTCCAGTAGGCGCCGGCACCAAGGGCCGTTAGGGTCATGGGGCAGCCGAGGCGGCTGAAGAGGTCGGCGTGACGCGCCAACTCGTCAGCGCCGCGTCCTTCAAGCAGTAGTTGGGTGAGGATGCCGAACGCGAGGACCTCACCGTGCAACGAGCGTTTCACGCCTGGCAGCAGGGTGAGGGCGTTGTGCACTGCGTGCGCTGCCGCTAGCTTGGCGCCCTCGCCAGCCAAGGCGCCGATGAGCCCTGGCCACAGGACGTTCGCCTCGGCCACGAGCTGGCGCTTGCCGCAGTCCTGGTCCGAGTTCCGGAGCGCGAGGGGGCCGTCGGCGAAAACAAGTTGCTCGAGCTCGTCGCACAGGGCGAGTGCGGCGACGCCAGCCGCGCCAGCGCCACTCTGCCTTGCCAATCCGAAACGAACTTCGACCACCTTGGCGAGGGCGTCGACCAGACCTGCCGCCAGGTGGCGGTCAGGAGCGGCGGCCAGGACTGTCGGTTCGACGACCGTGTAGGCCGGCGCGCGCCGCACGACGCGGCTGCCAAGGTAGGCCCCGTCTACGGTGTAGTCGACCACGACGGCGGTCGCGGCCGCGCACGTTGCCGGGCTCGTCGGCACGAGCACGGTAGCCGCCCCGCTCGCGTCCGCAGCGGCCTTGGTTGCGTCCATCACGCGCCCACCGCCTACGCCGATAAGCACGCTTGCGCCCACGGTCGCGCGTTGAATGGCGGTCACCGAAGCCTCAGAGCACGGGCCGTTCACCTTGAACCTCTCGGCAACGACGCCAGCTCTCTGCAGGCTCGCCTCGAGCGCAACGCCGACCAGCCCCATGCCGACGTCGCCATGCACGACGAAGACCCGCGGCTGCTGCGGCGCCGCCGCGGTCAGCCCTGCGACCGCGGCTCCGACGCCTGCGAGGGAGTGGGCGCCACTGAGGTAGCGGGCGGGCGCCAGCACCGAGAGGGTCATCAGGCGTTCTCTGACCCGGTCTCTTGGCTGACCGGCCTGCCTGGCCATACTCGAGAGAACACGCGCATGAAGTTGCCTCCCGCGATGCCGCGGATGTCCTCCTGCGAGTAGCCGCGGCCAGCGAGGAGGGCGTAGACGTCTAGGATCTCCGGGTACCACGCGAAGCCATCGACGAAGCGCTCAGGCGCCCGCCAGTAGGTCGTTACGTGCTGGTTCATCTCAGTCATGACGGTCCGGTAGTGCGCCCCGTGCTGGTCGTGGTTGTGGCGTGGGTACGAGCCGAGGCTGAAGTCCGTGCCGATGCCGATGTTCTCCGTCGTGCCGAGGAGGTCGGCGAGGTAATCGATGTGGTCGAGGTAGTCGTTGACGGTTGGCCGCGCCGTCATGCCGTGCTTGAAGACGAGCGGACCCCAGTTGACGGTCCCGATCACGCCGCCCTTGGCCGCGACGGCCTTGATCTGCTCGTCGTCGACGTTGCGCGGGTTGTCTACGAGCGCTTTCGGGTTGGCGTGGCTGAAGACTGTCGGGTTGGCGCTCGCCTCGTTGATCTCGAGGCTCGAGCGCCGCGAAACGTGAGATAAGTCGAGGAGCACCCCGACGCGGTCGCACTCGGCGACTACGCTGCGCCCGACGCCAGAGAGGCCAGTGTCCGTCCGCTCGAGCACGCCGCCGCAGAGGAGGTTATCGCGGTTGTAGGCCGGAATGAGCATGCGCAGGCCGAGGCGCTGGAACGCTTCGACGCGCTCCGGTGCTGCACCTATGAACTCGCCGTCTTGCGAGGCCAGCAGGAGTGCCGCTTGCCCGAGCTGCTTGGCCTCGGTGATGTCGTCTACCGTGTACGCGATGCGCAGGTTCGGGTGCTCACGCACTGCGGCGTGCCAGCCCATCAGTTCCGTTATGGCCTGCCCGACGTCGATGTGCGTGTCCAGGGCGGTTACGGCGTATACGTCGCAGCCGTGGCGGTGAGCGTATGCCAGGTCGGCGTCCGGCCAGATCTGCATGCAGCCGTCGACGAACACGTAAGGCTGTTCGCCTTCGATGAGCGGGTGGAAGCCGCGGTTCGGGCGCTCGTGTAGTGGATCGTGAGGTAGCGGCGATGAGGTGAGCGGTCGTTGAGGCACTCTGTTGTTCCTTTCCGTGGCGCGGTTCAGTAACTGAACTCTGGGTGGCGCGCTGCCAACGCTTGCTGCATGGCGGTTGGAAGGGCGGCTGTGAGTAGCACTCCGACTGTCACGCTTGCTCCTTGCGGGCGGCGCGGCGCACGGTCGGCGTCGGCTCTAGCTAAGTGTACTGGCGTGCCGGTACGCAACATTACGTGTGCGCCGAGCGGCAGTCAACTGCCCTTGCCGTCGCTGGATCGCCACACCAAGCGGTGGCGATCGGCGTGGTATGGTGCGGCGCCCTACCGACCGGCCGGTAACTTTTCACACCGGCGCCGGGCGGGCACGGAGGAATAGATGATCGACTCGCTCTGGCTACCCCCAGCCGCCCACGTGGTGAGCGGCCTTGCCGTACTCATCACCACGCTGCTCGCCCTAGTGATAAGCGGCGTGCTGGCATGGCGCCGCAGGCCCTTCTCCCCCCTCGCGCGGGGGTTCTTCGTCCTCGCCCAGGTAGTGCTGATCATCCAGGCGCTCATGGGCATCAAGCTCCTCGATCAAGGGCTCGGACCGCTACAGCTCTACATCCATTACGTTGGCGGCCTCGGACCGCTGTTCTTCTTCCTCCTCTACTACTGGCTGCCCACCAAGACGCGTGCGCAGCGCTGGACCGCCGTCACCGTCAGCGCTTCCGCGTTCCTCTTCGCCATCATGGCCTTCGGCATCGGCCAGAGCTACGTCGCTGGAGGGGTCTAGACGGACGGCCCCGCAACTCCCAAGGAGCACCTCCTAGCGGTAGCCCTCCCGTTGTTCGTAGCCCGCGGCTACCAGGGCGCCTCGATGCGTGAAGTGGCGGAGGCCGCCGGCGTTTCAAAGGCGGCCATCTACCACCACTTCGCGGACAAGGAGACGCTCTTCCTCGCGCTGCTACTGGGGGCCGTCGCTCAGGCGGGCGACCTCGTCGACAGCGCGGCCGCCCTTGTCGGCCCGACCAGCGTCAAGCTTCACGCCCTCCTCACTGGGTTCAGCGCCCACCGCAACGACCAGCAGGCGGCCATGCGTCTGGCCGAACGCGAGGCCGTCCACTTGTCGGAGGCGGGGCGCACGCAGCTGTTCCAGGAGTACCGCACGCGCTTCACCGCGCCGATCGAGCGGCTCATGGCGGCGGGCCAGGCCACCGGCGACCTGCGGGCCGACGACCCACGCTGGCAGGCGAGCTCGCTGCTTCTCCTCGCCCAGGCACTCTTGGGGCCGAGTGAGCGCGGCGTTTCGGTCGACACCGTTCTGAACACCTTCCTGCACGGCGCGGGTGCAGGCTGACGAGCGGCATTGCACGTTAGTGCCCCGGCGTGTGACAGTGCGGGCATGTCAGATCCAGCCCAGCCCGAGCGCCTCAGCAGGGCCGCGCTCGAGCGGCGCGTCAAGCGCTGGCTGCTGCGCGCGCCGTTCGACTGCTACATACAAGTGACGCCCGGCCTCGAGGAGCTCCTCGTCGACGAGCTCCTCGCCGAGGGCCTCGCGCCTCACCGCGCGGCGTTGAACGTCTCCCACGGCGGTGTCGAGTTGCGCCTCGATCACGCCGACATCCTGCGCGCCAACCTCAGCCTACGCACCGCTAGTCGCGTGCTCCTACGCCTGGGCACCTTCCCGGCTGCCTCGCCAGAGATGCTCTACGACCGCGCTAGGCAGGTGCCGTGGGAGACGCAGATCGGCTTCTTGGAGCGCTACGCGTTGGCCATCACGGCGAGGAACTCCAAGCTCCAGGCTGGCGACGCGGTGGCCAACACCGTCGCCTCGGCCATCGCGCGCGAGTTGCGCCCACTTGGCCTCTACCCGAGATCGGCGGACGCCGCCGAGCTGACCTTCCACGTAAGGCTGCAAGACGACCGCTGCACGGTGAGCCTCGATACGAGCGGCCAGCACCTTCACCGCCGCGGCGTGCGCACTAACGTCCATACGGCGCCGGTGCGCGAGACGTTGGCTGCGGCCATGGCGCTCGAGGGGTTGGCGCGCACTGGCGGCACACCGGACGTCGTCATCGACCCGTTCTGCGGCAGCGGCACGCTACTCATCGAGGCAGTCGACGCTCTCACGCACTCGGCGCCTGGCAGGCAGCGCGAGTTCGCGTTCGAGCACGCCGCTTGGTTCCGACCGGGGACGCTGCGAGAGGTGAGGCGCCGCATCGAGGCGGGCGTCAAGCCACTCAGGACGCGCGTCATCGGCGTCGACAACGACGATGACGCCCTCGCGGCCGCCAGGGCCAACGTCGCTGGGGCCGCGTACGCGGAGGTGACGCTGCAGCATGCCGACAGCACGCTCTTCGACTTCTCGAGCCTCGTAGCGCGGCGTGGACTGGCGCTTGCCAACTTGCCGTACGGGGTGCGCCTCGGTGACCGGAGGCAGGCCGCCGCGACGACCAACGCCTTCCTCGCCAACCTCGCCGCCAGCGGTGCCCCCTGGGTGGTCGTCCTCCTCGTAGCCGACCCGGAGCCCGCGCTCAAGTGGCTGGAGGACGCGCGTGTCACGCCGACGCGCAACGGCGGCTTACCAGTGACGATGGTCAGCGGCAACCTCGTTGCTGCCTGAGGCCCACGGTCACCTAGGCCCTAAGCCAGCGACCGCTGATGTGCGGCAGCATGTTGACACGCCGCCCCGCAAGCCATATCCTCTCGTTACCCCCAGTTACTGAGGGTAACGAGAGGAGGCGCCAATGCCGCCACGCCCAGTTCGCCAGCTGCAAGTCCTAGACGCGCTCCGCGCGGCCTACGAACGCACGGGCAGCACGCCTGAGTTAACGGCCCTGTCACGCACCCTCGGCATCAGTTATTCCACCCTGCGTGATCACCTCAGGGCCCTAGAGGCCAAGGGCGAGCTGCTCCTCAAGAGCCGCGGCCCTGGGCGCAGCCCGCACCTCACGCTACTCGGCGGCGGTTTCGGGGTGCCACTCTACGGCGACATCGCCGCCGGCCTCCCAGTCGGCGCCTACCCAACGCCGGAAGGCCACCTGTCGCTACGCGGTCGTCCTGACCAGTTCGCACTGCGCGTGCGTGGCGACTCCATGGCCGACCGCATCGAGGACGGCGACGTGGTCTTGCTCCACCACGCGGAACCGCAACGCCCAGGCGAGATCTGCGCCGTACGCGTAGGCGAGGACGAGACCACCCTCAAGTACCTCGACTGGTCAGCCGACGAGCAGCGCCCACGCACCTACCGCTTGCGGCCCCACAACCCAGCCTTCTCCGTAGTAACCGTTGCCGCCCAAGACCTGCATGTAGACGGGGTCTTCCGTGGCCTACTGCGCGGTGACATCGTGCAGGACCTGATCGTAGAAGGGAGTGAGTGACCGAGCCACTTACTCGACCCGCCCAGAAACGAAGAAGGACACATCCGCCGCCGCCAAGCAAGAGGACGCGTCCTTCCGGTAGCCCAGAAGCGGTCTGCTAACGCGGACCACCTACCCAGGTGAGGCCAATGCTAACACCCGCAACGACGACCGCTCCGCCCACCGGCGGCGCCCCCGCCGCCCACCGGCGGCGCCCACCCCGCCCAGGGCGCATGCCTGCCGCACGCCCACCAGCGCCCCTCCGGTCGCTCTTCCCCATCGCCGCCGTGCTCCTCAGTCGCCGCGCTCCACGCGAGGAGCAGCGCTCGTGCTAGCCGCCATCGAGTTCGGGCCGCTGCCCCTCTACCTCGCGCAGCGCGCTGAACCAGAACTCAAGCACGTACCGCTCGTCATAGCTGGCGAGCAGCACGTGCTTCACGCCAACGCTGCCGCCAAGCGCCACGGCGTCACTTCAGGCATGCGCCTCGAGGGCGCCCGCATGCGCGTCGTCGGCCTGGAGGAGCGCTCCTTCCAGGAGCCGGACCTCGAGTACGCCTGGGGAACTCTCCTGCAGGAACTACACGGCCTAACGCCGTGGCTCGAGAGCGGCCCACGTGGCCGCGTGTTCGCGCGCCTCGACCTGCACGAGGCCGAGGAGGTGGCGCGCACGTACGACGTACGCGCCGGCCTGGCTGGCGACGTAGAAACGGCCGAGCTAGCCGCCCTTGCAGCCAGCCCAG
>JACDJB010002975.1_pt1 | contig 11568 bp, 10 predicted proteins | sample 7454121 | NCBI WGS metagenome assembly JACDJB01 (sample SAMN14253290, study PRJNA609438) | sludge metagenome | isolation source: sludge after 25d culture with pyrite | collected 2018-12-20 | reverse complement strand
GTCATGGGAATTGCGCTGCATCCTTATCTTGTCGGCCAGCCGCATCGGCTCCGACCGCTGCGTCAAGCGTTGCAAGCCATTGCCGCAAAGCGCGACGATATCTGGATCACGACGGCGGGCGGCATTGCCGATTATTGCCTGACCCTGCCGGAGGGGATCATCCAGTCCTGACGCTGTGCGGCCATGATCATCGGCTCAAAACCCATTCCCCAATCGAGGACGTGAACGTGACCGCGATCGAAACGCTTTTCCAGAATGCGCGACTGACTGATGGACGTATTGTCGATATCGCAGCGGCAAACGGGCGCATTACCGCGATGGAACAGGGGCTGCATCCATCACAGGTGCGGCAAACCGTCGATCTTGAGCGCCGGCTTGTGCTGCCAGGATTTGTCGACGGCCATCTTCATCTGGACAAAGGTTTTGTCGGAGACGACTGGAAGCCGCATCGACCCTGCACGGCGGGCTTCAACGTGCGTGAGCGGGTTGAGTTCGAGAAACAGGCGCTTGCGAAGGCAAAGGCGATCCCCGTGCGCGCCGCTGCCTTGATCGAGCTTTGCGTGTCGCAGGGCACCACGCACATGCGCAGTCACGTTGACATAGATCCGCAGGTCGGGTTGCGAAACCTCGAACAGGTTGTGGCTGTGCGCGACGCGCATCGCGACAAGGTTTCGATCCAGATTGTGGCTTTTCCGCAAAGCGGAATCGTGACGGCGCCCGGTACGCGCGAGTTGCTCGATGCGGCCATCCGGGGCGGCGCGGACCTTGTGGGAGGTCTCGATCCCGCGAGCTTCGACGGCGATATCGCAGGGCATCTCGATGTGATCTTCGATATTGCGGAGCGCCATGGCGTTGGAATCGACATCCATTTGCACGATGGCGACCTGCTCGGCGTTTTTGAGATCGAGGAAATCGCGCGTCGCACCAAGGCGCTCGGTCTTGGCGGCAAGGTCACGATCAGCCACGCCTATGCGCTGGGGCAGGTGCCCCGGGATGTCGCGCAGCGGGCCGCGAACCGGTTGGCCGAAGCAGGGGTTTCGATCCTGACAAATGCACCCGGCGCCCATGCTTTTCCGCCTGTCATGCTGTTGCATGAAGCTGGCGTGAATGTCTTCGCCGGCAACGATAATATTCGTGATTCCTGGTGGCCTTATGGCGACGGCGATCTGCTCGAAAGGGCGATGATTGTGGGATATCGCTCCGGCTTCAATACTGACGCGGAACTCGAACTGGCATTCGGCATGGTCACCGGGCATGCGGCGCGGGCGCTTGGTGTCAAGGATTACGGGCTCGCCGAGGGCGGGATGGCCGATTTTGTCGTGCTGGATGCGGAGCATGTCCAGGAGGCGGTGATTGCGCGGCCGAAGGCCCGCGATGTCTATAAGGCAGGCCGTCTGATTGCACGAAATGGCGCCACAGTTTCTGTTGCCCAATAAGAGGCCTGCCTGCTGACATATCCGCCGGTTGGCGCGGGCGGCGCGCCGGATGATTTGATTGAGGGAGCGGCGATGTGGTAGTCAGGGCAGATATTGCCCATAGAATGCAATTTTCAGAGGCCGAATGGCCCGCCGGCAACGGCTCCGTGCTAGATCGCCAGATTCTTCCAAGGGTGTTGACCAGGTGCAGGAATGAACGAGACGTCAGCCAAAAAAACTCCTGCGCGGAAGAAGACCGCAGCGGGCAAGCGGAAACGCGATTCTGCGCTCACCAAGGAATCGATTCTTCAGGCCGCGACTTACGAGTTTTGCCGGAACGGTCTTGGCGGCGCGCGTGTTGATGCCATCGCCCATCGTGCGAAAGCCAATATGCGGCTGCTCTATCACTACTTCGGTGACAAGGACGGGCTTTATCTGGCAGCCCTCGAACATGTCTACACGGACATCCGCGCCGCCGAGCAGCAGCTCAATCTCGACAGCCTCGATCCTGCGACAGCGCTGCAGGAACTGATTGATTTTACATTCGCGTTCTTTCAGAACCACCAGGATTACATCGCCATGATCAACACGGAGAATTTGCAGCGTGGCAAATATCTCCGGAAATCCCGCAAGATCGCCGCGCTCACAATGCCGCTCGTGTCCAATATCGAAAGCATTCTGAGGCGGGGCGTGGCGGCCGGAATTTTCCGCAGCGGCGTGGACCCGATCCAGCTCTATGTGACGATCACCGCCTTTAGCTATTTCCATGTGTCGAACAGGCATACGCTGTCCTTGATGTTCGACAAGGACCTGGGCGATCCAAAGTGGCTTGAAGATCGCCGCAAGCATACGCACGATGTGATCGGAACATGGCTGGCTGCTCCGGGAGCTTCCCGCGAGGGGCAGAAGATGGTCTCGCCAAAACTTTCGCCGGTGCGGGGCAAGGCGTCCGATCTCGTGTGACGCTCCGCCCGGGGCGAACCCGATGCGCTCCCCGCGGCTGATCCTGCAAGCCTCAAAAATTCCGGCCGTCTTCTGCTCACCCAAGCCTACCCGATTTTCGCCGCGCGGCATAGCTGGATGCCATTTGACAACGATAAGTAAGAATATTATTACTTATTAGGTCGCAGCTTGTTGCGGGATTTTTGGATCGGGAATGGCCAGTCAGGCTCATTGGACGCATACGGAATTTCTCCGGCCGGGAAGGGTGGGGCATTCGCCGTTGCCGTCTATCCGGGAGATCGGGCTGTTCGCTGACGTCACCCTCCGGAATGCGCGGGCCGGCCGTGTGACGGCTGCTTTCGACAGTTCTTTCTACGCGACCTTCGGCCGCGAATGGATATGCGTGGGCCTGCCTCACATCGGCTCGGGACCGCTGCATGTCGTGTGCGAGAGCAGGCCGCATGCTTGGCCGCAATCGGAAAACGCGATCACGCTCGACGGCTCCGCCCTTTCTCTCGACGGCATGCCGTTCGCGACCCTCGAAGGCGCATCCGTCTGGCGACCGGAAAGGCTCGTGGACTGGACGCTCGCCGATCTGCAGCGAGGGGTCGGCGCGGCCAGCGCGCTGTGGCGCAGGGAACCATCCGGGAGCGGGTTGGCAGCGGCGGGCTGCTTGCCGTTTCCCGCAAGCCTCTCGCGGCTGATATCCGCGGCCCGTCCTGCGGTTGCAGCCCTCGAGCGGATTCTCGCGCAGGCATGCGCGGGCCGTGACGCCTCACCCGAGGACGAAACGCTGCTCATCACCCTGATCGGGCTCGGACCGGGGCTCACGCCATCCGGCGATGACCTGCTCGGCGGCGCGCTCATCGCGCTGGCGTCTCTCGATCTGCTGGATGTCAGGGACAGGTTGTGGAGCGTGTGTTCTGACAAGCTCGACCGCACCACTGACATCAGCGCATTGCATCTACGGACGGCCGCGCGCGGCTACGGCGCGGCTCCGCTCCACGGCGCGATCCATGCCACGATCGGCGGTGATGTGTCGCGCCTTCCGGATTTCCTCAGTGCTGTTTCAGCAATAGGTCACACTTCAGGTCGCGACAGTTACGCCGGTGCATTGATTGCCTTGCGCGCGGCCGAGCGTCACTTCTCTCGCGATGACACGCGGACATGGAGTTCTGCCGAAGCCTGACGTTCTGCGTCTGGTTTCTCCTAACTTGGCTGCTCCGGTGTCATGCCGGAGCAGCCTTTTTCTTGTCCAGTCGCCCGCCGGGAGCCGATGTTTCTTGTTGTTTGTTGTCGATTGAAAAGCGGCAAACGTTGCAATTGACAAAGTAAGAATTTTCTTACTATCTTGAAGTCTCGATAGAGTGGAGGACGATGTTCGTGGCAACTGAAACCAACAAGCCGTACCAGTCGCTGCTGACCGGCAACGTGAAGGTCGTAAATGTCGGCCTTGAAGGCTTTGTGAAAGATTTGCGTGATTGCGACATCGAAGTCGTTCATGTGGATTGGTCTCCGCCCGCCGGTGGCGATCCGGAGATGGCGGCCTTGCTCGCGAAGCTCGGCGTGTGAGGGGGCATCCATGAAACTGATCGAGGAAGCGAACAAGCAGGCTCTCGCGCGCATTCTGGAGGGTGAACCAAAGCTGATCGACATCGTTCCCGCGCGCGATGTCCTGAAAGGCCTGAAGGAGAGGATGATCCTTCACGCCGGTCCGCCGATCACATGGGACAGGATGTGCGGGCCGATGCGGGGCGCGGTAGCCGGCGCAATCGTCTTTGAGGGCTGGGCGCCCGATCTCGAATCCGCCACGGAGCTGGCCGCCGGCGGCGGCATGGAATTCCATCCCAACCACCATTTCGGCGCGGTGGGGCCTATGACCGGCATGACCACGGTGTCGATGCCGCTGTTCGTTGTCGAGAACATGCGGTTCGGAAACCGCGCCTACTGCGCGATCAATGAAGGCCTCGGCAAGGTGATGCGCTTCGGCGGCAACGACGCGAGCGTGCTGGCGCGGCTGGCCTGGTTGCGTGACGTGTTCGGTCCTGTGCTCGCCAAGGCGATCCGGGCGCGTGGCGGCATCGAGCTCAAGTCGATTATCGCGCGCGGTCTCTCGATGGGCGACGAGATGCATCAGCGCAACCTGGCCTGCTCGAGCGTGTTCCTGCGCGAGATCGGGCCATCGCTGGCGCGAACCTCGACTGACAACAACATTCTCGCCGACTGCATCGCCTTCATCGCGCAGAACGATCAGTTCTTCCTCAATATCGCGATGGCGATGGGCAAGGCGATGACCGATCCGGCAAAGGGCATTCGCGGCTCCACGGTAGTCACCGCCATGTGCCGCAACGGCACCGACTTCGGCGTGCGCGTGAGCGGTATGGGTGACCAGTGGTTCACCGCGCCGGTCGAGATGCCGGAAGGCCTGTATTTTGCCGGCTATTCCGAGAAGGACGCCAACCCGGACATGGGCGATTCTGCGATTGTGGAGACCGTCGGCCTCGGCGGCTTCGCGATGGCGGCGTCGCCCGCCGTTGCTGGGTTTATCGGCGCCGGTGCGCCGTCGGAGGCCGGGAACTTTACCCGCGCGATGGGTGAAATAACCGTGGGGCAGAATTCCGAGTGGACCATTGCAGCGCTCGATTTTGCTGGAGTGCCCACAGGGATCGACGTGCGGCTGGTTGTCGAAACCGGACTGGCGCCCATCATCAATACCGGCATTGCGCACCGTGAACCCGGAATCGGTCAGGTCGGTGCGGGCGTGGTGAAGGCGCCGATGGCCTGTTTTCAGCAGGCCGTCCGGGCGATTGCGAAAGATCTGGGGGTGTCATGAGCGCGTTTGTTCTGAACGAGATCCGCAAGGGATTTTATCTGGATTCCGTCGCATTGATGCGGCTGTCGCGTGAGATCGCCGCGGCGCCGGGCATTGTCGAAGCGGCGTTGATGATGGGAACGCCATCGAACACGGCCATCATGCGCAATGCAGGGCTTCTTGACGGTGACATCAACGCGCAGGGCAACGACCTCATTCTTGCCGTGAAGGCCGGGAGCGAGCAGGCTGCCCGCGCCGCGCTTGCCGATGCGCTCAAGGCGCTCGACAAACCGAAGAGCCAAAGCGCGGAAGGAGCGGTGTGGCGGCCGCGCAGCATCGGCGCGGCGGTCAAGGCGGCGCCTGACGCCAATCTTGCGCTGATCTCGGTTCCTGGCGAGTTCGCGGCCGCGGAGGCCCGCAAGGCGCTGAATCGCGGACTGCACGTTCTGATGTTCAGTGACAATGTTTCGATCGCGGATGAATTGTCTTTGAAGCAGCATGCGCTGGAACTCGGCTTGCTGATGATGGGGCCGGATTGCGGCACTGCCATTATCGGCGGAGCGCCATTGGCTTTCGCCAATAAGCTGAAGCGTGGGAGAATTGGAATCATCGGTGCATCCGGAACAGGTACGCAGGAAGTCTCCTGCCTCGTTTCGGAAGCAGGTGAGGGCATCTCACATGCCATCGGCGTCGGCGGACGCGACCTAAAAAAGGAGATCGGCGGGATCACCACGCTGATGGCTATTGACGCGCTGGATGCTGATCCCGAAACGGAGCATGTGGTGCTGATTTCCAAGCCGCCGCATCCCGACGTCGCAAAGGCTGTCATCGCGCGGATCGCGAAAAGCCCGAAATCCTACACGGTGTGCTTCATCGGGGCCGACTCGGCGGATTTGCCGCTCAATGCGAAGTTTGCCCGCACGCTCAAGGATGCAGCCGAACTCGCGCTCGGCGGCAAGACGATCGGCGGTAATTTCAGCGTGACGAAACTGGCGACACGTCTGCCGAAACGCAGGGGTGATCGCCGGATCGAGGGTCTGTTTGCCGGCGGAACGCTTTGCGCCGAGGCGCAGGTAATCCTTGGTGCCGGCGGCCGCCAGGTCGCATCGAATGCGGCAATTCCGAACGTGCCCTGTCTCGACGCGCCGGAAAGCGCAGGCCGCGACCGGATCATTGATCTGGGAGCCGACGAATACACCCAGGGCCGTCCGCATCCGATGATCGACCCGTCTGTCCGGGACGATGCCTTGCGCGCCGCCCTGAACGATCCTGAGGTTGGGGTCGTTCTCGTTGATCTCGTGATTGGCTATGGCGCGCATGCCGATCCTGCCGGACACCTGGCAGGGATTGTAGCGGATCGCTCCGATAGCGCGCCGGTCATCGTCGCCTCGGTGACAGGCACCGAGCTTGATCGGCAGGTGCGTTCCGCACAGGTTCGCCGTCTGGAAGAAGCGGGAATTCTGGTGGCGCCATCGAACGCACAGGCTTGCGAACTGGCGCTCGCCTTCACCGCTAACGACATCAAGGTGACACGCTATGCGCACTCTTAACGAGGTCCCGCGCCGTCTCGTGATCGCGATCGGCGGCAACGCGGTTCATCCCGAAGATATCTCCGGGACGTCCGAGGAGCAGAAGAACGTCGCCCAGCACACAGCGAGGGCGTTGTTGCCGCTGGCCAAGATCGACAACGAGCTTGTCATTACCCATGGCAATGGGCCGGTGGTCGGCAAGATCATGATGCGTCAGATGCTGACCATGAGCCGCATCCCGCCGATGTCGATGGATATCTGCGTCGCGCACAGCCAGGGCGGGATCGGTTATCTGCTGATGCAGGCGATCGAAAATGCGCTGCGGGAGGACGGCAATCAACGGCATGTCGCAAGTCTGCTCACGCAGGTCGAAGTCGATGCCGATGATCCTGCGTTCAGGAATCCGACGAAATTCGTGGGGCCGTTCTTCACGGAGGAGGAAGCAAAAAACATCAGCAAGGAGCTCAACTGGGCGATGCGCGAGGATTCGGGCCGCGGCTGGCGTCATGTTGTGCCGTCGCCCAAACCGAAACATGTCTGCGATATCTCGCTGGTCGACGCGCTGGTGAAGCGCGGCACGATCGTTATCGCAGGCGGCGGTGGCGGCATGCCGGTGGTGCGCGATGCGCGAGGTGTTCGCACCGGTGTTCCGGCTGTAATCGACAAGGATCTGACCTCGGCGCACATCGCTAATGTTCTCGGCATTGACGAACTGTTGATTCTGACGGCGGTGCCGCGTGTCGCCATCAATTTCGGAAAGCCCAACCAGAAGGAGTTGGCCGAGGTCACCCTCGACGAGATCAAGATGTATCATCGCGAGGGGCATTTTCCGCCGGGAAGCATGGGGCCCAAGGTTGATGCCGCGATCCGCTTTCTGGAGGGGGGCGGCAAGCGCGCGATCATCAGTCATCTCGATCATGCGATGGCGGCGCTTCGCGGACAGACCGGCACACATATCGTCCGGAATCCCTGACCGCGTCAGAATGCATCCGGCACAAGGCAGCTAGGCTTCCCGCGCTATCCGATGCGGCGGGCTGGATGCAGGCGGCATGGCCTCGTCGATGATCGCGGCCAGGTCCTGTTGTCTGAACGGTTTGGCGAGTTTCGGAATTCCGTCTGCTTCCCCGTGGGGAAGCTCGGCGTAGCCGGTGGCGATGATCGCCGGAAAGTCCGGCCTTTCGGCGCGGATGGTTCTGATCAGGTCGATGCCGGTCATATGCGGCATGGCCTGGTCGGTTATCAGAAGCTCGATGTCGGTCTCGCGCTCAAGGATTTCGAGTGCCCGTGTGCCCGAGGAGGCGCTATGAACCTTGTGCCCGAGTTCTTCCAGAATTGAGGACGTGTTCAGTCCGACGAGCGGATCGTCGTCCACGGTGAGGATGACGAGCTTCCGGTCGGAGCGCGTGGTCCGCATATGAGTGACGGGCGGTTTCACGGACGCGGCTTCCGCCAGTGCGACAGGTAGCCAGAGTTCGGCAGTCGTTCCGACGCCAAGCTGGCTTTTCAGAACGAGCTTTCCTCCCGATTGCTGCGCCATGCCGTGAACCATCGGCAGACCGAGGCCCGTCCCCTTGCCGACACCTTTGGTCGTGAAGAAAGGCTCCATCGCGTGCGCGAGGGTTTTCTCGTCCATGCCGGTGCCGCTGTCGGCGATGGTGATGCAAAGATAGCGTTGCGGAGCCGAGCCGGCTGAACCGGAAGTAACGTGCTCTCGAGCGCCGACGACCATTGTTCCGCCTTTGGGCATGGCGTCGCGCGCGTTGACCGCCAAATTAAGAATCGCAAGCTCGAGTTGATTGGCGTCCACCAGAGCCGGGGGCAACGATGCCGGAAATTGTATGTCGATCCGGATTGAGGGATCCAGCGAGCGCTGCAAAAGTTCGGTCATTCCGGTCAGCAGGGCCGGAACATTCACCGCGATCGGCTTGAGTTCCTGGCGGCGGGCGAAGGCCAGCATGCGCTGCGTCAGCGCCGCGCCGCGCTGCGTGCCCTGAAGCGCGTTGTCGAGAAGCTGTCTGATCTTCGGATTGTCGTTGGGAAGGTTTCTCTGCAGCAGTTCAAGGCTGCCCTGAATGGCCATCAGCAGATTGTTGAAGTCATGCGCGACGCCGCCGGTCAACCGGCCGAGGGCTTCCATCTTTTGCGATTGAACAAGCGCCTGACGTGTTTCTTCGAGCGCGCGCTCAGTATCCTTTCGCTCGGTGATGTCACGGGTGATCTTGGCAAATCCAAGCAGGGATCCATCGGCATGGCGGATCGCGTCGATCACCACATTGGCCCAGAATGTCGTTCCGTCTTTGCGGACGCGCCATCCTTCTTTCTCAAATCGTCCTTCGCGTTCTGCGATTTCGAGGGCGCGTTCGGGGAGACCAGCACTCTTGTCTTTTTCGGTGTAAAACCGTGAGAAGTGTTGACCCACGATTTCGTCCTGCGTGTAGCCCTTGATCCGCTGCGCGCCGGAATTCCAGCTCGCCACCGTCCCGTTACGATTGAGAAGGTAGATTGCATAGTCGGTGACGCCATCCACCAGCAGCCGGAACTGCTCCTGGCTGTTGCGCAACTCAGTTTCCGCCTGTTTGCGTTCGGTGAGATCGCGGGTGATCTTGGCAAAGCCGACCGGATTGCCGGACGTGTCGCGGATCAGGTCGATCACCACATAGGCCCAGAATCTCGTTCCGTCCTTGCGGACACGCCAGCCTTCGCTTTCAAATTTTCCGTCGCGGATCGCGGCTTCGAGCGCGCGTTGCGGGAGACCGGATGCCCGGTCAGTTTCGGTATAAAATCGGGAGAAGTGCTGCCCGACGATTTCGGCTTCCTCGTAGCCCTTGAACCTGCGCGCTCCTGGATTCCAGCTTGAGACGATCCCCTGGAGGTCCAGCATGTAAATCGCATAGTCGGTGATCGCATCGACAAGCATACGATATCGTCCGGCGTCGGACCCTGATGCATCGAAACGTGCCTGGCCTTCCACGGACTCCCCCACCAATCGTCTGATCAACCTATTGAAACACGCCGGAACTGAAAAGGTTCCAGCCCGCCTGTCCCGAGACGGGTGGGCGGACATATCGTCTGTCTGCGCGCGTTGAGACGGCAGATATCCGGGAACGGTGCAAAAATGGCGTGGAATCAAGTGATCCGGACCAACTGGACGCAGGGACGTGATTTCAGGTTGGGGACATCGTGGGCCTGGTTGGCGGATCAGCTCGGGGGATGTTGGCGGCTTTTTGCGGCTGCGCCTTGCTGTATGCGTCGGTTCTTCCAGCGTCCGCGGCGTGTGATGGCGTCGTTAACAGCACCGGAAATATCTCCGTGGCGTCAGGTATGACCAGCACCAGCAGTGATAGCTCGCATTTCGACGACCCCTGACGCGGCTAACGAGCCGCGCTTTTCCGCCGGCGTGCGGTTGGTGCTGGGAGCGCCGATGTGACGGCGGCCCCGTTGTCAATTGTTCCGGCAATGTGTTCCGCCAGCTTGACGGCGTGATCGCCGCCAGCGGCGAGCCGGGCAAGCAGTTGCGACAGGAGTTTGAACTCCTCGCGGCTTAACGATCCGAACAGCGCATCGTTGACCGGACGCTGGAACGCAGCGAGGCGTTTCAAGCGATCGAGGCCTTCCCGCGTGGCGGTCAATTGCACGCGGCGGCCGTCGTTTGGATGAGTGCTCTTTTCGATCAGACCGCTGGAAACCAGCTTGTTCACTTCGATCGTGACAAACGCGCCGCTCAGATATAGGCGTGCTGCGATCTGGTTGATTCCCATCGGTTCCTTGTCCGTCGAATGCGCGACGGCGATCAGGATCAGATATTGGGTCGGCGACAGGTCGACATAGCTGGCGAATTGCGCGCGCGCCGCCTCCAGGCTGCGGCCAAAGGCAAAGTAATCATACAGAAGGCCGCGGAGCGTCCGGTCGCTATCGCCGTCGAGCAATTCGGGTTTCGACGCCGTCAACAGTACGTCAAGCACCGCAAGCCTCTCATTCTCTTTGATTTCCATGACTTTACCACAGTGCGTCAAACAAGCCACGGCCGCCTTGACGGATTCGGTTGACAGCGAATAATAGCTTTGTCATAAAGCTAAATAACAAAGATAAAAAGGGTCGGGATCGTCAAATGTCGGGTGCTTCATGGACGGCCGTGCTTTCAGACAGTCTCTTGGGGAATTTGCCACCGGCGTGGCGGTCGTAACCGCGCGCGGGAAGAGCGGCGAACTTGTCGGCATGACCATGAGTTCGTTCAACTCGGTCTCGGTCGATCCGCCTCTCGTGCTTTTCAGTGTCGACCGAAAGGCTCTGAGCCTCCCGGCCATGCAGGAAGCCAAGGGCTTTGCGGTCAACGTGCTGGCCCGCCAGCAGGAAAACGTTTCCAACCAGTTTGCGCGTGCTCTGGCCAACAAGTGGGATCAGGTCAAGACCAGCGTCGGCCATGCCGAAGCGCCCCTGATTTCCGGCGCGCTCGCGCACTTCGAGTGTGAACCTTACGCAAATTACGATGGCGGCGATCATGTCATCTTCGTCGTCCGCGTCGTCCGCCACACCGTTCATTCCGATGCGCCTGCGCCGCTGATCTTCTTTCGCGGGCGATACCGCGACCTCGTCGACGAAACCGAACGCGAGCCGACCTGGCCGCTGCCCATTCACTACTGATTTCACCGGAGGATTCATGATGCGCTCTGCAAAGGACTATCTGTCGAGCCTGAACGATGGCCGCACGATCTATATCAACGGGGCATCGGTGGACGATGTCACGACGCATCACGCATTCCGTAACGTCGCGACGTCGATGGCGGGTCTGTTCGATTTCGCCAGCGCGCCGGCCAACCAGGAATTGATGACCTTCGACAACGATGGCGCGCGCGCCAATCGCATCTGGCAG
>JACDJB010002974.1_pt1 | contig 11572 bp, 10 predicted proteins | sample 7454121 | NCBI WGS metagenome assembly JACDJB01 (sample SAMN14253290, study PRJNA609438) | sludge metagenome | isolation source: sludge after 25d culture with pyrite | collected 2018-12-20 | reverse complement strand
GTTGGATGATGAGCGCTCGCACGATCGTCGCTCGGGCTCAGGCCGACGAGCCGAGGTAGGCCTCGGCAACCAGCGGGTTGGCGCGCACCGCGGCGGGCGTGCCTTCGGCCAGGATGCGGCCTTCGTTGAGCACCACGATGTGGTCGCTGATGCGGGTGATGAAGCCGAGGTCGTGGTCGATCACCAGCACTCCGGCGCCCACTCGTGTGGCCACCGAGCGAACTGATTCGACCATCGCCTGGCTCTCCTGGTCGCTCATGCCCGAGGTGGGCTCGTCGAGCAGCAGGAAGTCGGGTGCCAGCGCTGCGGCGCGCGCCAGCTCGAGCCGGCGCTGGTTGCCGTAGTCGAGCGTGCCCGCCTGGCGATCGGCCCACTCGGTGAGCCCTGCGTCGGCCAGCAGGGTGTCGGCGTCGGGCCGCACACGGTGGCTGCGATGGCGAGCCGCGACCAGTTCGGTGAGGGCGACGTTCTCGCGCACGCTGAGGTTCTTGAACAGCCGCAGGTTCTGGAACGTGCGCGCCAGGCCCGCGCGTGCGATGTCGACCGGCTTGGCGTCGGTGAGCTCGCGGTCGCCCAGCGTCACCCTGCCCCCTTGCTCGTGCACGATGCCGGTGATCACGTTGAACAGCGTGGTCTTGCCGGCGCCGTTGGGGCCGATGAGACCCACCACCTCGCCGGGTCGAACCGTGACACCGGCACCATCGAGCGCCACGAACCCACCGAAGTGCACTTCGATCTCGGCGGCCACCAACGTGTTGCTGCCCGCTCGCGGTTCCTCGCCGGTGGGCGGCGGCCGGCGATAGGTGCGGCGCCGCAACCAGCCCGCGAGGTCGCGGTCGCCCAGCAGGCCGCCCGGCCGCAGCAGCATCACCAGCAGCATCGTGCCGCCGAGGAACAGGTCGGGGAAGCGCTCGATGTCGAGCCGTTGCGGGTCGCCCAGCTGACGGAACAGTTCGTTGCCCGCCGTGATGAGCACGGTGCCCAGCACTGCACCCGAGACGCAGCGCATGCCGCCCACCACCAGCATGACGAGGATGAGGATGCCTGAATCGAGTGTGAACTGCTTCGGGTTGACGCTGCCCAGCGACTGCGCTCGCAGCGAACCGCCGAGCGCGATGAGGCCCATGCTGACCACCCACGCCGCCCAGCGCGCGCTGAACAGGCGGATGCCGAGTGCGGGAGCGGCCAGCTCGTCCTCGCGCGTGGCGATGGCAAAGCGACCGATGCGCGTCTCCTGGAACAGGTGAGCCACGACGAGAGCGATGAACGCGCCGACCCACAGCCACCCGTTGCCCTCCAGGCGGGGAATGCCCGACAGGCCACCTGCGCCGCGGGTGAGCTCCTTCCAGTTCTTCACCAGCTGCTCCACCACGAACAGCGCCGCCAGCGTGATCATGGTGGGTGCCAGCCCGCTGGCCCGACTGACCGCGATGCCGAAGATGCCGCCGATGATGATGGTGACGACGATGGCGAACACGGTGGCGCCCAGAGGGCCGTAGTGCACGCTGTCGAGGCCGAAGGGGATGTCGGGCAACGCCTTCGCCTTGGCGGCCAGCGGAATGCCCACGACGGCGGTGGCGTACGCCGCGATCTGCGCGAAGGCCATGTGGCCGAAGCTGAGCACGCCGGTGTTGCCGATGAACACCTGCATGCCGAGCACGAGGATGAAGTTGCTCAGCATCTCGGCGATCAGCGAGTCGCGGCTGGCGCCGCCGCCACTGGTGTAGGCCATCGCCAACGCAGCGACGATGGCGACCAACGCGGCGCTGGCCAACGTGCTGCGCGTGAGACGCAGCAACCCTGCGTTGACACCGCTCATCAGACGCGCTCCGCGTGCGAGACCTTGAACACGCCGTCGGGGCGGATCACGAAGAACACGGCGATGAGCACGAACACGACCGCGGTGGAGAACTTGTCCCAGCCGACGGCGAGCTCGGGCAGGTAGGCACGCGTGAGCGTCTCCAGCAGCCCGAGCACCAAGCCGCCCACCACCGCACCCGTGAAGCTGCCGAGGCCACCGATCACCGCGGCGATGACTGCCTTCAGCAACCAGTCGGAGCCCATGCTGGGCTCGGCGGCGGGGGAGCGCATGAGGATGAGGCAGGCGGCCACACCGGCCAGCAGCCCGGCGAAGGCGAACGCGCCGGAGATGACACGGTTGGCCCGAACACCCATCAGCCGGGCAGCGTCGAAGTCTTCTGCAGCACCGCGCACGCTGATGCCGAACAGCGTGCGTTTGAACACCACCGCGGTGAGCGCCAGTGTGGCGGCCGTGACGGCGATGGTGACCACGTCCATCACCTCGAAGCTGACGCCGGCCACCTTGAACTGGTTGAACACCCACGCCGGCTTCGGAAAGGCACGCTGCTTGGGAGAGACGAAGATCTGCCACAACGCGTGCGACAGCCGTTCGAGCGCGAAGGAGGTGAGCAGCAACGTGAACGGGCTGGCGTTGCGCACCCAGCGGAACGCCACCAGTTCGGTCGCCACCGAGGCCAGCACGGCGCTGCCGATGATGACGAACGGCATCCACCACCAGCTCCCGCCGTGCAGGAAGAAGAAGTACGAGGCGTAGGCGCCGACGGTGATGAGCTCGCCGTGGGCGAAGTTGACGAGATGCATCACGCCGAAGATCAGCGAGATGCCGAGCGCGAGCAGCGCGTACGTGCTGCCCACCCCGAGGCCGTCGACGATGGTCTGGATCAGCTTGGTCATGCTTCGCGCCCATGTGCTTCGAGGCCGATGAACGAATCGAACAGGCTGTTGTCGGCGGCCAGGTCGGCCCCGGTGCCGGTGGCCACGATGTTGCCGGTGCGCAGCAGGTAGCCGCGGTCGGCCAGCTGCAGCACGCGGGTGGCGTTCTGTTCCACCACGAGCAGGGTGCGGCCCTGCTCGCGCAGCCGCTGCAACAGGTCGAACACCACATCGACCATCGTCGGCGCCAGGCCCAGAGTGGGTTCGTCGAGCAGCAGCAGGCGCGGGTTGCTCATCAGCGCGCGGGCGACCGCCAGTTGCTGCGCCTCGCCGCCGGAGAGGTACCCGGCCGAGGTCGTCCACTTGGTGCGCAGCACAGGAAACAGGTCGGCAGCTTCCTCGAGCCGCTCGCGACGCTCGTGCGCCGAAGCGGTGCTGCCGCCCAGCCGCAGGTTCTCCTCGACCGTCAGATCTTTGAAGATGCGGCGATGTTCCGGCACCAGCGCCAGGCCGGCACGCACAAGGCGGGCCGGCTCGGTGCCGGTGATGTCGTTGCCTTCGAAGCGAATGCTGCCCGTGGCCGGGCGCAAGAGCCCGGCCACGGTGTTCAGCAATGTCGTCTTCCCAGCCCCATTGGGCCCCACGAGTGCCACCAGCTCACCCGCACGAACCTCCAGCGAGGCGCTGTGCAGTGCGGTGATGGCGCCGTAGCGCGTGGTGATCTGATCGACCTCGAGCATGGCGTTCGTGGGACAGACGGATCAGCTGGGGATGTTCGTCGGGCGGACGGCCTCGACGAAGGTCGGCTGTCCGTCCTTGACCTCGAGGATCACGACGTCCTTCTCGGGAACACCACCGGTGCCGGCGTAGGTGACGGTGCCGGTGGTGACCGGCACGTTGACCAAGCCGTCGATGGTGGTGATCAGCGTGGCGCCGTCGACCGAGCAGGCCTCGGTGGCGGCGGCGGCGATGATCTGCACCGCGTCAGCGGCCAGCGCACCGAAGCTGATGGTCTCGATGTTCGCTCCGGCGGCCGCGGCGTCGGCGAGGAACTGCTCCACGCCGTTGCCGTCCTGAGGGAAGGTGTGCGCGGCGAAGACGACGCCCTCGGCGACATCGCCGGCGCTCCAGACCACCGAGGCGTCGAAGCCGTCGACGCCGGTGACGATGACGTCGCCGAGGCCCGCTGCGTCGAGCTGCTCGAGCAGCACCTGCGTCTGGGGCATCACCATCGCGGTGAACAGCACCGCCGGCGGCTCGCTGAGCGCGGCGATCTCGTTGACCTGGGTGGAGAAGTCGGCGTCGGCGAGGCTGTACGCATAGTCACCCGCCACCGTGCCGCCGCCCTCCTCGAAGACGGTGGTGAAGTACTCCGGGTTGCCCGAGAAGTACACGTCGTCGGTGCTGCTCAGCGTGACGGCCGTGGTGTGGCCCTGCGCGAGTGCCCACTCGGCGATGGCAGCGGACTGCACCTGGTCGCTGAAGCTGGCGAGGAACGCGCCACGCGACGGGTCGGCCAGCGCGGGGTCGGTGGAGGCCATGTAGATCACGGGCGCCTGGCCGTCGACCGCATCGAGCAAGGGTGCGCCGGTGCTGGCGAAGGGCGGGCCGATGATGGCGTTGACGCCTTCGTCGAGCAGCTCCTGCGCGGCCCGCTGTGTGGCGGCCGGGTCGCCCTGGATGTCCTTGATCACGTACTCGACCGGCAGGCCGCCGACGCCGCCGGCATCGTTGAGGATGTCGACCATCACCTGCGCTGCCTCGGAGCCGGGCCCGTCGGAGAAGGCGCCCAGCTCGCCGAGGTCGGCGGCGAAGCCGATCTTCAGCGGTGTGTCGAGCGTGCACTCGCCGGTGCCGCCGGACACCGTGGTGTCGCTGCCGGCAACGGCCGTGTCGGCGGTGGTGGCCGCCGTCGTCTCGTCGGGTGCCGTGCTCTCGGCCGGCGCGGTGGTGCTGGCCGCTTCGTCGTCGCTGCCGCAGGCCGCAGCAACGATGCTCAGTGACATCAGCACGACCGGGATGATTCGCTTCCTCATGGACTCCCCCTGGAATGTTCCGCCAGATGCGACGGTGAGTGAACATCGGGATGTTAGTCGAAGGAAGTAGTTAGGAAACGAACGATCGTCACGAGCCTGCCGGACAAGGCCCGCGCCGGTGCTTCGTGACCTAACGATCTGGGCCTGCTCGTTTGCTAACGTCGCCCCACTATGGGGAACCGACGAGTACGAGTCATGTGGAGCGATCTCAACGGGCTGTCGCACGGGCGCTACGTGCCGGCACGCCGGCTGCACGAGCACGGTCACCACGCGGTCACCACTTTGTGCATGAACATCAATCGCGACATCCTGCCGGTCGACGGGTATGCCGCCGATGTCGGGTTCCCCGATCTGTCCACCGTGCCCTTGGTGGAGACCCGGCGCACAGGGTGGGAGGTCGACACCGATGTCGTCATCGCCGACCTCGAGTTCAACGGCGAGCCACTGGCCATCGGCCCGCGCAACGCACTGCAACGCGCCGTCGACGCCTGGCGGGCCTTGGGCTACGAGCCGATGTTGGGCTTCGAGATGGAGTTCTACGTGCTGCAGGCCGACCCCGATGCGCCGGGTGGCTTCGGCCCGCTGCACATCCCGTCGCACCGCGTCTATGGCGTCGGTACCGGTGGCGACACCACCGGCCTGATGTTCGACCTGTTCGATGCCGCGGAGGTCGCCGAGCTCGATCTCGAGGGCATCATGGGCGAGTTCCATCCGGGTCAGATGGAGCTGAACATGAAGTACGGCCAGGCGATGGATGCCGCCGATCGAGCGTTCATCTGCAAGGACATGACCCGCGAGCTCGCCGCGCACAAGGGCTACTGCATCACGTACATGGGCCGGCCCAATGCGGCGATGGTGGGCAGCGGCCTGCACATCAACTTCTCGCTCGTGCCCGTGGGTGGCGGCACCAACGCGTTCGACGAGGCGGGCGCCGAGTACGGGCTGTCGTCGCTGGCACGCCAGTGCCTGGGTGGTCTCATCGCTCATCACGAGGGCCTGGCCGTGATGTCGGCTCCCACGGTCAACAGCTACAAGCGGCTGGTGCCGGGCATCATCGCCGGCTATTGGGCCAACTGGGGCCTCGACAACCGCAGCAGCACGTACCGCATCCCCTACGAGCGTGGGGCGGCCACGCGCATCGAGAACCGCATGCCGTGTGGCAGCGCCAACCCGTACCTCGCGGCGGCGGTGATGCTCAACGCCGCGCTGCTGGGCGTGGTCGACGGCCTCGACTGCGGCACCCCGCAGGCGGGCGACGGCGACGAGGCGCCCAACACCGATCGCCACACGCCGCACAACCTCGCAGAGGCTGTCGCCGCGTACGAGGCCGACGCGGTGCTCTGCGAAGCCATGGGCAACGATCTCACTCGCGCGTACCTGGCCATCCGCAACGACGAGCTCGCGCGCTGGGACGCCACCGGCAACACCTTCACGGTGGACGACGTCACCGACTGGGAGCTCACCGAGTACCTGCCCTTCTACTGACGCTGTGCCGTGCACGCGGCGCTGCGTCTTTGCACGAATGCCCGGCGACCGAGCGGGAGTACACAGACGTGGACGGCGTCAGCCGTCGGTGGGCTCCAGCCCGAGCAGCGCGAGGCAGTCGTCGACCCCGCTCACCGTGATGTCGTCGCGGCGCAGGCGGGTCAGGAAGTCGTCGCGCATCATCTCGAAGCGTCGTTCGCTGCACTCGATGCCCTTGCGCACTGCAGCGCGATGCCCGTTCGCCACGTAGCCGAGACTGTTGGTGACGCCCAGCGAGGGGCCGTTGTCCTCCCACGCGCCGGTGGTTGCGCGTTGCGCCCCGAAGCCCAGGAAGCCCAGGTGCAGCGTGGCGATGCGCATCTCCTTGCCGATGCCCGCGCCCTGGTGCTCGCGGCCGAGCCACGAGCCGGTCTCGAAGGTGCGCAGCACCCGGAAGTCGTGCGTGATCAAACCCGTGGTGCCCACCACCGCTCCCTCGACGAGCACGGCGAGCGGGATGTTCCACTTCGCCGGCGAGAGCTCGGCGCGGCAGCGCCAGTAGAACTGCATGGTGTTGCGCTCGAGCAGCGGTGACGGTTCCTCCGACCACGGCATGGCGAACGGCATGAAGTCGGGTGGGTGGATGCCCTTCGCCGCCAGCAGCGCCAGCTCGGTGGCCATCTCGTCGTCGATGTAGCGCAGCTCGAGGCGCGGAGTGCGCACCTGCAGATCGAACAGTGGCCAGACAGGGTGCGTCATGGCTGCAAGTGTGACCGACGAGGGTGCTGGCCGGCGGGCGAATTGCTCAGTAGGCGGTGGCGTACTGCGCGCGCTGCTCGGCCGCCATCGCGGCGATGTCGTCGATCTCGTCGCTCTCGAAGCCGGCCATCTCGCGGAACTTGCGTGCCAACCGAATCGCCGCATCGCGGTTCTCGCCGCGCATGCCCCGGAAGTTGAACAGGCCATCGACGGTGCGCTGGAACTCGAGCGCCTTGGTCTGGCGCTCCTTGTCGTCCTTGGTGAGCTCGCGCAGCCAGGTGCTGCCCATCTTCACGTGGGTCACTTCGTCGGCCAGCATCCAGTCCTCGCAGAAGTGCAGCACGGGGTCGTTCATCTCGGTGGCGAAGTCGCGCATGGTGGTGAACACGTCGATGGCGAGGCCTTCCAGTGCCCTGTTCACTCCGGCCAGGCGGAACACGGGGTCGGGGTGGCAGGCGGCCTCGAAGAGCGTCACTGCTTCGCTGTACTCGCCCACGTCGGTGCCCATGTGGTCGCCCAGCAGCAGGCTGATCTCCACGTGGCGTGCTTCGTCCCAGCACTGCCGAGCCATGTCGAGCTTCATCGCGAACGGAGTCTCTGCGATCGAGTAGTCGAACGCGGTGCGCCCGGCACCCTCCATCGCCTGGATCTCGCCGACGAAGATGCCGTGCATCTGCCGCCTGGCTCTGTCGGCGACATCGTTGGAGGCCGGATCCATGCGTCGTTCCTCGCCGGCCCCGTTCACTCGCTCGTCGGCGAAGCGTTCGGCGGTGGTGATGCGGTGGAAGCGAGCGTCACGGGCAAGGCCGGAGGGAGGCAACTGTGTGCGCATGTGAAAACACTAGTGGAGCGCCCGCCCGCGTCGAGACGCCGGCTCACTTCCCGGCTTTGTGTCAAGAACCTCGGCTCACAGCCCCGGCTCACCGCCCGACAGCCGTGACGGAAAAGCGGGGGAGGGAGGGTCGATCACGACGGGGCGCGTTCGGCTGCTTCGCGGTTGGCCAGGTACCAGTCGATGGTGCGCTGCAGGCCCTCCTCGAAGGGCATCTGTGCGTGCCACCCGAACAGGGCCTCGGCGCGGCCTGGGTCGACCCGGCGGCGAGGCTGCCCATCGGGTTTGGTGGGGTCCCACACCAGCTCGCCGTGGTAGCCGACCATCGACGCCACCAGCTCGACCGTTTCGCGAATGGTGATCTCGCGGTTGGTGCCCAGGTTCACCGGCTCGCTGCCCTCGTAGTGTTCGGCAGCGATGACGATGGCCTCTGCAGCGTCCTCCACGTACAGGTACTCGCGGCTGGCCGTGCCGGTGCCCCACACCTCCATCTTCGTGTCACCTTGCTCCTTGGCCTCCACGCATCGCTTGATGCGAGCGGGAATGACGTGGCTGACCGACGGGTGGAACTTGTCGCCGGGACCGTAGAGGTTGGTGGGGATGAGGTAGGCGAACCGCTGCCCGTACTGCTGATGGTTCACCTGCGCGTGGATGAGGTGGGCCTTCTTGGCGATGCCGTAGGGGGCATTGGTCTCTTCCGGGTAGCCATCCCACAGGCTGGCTTCGCGAAAGGGCACCGGCGTGAACTTCGGGTAGGAGCAGACAGTGCCCAGCAGCACCGTCTTGTCGACCGACGGCGCGGTACGCGCCGCCTCGATGACGTACGTGCCCATCATCAGGTTGTCGAGGTACAGCGGCGCCGGCGCGACCTGGTTGTACCCGATGCCACCCACCCGTGCCGCGAGGTGCACCACATGCGATGGTGTGGTGTCGGCCAGCAACCGCTCGGCTTCACCCGGCCGGGTGAGGTCGTAGTCGCGGCTGCGGGGCACCGCCACCTGCGCCCCCTGCTCGCGCAGCTTGGCCACCACGACCCGCCCGAGGAACCCAGCGCCTCCTGTGACGACGACTCGACGGCCACTCCAAAAACCTGTCATGACCACGATGCTACGACTCGTCGGGCCATGATGGGGTTCGTGCGCGTCGCATACACCCTCGAGCAGTGCTGGCATCGAATTCCTGGCGGAACCGGTGTCGCCGCGCTGCGCATCGCCGAGGCGCTGGGCCCGCACAACGACGTGCGCCTGGTTGGCGTCGCGGGTCGCCACCGTCACCTGCCACCCGAACCGTGGGTGCCCACCATCCCGGTGGCGCACCTTCCCATCGCGTCGCCCTGGCTCTACGAGTGCTGGTTGCGGGCTCAGTGGCCGAAGGTGGAGATGGCAACCGGCAGGGTCGACATCGCGCACGCCACCACGCTGATCCCGTGCCCCACCGATGCGAAGTTGGTGGTCACGCTCCACGATCTGGCGTTCCTGCACGATGCCAGCCAGTTCACCGCTCATGGCGTCAGCGTCTTCCGGCGCAGCCTGGCGCAGATCAAGCGCCGCGCCGATCTGGTGCTGTGCTGCAGCCAGGCCACGATGGACGATTGCGTCGCTGCCGGCATCGCCGCCGATCGGTTGCGGTTGGTGCCGCTGGGCGTGGAGACGGAGCGGGCCAGCGAACCCGAGATCGCACGTGTGCGACAGGTGTACCGCCTGCCCGACGAGTACCTGCTGTTCGTCGGCACGGTCGAGCCGCGGAAGAACCTGAAGGGCCTCGTCGCGGCGCTCGAGCATCTTCGCAACCCACCGCTGCTGGTGGTGGCGGGCGCCGATGGATGGGGCGACAGCGGGGTCACCGAGAGCGACCAGGTGCGCTTTCTCGGGTTCGTGCCCAGCGAGGATCTCTCCGGCCTGTACGGCGGCGCTGCGGTGTTCTGCTACCCGAGCGAGCGTGAGGGGTACGGGCTGCCGGTGCTGGAGGCGATGGCACAGGGCACGCCGGTCGTCACCAGCCGAGGCACCGCCACCGAGGAGACTGCCGGCAATGCCGCGGTACTGGTCGACCCGATGGACCCGCACGACATCGCCCGCGGCATCGACGAAGCGGCACGCCGGCACAACGAGTTGGCGGCCAAAGGTCTTGCTCGTGCCCAGCGGCGAAGCTGGGCGGCCACTGCCACCCTCACTGCCGCCGCCTACCGGGAGCTCGCCGGTTGAGCGTGCCGGCGGTGCTCGTCAACATGTTGTGGTGCGTACCTGGAGGCGTGGGCGGCTCCGAGGAGTACCTGGTGCGACAGCTGCTCGGCCTGGCCGAACAGCCGCCGCCGAACTGGCATCCCACGGTGGTGGCCGCTCGCGGGTTGGCGGCCGCACACCCCGAGCTGATCGCGGTGGCCGACGTGGTGGAACCGTCGTTCGACAGCTCCAGCCGGCTGCGGCGGATGGTCGGTGAGGCCACCTGGCTGCGGCAGCACAGCGGCGAGGCGACGCTGGTGCACCACGGCGGCGGTACCGCTCCGATGCGAGCGCACCTGCCCTACGTGCTCACCATTCACGACCTGCAGTTCCGCACCTACCCGCAGTACTTCTCCCGGCACAAGCGCGCCTACCTGTCGGCGGTCGTCGCCCCGTCGGTGCGGCGGGCCACGGTGGTGGCCGTGCCCAGCGAGTACGTGCGCGAGTCGGTGGTGCGCGCGTACGACGTGTCGCCCGACCGGGTGATGGTGGTGCCGCACGGCATCGAGCCCACGCTGGCCGCCGAGGTGACGCCTGCCGCGGATCTGCGTCGACGGTATCGACTGGGTGAGGGGCCAATCATCGTCTACCCGGCAGTCACGCACCCGCACAAGCGGCACGACTTCCTGCTGCAGATGATGCGCGAGCACTGGACCGACCCCGCACTGCGGCTGGTGCTCACCGGCGGCGAGGGCCAGGCGGAAGCGACCGTTGCCGCCTGCGCCGACTCGCGGGTGCTGCGCGTGGGCAGGGTGCCGCCGGCCGACCGCAACGGCCTGCTGGCCATGGCCGACGCAATGGTGTTCCCCAGCGAGTACGAAGGCTTCGGGGCGCCGCTGATCGAGGCGATGACCCTGGGTGCACCGGTGGTGTGCAGCGACGCGACGTGCATGCCGCAGATCGTCGGCGACGCCGGGCTGGTGCGACCGCTGTCGCCCCACGCGTGGGCGACGGTGCTCGACGAAGTCGGCCGCCGGCGTGCCGAGCTCGTCGCTGCCGGCCACCGGCGCGCGCAGGACTTCACCACGCAGGCCAGCGGGGCCGCACTCGCGACGGTCTACGCGCGAGCCTTGCAGCTGTCATGAGCCCTTCCATCGAGCCGTTGCGCATCGCAGTGCTGTGCCCGCACTTCGCCCCCGACACCGCGCCCACCGGTGAGGTGATCACCCGCATCGTCGCGGAGCTCGCGGCACTCGGGCACGAGCTGCACGTCGTCACGGCCCTCCCGTGGTACCGCGAGCACCGCATCGAGCAGGGTTGGCAGGGGCGCGCCGTTCGGCGCGAAGCCACCCCATGGGGTTCGATCACCCGTGTGAACCCGTTCCCCGGCGACGACAAGCGCAACCTCGTGCGCCGAGCAGCAGGCTTCGCCGGGTTCAGCGCGCTCGCCGGGTTGTCGTCATTGCGCGGTGGCCGCGTCGACGCGGTCATCGCCATGTCGCCGCCGCTCACCATGGGTCTCACCGGCTGGGGTACCCACCTGGTTCGCCGTGGGCCGCTGGTGTTCAACATCCAAGACGTGTTCCCCGATGCTGCGGTCGAGACCGGAGCCATCACCAATCGGC
>JACDJB010002967.1_pt1 | contig 11586 bp, 12 predicted proteins | sample 7454121 | NCBI WGS metagenome assembly JACDJB01 (sample SAMN14253290, study PRJNA609438) | sludge metagenome | isolation source: sludge after 25d culture with pyrite | collected 2018-12-20 | reverse complement strand
TGTGGCGCTGGCGATTGCCGCGCTGGCACCGGCGATCCGGTTTCGCTGGCCGACGCGCGAGGACGCGCTGCGCCGTCTCGACCGTGGAACCGGAATTGCGCATCGTCCCGCCACGGCGCTGACCGATACGCTCACCTCGCAGGATCCGCTCACACAGGCGCTCTGGCAGGAGCAGCGTGCGCGCACGCTCGCCTCAATCAGGCGCATCCGCGCCGGTCTGCCGTCGCCGCGCCTCGCACTGCATGATCCATGGGCGCTGCGCGCGCTGGTCGTTGTGCTGATGGTCGCGACTTATGTCGCCGCCGGCAGCGACCGCTTCGCGCGGGTGGTCGCGGCGTTCGATTGGGACGGCGCGTTCTCCGCCGCCAATGTTCGTGTCGATGCCTGGGTGACCCCGCCGCCTTACACGAGTCGTCCGCCGATCATTCTGTCGGCTTCGGCCAACAAGGATGCGCCGCCGTCGGATGCGGCTCCGGTGTCCGTGCCTGCGGGGAGCACGCTGATCGTGCGGTCCAGCGGCGGCCGGCTTGACGTCGCGGTGAATGGCGGCGTGACGGAGGTCCCTGTCACCGGCAATGCGCCGCAGGGCACCAGCGAGCGGCACTTCACTATTGCGGGCGACGGCACCGCGCATGTCCGCGCGCCCTCGGGGCAGCCGCAATGGGCTTTCCACGCCACGCCGGATCGCGCGCCCGGCATCTCGCTCGCCAAGGATCCGGAGCGGCAGGCCAAGGGCGCGCTGCTGTTGTCGTACAAACTTGAAGACGATTACGGCGTCACCGAGGCGCATGCGCAGTTCACACCGCGCACGCCTAAAGCCGATGACGACAGCGCGCAGCCGCAGCCTTTGTTTGATCCGCCTTCGATCACGCTTGGCCTGCCGAATGCGCGCACTCGTAACGGCGTCGGCCAGACGGTGAAGGATCTGAGCGAAAATCCCTATGCCGGCGCGGATGTCATGCTGACTCTGTCCGCGAAGGATGAGGCGGGCAATGAAGGCCGCAGCGAGCCTTTCGAGATGCGCCTGCCGGAGCGGCTGTTCGTCAAGCCGCTGGCTCGCGCCTTGATCGAGCAGCGCCGCAATCTTGCGCTCGACGCCAACCAGAAGCCGCTGGTGCTGATCGCGCTCGAGGCGCTGACGATCGCCCCGGAAGCCTTCATGCCGGAGCTTGGACACTATCTCGGTCTTCGCAGCGTTTCGGGACAGCTTGTCCGCGCCAACACGCGCGATGCGATGCGCGGTGTGGTGGACAGCCTGTGGGCGCTCGCGGTTGCGATCGAGGACGGCAACATCACCGATGTCGAGAAGGCGCTTCGGGCTGCGCAGGATGCGCTCAAGGAAGCGCTGGAGCGCGGCGCCAGCGACGAGGAAATCAAGAAGCTCACCGACAATCTGCGCGCGGCGCTGGACAATTTCATGCGTCAGCTCGCCGAGCAGCTCCGCAACAATCCGCAGCAACTGGCGCGTCCGCTTGATCCCAACGCCCGGGTCATGCGCCAGCAGGACCTCAAGAACATGATCGACCGCATGGAGCGCTTGTCGCGCTCCGGCGACAAGGATGCGGCGCGTGCGCTGCTCGACCAGATGCAGCAGATGCTGGAAAACCTGCAGATGGCGCAGCCGGGACAGGGCGGCGACGGCGACATGGAGCAGGCGCTGAACGAACTCGGCGACATGATCCGCAAGCAGCAGCAGTTGCGCGACCGCACCTTCAGGCAGGGGCAGGACTCCCGCCGCGACCGCAGCCGCGGCGAGCAGGGTGACCAGAGCCAGATGGACGGTCTGCGCCAGGACCAGCAGGCCCTGCGCGATCGTCTCGGCAAGCTGCTCGACGACATGAAGAAGAACGGCATGATGCCCGGCCAGCGTGGCGACAAGGGTCAGCCGGGTCAGGGCCAGCGCGGCCAGCAGGGGCAGGGCGGTGAGGACGACGGCGATTCGCTCGGCGATGCCGATTCCGCCATGGGCGATGCGGGCAATCAGCTTGGCGAAGGCAATGCCGACGGTGCGGTGGGATCGCAAGGCCGCGCGCTCGAAGCCCTGCGCAAGGGCGCGCAGAATCTCGCGCAGTCGATGCAGCAGGGCGAAGGGCAGGATGACGGTCCCGGCAACCGCGCCGGCCGCCAGCAGAACAGCGGCAACACCACCGATCCATTGGGCCGTCCGCTCAATGGCCGCGAGTGGAGCGACGATCTCACGGTGAAAATTCCCGGCGAGATCGACGTGCAGCGTGTGCGGCGCATTCTGGAAGAACTGCGCCGCCGTCTCGCCGACCCGAACCGGCCGCAGATCGAACTCGACTATATCGAGCGCCTGCTCAAGGATTATTGAGCCTTCGACGCGAGGGCGTTCCCACCCGACATTTCCCGCATGACGCTGCTTGACTATGTCCTGCAACGGCTGTATTTAACTGATTAGTTATTTAACCGAATGGTTATATGGAAGCCGAATGGACCCCCTCAGCATCAAGTTCGCCGCTCTTGCCGATCCCACCCGCCGCGCCATTCTCGCGCGGCTGGTACTGGGCGAGACGTCGGTGACGGAGCTTGCCGAGCCGTTCGCCATGAGCATGCCGGCGGTCTCGAAGCATCTCAAAGTGCTGGAGAATGCGGGCCTCGTCACGCGCGGTCGCGCGGCGCAATGGCGTCCGTGCAGGATCGAACCCGCGGCGCTGAAGGATGTTGACGATTGGCTGGAGAGCTACCGCCGCTTCTGGGAGGCCGGGCTCGACCGGCTCGAAGCCTATCTTGGCGAACTGCAGGCGACAGAAGCGCTTGAAGCGACGGTCAAGCAGCGCAAGCCGGTGAAACGCAAATCACCGAAGCGGACTTCTTTCTTGAAGAAATAGACATTCACGTCAGACCACCCAAACCCGCGTCAGGAGTTTCACAATGGCCGATCAGACACCCCAGCTTCCCCCGCTTGTTCCGCATCTCGTGGTCGAAGGCGCGGCTGATGCGCTTGAATTCTACAACAGGGCTTTCGGCGCCACCGAAATCATGCGGATGCCGGCGGAAGACGGCAAGCGCCTGATGCACGCCCAGATGACGGTGAACGGCGCCACCGTGTTCCTGATGGATTACTTCCCCGAATACTGCTCGCACGGCGACGGGAAAACCGAATCGCCGAAGAAACTTGGAGCTTCGACCTTCCTGATCCACCTCGAAGTGCCGAACTGCGACGAAGCCTACAAGCGCGCGATTGACGCCGGCGCGGTGTCGATCCTTGCGCCCTGGGACGCCTTCTGGGGCGCACGGTATGCGCAGGTGCGCGATCCGTTCGGACACGGCTGGAGTCTTGCCCATCCACAGCCTGTGCCGGCGGCTTAAGACGCCGTACCGATGGAGACGAAACATGACAACTCTCATGTATATCGCGATCGCGCTGGCCATCCTGATTGCCGTCGTCGTCGTTCTGGCGGCGATGCGACCCGATACGTTCCGGGTGCAACGTTCGATTGATATCAACGCGCCCGCGGACAAGATTTTTCCGCTGATCAACGATTACCGGAACTGGGGATCGTGGTCGCCCTACGAGCACGTCGATCCCGACATGCAGCGCACCTTCAGCGGCCCGCCAAGCGGCAAGGGCTCGGTCTACGAATGGCGCGGCAACAAGAATATCGGCCATGGCCGCATGGAAATTCTCGACACGGCGCCGCCGTCGAAGGTGGTGATCAAGCTGGATTTCTTCAGCCCGTTCGAGGCGCATAACATGGCCGAATTCACCATGCAGCCGAAAGGCAGCGCGACAAACGTCACCTGGGCGATGCACGGCCCGGTGCCGTTCATGGCGAAGATCATCCACATGTTCATGAACATGGATCGCATGGTCGGCGGCCAGTTCCAGCAGGGGCTGGTCAGCATGAAGGCCGTCGCGGAGAAATAACGGAGCGATGCGGTGTCCGCGCTAGCGATCGAACATTCTTGCGCCGGGACCTTGCGCCGCGGCCTTGTCGCCCGGATTGCGCAGCGGGCAGGTCTTGAGCGACAGGCAGCCGCAGCCGATACAGCCGCCGAGATGGTCGCGCAGCCGGGTCAGTCTGGCGATGCGCTCGTCGAGGTCCTTGCGCCAGCTTGCGGAAAGCCGTGCCCAGTCCCGCGCCGTGGGCGCGCGCCCCGCCGGCAGCGTCTCCAGCGCGCCGCGGATCGCAGCAAGCGGCACACCGGTGCTCTGCGCCACCTTGATGACGGCGATCCGGCGCAGCACCGCGCGGGAATAGCGGCGCTGGTTGCCCTTGTTGCGCGAACTCGCGATCAGTCCCTTCGATTCATAGAAATGAAGGGCCGATACCGTGACGCCGGAGCGGCGCGCGACATCGCCGACCGTCAGTTCGCGGGGAATCGCCGCCGGTTTTCCATTGTTTCCAGTCGTCATCGCTTGACCTCAAGTTAACTTGAGGTTGTAGGCTGGCTTGAATGTTCCCGCAAGCATTCGCGGAAAACCTGCAAGTCTCCTAAACAGTCAGGAACCAACGATGAGCATCCATCACGACCGGACCCAGTCACCAGGCAGCACGCCGCGGCCGTTTGTTCTCATCAACAGTTTCACGCCGAAGCCGGGCAAGCTGGATGAACTCGCCGATCTTCTGGAAGCCGCGCGGGATCGTTTCGCCGATGAAGTTTCCGGATTTCATGGCGGCCGGATTTATCGCGATGTCGATGGAAGTTCGGCGCTGATGATCGGGGTGTTCGAGACCGAGGATCACTACGAAAGCTGGATCGCATCGAATCTGTTCGCCCGTTACCGCGAACAGATTCAGCCGCTGATCGACAGCATGGGGCAGTCACGGGTAGAGGCGGGCAATGCACGCAAGGCCGCAAATCGCAGACCGGCGGATCATCGGGGCGGCGCAGCGGCCTGATGACCGCTGCAGGTTGCCGTCAGCCGTTGCGGCCCTCGCCGCGCAAGGTCGGCAGGCCGATGCCTGTCGCCTCGAATCCGCCGTCGACGCACAACATCTGTCCGGTGATGTAACTGGCGCGGTCGCTGCACAGGAAGAAGATCGCCTCGGCGAGTTCTTCCTCAAGCCCATAGCGGTTCAGCGGAATGGTGTCGTGATAATCGGCGCGGATCGCCGGGGTGTGAACCGCCTTCGCCATGGCGGTATCGACCGGGCCCGGCGCTACGGCGTTGACGCGAATACCAAGTCCGGCAAGTTCGACCGCGAATTGCTTGGTCAGATGGGCGAGGCCCGCCTTGCTGGTCCCGTAGGCGGTGCGCAGGGTCGAGGCGCGAAGCGCCGAGATCGAGGTGATGTTCACAATCGCGCCGCCGCCAGTCTCGCGCATCAGCGGTGCGGCGGTCTGGGTGCAAAGAAACGGCCCGGTCAGATTGACCGCCAGCACGCGGTCCCAGTCGGCTTGCGTGGTTTCGAGCAAGGGCTTGAAGATTGCGATGCCGGCGTTGTTGACCAGCGCATCGAGCCGGCCGAAATGTACGATGACCTGCCGGAACGCGGCATCGACCGCGCCGGCGTCGGAGACGTCGCAGTGGATCGCCAGCGTCGTATCGGGCGCATTGAGCGATTTGAAAGTCTGGGCCAGCAACTCCTTCTCGATATCGAGAAGCGCCACATGCCAGCCCTCGGCGAGAAACCGCTTCGCGGCCGCAAGTCCGATACCCCGTGCCGCGCCGGTCACCAGCGCAACCTTTATTTGTCCCTTGGTCATATCCCGTTCCGTTTCTTGATTGATGCCTCAAGCGTCCGATCTGGCATTGACCATTTTTCCCGGCGGATCACAACCGCCTCCGGCGGGCCGCGCGTCGCCTGACCGCGCGACGGCCCACACAATCGCCCAGAATATCGAGGATACCTCACGTCATGCCGTCCACTTCGATGTCATCCAGCTTTGTCAGGAACGCGATCGTTCTCGGTCTTTTGTCCGCGATCGGGCCGTTCGCCATTGACATGTACCTGCCGGCGCTGCCGGCGATTGCGACGGATTTGCAGGCGTCCACCGCCGCCACACAGATGACGCTGATGGCGTTCTTCGTCGCCTTCGGTGTCTGCCAGATCGTCTATGGGCCTGTGTCGGACATGGTGGGCCGCAAGCCGCCGCTCTATTTCGGGATTGTGCTGTTTGCGCTCGGCAGCGTCGGTTGCGGTCTTGCGCCCAGCATCACATGGCTGATTGTCTTCCGCTTCGTGCAGGGCCTCGGCGCGGCATCAGTGATGGTAATTCCGCGCGCGATCATTCGCGATCTGCACACCGGCGCCGATGCGACACGGCTGATGTCGCTGGTGATGCTGGTGTTCAGCGTCTCGCCGATCCTTGCGCCGCTGGTCGGCAGCGGTTTGATCGTGCCATTCGGCTGGCGCGCGGTGTTCGTCGCGGTTACGCTCGCGTCCGTCCTGTCGTTTCTGCTGGTCGCCTTCGTGCTGCAAGAAACCCGCCCGCCGGAGGAGCGGGTCGAGGTCAGTGTCCGCAGTGTGCTTGAAGGCTTCGGCGAATTGTTCCGCGACTGGCGCTTTCTCGGCCTGACCTTTATCGGCGGCTTCGGCATGGCGAGCTTCTTCGCCTTCCTTGCCAGTTCGTCCTTCATCTATATCGGCCATTTCGGCCTGACCCCGACCCAGTACGGCCTGACCTTTTCCGTCAACGCCATCAGCTTCATCGGCGCTTCGCAGTTCAGCGGCTACCTCGCCGAACGCTTTGGCATCGCGCGGGTGGTCTCGGTGGCGGTGAGCTGTTTCACCGTGGCGACGCTGGCGCTGTTTGCGATCACCGTGGCCGGTGTCGACAGCCTCGCGGTCCTCGTGGTGATGCTGTTCATCGCCAATGCGTGGCTGGGGCTTGTCATTCCATCGACCATGGTCCTGTCGCTGGAAGATCACGGGCCGATCGCGGGCATGGCCTCGGCGCTGGGCGGCACACTGCAGATGATCACGGGAGCAGTGATGATCGCCGCAGCCAGCGCGTTCTTCAATGGCACGGCGCTGCCGATGGTGACGACTATTGCGGTCTGTGCGGTCGCCGCTTTCATCCTGACGCGGCTGACATTGCGTTCCGGCAAGGCCGCGCCGCAACTGGCGGAATAATGTGAGCTAAAATGACTCAGGCCTTGCGCGACGCCAGCGCGTCCGCGACCGCTGTGCGGATATCGGCGACGGCGAACGGCTTGGTGATAACATCGTGGACGATGGCGTCGAGTCCCGAGGCGCGCTCGCGCTGATCCGCAAAGCCGGTCATCAGCAGAATAATCACCTGCGGAAAGTCGCGCGCCGCCGCGAGCGCCAGCGCGATGCCGTCCATCACCGGCATCTTGATGTCGGTCAGCAGAAGGTCGAACGCACCGTTGTCGCGGGTGAGGATGTCCAGCGCCTCTGCGCCGTCTTCCGCCGTGACGATGTCGTGACCGTCCATGGCGATCGCGCGCGCGACGAGCAGGCGCATCGACTCTTCGTCGTCGGCAATCAGGATGCGCGGCATTCAGGTTCCTCCGGACGCGATGTCCAGCTTGTGGAAGAACCTGACGGCAATTTCGCGGCCTTCCGCCGGCGGCGAGGCGAGGCGTGTCTTGAACCAGGCTTTCTCGCCAGGATTGAGCACCGGCTGCTCCAGCACGGCGTTCCATGCGTAGATGTCCGCGCCTTTGGCGTCGCGCACGATGAACCGCAGCCGCGGAATCTCGACCGGTTTGCGGGTGATATCGACAATCGCGCCCTCGATCAGCAGCACCGGCTTGTTGTTCACGGTCTCGGTGCTGATCTTGAGATCCTCGAACGCGAGACCACGCAGGTTCACGCCCATGCCGGTCAGCTTGAAGAAGGCGGCGGTCTGCGGCATGGCGCGCACCACGTCGGCGCGCCAGATCATCAGGCTGAACACAACCGCGCTCAAGACCACCGCGACGGTGGACATGTTGAGGGCGCGGGGCAGGGCGTTTGACCACGTTCCGAACTGGAGGAAAGGAACCGCAGATGCCTTGATTTTCCCGAACCGGGAGGCTCTGGCCGGGGCCGCTTCGGTCATCGCGTCCTGCCGCGCCAGCGTCGTCCAGGTTCCGTCGGCTTCGCTGACGGGTTGAGCGGTGTCCGGTTCCGGCCATGCGGCGGAGATCGACGGGCTTTCGATATGAGGGGCGGCCTCGTCGCGCCAGTTGTCGGCTGCGCTGTCGGGCGATCCGAATCCACTTGGGGGACGGCTGTCCTCGATATCGGAGGAAACCAGCTCCTGTGGCACCGCCAGCCAGATCTCCTGACAGCGCGCGCAGCGGACTTTCCGCCCGCCTGACCCGAAATTGGCCGGATCGACCGCGTAGGATGTCGTACAATGGGGACAAACGATATGCATGGACGAATCGCCGGAGTGACCAGAAACAGACGCAGCCAGAAGCTATCCTGCGTCCGTTAACGAATCGGAAACCATAACGGCGTCAAAAGCGTTTATGGCGTCCGCTCCCGCGGTTGGGCCACTAGGCGGCGTCTCCATCGGTCATGTCGAACGGAGCTGAGATTGGTCCGGTTCGAAAATGTCGGTTTGCGCTACGGGCTCGGCCCGGAGGTCCTGCGTGACCTGACCTTCCAGATTCCCGCGCGTTCGTTCCAGTTCCTTACCGGACCCTCCGGCGCCGGCAAGACGTCGCTGCTGCGGATGCTGTTCCTGTCGTTGCGGCCGACGCGGGGACTGGTCAACCTGTTCAACAAGGATGTGTCGCTGCTCGACAAGGACGGGCGCGCCGAACTGCGCTCGCGCATTGGAATCGTGCTGCAGGACTTCCGGCTGCTCGACCACATGACGACCTATGAGAACGTCGCGCTGCCGTTCCGCGTGATGGGCCGCAGCGAATCCAGCTACCGCAAGGAAGTCATCGACCTGCTCAACTGGGTCGGCCTTGGCAAGCGCATGGACGCGCTGCCGCCCATTCTCTCCGGCGGCGAAAAGCAGCGCGCCGCGATCGCGCGGGCGGTGATCGCCCGGCCGCAGCTTCTGCTGGCGGACGAGCCGACCGGCAATGTCGATCCCTCGCTGGCGCGGCGGCTGCTCAGTCTTTTCATTCAGCTCAACAAGTCCGGGACCGCCGTCATCATCGCGACCCACGATATCGCGCTGATGGATCAATACGAGGCGCGGCGCATGGTGCTCCACGAGTCGCGGCTGCATATCTATGACTGAGCGCAAGATCATGATGGATCTCGGCGACAGCACATCGGAAGTGGCGGCGCATGCGCGCAACATGTCGCCGATCGTGCCGCGCGGGTCGATCGCGGGACGTGCGCTGATCGCCGTTGTCGCGATCATGACCTATCTGGCCTCGATGACGACCGGCGCGGTGCTGCTGGTGCGGGCGTCAGCGGCCGAGTGGCAGTCCGATGTCTCCAGCGAACTGACGATTCAGGTGCGGCCGTCGCCGGGACGCGACATCGAGCGCGATACCCGCAGCGTGGTGGACGTGACGCAGGCGCAGCCGGGTATTCTTGAGGTCCGGCCCTACACCAAGGATGAATCCGCCAAGCTGCTGGAGCCGTGGCTTGGCGCCGGACTGTCCCTGAACGACCTGCCGGTCCCGCGTGTGATCGTGGTCCGCGTCGCGCCGGGCGCATCTCCCGATCTGGCGGCGTTGCGCCGAAATGTGTCGCAGGCGGCGCCATCGGCGACCATTGACGATCATCGCGCCTGGATCGAGCGGATGCGCTCGATGACAGGCGCGATTGTTCTGGCAGGCACCGGCATTCTCATTCTGGTGATCGTCGCGACGGTGATTTCGGTGTCGTTCGCCACGCGCGGCGCGATGGCGGCCAACCGTCCGATCGTCGAAGTGCTGCATTTCGTCGGGGCGCAGGACCGCTACATCGCCAACCGCTTTCTGCGCCATTTCCTGCGGCTCGGCCTTGAAGGCGGCCTGATCGGCGGTCTGGCGGCGATGCTGACCTTCGGCTTTTCGGAATCCATCGCAAGCTGGTTTTCCGGCACGCCGGTCGGCGATCAGTTCGCCGCGCTGCTCGGCACCTTCGCGCTTCCGGCGTCGGGTTATCTGGTGCTGGCGGCCCAGACCCTGATGATCGCCGCGGTGACGGCCTGGGCCTCGCGGCGGACGCTTTTCGCGACCCTTGAGGAGATTGACTGAAGGCATTTGCGTGCGGGCAGGTATGGGCTAGAACCTCGTCAAAACATGGTGTTGGCATTGTTTCAGGCCACAGCCGCGCCGGATTTTGCAATAGACTGGCGGGTGAACGCGCAGCACCCATGAACAGCACCCGTGACGTGCGCCTGAGCGAGTTGGGATTGTCGGAGGCCTCACAGAGTTACAGGACTGGACGCACGCACGGGCGGCTGCGCCACCGTGTCGCGATGCTGGTTGTCTGCGGCTTGCTGCTGTTCGTCGGTCTCGGGTTTGTCGATTTTCTGTCGCGCGTGCCGCCTGCCGAGGAGCGGCCGCCACGCAACGCCGACGGCATCGTGGTCCTGACCGGCGGATCGTCGCGGATTTCGGATGCGCTGGAACTGCTGTCGGCCGGTTACGGCAAGCGGCTGCTGATTTCCGGCGTGCATCCGACCAACGGCTACAGCGATATCCAGCGCACGCTTCCCGACAGCAAGCGTCTGTTCGCATGCTGCGTCGATCTCGACTATTCGGCGGTCAACACCCGCAGCAACGCGACTGAAACGCGGCGCTGGGCCATGGAGAGGGGCTTCCACTCGCTGATCGTGGTGACGTCGAACTATCACATGCCCCGCGCGATCGTCGAACTGTCCCATTCCATGCCCGATATCGAGCTTGTTCCGTTCGCCGTGGTCGGCGAAAAGTGGCGCGAGGAGCCGTGGTGGACGAGTGGCGCGGCATTGCGGCTCCTGCTATCGGAATATGCGAAGTATGTTTTTGCGCAGGCGCGGGTGGCTTTTGGCGGCGTGGGGCAGGGCGGTATGCCGGAAACCGGCACGCAGGCATCACCGCCCCCGAAGCCGGCCACCGCATCCGCCAATTGAATCGGATTGATAGATGGTTTCGGTATTTCTGCGGTCGCTGCTCTACAATATCGTTTTCTATCTGAACCTTGCGTTCTGGATTCTGCTTGGCCTGCCGACTTATTTCATGCCGCGCAAGGGCATCATCTGGATTGCGACCAACTGGGGCAAGACGAGCATCTGGTGGATGCGGATCATCTGCAACACCAGGGTCGAGTATCGCGGTGTCGAGAGAATCCCGAAAGGTCCGCTGATCGTTGCCGCCAAGCACCAGTCGGCGTGGGAAACCTTCGCGCTGCTGCAGTTCTTCGACGAGCCGCTCTACATTCTCAAGCGTGAATTGACCTGGCTGCCGCTGTTCGGCTGGTATCTGCTCAAGGCCGGCATGATCGGGGTCAACCGCAGTGCCGGCGGACGAACGCTGATCGAGACCACGAAGCGCGCCGCTGAAGAAATCCGGCGCGGCCGTCAGCTCCTGATCTTTCCGGAAGGAACGCGCCGTCCGGTCGGAGCGCCGCCGGCTTACCGAAACGGCGTCAGCCTGATGTATGGTGCCGCCGGTGTGCCCTGCATTCCCGTTGCGCTGAATTCCGGCCTGTTCTGGCCGCGCCGGACATTCCTGCGTTATCCGGGAACGCTGGTGATGGAATTCCTCGATCCGATTCCTCCCGGCCT
>JACDJB010002965.1_pt1 | contig 11589 bp, 9 predicted proteins | sample 7454121 | NCBI WGS metagenome assembly JACDJB01 (sample SAMN14253290, study PRJNA609438) | sludge metagenome | isolation source: sludge after 25d culture with pyrite | collected 2018-12-20 | reverse complement strand
TCATTCCGAAGAGGAAATAAGGGAACGCTATAGAAAGGCTCTTGAATCAGCAGTTCAAAAAGCTCCGATCAGATCTGGAGAGAGATTGTATCTTACAGATCTCTGGGCTGTCACCTCAATTCCTGAAGAGGTCATTGTAGAGACTCTTGCTTCTTCCGAGTTGAAGCTGCCCGAAGGGGTATCCTGCATAGTCGACGATAGAAGGAAAAAGAAGAGGATCATTTATGGAAAACGGGAATCTAATGAAAAGAGTGGCGGTCCTAAGCAGCCCAGAATACGCAAGGTGCAGGGAGAAGATTAGCGAAGGGCTGGACCTGATCGAGTTCAACGAAACTCTGCAGGGAAAGAAAGTTCTTCTGAAAGTGAATCTTCTATCGGCAAGGCTACCGGATAGTTGTGTCACCACTAATCCAGCCTTTGTTCGGGCTGTCGCAGAGGTCTTTCTCGGTAAGGGAGCGACAGTCAGCATAGGAGACTCTCCCGCGAGCGTTCGCGTTGAGATTGCAGCTTATGCCGCAGGAATTACCGAAGTCTGTGAAGATCTCGGAGTTCCTCTCGTCGATTTTGATGATCCCGTTCCTGTAGTCCTGGAGGAGGGTACGTACAGGAGCTTTGAGATTGCCAGACCGGTTCTTGAAACAGACCTTCTGGTGAATCTTCCGAAGCTCAAGACACATTCACTCACTCAGGTCACATTTGGGGTCAAGAATCTTTTTGGCTGTGTTCCCGGGGTGAAGAAGCAGGGTTGGCATTTCAGAGTGAGAAACATGAAGGAGTTCTCGGCCATGCTTCTTGATTTGGCCGGCTATCTGAGACCGTCCTTGACGATAATCGACGGCGTAGAAGGCATGGATGGCAACGGTCCGTCGAACGGACGGATCATAAAACCGGGAATAATAGGTATTTCGAGAGATGTTTTCGCACTTGACGATGCCATCGCAGAACTCTTTGGAGTAGTACATTCAAAGGTTCCAATTCTTCGTTTGGCAAGAGAAAAAGGACTAGTAGGCGATTACGAGGTTGTTGGGGATGAAGTCGAGCCGAAAAACCTTGCTCTCCCCGAGACGAATTTAATCGGGGTTTACGGTGCGGCCCTTTTGAGGAGATTAGTGACAAAGTTTCCAAAAGTAGATAAGAAGAAGTGTGTGAGCTGCCGCGTTTGCGAGAGGGCCTGTCCGGTTGGAGCAATAGATATAAGCAGGTTCGCTATCGATTACGGTAAGTGCATAGCATGCTACGTGTGTCATGAACTTTGTCCGGAAAATGCTATCGTCTTCAGAAGACGCATTCATATATAGGAGGGGTTAGATGAGCTATATTCTCGCTATCGATCAGGGAACGAGCAGCAGCAAAGCCGTTCTTTTTGATGAAGAACTTTATCAAGTTGCCGTTGCTCAGGAGGAGTTTACGCAGATCTATCCCAAACCCGGATGGGTTGAGCACGATCCTAGAGATATCATCTTAAGCACAATGGGTTCAATTGAGAAAGTCGTCTCGGAAGCCAGAATCTCATTCAGGGAGATTGCGGCAATAGGTATCACAAACCAAAGAGAAACGGTCGTTGCCTGGGATTCGGTGACTGATCAGCCGCTCTACAACGCAATAGTGTGGCAGGATAGAAGAACTGCGTACAGATGTAGGGAGATCGAAGAATCTCATGGAGAATTGATAAGGCGCAGAACCGGCCTAAAGCCGGATCCTTACTTCTCAGCGACGAAGATGGAATGGCTGCTGGAGAATGTACCGGAAGTTCAAGAAGCTGCAAGAAAAGGGAGATTGAGATTCGGTACGATTGACTCCTGGTTAATCTGGAATCTGACTAGAGAGAACCTCCATGTGTGTGATTTCTCGAACGCGTCGAGAACGATGTTGTTCAACATCGAGAGACTTGAATGGGATCGTGACCTCCTCAATCTCTTTGGAGTGGAGAAGGAGTTTCTCCCCGAAGTGGTGGAATCATGTAAGCTTCTCGGTCCTTCGATCTACGGCCCAAAAATCGGGGGAATAGCCGGAGATCAACAGGCCTCGCTGTTCGGTCAGACGGCCTTTCAAACCGGTGACGCGAAATGCACTTATGGGACGGGTTCATTTATACTGATGAACATTGGAAACGAACCAAAGATTTCCGATCATGGCTTGCTTACGACAATAGGCTGGAAGTCAAGTGAAGAGACAGTCTACGCTGTGGAAGGTTCGATTTTTGCCACCGGAGCTTTGATAGGCTGGTTGAAAGATGGACTGGGAATAATAAACAGTCCTTCCGATACTGAGCCGCTTGCCAGAGAAGTCAATGACAATGGAGGAGTCTTTTTCTCCGGCGCTCTGACAGGTCTGGGAGCTCCTTACTGGAACTCCTCGGCGAGAGGCATGATGATCGGTCTAACAAGGGGAACGAGTAAAGCACATATCGTGAGAGCCGTTCTCGAGTACATCGCTTTCAGAACAAGAGAGATTCTTGAGCTGATGGAAAAGGAAACGGGAATCAGGCTCAACAAGCTGCTTGTTGACGGAGGAGTTACCCGAAACAACTTCCTGATGGAGATGCAGGCAAATATCCTGAATATCCCGGTTGACAGATCTCTTATAAAGGAAACGACGGCGCTTGGTGCTGCAATGCTTGCAGGAATATCTACTGACCTCTGGGATCAGGAGAGCTTGAAGAACAAGAGGATAAGCGAAGTTGTCTTTGAACCGTCGGGAAATAGAATGGAGGAAGAGTTCAAGAGGTGGAAAGAGGCGTTGAAGAGATCTATGAACTGGGCAAACTTGAGCTGAAGGATTTCGAGGCCCTTGCGCAAGAACTTGGAGAGGCGCTTGAAGGAGGAGAGACGGTCCTCCTATTCGGTGATCTGGGCAGCGGCAAGACAACGTTTGTAAAAGCGCTAGCCAGTGGGCTGGGCATCGATCATAATGATGTGAGAAGTCCGACTTTCAACATTGTCAACTTCTATCCCGGCCGATTATCGACCGGCACAAGCGAAGATGCCGGAGCGTCGAGAGTGCATCCCGCTCTTGTTCACGTTGATTTATACAGGATTACCGGTGAAGAAGAGGTTCTGGATCTCGCTCTCCACGATCTCATGAATTGCGATACGGTTCTAGCGATAGAGTGGCCGGAGCTTTACCTTAAGTTTGTTTGTGAACCATATCTCATCGTTGAACTGGAGCATTTCGACGAGATGAAACGAACAGTGAAATTGAAGCCATTCGGGTGCAGAATGAAGAACATTCTGGACCGTCTGACTATTAGAATAGATCGAGATAAGAATGAAGGAAGGTGAATAGATGGCTCAGAAGTTTGAGTTGCTGGAAAAAGCAGCAGTAGGAAGCGAACGGAAGATAGAGATACCCGATAAACTGCCGGTTATACCGACGAGAACAAACATGTTAGTATATCCTTCCGCGGTGATGCCGTTGTATGTCGGACGCGAGAAGTCGCTGGCGGCACTGGAAGAGTCAATTGGCAAATTCAATCAGATGGTATTTCTCGTTTCTCAAAGGGACATTACTAAAGAGGACCCCGAGATCGAAGATTTATTCGAGATAGGGACGATAGCGAGAATAGTCCAGCTGATGAAGATGCCCGATGGGAACTACAAGATTCTTGTTGAAGGTTTGACAAGAGCGAGGCTCTCTTCAGTCGAGGAAGGAGAAAACACGTTTATTGTCGTTGCAGAGAAGCTCAAGTCCAAGGGCAGGAAGAGCAAGATGCTTCAGGCGCTGGTTAGAAGGGTGAAGGAACTTGCGCTGAGGTATGTATCGATGAGCAGACGTTTCCCCGATGAAGCGATAATGGCGCTGGAAGACACTTCCGATGCAGATAAGTTTGCAGATTTCGTTTCTTCAATGGTGCCATTTTCTTTAGAGGAGAAACAGCATCTTCTAGAGGAAATAGAAGCGAAGGATCGTCTCAATACGCTTATGGAGTTACTTACAAGAGAAATAGAGATTCTGTCTTTGGAGGAAGAACTCGACAAGAGGGTTAAAGAGAAGATTGAGCAGGGGCAGAAGGAGTATTATCTGAGAGAGAAGATGAGAGCGATCCAGGAGGAGCTCGAGGGCGAAGAAGACGAGGAAATCAAAGAGCTTAAAGAGATGGCGGAGTCCGGCGAGCTTCCGCAGGAGGTTAAGGAGAAGGCAGAGCAGGAGATTTCGAGACTGGAGAAAATGTCTCCATACTCTCCGGAAGCGACGGTCGTGAGAACCTATCTCGATTGGCTGTTGAACCTTCCCTGGCAGGAAGAGACGGATGATGAGATAGTGATTAAAGACGTTAGGAAGACTCTCGATAACAATCACTACGGGCTTGACGATGTGAAGGAGAGGATACTTGAATTCCTGGCGGCCAGGAGGTTCTCGAAGAACCTTCGCGCTCCGATTCTCTGCCTCGTTGGGCCTCCAGGTGTTGGGAAGACTTCACTTGGTCGGTCTGTTTCAGAAGCTATGGGAAGGAAGTTCGGCAGAATCTCGTTGGGCGGCATGAGAGACGAAGCAGAAATAAGGGGTCACAGACGTACTTATGTGGGAGCGCTTCCGGGCAGAATAATGCAGATGATCAGAAAGCTGAAGACCAGGAATCCGGTAATTGTGCTCGACGAAGTCGACAAAATGGGAATCAGTTTTCAAGGAGATCCCGCTTCTGCTCTTCTAGAGGTTCTTGATCCCGAGCAGAACAACAGTTTTACCGATCATTTTCTGGAAGTGCCTTTTGACCTTTCCAGAGTCCTGTTCATTACTACGGCAAACGTTCTTTATTCGATCCCTGCAGCTTTGAAAGACAGGATGGAGATTATCGAGATTCCAGGGTATACGGAGTCTGAGAAGTATCACATAGCCAGGGACCATATACTGCCGAAGCTTCTTGATGAATACAACATGAAGGATAGCAAGCTGAAAATAACACCGGCCGCCACCAGGGACGTAATTAGAGACTACACAAGAGAAGCCGGAGTTAGGGAACTCGATAGGAACCTGGCCAAGATCATCAGAAAGGCCACTCTGAAAATGGCCGAGGGTGGCGATTCAATCTCTGTCGGTGTCAATGAACTGGGAGAGTATCTTGGAGCACCTCTATTCAAAGAGAGTGATTTCAGGAAGCATCCAGAGGTTGGTGTGGTGACTGGCCTGGCCTGGACATCTGTTGGTGGAGAAATCATGTACATCGAGGTCCTGCCCGTCTCCGGGAAAGGAAAGACTATCATAACAGGTCAGCTGGGAGATGTTATGAAGGAATCGGCACAGATCGCGGCGTCGCTCGCCAGAAAGCTTTGTGGAGACGAGAAGTTTACCGAGGTCTTCGAGAAGAAGGATTTCCATATCCACGTTCCCGAAGGAGCCGTTCCCAAGGATGGACCCAGTGCCGGGATTACTCTAACGACGGCGATTGTCTCGGCCGTCACCGGAAGAAAAGTGAGAAACGACATTGCAATGACTGGGGAGATAACTCTAAGAGGGAAGGTACTGCCCATCGGTGGTTTGAAAGAAAAGCTGATGGCAGCTTACCGTGCCAGAATGAAGAAGGTTCTGATTCCTCTTGCAAACAAGAGAGATCTCGATAAAGTTCCCGAGGAGATAAAGTCGAAACTGGAATTCGTCTTTGTCGAGGAGATAAATGAAGTACTTGAGGAGGCTCTGATTCCCGGTGACGGTAAAGAGTGCTGAATTAGTAAAGACTGTCTTCGCGAAAGGCGAGTATCCGTCGCCAATAAAAAGGGAAATCGCTTTCGCGGGTAGGTCGAATGTTGGGAAGTCTTCACTGCTGAATTCGCTGTTTGGAAGGAGGCTTGCAAAGACAAGCTCAACTCCGGGCAAGACGAGGTCGATCAATTTCTATGTGGTTAACGGAGAGATCTTTTTCGTTGACCTGCCTGGTTACGGCTACGCAAAAGCTTCAATGTCAGAAAGAGAGAAGTGGCAGAGGCTTATAACAGACTATTTCGAATCGAGGGAAGGGCTTTCTCTGGTGGTTCTGCTTGTTGACATAAGACATCCGCTGCAGCCGGCCGACAAACAGATGCTTGACTGGGTTACGTACTACGCCATTCCATATGTTCTGGTTCTGACAAAGGCAGACAAACTTTCAAAGAGCCGTCAACAGCAATCAAAGAAATCAATAAGCGAAGAAGTCTCCGTATGGGGGAGACCACCGGTCTTTTCCGTATCCGCAGAGAATCGCCAAGGTATAGAGGAGCTGCTCAAGACTCTTTTGCAGTAACAGAGTTCTGCTTATGTTTGAAGGACCAATGCTATTCATTGTATTGGTCCTTCTTCAGTTTTTCGGGCATACAGGGTGTTTCATTGATTAGGGAGCCAGACTCCCATTCGTAGTGATCCTTGCATTGGAGTTTTGGCACTTACGCAAAGGCAGATTCTCTGTTTCTAACGCGGAAGCAGAAAATCCCCAATTGCTCCCAAACCACTGCAATCCGAGGCCGCAGCTTCGCCCTTTGCTACTTATCGAACCGGTATCCACACTTCAACTAAGGCGAAATTCCGTTGAAGGATGTCGCAGATCGATAAGCCAATGCCGGATGGCGAATTGAGAATCTCATACCTGACGATGGTCTCGTCAGAGTATATCGCGAGCCCTAAGTGAGGCTCTTGCTTATGAAATCCCTGAATTTCGCTACGCTTCCTCGCGGTTTCAATTCCAGAGTCTCCTGAACGGTCTCGTAGAGGCCGAATTTCATCGAGTAGCCTTCCTTCCATTCGAAATTATCCATCAATGACCAATACATATACCCGAAAACACGCGCGCCCTTTTCCATTGCATTCCTTACCCCTGTAAGAGCCTTCTCTATGTACTCCCACCTTCTGGTGTCTGAAGCATCGGCGATTCCGTTTTCCGTTATGATTATCGGTAATTGATAACGCTTATACGCTTTCAGGATAACGTCTTCAATCCCCTGGGGGAAGAACTCGTATCCCATCTCTGTTTTTTCGAACTCATTTCCCACAGCGATTTCGGGAAGTGGTTTCGAATACTTGACAAAAATCCGGGTATAGTAGTTGATTCCGATAAAATCAAGCTTCGATGAAATCTCCGGTGCTGCCTCTCCATTTCCTAAGGGTTTGACCAGTTTTCCCTTTAGCAAGCTATCCAAGTAACTGTAGTTGTAGACCCTTTCCAGGTAGTTCGAGACTAATCTGTCGCCGGGATGAAGCTTTCTCAGGGGGAAGAAGGGCATCATGTTTATTGCCGCGCCGACCATTGACGTAGGGAAGAACTCTTTTATTGCATCATAAGCCTCGCCATGAGCGAACAGCAGGTTGGAAAGAACCTTCATCGCCCTGCTCATGTCTTTGATTTCGGGAGGCCATTCTCCCATGAGGTAGGACATAACCGCATAAACGTTCGGTTCGTTCACGCTAACCCAATAGTGAATGAATCGTCCCATATATTGGACTATCTTTGAGACGAAACGCCGGAAATATCGAAGGTTCTCCCGGTTCTCCCAGCCTCCCATATCTGAAAACCATTGAGGGAGCACGAAGTGATTGAGAGTCAATATAGGCTGTATTCCATTTTCTATGAGAGCTTTACAGAAATTTCCGTATCTTTCGAGGGCGCTCTCTTCGAATCTGTTGGCCTTCGGCTCGATTCTTGCCCATTCAACCGAGAATCTGTATGCCTTTACGCCGAGAGACTTAACGGCCTCAATGTCTCGATCCAGATTCTCCCAGCTACCGCAGGCGATATCGGAAGTATCACCGTTCTTGACCTTTCCCTGGTGTTCCCAGGTGTACCAGTCGGAGAAGACATTGTTGCCTTCTATCTGATGACCGGCCGTTGCAACGCCCCAAATAAAACCGTCTGGAAATGAAAGCATATTCGAACCCTCCCGAGTTTGTTTTTTGTTCGCTCTTCCCAATTATAATCGTGAAAGGAAGTAAAGCCAAAATGAGCGAAAAGTTGAGGTAGAAGAGATGGAAATTTCTGTGGTAGGCAACGTAAATGTTGATCTCAGCGCTTTCATAAGTGAAAGCGGCAACAGTGAAGAAAATAGAATCAGAGAGATGATGTTTTCGATCGGTGGAAGTGCAGCAAATACGGCGATTATGCTTAACAGACTGAGAAAGAACGTCTATCTACAGGGGGCGGTTGGGAAAGATCAATTCGGAGAGATGGCAATTGAAGCTCTAAAGAGAGAAGGTGTCAACACAGAGCATCTCTCCAGGCTTGAAGGAAAGACGGGCTTCTGTTTTTCCGCCGTCTCTGCCGATGGACAGAGGCATCTCTTCACATACAGAGGTGTGAACGAATCGGACTATTCGATCGATGAATCATCAGACTTCTACCACTTCGGGGGAATAAGGCCCGATCAGATTGAAAGACTGTTCAAGAATCTCCGAAAGCCAAGATTCTCTTACAATCCCGGAGGAATCGTGACTTTCGAGAGAGGCCCACAGGTGGCCGAAATCGCCGCGCGGAGCGAAATCCTCTTTGTGAATGAGAGCGAATGGCGCCATCTCGAGAGGTTGATGACTGTAAAACCGTTGATTGTTGTAACGCTGGGGGCAGAAGGGGCCAGAATTGAAAACGGTCCACTCGTCGATGCTTTTGAAGTGAAGGTACTCGATACGACGGGAGCGGGAGACGCCTTCAACGCAGGCTTCTTGCACGGCTATCTCGCAGATAGAAAAGTGAGCAATTGCCTGCAAATAGGAAATCTGCTCGCAGCTCTCGTGGTATCGAGACCGGGAGCAAGTCCGGTCTTCTTATACAATGACGTACAACGTATAGCTAGTATATACAAGGTACAATTGCCCTCAGTACAATAGTACGCTCGTGCGCAGTAAAGAGCGATTACGTATATATACGGGCCATTATACAAGTGACAGTCACTATACTATGACTAAAGTGATATACTAGGCTATACAAATTACAAATAGTAAAATGAATTACTTGCGAAGGAGTCTGCTTATATGATAGTATATTTGCAGAGGTGATATCATGCCAGCACAGATTGCATCCGTTGATGTTGTTAGAATACTGGGAAAGCTCAGTGACGACGGTGGCCAACAGTCGAGCAGAAACAGGTTTATAAAGGAGTACCTCTCGAAGTACAAATCCCCGGAGTCAATAATTAATGACATCGAAGGGCTTCTCGACGCATATCCCACTTTTGAAGGCGATTCGGAGAGTCTTGCGAGGGCCTTTGCCGATCTAGTCAACAGACTTGCAGAGATTTCAGGCTTCTCGGTTGATTACGTGAAGTACTCTGGAAGAGAAAAGATCACGGGAATCTGGAAGGTTGGAAACGACGTTCAGATTAGAGTCGCGGCGATTATCTGCACAAGTTTCGAGGAGGCCAAGGGTGTCGCGAGAAACGCCCTGCTGATTCTGCCTGAGGCAATTGATCTCGGGAGGCCTTTTGTCACTGTTGAGCGCCTTGGAATGCTATTCTCAATGATTGAACAGATAGAGCTTCCGGTAAGTTCGATAGCCTCGATCCTCGTTACAGAAGATAATTACGACAAGAGGATATCTTCTTTCATGGAGCTCATGTTTCTTGCCTTCAAGAAGGAACTCGCTCGAAAACCTCAGATGTCTCTTCAAAAGGAATGGACCAAAGAGGAACTGCAGGAGTTCATTATGGAGCGGCTGAAGCTTCCCACCATAGGAATGCTTTTTTCCTTGCTCGATTCTCCCTTGGCAGGAGAAGATCTAGTTGATAACATAAATGAATTCCTTAAGGAAAATGAAAGCGAACTCGTGAAAGGACCGATGGCACTTGGGGCAATTATGGGTGCTCTCTCAAAACACTACTCTGGGATCAAAGAAGAGCTTGTATTGAGAGAGGGAAAGAGGTACAGACTGGCAGAAAAATACAGACCTTTGATCTCGGAAATCAAAATGGGCTTTGAAAGCGCCCGACAGGCAGTAACTCGATAAACGGCTCATAGCGGTCGTTTCTTGCCGTGAGAATGTAATTAGTTATCCCATGTAGAAAAAATGCAATACAGGGCAATTTACGAAGTCTGTTTTCGAAACCCTTATTAAATGGGGTTTACAGAACTCGTGTTCAAAAGTAGACTGTGTTATAATACGAGATATGAGTCATAATGACTATTATGACTCATATTTACAATAATCTGGGGGTTGATTATGAATTTCAACGAATCCGTTGAGAGGTTCAAGGAGAACATGGAATTTGTCAGGAATATGTCTTCCAACACTATTGGAGCATATCTTTCCGATCTCCGTCATTTCGAATGCTTCCTCACTGATCACGACATCGACTACACTACAGTGAAGAGAAGAGACATCGAGCTCTTCGTGAAAGAGTATTCGCAGGGGAAGTATTCCAAAAAGAGGCCTTCGGCAACAACCGTAGCGAGAAATCTTTCGACAATCAGATCTTTTTACACGTTCCTGTACATTAGCGGAATGGTGGGCAAGGTCCCAACCGAACTCATAAAGAATCCCAAGACACGGCGCAGAATTCCAGACTATATAAGTCACGATGAGGTCATGGAGATTCTCTCCTCATTCAAGGAAACGAATCTCGGTAAGAGGAACAGGGCCATTGTTGCAGTGATGTATTTCTGCGGATTGAGGGTCAGTGAAGTTTGTAAGCTCAGACTCGGCGATCTGCGTCTGGGAAGCTCTCCCGCTGTCAGGGTTATGAGCGGAAAGGGAAACAGAGATAGAGAAGTCCCCATGAACAACCATGTTCTTGCTATCCTGAAGGATTATCTCTCCATAAGAAAGGACTTTCCCATTGATGAGTACGAAGATCACGTCTTCGTTGGAACTCGTGGAGAGCCGATGGCAAGAAACGTAATTCCCAAAGTACTAAATACACAAGTACAATTAGTATATCCGGATAAACGGATTCATCCGCATTTATTCCGGCATAGTTTTGCGACACAACTTTTACAAAAGGGAGCAAGTATAAAGACTGTACAAGAATTATTGGGACATGCAAATTTGGCTACTACAAGTATCTACTTGCATATAACTGATAGAGAGAAACGAGCAGCTGTACAATTGTTATCAGATTGATGTACAAGTATAAATTGCGGAGATTTTGAATGATTGATATACACAATCACACAACTTTTTCAGACGGAAGGAATACTGTGGAGCAGGTAATACAGTCAGCAGTAGAAGCAGGGCTTCAGGTCATAGGTCTTTCAGATCATTTCGATCCTTATGTCTGTCAGGAAGTCTGCCTCCAGCCGGAAGAGATCAACGGTTATCTGAAGGAAATAAGAAGTTTCGATGGAGAACTTCCCATAAAAGTCCTTGCCGGTCTGGAACTCGGGCTGCAGTCTGAAGGGATTCTCTGGCCCGGAGAGGAGATGGATTACTACATCTACTCTGTTCACACTGTCCCTGGCAGGCCGGATCTGAAGAGTCTGGAAGATCCGTGGGAGATCTACCTTAAAGAAGCGATTCTCGCAGTCGATCTCATAGATAGGCCCGGTTTTTTTGGACACCTGGATTTTCTGAGGAGGCACATACCATTTGGTAGACCGCCGAAACCCGGACCGCTGATAGATCGTCTTCTCATGAAGTTGGTTTCGTATCATGTTGGGCTAGAAGTGAACACTTCGGGCTTGATGTATGGACTTGGAGATCCG
>JACDJB010002964.1_pt1 | contig 11591 bp, 7 predicted proteins | sample 7454121 | NCBI WGS metagenome assembly JACDJB01 (sample SAMN14253290, study PRJNA609438) | sludge metagenome | isolation source: sludge after 25d culture with pyrite | collected 2018-12-20 | reverse complement strand
GGTTCGCAAAAGCGAAGAAGATTATGAAAGAAGGGAGTTTAGCTCCTTTAAGGGTTCTTTGACAGAGTTGAGAGATTGGTGCAAAAACGAAGGGGTTACCCACATTGCATTGGAAAGTACCGGTATTTACTGGAAACCGGTATACAACATTTTGGAAGAAGGCAACTTTGAGATTATCCTTGTCAATGTGCGACATGTCCGTAATGTTCCTGGGCACAATACTGACAAAAAAGACAGCCAGTGGTTGAGCAAGCTACTTTTAAGCGGTTTGCTAAAAGCAAGCTTTATTCCACTTGTTGAAATCCGTCAGTTACGTGATTTGGTCAGGTACAAGAAAAAAATTGTTTCACAGATGTCGAGCGAGAAAAACAGGATTATCAGGAAACTTGAAGATGCCAATATAAAGCTGAGCAGTGTTTTGTCAAATGTTGACAGGGCAGTTGGCAGCCGGATTATTGGAGACCTGATTGCAGGGAAAACCAATATTGAAGGTTTAATGCAACATTTCCACGGTAAAATTAAAGTTGGTAAAAGCGAGTTCCGAAAGGCTTTACAAGGTTGTTTAATACCGCATCATCAGTTTATGCTGAAGATGATGAAAGAAAGTATTGCCGATAAGGAAAAGCTTATATTGAAAATCGAAAAATAGATTGATGAACTTGCTAAACAATATGCAGTTAAAATCGAACTTCTTCAAACTATTCCCGGCATAGTTTACAATAGTGCTGTTAGTTTTATCAGCGAAATAGGTGCCGACATGAAAAAGTTTTCCAGTGAGCAACACTTAAGCAGTTGGGCAGGTATGAGCCCGGGAAATAACGAAAGTGGGGGCAAAAAAAATTGCAAAAACCATTCACGGGAACAAACACCTCCAGACAACCTTAGCCGAATGTGCCTGGGGTGCACGCCGTAAAAAAGATGGTTACCTAAAACGGAAATACTATAGTTTGGTTCCCCGGCGTGGTAAGAAGAAAGCAATTGTTGTCATTGGGCATAAAATCATTATTGCCGCATACCACATTATCAAAAACAAAGAAGCTTACAAAGAGCCGGAATTGCTACACAACCCAAAAGGAAAGTAAAAGCAAGTAAACAGGCTGTTGCACAGGCTAAACGAATTTGGGGTTGTAGTTAGTCAATTAGAATTACAAGCAATATAAAAGTCGTTTATTTACTGTGTCTTCGTAAAGTCGGGAGTACGCGCATGAAATTGACGTTAAACAGGATAAGCACCAACCGCAGTCAAAAATCCTAAATATATAGGATGAGGTACGAACATGAAAATTTACACTCTTAACCTGTCCTTTTAACTATTTGAAAAACAATTATAAACAAAATTTATACACATGAAAGAATTTTTTTTATCACTATTTTTTGCATTCTGGATAGTATGGTCACCTTTGACAGCACAGGAGATGAGAGAGATTATTTATGAAGAATCTTTCGAAATCTTTCCAAATCCTGAACGAGGGTTCCACCAGATGCGATCATTAACAAATCCCGTTAATCTTGATTCACTTAACGAAGATGTCAAACTGATCTATGGTCGCATATTAGCTGATGAGTTTAGAGATAAACCTTTGTCCGATGAGTTTCTCCAAGCTATTCAGGTAGGTTTCGATGAGGTCAGGAAACATGGAATTAAAGTCAACCCGCGTGTAGTTTATAATAGCGGACCTCATCCCGGCAGTATTGCCCAATATGGCGACGATGCACCATTACATATTGTATTGCAGCATATTGCCCAGTTAAAGCCGTTATGGCATAAAAATAAAGATGTAATCAATTTGATTGATGCAGGTTTTATAGGCGGATGGGGTGAATGGCACAGTTCAGCTCACGGTTTGGACAGTTTGCATAACCGTAGAACAATATTGTTTGCAATACTTGATGCACTTCCAAAAGATCGTATGGTGATAATACGTGCCCCTCACTACAAACGGGCTATATTTACCGGAAGTGAGGTCAATGGTGATTCAGTAGTTACCAGAAAAACTGCTTTTAATGGAAGTGACTTGTCACGGGTTGGGCATTTGAATGATTGTTTTTTATCATCCGAAAATGATGTTGGTACATATGCTTTCACCGATCAATGCTGGTCTGTTGAAGATGAACTGGATTATATCGGGACTGAATCACGCTATGTTCCTTTTGGCGGTGAGACATGCAGATTGGATGATAGAGGAAAGTGTGAGAATGCGGTACGTGAGATGGAAAAACTACATGTTAACTACCTGAATCTGGACTACAATCGCAGGGTACTGGGTCGTTGGAGAGATGAAGGCTGTTTTGATGAGATTCAACGCAGGCTCGGCTATCGGTTTGTTTTAAGAAAGGCCACTCTTCCCAAAAATGCAGTGGCAGGCAACGCAATGGATATCAGTTTTGATATTTACAACAGAGGATTTGGTGAGCTCTTTAATCCCCGTAACGTTGAGATAGTTCTGATTAATAATCAGACAAAAGAGGAGCAGGTTGCAATCTTAGCAGAGGAGCCCAGATTCTGGGGAGCCGGTGAGAGTACCACTGTAAAAACCAGACTAAGCATACCTACAGATTTGGCACCCGGTGTTTACACTCTTGGCATAAGAATGCCTGATATTGAAAATACCATCCATGACGACACTCGTTATTCTATCCGGTTTGCCAATGAAAACAGTTGGATTGAGGAGACCGGTACTAATGTATTGACAAAAGAATTTATTATCTCAGCCCCTACTCCGGGCGAAAAAACTGAATCTTATAATAAATTTTCCGAGATCTATTAAACATGCTTGTTAATGTAAAGAGGATTTTAGAATTACAAACAAATATTTATAGCCAATGAAAAGGATAAGCGTTCTGCTCTATTTAACACTACTTTGTTTACTTTGTCAAATACCTCAGAAAACAAAGGCCAATGAAAATTTCAAGAATCAGAAAATGGCCATTGTGATTAGTAAAGCCAGTTATGATTCAAATGAAGACATTAGAAATTCAGCAATGGGATGGGCTGCAGTAGCAAATATGGCAGGAATTCCTTACGACTGTTTATTTCTCTCTGAGGCTGTAAATAAGGAGGTGATGCAAAACTATGATCTGCTGGTGTTAACACAATGCTCTCTTGTTGAAGAATATCTCTATCAGGAAATGCTTATGAATCTGCCCGATTATTTATCATCAAACGGGAAAAACCTGATAGTAGATGGACCAATAGCAATTTTTAATGAACAGGGAGAAGAACGGGATAATCAGGCACTTGAGGATTTGATTGGAATTGAATCTGTTGGATTTAAGGGAGATAACAGCTTCCGGATAAAAGTACAAACAAGCAATCATTTTATTTCAAAGTACCTGGATGAAAAGCAGTATGTAACACAGCACATGACAGACGGTTTGGACATCATTCAATTTAAGGACAAGCTTGCTAAACCGTTACTAATCTCTACAAACGAAAAGGAATTTTATCCATTTCTTTCATGTAGTGATAACACTAGAAACAGGGTTGTTCTAATCAGTGATTTTGGGATTCGCTCAGGTGTATCATCTTTTTTCAGAAATAGCCCTGAACCGCTGTTTTATAAAAATGAGATTTATAATATACTTACACGATCTGTTCAGTGGGTTCTTTACGGAGATATACGTAATGCTATACCTGTACCTCAGTTGTCAAATGCAAATCTTACAGCAATTATCCGTCTAGATGCAGATGGCAGCAGCAATCTTGAAGTACAAGAACAGACTCTTGGATATCTGACAGATTTGGCAAAAGAAACGGGTGTTCAAACAGTATACGCATTTGTATCAAACTGGGCCGAAGCCGGTGGGTGGGATAGTATAGCACCATTGGCAAATAGATTAGAAGAATATGGTGGTCAAATAGGGACACATAGTAAAACCCACAGGATAACAAGCAATAAAGAGTGGGAGAATGAATTTAACGGTTCAAACTCAGCTATAGAGGAGAATATGTCTAAACGAGGATATGATATTGGTTCGGTTGATTATTTAATAAATCCAGGAAATACAATACCGATGCGTTATTACAACGAGATTGCCAAGCGTTATACCTTTTTTATGACACACGGCGGAGAACAGGAAATGCCCTTGGGGTATGGCAACCTTAATTGGTTTACAGACTCTAATAAGGATATGGTTGTTTTACAAAACACTCCTGCTCCCGATTACCAGTGGTTTTATGATGGGACTTGGAGCTACTCTACACAACAGATAACTGCATTTCAAGAATCTATTTTCGACCATATGTATAATAACATAGGTAAGGGTGTTGTATTCAATGAAATGTGGCATGATTATGCAATTACTGCTAATAAGAATACCGAACCGCCACAAACAAAGGTTATGCGTGAGAGTGGCAGCCGTATCATCAATGAAAGCAATATTGCCTTATATGATGCTATAAAGACTAAGTTTCTAACCCATGATATCTATTCTCCTGAACCGGATGATTTACGGTATAAGCTTTTAGCCATGGCTCGTTGGAATTATAACTGGAAATCTGATAAACAAAAACTGGATATTGAGTTGGATCTTTCTACTATCAACCTGGATGAAATTGCTTCCTTTACCGGTGGCATGGGCATCCGTATTGATAATTCGCATGATTACATTCAGGGGGTCACTGTCAATGGCGAACCTCACCTGGCCTTTGCCGATCAAATGGTTATTCTCCCGAATTTGAAAAAGGGTGTAAACCAGATCAAAATTAGCTTGGAATCAAAACCATCGAGTGATTTAAGACTGACATATGTTTCTAAAAGAATGCCATTCATAAAAAGGAGTGACAATCGCATCGAGACTCAACTTTTGACAAAAAGTAAAGCAAAATTCTCTTTTAATGTGGAAAAACCTGCAATCCTGTTGAATGCTGATTATCAGGAATGGAATTGGAAAAATGACAATATCCTAAAGGGTTTTGTTACAAATGACAGAACAATTGTTCTGGCAGAGCATGCAATGTCTGACTTTTTTATTTCCAAAGCTACACTGCCGATTGTTGATTTCAAAGTGTCCGATTCACAAATTTCACTACAACTGAAGAACAATGATAACATGGCAGAGATATGGTTTCAGGCAGAGAACGCACCTAAAAAAGTGATGCTTGGAAATAAGTTGTTGGATATTGTTAATGAGAATCACCATTACAAGTTAATAATTCCATCTTTCTCAAATATAAAAGAATTAACTATTTCTTTTTAACCTTTTCAATACAGTTAAAGATGAAGATGTGAAGTTTATGACCAGATTTTTACAGATAATTAAAAGTGTTTAAAATGAAAACAAAGAAGAGATATATCAATTTGAGTTTAATCATATTGTTGATTTTAATATTCTCCAATTGCGAACAGCCAAAAGAATCTTGGAAACCAAATACTAACTGGGGACACTGGCGCTTTGGTCATAGATCCGACAAAGAGTTCTTGGAAAAAAACAGGTTCACTGTCACAATGGGGCAAGGTGCACCAAGATTTGAAAATACAACTCGTGAAGAGTTTGATCAGGCAATAGAGGAAGCTAAAGTCTTTAATAAGCAGTATCATGATGGCGGATATATTCTACTTGGGTATATTTCCCCGTCGATTAATGGACAATCGGGATCTAATAGTGACACTCCTACAAAAGACCAGGTTCGTCTTTTGAAATTTTACAATGAATCATGGGAAGATTTTGAGGATTATATTGGCCCAAAACCTCAGGAAGATCCAACAACATGGATGATGGTGCGCTCAGACGGAACCTTCCCATATTATCGTTATGCTCCATATGGACAAGAAACGGGTCCCGGGTTTGAAGCTTGGGGTTGTCCAAATAACCCGAATTTTGTTCGCCTGATGGAGGGTAAATTACGTGCTCAGGCTGAGACCGGCGTTGATGGCTCTTATATTGACTGGACCCAAATTTCAGGAGAAACATGCTATTGCAAATATTGCAATAGTAGTTTTAAAGAATACCTTAAAGATAATTTACCTGCAGATATCGCACTTAAAAAATATCAAACAGATAATTTTGATAATATCAATTTGCCTGAGAAAAGTGGAGACCCATTCTGGATGGAATGGTTACAATTCAGGGGATACTCAGTTGCTGAACTTCATAAACATTTGAGATCAGTTGCCCGCAATTACAACCCTCATTTTATGCTGTCGGGTAATGTATTTGGCGGATTTGGATATGGTCCAATTGCATATGATGCGGCAGGCAATATGGAAATGCTCGGCACCGACGGGTATCATGACTTTTTATATTCTGAAATTCAGGAATTTTTAGATACTGCACCTCGCAAAGTTGATGAAGGAACAAAAATAACCAACAGCCCTGCGTTAAAGTTTCTTGAAGCAGCATCACATGGCAAGCCGGTAATGGTCTATGCAACTGAGATAACACCTCCAATTTTCCCAAACCCCACAGAAAAATGTCTGAGTGCCATGGCACAAATAAACATTGCAGAAGCTGTTGCAAACCATGCTTTGTTTAGGGAAAAAAGAGAAACACCGGCAGGAGCAACGCAAATTTACAATTTCCTCGCAGAACATGAAAATAGTCTGGACGGTGCACATATGTATAGCAGAATAGCTGTTGTAGCATCTCTTAATCAGTATCTGGCCGATGAGTTAAGCTTTGCTTTCACAACATCCCGTATACTTGCCGATAAGGGTATTTCACACGTTATGTTGACAGAAAATGATTTACTGACTCCAAAACTGAAAGGTTATGATTTGCTTGTATTGCCATACTTGCCGCTATTGAGTTTAGAAAAACAGGAAGCCCTGATCAACTATGTAAAGCAGGGAGGGAAACTCATAATTACAGGAGCATGTGGTAATAAAGATCAGTATAATGCACCTTTGGATAAAATAATGCTTGCCGGCTTGTTCCCTCAAGGGACTTATCCCACAAGTCTGACTCAGATTGATGTTGATTTGGGAACTATTGTATATATTCCTTTGGATGTCACCAATAACAGGTATTTAATAGAGATGAAATCAAGAGGGGAATACACCACATTTGGCCCTACAATGGCCCATTTGTTTCCGGATATTCCGGAAAGCTACACTCGAAACCGTATCAATCCGGAACTACGTAAAGTACTTGAAAACGTTCCGGATCAGATCCTTAAAATAAATAATGATGAGGTGAGCCGTCTATCTGGAAATTACCCTTATGTTGAAATGACAACCATGATGAATAGCCCTAATAATCAAATGCTTATCCACTTGGTAAATTATGACGTTACTCTTGACGGAGACATTACTTCAGCAGAAAATATCAAATTACAAGTGAGAGTACCCGATGGTAAGTCTGTTCAAAGTGTTGAATATAGCGGTACACTATCACCAATGAAGGAGCTTGATTTTGAAGTTTCACAGTCTAAAAATATGGTACACTTGAATTTTGACCAGATAAATACCTACGGTCTTGCAATAATTAGTTTAGAGTAAACATAAACAGGAGATTAATTTATGAAAAAAGTATTTAAAGTGTACAGGATCATGTCAATCATCATCATGACACTGACAGGCTCGTTATATGGCACATATGCAGGAGGGAGCTCCAATAAAAATACTGTATCGAAAGGTACAGATGATAGCGGAACTGCACCGCTTGTATTACAGGAACTTAACTACAAGGAAAATCCTGTTGACATTCCAAATCCTGACAGGGGTTTTTATAGACGTTCAACTTTAATAGTACCTGTTGATGCAATTGAAAATGAGCCTGTTTTTCCTGATCTGGGAGCAACTATAGCCGGAACGACAGTCTTTGTTAATGCTCGTATAGTTTACATGCAATTTGACTTGAAGAATTTTTCTTCTAATGCTCCTCTCAATGCGATGCCTTTGGGAAGCTGGAGCTCAGAGAATGCTGTTGCACCAGAATATGGAACAACTCAACCATTAACACCAGCCGCACTCGATTATATAAGGGCTGCGCTTAAAAAAGTAAGAGAAAGCGAGGCTGTTGCCATTGTAGTATTTACTTATGATGGACGAGGTTATACTTATAATAACCGTGGAGGGTATGACCAGTTCATTCATGATTGCGAACCAGGTTCCCCAAGAGGTAGAACGTGGTATGAAACCGGTGCAGTCCAAGAGTCTGATTTGTGTGGTATACCGGGTCATGAGGATAAAAACTGGGTGCAATATCATCTCTGGCAATTAGGGGATGTTTTTAGCGAGTTTGAGGATTGTATAATGGTTTCTAAAGGAGGATTCTTTGGCCCATGGGGTGAAATGCACTCCTCATCATATGCCAGGACCAAGGAAGGCTACCACTGGTTGCTCGAAGCATTGTTGGGCTATGTTCCCGCTTCACGTTCAATATTAGTACATGCAGGTGGAGTCATGGCATGGCATAACGATGAGTATGGAACTGATTACAGCTTTACTAATTTAATGCCGGCTCCTGAACGAGAAACAAAAGCACAACGTTTTGGTGTTCGCCACGATAGTTATTCCGCAGGATTTACTGGCGGGTATTATAATGATAACGGCTCTCTTTCAGAAGGGTATCGATTAATTGGAACCGGAGATATAAAAGATTTTGACCGTAATGCTGCTTTAACATGGATAAGAAATCAAAACAACTTCTTTGGCGGTGAAACAGTAAGCCCGGGTCCTGATGACAATATCTATCCCAGGTTTCCGAACGTTTTGTATGAAGCTGCATATGCACAAACAACTCATTTGAATACAAGTTACAGCAGTCGCACTTACAAACTTTGGGGCGATATTGTTTATAACGAAGAAAAAATTGCCACGCCGTTTACATCTCCACACGATGGAGTGACCCGAACAGCAATATTTGACCCGGTATATAATGGCAGAAACGGAATGGAATATATAAGAGACAGGCTCGGTTACAGACTTGTTCTGCGTGAGGCTAAAGCCAGTGAATGGGTAAAACAGAATGGCACCTTGAGGTTTGAGGGAAAAATACAAAATGTTGGCTTTGGTAATATCGTAAACAAGAAAAATGTATCAGTGATTCTTCAGTCGAAAGATGGCTGTAATCGGTATACAACACTTACGTCCCTTGATGCAAGAGACTGGCACCCTGATCCTGACAGCAGAGCTGAAAACAGTGCCGCATGGCGTGATTTAAACTTCACTGTTAATTTGTCAGAATTTAGCGACCTTGCACCCGGTGACTATGATATTTACTTGAAAATAAACGATCCAAAAGAGACTACCACCAATAAACGTTGTATTCAATTTGCCAACTACGATATTTGGAATAGTTCTCTTAGTGCAAACCTGATTGGTTCAACTTCGGTTATTCCCTAAAACTACGCAGATATTCAGATATTTTTAAGTTACATTTAAAAAAACAGATTATGAAAAAGGAGTTTAGAATTAATAGAATCATATTAATAATTGGACTGATTTTTTCCGGCTTGTTGGTTAGTGCATATCCTGGGGAGAGTTCAAATATCAGTTCTGTATTGAAAAACGGAGTTGATAAGGAAGTAGCTCAGCTTGTGCCTCAAGAGCTAAACTACACAGAGAATCCTATTGATATTCCTAATCCTGACAGGGGATTTTACCGACCTTCAAGCTATGTAGTACCTGTTGATGCAATTAATGAAGAATTGAATTTTCCTGATTTAGGAGCAACTATAGCCGGAACAACGGTCTCTGTTAAAGCCAACATTGTTTATATGGGATTTGATATGAGAAACTTCTCATCAAATGCTCCTCTCAATGGAATTCCTCTTGGGCCATGGAGTGCTAATGATGCTGTTGTGCCGGAATATGGTACAACTCAACCTTTAACACCCGCAGCACTTGAATATATCAGGAAAGCACTTCGAAAAGTAAGAGACAGCGAGGCTGTTGTAATTGTTAAGTTCAGCTACGATGGACGCGGATATACTTACAATAACCGTGGTGGATACAATAACTTCATTCATGATTGTGAGCCCGGTGCACCTGAAGGCCGCGCATGGTACGAATCAGGTGGCAGAAACGGTGGAATAATTCAGGAATCCGATTTATGTGGAATTCAGGGACATGAAGAGAAGAACTGGGTACAGTATCACCTATGGCAGATTGGTAATGTTTTCAGTGAGTTTGAAGATGTAATAATGACTGTAAAGGGTGGATTCTTCGGCCCATGGGGCGAAATGCACTCATCTTCCTACGCTAGAAAAGCTGAAGGCTACCACTGGTTGCTTAACTCACTGTTGGACTATGTTCCCGAATCACGTTCAATCCTTGTGCATGCCGGTGGAGTGATGGCATGGCAGAATATGGAATACGGAACAAACTACAACTTCACAAACCTGCCACCGATACCCGAACGAGGATCACGTCCACAGCGCTTTGGAATGTTCAACGACAGTTACTCAAGAGGCAGTGAAAATTTCACCGATGGCGGTTCTCTTTCAGAAGGCATTAGCCTGATAGGTGGTGAATATGATCGTAATGGTGCCCTTATATGGGCAAGAAATCAAAGCAACTTCTATGGCGGTGAAACAGTAAGATCGGGCAACGAACCCGACAACCCTTATCGACTCTATCCCAGATTTCCGAATGTGCCTTACGAAGCTGCATACGCGCACACAACACACCTTAACACAAGCTACAGTTCGGCCGCTTACAGTCTTTGGAACGACTTCATATACAACGAAAAAAACGTTACAGAACCGTTCACCCCACAGCATGATGGAGTAACACGAACAGCAATTTTCGATCCTGTTTATGATGGCAGAAACGGTATGGAGTATATGCGTGACCGACTGGGTTACAGGCTAGTTCTCCGTGATGCAAATGCCAGCGAATGGGTGGATACCGACGGTACTCTTGATTTTGAAGGAAAGATACAGAACGTAGGCTTTGGCCTAATAGTCAATAAGAAAAATGTTTATGTGATCCTTAAAAACAAAAATGGAAGTGATACATTCACATCACTCACGGATATAGATGCTCGAGACTGGTTGCCCGACCTTGACAGCAGAGCAGCCAACACTGCCGCATGGTGTGACCTTAACTTTACTATAAACATGAGTGATTTTGGTACTGTTCCTGTAGGTGAATATGATATCTATCTTAAGATCAACGATCCCAAAGAGCAAAGCACCAACAAACGCAGCATTCGTTTTGCCAATAATGGAGATATCTGGAATGCTGATCTTGGTGCAAATTTAATTGGCTCGACGACAGTAAAGTAACCTATAAATGATTTTGTAATTAGAAAACACTGAAATTGATAATAGTTATAATAGATATAAAAATTATCCCCTATGAAAACTAAAAGTTTATTTATCGCATTTTGTTTTGTTGTCGGCCTTGTGAGCTGTCAGGTTCTGCTTGTATTGCAGGAGCTAGACTATACGGAGAATCCCGTTGATATTCCGAATCCTGACGGGGACGCCTGCAGAGGGCGCTGGCAGAATATCCCACTGGGTTTGGTTTTTGAAATCAACTCGCCTTTTAGCATGATAGCATGATAGCATGAATTTAATATTGGTTTTTATGATTTTAAAAAAGATTAGCCTAAAGCTTTAGGATTGTAATAATTTTAAAATAAGATAAATAATGAAATATCTGAATTATCAAATTGAAGCATTAAAATCTAACGGGGGTTTT
>JACDJB010002962.1_pt1 | contig 11597 bp, 10 predicted proteins | sample 7454121 | NCBI WGS metagenome assembly JACDJB01 (sample SAMN14253290, study PRJNA609438) | sludge metagenome | isolation source: sludge after 25d culture with pyrite | collected 2018-12-20 | reverse complement strand
CTACACCCTCGCCTTCGAAGCGTGGGCAATCGCTCGCGACGACGTCATCGAGCGGTGGAACTGGCACGCCGACAAGGCCAACCTCGAGCCCAAGGTCCCCAAAGTGCTGGCTCGGGCAGCCGAGATCGTGCGCAGCCACGCACCGAGCGATGCGGATCAGGACTCGATCGACCGCGCGGTCGACACGCTTCAAGCTCCGTATCCCGAGCGGATCCTGCGGGCTTTCCGCGCCGCGCTCGGCGTCACCGACGATCCGACCGAGCAGGCCACCCACGTCCTTCGGATCATCGCGGAGCTCGGTCTTCAGCCTTATGAAGCGCCTGAGCCCCTACCTGAGATCACCGACGATGACGTCCACCTCGTCTGCTGGCTCGCCCTCGTCCCGTCTGCGGCGGAGACCAACGGGCTCGGCTGAACTCCCGATCAGGTCCCAGGCGATCAGTCTCAGCCTCTCGGCACCGGATCTTCTCCGATGGCTCGGCGGAAGCCCTCCGCTGTCGAAAGCTCGTCAACGAGCCGATCAATCCAGGACCGGCTGTAAAGGTGGCGCTTGACCGACGTGACGTACTCGCAGTAGCGGGGGTCCGTCGCTGCCTGATCCCCATCCCCAGGAGGTCGCGCCTTCAGCTTCCTCGACGCCACCGTGTGCATTCGCATCGTGAACCGGTACGGGATCCGATCGCTGACCGCATCGACGACCTGGGTGGCAATGAGGTTCGGCCGCTCCGCCTTCACCACCTTCGTCAAGACCGTGTACTCCTTCAGGGCCTGAGCGAGGTCCTCCGACACCTCTCCTGGCTTCACGAAGTGGGCGACGGCGTCGGGACTTCGGCCCGATGCCGGCACGGTCGGGACGAAGGTGACCCTGAGCATGTACGCGGGGTCATCGATGAGCGCCGCGTTCCGTGACGCCTGGTCGTCCAGGTAGCTCTGGACGTCGAGCGGGAGCGCCGCCTGGAGTCGCTTGACGGACGACAGGACACCTGGGTCGCGGAACCCAGTGAGCTGCAGCGGAACGGACAGAGCCGAGCCCAAGGTGAAGTCGGACCCGAATCGCTCCTCGAGAGCGCCTTCGAGGTTCAGGAGACCAGCTTGCGCTTGGGGGATGATCGCGACATCGAGAGCGGGGAGGTGCCGGTGGGCAACCTGGTTGCGCAGCCCGAGCCAGAACTCGACGTTGCGCCGCAGTCCTAGGAACCGATCGCCCGGGAACGCCGCGTCGACGAGCTCCCTGGTATCCAGCGCTCGGTCCCGGCCGTTGATGGTGCGCGGGCGCCCGTCCTCATCGAGATATCGCCACTCGTCGCTCGCCTGTTGCAGGACGGCCAACGCGAGGCTGTTCCACGCCGTGACGAAGAGGAGCGCGAACGTCTCGGTACGGAAGGTCGCCGTGGGGTCGTTCCAGACTCGGACTGCGCCGAGCGCTGCTTGTCGAGCGTGGTCGAGCTGCTGCTCCCATTCCTCGAGCTGTTGGCCGTCCGGTGTCGCGCCGAGTCGCCGCAGTTGTCCTTCGAGGTCGGCGATCCGATCGGTCTGGCGGGAGCGCTTGGTGGTCGCCACGCCCAGCGTCTGGCGGATGAAGCGATCGAATCGACGGCCATGAGCACCGCCGTCACCCCACTCCCGCCGCTCGATCTCGCTCTTGGATGTCCCGTGACCTTCGTCCCACTCCGCGAGCAGCCGAGTAGCCAGTTCGACATCGTCCTCCGGTTCGGTCTCATCCTCCATGCGCTGCTCCCTCCTCGTCCCAGTCAGCGGTCGATGATCTGGAACACGCGACGGTTCCAGTAGAGGCGGTCGTAGCGCGCATCGCTGTACGGCTCGAGGATCCCGAGATCCAGGAGGGACCCGATGGCATTGCGGTTGGCCTGGTTCGTGCGGCCGTAGCGCCGCTGGGCGTCTGAGACCGAGAGGATGGGATACGCGATGAGGTCGTCGGCGATCTCCACTGCGAGTCGGGCTCGCGGAAGGGCGGAGCGCACCGAGTCACCCAACTCCTTGCGAAAGGCGAGAAGCCGCATGATGCGCTCGTGGCCCGATCGGGACTCGGCGGCCACGGCCCGAGCGAAGAACTCGATCCATGGCGCCCAGTCGCCGGTGGTGCTGACGGCCAGGAGGTGATCGCGGTACTCGTCGGCACGGTCCTTGAGCCAGGGTGACACCGACAGCACCGGCGACCGGAGGGCGCCCTCGTGCAACAGCTGAAGGACGGCGACAAGCCTCCCGACGCGTCCATTGCCATCTGTGAAAGGGTGGAGCGTCTCGAACTGGTAGTGGGCCATGGCGACACGCGGCAGCAGCTGGATCTGCTCGACCGGCGCGGTGGCGCTCAGCCAGGTGATCCATCGCTCGCACATGGCGCGCAGTTGGTCGCCCGGCGGTGGAGGGATGAAGCGCGCCTCGCTCACCCGGCGGTGCTTGGCCCCGATGAACACCTGGCTCTCACGGATCGAACCGGCCTCGGGACCGTCGCTATCGGTTCCCCGGACGATCTCGGCCTGCAACGAAGCCAGCATTCCGAGGGTGATTGGTCGCTCGCCGATCCAGCCGTAAGCGGCATCGGCGGCTCGGGCGTAGTTCATGACCTCGCGCACGTTCGGCGCAACCTCGGTCTCCTGTTCCTCGAACGGGAGGACTTCGGCGGCGAACAGCTCGGTCAGCTCTGCGTAGGTGCCCTCCAACGCTGAAGTGCCGATCGCCTCTCGCCTCGTGGCGATGCGCGTGACCAGCTGAGGGTTCGGGATGAGGCTTGCGGCAGCATCGAGTCGACCCAGTTCGGCGTTTGCCTCGCTGACCACCATCCAGACTGACCCAGGCAGGTCGATCCGATCGGGCAGATCGTCTGGGAGGTATGCCTCGGCGTCGTATGACTCGCCGAACCGCGCGTCGTAGCCGGAGATCGCAACGACCGACCCGATCGGCGAATCGCGCAAAGACGACATGACTTGGATTGTACGCCGCCGATTCAAAGTCTCACGCGCGAAACTTGGAATTACGACGCTGCAATCCAAGTCTCACGCGCTTCAGGCGGTGGCGAGCCGTCGTTCCCGAAGGGCCGCGAACTCGATCGCGGCTCGGACGTGCTCAGCCCTGAGCTGCGGAAACTCGGCGACGATCTCCTTGGTGGTCATCCCCGACGCGAGGTACTCGAGGACGTCGTACGCCGCGATACGGGTGCCGACGAAGCAGGGCTTGCCGCTGCGTACCCCCGCGCGGATCTCGATGAGCGTGGTGAGATCCATCGGGCTCCACGGTACCCCCAACCCGCCGACCGCAGGGCCGAGGCGGCGTGACCTTGGCGTGACCCTACGGACTGGGATCCGGGGTGACTGGCGGGTACTGGGCGGTACGCGATGTACGGGCTGACCAGCGGATTCGCGCGAACGCCCTGGTCACCGAACCCACAGTCCTCAGCTTCCCAAGCTGAATACGGGAGTTCGATTCTCCTCACCCGCTCTGGTGCGAGACCCCTGCTACTGCAGGGGTTTCGTCGTTCCCGGGTGTCGGCGCCAGAGCAACTGAGTCGCCGATGTTGCACAAGTGTTGCACACCAGTTGGTCCGCTGATCCCTACCGACCGGGCCCGGCAGCGGATCACCTGTCGATCGATCGAGCCGCCGGTCGGGCCGAGCTCACCCTGTCGTTCGCGCAGGAGCAGTGGCATGAGTCGGACCTCAATCCCAGTTTCGGCCGCCGAACTTGGAATTGGAGACCCGAAATCCAACTCTCGGAAGACCGGCGTGCTCACAGAGCAGGCGGCCGGAACACGTCGAGCTTTGCGGCGATCTCGGCGTCACGGGCCTGTGCAGCGTGCTGGTAGCGGAGCGCAGCGTCGTGGGTGGAATGGCCGAGTCGGGCCATCAGTTCCTTGGTGGTGGCACCCGTCCACGCAGCCATCGTGCCGCCCGCGTGGCGGAGATCGTGCAGGGTGAACTGGGTGAGCCCAGTCGCCCGCCGGGCTTCGTCGAAGCACGCCTGCAGCGACACGGTCCCGAGTGGTCCGCCGCGTTCGCCGACGAAGACGGGCGAGGTCGGGTTCGCGGCGGTCCAGGTCGCGAGGTGCTCCTGCAGTGCCTCGACGACGAACGGCGGCAGGCTGATCGTTCGCAAGCCCGCCGCGCTCTTCGGGGCCGTCACCTTGCGTGTGCCGTCCTTGAGGTAGACGGCTTGACGCTGCACTGACAACTGGCCCGCGGCAACGTCGACGTCGCGGCGCTCCAGTCCGAACAGCTCTCCTCGACGCAAAGCACCGAACGCGGCGACCAGGACGAGGGCCCTGAGGTGCGGGCGGATCGCCCCGGCAAGTTGGTGGATCTGCTCCGCTGTCGCTAACGGCCGCTCGCCCGAGTGCTCCCGGCCAGCACCGCTGATGACGCACGGATTGCGGGCGATCACCGCGTCACTGACGGCCACGTTCAGGATGGCCCGTAGGAGTCGGTAGGCCTTGGCCGACTGAAGCTCGGACGAGTCGCTGCGAACACGGCTGAGCCAGGCCCGGACGGCCTCGGTGGTGATCGAGCCGATCGGTACCTCCCCGAAGGTGGGGAGAATGAACCGGTCAAGGAGGTTGCGGTACAGCTCGAGCGTCTTCGGTGCGAGAGGCCGGGGACGGTCCGTCAGGAATAACTCCGCCCGACCGGCCAGAAGCGCACGACCGGCAGACGGATCGACCCATCCGCCGTTGCTCTGCGACGTGAGCTGGTTCCGCTCCCAACGCTCGGCGGCCTTCCTGGTCGTGAACGTCTCGCTGTACTGGCTTCCGTCCGGTCGGCGGAGCCGGACCTGCCACCTCGGCTTGCCGTCCGCATAGGCCTGCCCTGTGCTGTTCGTCTCCCGACGCGTGATCGCCACGACTACCGCCCCTCGATGCGAGATGGAGAGGCCGTGAACGACGGCGATACGGCGCTCACGCTACAGACCTGCCCCGACGTCGGGCTCGGTGTCGTGGTCGATGCCGAGGCGTTGGGCCCGGGTCTGTTGGAGTGCGTGGGTGAGCACGTCGAGCGGGTCGCGCTCGGTGCGGAGGTGTTTGGGGATGTGGGCGTCGGGATCGGGTGCTGTGGAGACGGCGTAGATGCGGTTCGACTCCCGTCCCCGTGAGAGTCCGACGTAGCCGGACTCTCGGTAGAGCTCGTCGCTGCCGAGCAGGAGGGCGTGGTCACACGTGATGCCCTGGGCCTTGTGGATGGTGATGGCGTAGCCGTGACGAATATGCCGTTCGTCGAGGTACTCAGCCGGTAGCTGCCATGTCCCGTCGGGGGTGTCGATCGTGAGGGTGCGGTGTCGGTGGTCGATGTGGGTGATGTCGCCGACGGTGCCGTTGCGGACACCGAGTCGGCGGTCGTTGCGGAGGCAGACCACCCGGTCACCGATCCGGAAAGGCCGGCCATCGAGGCGGAGCGCCTCGCCGTGGAGGTGGCCGTGCTCGGCCATGAGCTGGTGCGCTCGCCGGTTGAGGTCGTCGACGTCGCTGTTGCGGCTCGCCATCATCACCGCGGACGCCCCACTGCTGTGGTGGTCGAACCAGTCGTCGGCCATGCGTTGGCGGACCAGGTCGGCGTTGTGGCCGACCACCACACCATCGTTCGCGGTCATGCGTTCGAGCGCTGCGTCGACGCGGCCGTGGGCCAGGTCGCTGATCGTGTCGCGCTCCCACCCGACGCGCTGGCGCCGGTTCTCGGCCAGCGTGTGCACGACGTGGTGCTGCGTGAGGTGGCGGAGGAACCCGCCGGCCTCGATCTCGGGCAACTGCTTCGGGTCGCCGACCAGGATCACTTTGGCGCCCGCGTTCGCCGCCTGGTCGAGCAGCGGTGCAAGGGTCCGGGTGCCGACCATGCCCGCCTCGTCGATAGCGAGCACGCTGCGCGGACCGAGCGTCCGCTCACGCTGGTCGAGTTGGAGTCGGAGCCGGGCGATGGTCATCGACTCGATCCCGGAGCCCTGTTCGAGCCCGTGGGCCGCGGAGGCGGACAGGGCGCACCCGACCGTCGTGTACCCGCTGCGCTGGAACGTGTCGCGGATCGAGTCGAGACAGAAGGTCTTGCCGGTCCCCGGCCCGGCAACGATCACGCTCACCGCGTCGGTGGTGCGGCACACCCCGCTGATCAGCTCCCGCTGCTCAGCCGACAGCGACGGTCGTTCCTGGAACACCGACCAGACGATCGACGGCATCACCTCCGGCGAGCGCTCCCCCAGCCTACGGGCAGCGACCTGGTCGGCGAGGCGTTGTTCGAGAGCGAGCAGCTCGGTCGTCGAGTAGCACTCGCCCTTCACCGGGTCCGGGCCGAGGGCCACGACCTCGACCCGGTCGAGATACCGATCCGCCGCTTCCTCGAACCAGGCTGCCGGTGGTCCTGGTGGTAGGTGGTCGACGAGGTGCTGAATGACGAGGCGGCGGTCGAACGTCGACGCATGAGCCGTCAACCCGACCGGTGACGACATCGTCTCGAATGCGACGTCAACGGGGTGGTCAGACGGTTGGTCACCCCTGACCAGCGGGAGTTCAGCGGTTTGGCCAGGGGTGACCACGGGGAAGTCAGTGCTGTGTTGACCGGTCAACGCGGCAGGGCACGCCGCCCGAAGATCGCCCTGGGTCCAGCCGATCTCGGCGGCTTCGGCGCGCCACCGGCCGCGCAACTCATCGGTGTGCTCGACCCGACCACTCTTCGCCTGGCGGGTGTCCAGCGCCGACACCTCGGCCGCCTTCGCGGAGGTGAGCCCCCACTCGGCCATCCGGTCCTCGATCGCGCCGCGCCGCTTCGAGAACAGGTCGCGCACCTCGACATCGACGCCCTCGATGTCGGCGAGCCCGTTGACGACGGGACTCCAGCGGACGCCGAGGCGTTCGGCCAGCTCGTGGCGCAACTGGGCGTCGTAGACGTACCCGGCGGTCTTCATATGGACCAACAACCCGCGACCGTCCAACGTCCGCCATCGTCCGTCCGGCGTGCGGACCGAGTTCGCGACCAGGACATGGGTGTGCAGGTGCGGGTCGCCGTCACGCGACGTGCGATGCCGGAACCCGGCAGCGACCAACCCGTCCGCCCTGACACGGGTCCTGCCGCCCCGTCCGGTGCGGGTGAAACCCGCCCACTCCTCCACGTAGCGGAGCCCGACCTGCATCGCCGCCTCATGCGCCGCCACCACCACCTCTGCGATCTCCGGATCGGCCAGGCCCCACAGGACGCTGACGGACTTCGGCGCACGGAACGTCAGATCCCAGCCCGGCACCAACCGACCCGCCCCGTGATGCAACCCCTCGCCCGACCGAGGATCGGCACCGAGCAGCACCGCTCGCAGATCATCGGGATCCACTCGGCCCTCGAGACCGAGCAGCGCTGACGAGGCGACCCACTCGCCCGGCGCCTCGCCCGCGCCGGCGTAGTAGTCCTCCACGCCGGCCACGACCTGATCCAGGTAGTAGCCCTCCGACCCCGCTCCCAGCCGGTGCACGCTCAACACGCCCGGACTCCGCCGACGGCTGCACCCTGCTCAATGGCTCGCGCTTGTTCCACACCCCCCTAAGCGCGAGTCAACGACTTACCGAGCGGAGAAATCGTTGCCGTCGAGACATCCGTCGAGCGCGTGGTCAGGGTCGGGGTCACCCCGGGTGCATCTCTGTGACCCCTCTCGGTCAGGCGCGGTCTCGCTGGTAGTCCGTGACGCTCTCCCGGCCCATCGCCAGGTCGGCCGCCACCGCAGCCAGCAGGGCCGGCACGACGTAGCCGGGCCGACCGCTCGTCTCGGCGACGAACATGACGGCGGCGAGTGGCACCTGGTACCCGGCTCCCAACACTGCGGCCACACCGAGGATGGGAAAGAGTCCCGAGCCGCCCAGGCCGACGATGGCACCGGTGACCCGTCCGAGCAGGCCGCCGAGCACGACGAGGGGCACGAAGTACCCGCCGACGCCTCCACCCGCGGTGGTGGCGACGACGCCGACGAAGCGGATCGCCAGCATGGCCACGATCACGCCGATGGCGAGCTTCGGGTCCTCCAGCCAGTCCAGGACCAGGTAGCCGGGACCGACCCCGAGCGGCCGATCCGTCAGCGCGTACGCGGCCCAGGCCGCGCCGGCGAGCGCGGCCGCTGCGAGCGGCAGCCGGAGGAGCACACCGGTCGACGCGGCCCAGTGCTTGGCCCACCGGATGGACCGTGCGATCAGTCGGGCGAACAGTCCGCCGGCGACACCTAGCAGCAGTGCCCCGCCCAGATCCCGAACGTCGAACGGCGGATTGCCGGCCACGGGGAAGAGTCGCGCTGTCCCAGCGAAGAAGACCAGCGCGACGTACCCCGACGCTGCGCCCACCAGGGCCGGGAGGAGCTGGTGGCGGGCCATGTCCGACTTGTAGGGCACTTCCAGTGCGAACACGGCCCCAGTTGCCGGGGCCTTGAACACCGCGGCGACCGCAGCCGCGGCTCCGGCGACCAGGAGTGCCTGGTGGTCCACCAGCATCCGCCGGGCGAGACGGCGTGCGGTGCCGTCCGCGGCCCCTGCGCCCAGCAGGACGGCAGGGCCCTCGAGTCCGAGGGATCCACCGAAGCCGAGCGTGGCCACCGCCGCCGCCATGCGGATCGCCACCTGTCGACCGGGGATCCGGCGGCCTTCCTGGTGGATGCTGAGCAGGTACTCGTCCGCCGTGGACCGGGAGCGGGGCTTCGGCCCGAGCCGGAGCGCCACGGCCGCCAGCACCAGTCCGACGGCCGGGCCAAGAACCATGAAGCCGACCGGCGCCGCCCGGACCTCGTCCAACAGGAACGTCACCATTCGTTCGAAGACGTACACGCCGAGGCCGACGCAGACGCCCAGCACCGCGGAGACCGGGAGCGTCCGATCCCGCAGGCTGGCTCGCCACCCGGTCGTCAACGGACCCTGCCGTGCCAGCCACGTGTCTGGGAGGCGGGCGCCGTGGGCGGGCTCACCTTGCGGGACCGAATCCGGTCAGCATGGCGTTCAGGCCGATGAGGAATCGACGCTCCGTGACGAAGCCACGGATGGCGTCGGTGACCGGATCGGACTCGTCCGTGGTCGGGGGGCCGCCGCGCTCGCGTGCGGACTCGAGGGCGCAGAACCCGATCGCGTAGGTGTGGGCGGCGGCGTAGACGTCGGTGGACGTTTCGTCATCGAACCCGGCGTGGTGCAGCACCCCGAGTGCTGCGGCGACCCGCGCCCGCGCGGCTGGTGTGGTGACCGGCCGGCGCGTGAACAGCTCCAACAGGTCGGGCTCGGAGCGCAGGACCTGGCGCAAGGACGTCGCCATCTCGATGAGATACTGGCGCCAGTCGCCGGTCGATGACGGGAGACCGGCTTCGGAAAGCCGGACGTCGGCCACGACCGCTAGGAGATCGTCCTTGCCCTTGACGTGGTGGTAGAGGGCCATAGGGGTCACGCCCAGTGCCCCAGCCAGGCGGCGAAGACTGAGTGAGCCGACTCCCTCCGTGTCGACCAGGGCCAGGGTGGCGTCTTCGATCAGGCCGCGATTGAGTGCCCGTGTCTTCTTCGTCCCTGAGGTCACCATCCAGAGTATACGCGTACATTTGGACCGTCCGTACGCGTATACTGAGCGAGTGATTGAACACGCTGGCTCCGATGGCGAGGGGCGTGAGCGGTCCCAACGAACTTCGGTGCCCTTGCGGGTCCGGGCGACCGTGGCGTTCGGTCTGGTGTCGCTCATGCTGGCAGGCGCCTTCGGGGTCGTCACGCACGTTCTCGTCCGCTCCTGGGCGATCGCAGATCGTGAGAACGCCGCGGTGCGCCAGGCATACACGAACGCCCGTCTGGTGCGGAACCGCCTCCGCTCTCCCGGAACGGACATCCCGGCCCTCCTGTCGGGTCTCCAGTTCACGGGCACCGGAGTTGCACTGATACAGCGGCAAGGGCGCTGGTACACGAGTTCGGTCGACGCCGATCGCTCCGGATTGACACCTTCGCTGCGAGCCGAGGTCGGCGATGGGCGAGCCGCCAGGCAGGTTGTTCGGGGTCAAGGGGGCCCATCACTCCTGATCGGCGTACCCATCGCCGAAGCATCGGCGGATTTCTACGTGATCGAGTCCCTCCAAGACCTGGAGAGCACTCTGGCCGGTCTCCGGACTGCGTTCTTGGCCGGGACCGCTGTTGCGGCAGCCGTCGGTGCCACGACCGGAGCGCTCATCAGCCGGCGTGTCCTCCGGCCGTTGACGGAGACATCCCGCACCGCCACGCTGATTGCGTCAGGCGAATCCGCCGCCCGTCTCCCCGCGACGAACGATCCCGACCTTGAACCGCTCACAACATCGTTCAACGACATGGTCGACCGCCTCGTCGCCCGGGCCCGACGCGAGGCTCGTTTCGCCTCCGATGTGAGCCACGACCTACGCGGACCCCTGGCAACGCTGTCGGCCGCAGTGTCAGTCATCAAAAGACGACGAGATCAGGTGCCGGAGACAGCCCGCGCCGCCATCGATGCACTCGACGACCAGGTGGAGTCGTTCAACCGGCTGGTCGTCGACCTGCTGGAGATCTCACGCTTTGAGGCCGGAACGGCGGTGCTCGACCGGCGCAACGTCGACCTCGAAGAGTTCGTCCGGGTTGTGCTTCGAGACTCCGAGGCGCACCATGACATCCCGATCGACACGGCCGCTGCGTCGTCGATGAGGGCCGAGATCGACCCCAGGCGGATCCAGCAGGTGCTGCTGAATCTCCTGGACAACGCCGACCGATACGCCGGAGGAGCAACGCGCATCGAGATCACACGTCCCGCAACCGGGCGCGTGTCGATTGCAGTCGAAGATCGTGGGCCCGGGGTCCCAAGCGACCTCCGAGACGCGATCTTCGACCGCTATGAACGTGGACCTGCGGCCCAGGATCCCGAGATGCCGGACGGTACCGGTCTCGGACTGGCACTCGCGGCCCAGCACGTGGCGCTCCATCACGGGTCGATCCACGTGGAGCCAAACTCCGGCGGGGGCTCGCGATTCGTGATTGAACTGCCAGAGGACGCGTGATGCGCCGGCTACAGCGACGGGTGCCGGCCCTGCTCAGCGTGCTGGCTGTCGCCGGGGGAGCTGGGGGCTGCGGCGTCACGGCTGACACCAACGCCCGCGCCGACGCCGACGACAACCTGCCGGCCGGACTCCTCGAGACCACCACGACGATCAACTCCTCCGGATCAGCACCCACCGAACGGGTGTCGGTCTGTCTGGTCGCGCCCGACGGCGCCCTCGTCCAGACCGCTCGCCCGACAACCGCTCCAGCCACACCCGCGACGGCGCTCACATCCATCTCGAACCCGCTGGAACCCTCCGAGTTCCGCGCCGGTCTGTCGACAGCGCTCTCCGCAGATACGCGCCCATCGACCTCGGTCAGCGGCGGCCTCGCAACCGTCAAGCTCCCCCCCGGCTTTCCCGAGGCGTCGGCGACTGACCAGCTCGCCGCCGTCGCCCAGATCGTCTGCACCCTGACCGCACAGCCAGGAATCGGTCAGGTCGGTTTCGAGATCAACGGATCGATCATCGAGGTTCCTCGTGGCGACGGATCCACCACGTCCGACCCCGTCTCCAGACAGGACTACCCGGCCACGATCCCCCAGTAGAGCGTGACGACCCGGCCACGGAGCACCT
>JACDJB010002960.1_pt1 | contig 11612 bp, 7 predicted proteins | sample 7454121 | NCBI WGS metagenome assembly JACDJB01 (sample SAMN14253290, study PRJNA609438) | sludge metagenome | isolation source: sludge after 25d culture with pyrite | collected 2018-12-20 | reverse complement strand
GCCGTTGGCTGGATAAATTCCCTCCTCTTGCCCCTTTGACACAGGGATCAGAAATAAGCTCCCCTTTGAAAAAGGGGCCAGTTTTGCTCCCCCCTTTTGAAAAAGGGGGGCTGGGGGGATTTAAGAAGTCGCCTGCCTTGTCGATAAATCCCCCTCGATCCCCCTTTGAAAAAGGGGGAAGCGGGTAGGTGGTTCTCTTTGAAAATTGGGACCAGCTTTGCCCCCCACCTTTGAAAAAGGGGTCCAGTTTACCCCCCCTTTGAAAAAGGGGGGCTGGGGGGATTTAAGAAGTCGCCTGCCTTGTCGATAAATCCCCCTCGATCCCCCTTTGAAAAAGGGGGAAGCGGATAGGTGATTCTCTTAAAACGTGCTGGATATGCCTTACACACAAAAGTTCGGATAGGTTCGGCCCGACAGGCTTCTAAAAGCCGATCCCTAATTAAGGCGTAGCTGTTTTCTCGGCTTTTTGGTGGATGGTGATTTTGGCTTCATCTCGCAGGGCTTTGAGCAACACGCCCAAGGTTTGCTGCGCTTGCGCCTGCTGGATTTGGGCAGAAAGCGCCTGCTTGTCCTGCTCGCTGATCGCGGTTGGATCACCATCTTTGATCGCCTTGACGACCACCAGTGCTTCATTGCCGTCACTCAGAGCCAGGGCCTTGCTGGCCAGTTGCCCAGCCGGTGCCGGAGGCAGGGCAAACGCCGCCTGAATCGCTTCGGCGGGAATCGGGGCATCACGCGCCGTCCGCTTGAGCCACACCGGCGCCACCCAGGTTGCACCGGCCGCTGTTGCCGCCGCTTGCGGATCCGTACCGGCATTCAGTGTCTTGGCGATGCCCTCCGCCGCATCGGCCAATGCCTTGTCGGTGGCCTGTTCTTTGAGTGTTTTGGCAATTTGATCCTTCACCTCGGCCAGCGTCAGTGGCGTTTGCGGCTCATGCTGATCCACGCGAATCACGACAGCGTGGTTTGCGCCCAGCTCAATCAGGTTGCTGTTCAGTTTCTGCTTGAGCACTTCCTTGGAGAAGGCCGCCTGGCGAACTTTCTCGTTCGCCGCAATGCCCGTACCGCTGTTCCGGTTGAGCCAATCGCTGGTCTGCACTTTCAAGCCCAACGCCTCGGCCGAGGGGATCAGGCTATCGGGATGCTCGTAGGATTGATTGGATAGTTTTTCGCCTTCATCGTAATAAATCTTGTCGATTTGGCGTTCTTTAGCCGCCGCTACCATTTTGTCGCGTACATCCGCCAACGGCTTGATGTCGGGATGGCTTTCTTTGGTCACCTCGATCAGGTGCCAACCAAATTCCGTGCGCACCGGCTCGCTGATTTCGCCGACCTTGAGGGCATCCATCGCATCTTCGAATGGCTTGACCATTTGACCGGGCGCAACCTCACCGAGGTCGCCGCCCTTGTCTTTCGAACCCGGATCATCGGAAACCGCCCGTGCTTCATCTGCGAAGCTGGTCTTGCCGGAAACAATCGCGGCCCGAGCCGCCAAGGCTTTTTTCTTGGCCGCTTCAACCGCGGCACCATCCGCATTCTTCGGCACCGCAATCAGGATATGCCGCACCGAGCGTGTGACCTGTGCTTTTTGTTTTTTCACATAATCGGCATAGGCCTGCTCAACCTGGGCATCCGTCACCTTGACCGAAGGCGCCAGTGTTTGCGGCGACAACTCGATGTACCGGAGTTTTACCCGCTCAGGACGGATAAATTCGGCCTTGTGTGCCGCATAGTAGGCCTCGATCTGCGCATCGGTCGGCGCAGGAACGGTGTCGACCACGCGGGCGCGTTCCAGCAGGAACATGCCGATTTCACGCGTCTGGTCACGCAATTTGACGATCTGGTCCAACTCGGGCGCTGTCACGATCGTGCTTTCGCTGATCGCATTTTCCAGCGTCTGCATGACGATATCCTGTTTCAGGCCGGCCTCGAAGTTGGCGACAGTCGTTCCGCGCGCTGCCACGAAGGCTTCGTATTTCTTGACGTCAAACACGCCATTGGTCTTGAATGCGGGCTCAGAGCGAATCAGATCGGCCACCACGGCATCCGGCGCCCGAAACCCTGCCTTTTGCACGAATACCCGCAACACGCGCTCATTGATCATCTGATCGAGCACCTGCTGATCGAGATTCAGACTCTGCAGCATCTCTGCCGAAACGCTGCCACCGAGTTTCTGAATAATGGCCTGACGCTGTTGACTGACCGCCTGCTCGAACGCTTGCTGGGAAATCGGCAAACCATCGACTTCGGCCACAGGCTTGTTTGCCCCACCGCTGAAGTACTCACCGACACCCCACAACACGAAGGGCACACTGATTAAGCCGATGATCGCGTAAGCGATCCAACCCTGAATGCGTTCCCGCAAGTCCATCAACATAGCATCAATACCTTAAAAAACTTAAAAGCCCGCCGGAGCAGGCAACTGGCCATTGGGCCTAGTTGTGGTGCATCAAGTGCAACCGGGAGAATGATACTCCCTATAAAAAAACAGGGACGTTCCCGCCCCTGCTTTTTGTACTTACCTCAGTAATTCACCCCATGGCGCAGTTTGGATATGGCCGGACGAACCCGAAGTATCGAACGGCTCAGTTAACGGCGTCTTTCAACCCTTTACCGGCCTTGAATGAAGGCAGGCGGGATGCAGCGATTTCAATGGTTTCGCCTGAACGCGGGTTACGGCCGGTACGGGCTTCACGCTCACGAACCAGGAAGGTGCCGAAACCGACGAGAGTCACTTGGTCGCCTTTTTTCAGCGCATCACCAACCGCTTCGATAAACGCATCAAGCGCTGCCGCAGATTCAGTTTTCTTCATTCCGCTTTTGGCAGCCATCGCGTCGATCAGTTCTGATTTATTCATGTCGTTGCAATCCTTTTCTTCTGGGGTTAATACAGGGGTTAGGTTTCTAGTTTCTAGGTGTCGGATTCTGCAGGCAGTACCCGCAACAATCAACCAATTCCGATTACGCTCACCTAAGTCCAGACGCTTTTATACAAGCCACACTGGCGTGCTGTCAACAAAGTCCGGACATTTGGCGCATCAATGGGCTAAGGAACCTCTGAATAATTCAGAGGTTCCGCGCGGCACAAGGACGTGCCGCCATGTTCAATCACGTATGTGATTGAACATGAAGCGAAGCAAAAGTCACATCTTTTGCTTCGCGTGCTCTGAGAATTCCAGGATGGAATTATTAAGAGCTTGCCTAAGAAAAGCACAAAATACGCTCAAAGCCAACCCGAACGCGGATCGGCTGGGCGTTAACTCTGCACGAAAAATCCGCGATCGGTATCGAAATTAATGCGCATGCGCACTCTGGTCGTCGGGTCGCTTGGCCTCGACGGTTGGTACCGACTCTTTTATCTCGACGGGCTTTGGCGTCGGCGGGGTAACCAGGGCCAAATCCAGCACTTCATCGATCCAGCGCACCGGTCGAATATCCAGCGAGGATTTGATTTTCTCAGGAATTTCAACCAGATCCTTGCGGTTACCTTCCGGAATCAGAACCAGCTTGATACCACCACGCTGCGCCGCGAGGAGCTTTTCCTTGAGCCCGCCGATCGGCAGCACTTCACCACGCAGGGTGATCTCGCCCGTCATCGCCACGGTCGACTTGACCGGAATACCCGTCAGCGCCGAAACGATGGTCGTGCACATCGCGCCCCCGGCCGAAGGGCCATCCTTCGGTGTCGCGCCCTCGGGCACGTGCACGTGGATATCCACCTTCTGGCTGAAGTCCGGATCGATCCCCAGCGAAACCGCCCGTGCACGCACAACCGTCATCGCAGCCTGAATCGACTCCTGCATCACCTCGCCCAACTGGCCGGTGTACTTGAGGTTACCTTTACCCGGCATGGTCGCCGCTTCAATCGTCAGCAGGTCGCCGCCCACTTCCGTCCAGGCCAGACCCGTCACCTGCCCGACCTGATCGGGATGTTCGACCTTGCCGAAATCGAAACGATGAACGCCAAGATACTGATCCAGCGAGCTGGAATCGACGGTAATCGGTGGCTTTTCTTCATTCGTGACGAGTTTGCGCACCACCTTGCGCGATACCTTGGCCAGTTCGCGCTCAAGGTTCCGCACACCGGCTTCACGGGTGTAGTAGCGAATCACATCGCGAACCGCTGATGTATCGATGACAAGCTCCTTGTCCTTCAAGCCGTTCTTTTCCAACTGCTTGGGCAACAGATAGCGCTCGGCGATCTCGGTCTTCTCGTCTTCGGTGTAGCCGGCAATACGAATCACTTCCATCCGGTCCAACAACGGGCCCGGGATATTCAGGCTGTTGGCCGTGCACACAAACATGACCTCGGACAAATCGATGTCCATATCCATGTAGTGATCGGCAAACGCTTTGTTTTGCTCGGGGTCCAGAACCTCCAGCAAGGCCGAAGCCGGATCGCCCCGGAAATCGGAAGCCATCTTGTCGATCTCATCGAGCAGAATCAGCGGATTGCGGGAACCGATCTTGCTCAGCGTCTGCACGATCCGGCCCGGCAAGGCGCCGACATAAGTCCGACGATGGCCGCGAATCTCGGCATCGTCGCGCACGCCACCTAGGGCGATGCGGCCGAATTTCCGGTTGGTGGCCTTGGCAATCGACTGCCCGAGCGAGGTTTTACCCACACCCGGCGGGCCGACCAGACATAGAATCGGGCCATTCATTTTGCGCACGCGCTGCTGCACCGCGAGATACTCGAGAATCCGCTCCTTGACCTTCTCCAGGCCGAAGTGATCGGCTTCCAGCACCTGCTCCGCAACGCCCAGATCGTGCTTGATCTTGGTCCGCTTCTTCCATGGCACGGCGATAATCCAGTCCAGATAGTTACGCACGACCGATGCCTCGGCGGACATGGGCGACATCATCTTGAGCTTGTTGAGCTCGGATTTGGCCTTGTCGAGCGCTTCCTTGGGCATACCGGCAGTCAGAATCTTGCGCTCCAACTCGTCGAGATCGCTTCCGCCCTCCTCAAGATCGCCCAGTTCTTTCTGAATGGCTTTCATCTGTTCGTTCAGATAATACTCGCGCTGGCTTTTTTCCATTTGCTGCTTCACGCGGCCACGGATGCGTTTCTCAACCTGCAAGGTGTCGATTTCCGATTCGATCAGCACCATGAGGTGCTCGATCCGCGCGTGCAGATCGATGGTTTCCAGAATCTTCTGCTTTTCTTCAAGGCTGAGCGCCATGTGGGCGGCAATGGTATCGGCTAGGCGCGAGACATCATCGATGCCAGCCAACGATGTCAGCACCTCTGGTGGCGTTTTCTTGTTGAGTTTGACATATCCGTCGAACTGGTTGAGCAACGTACGTGCTTCCACTTCCAGCTCGCGATCAGGCTGTGCTTTCGGCTCTTCAATCGCATGCACTTCGGCCACCAGATACTGGTCAACCTCGTGCACCTGCACGCAGCGTACGCGCTCGATGCCCTCGACGAGCACTTTGATCGTGCCGTCCGGCAATTTGTGCAGTTGAAGAATGGAAGCCAACGTGCCGACGGCATGCAGATCCTTGCGACCAGGATCGTCAAGCTCGGCATCCTTCTGTGCGACAAGCAGCAATTGTTTGTTGCCCTTGATGGCTTCCTCCAGCGCCGACACGGACTTCTCCCGTCCCACGAACAGAGGGATCACCATATGGGGGTAAACCACCACATCCCGCAGCGGCAGAACCGGAACGGTACGTGGTGCACCGGCGATGACTTCAGATGTTGTGTCGTTATGTGGCATATGTTTTACCTGTGTGACGCGCCGAATGGCGGTAAGGTGAACGGATACGAATAGAGCATAGCCAATAGTTAATGCCGAATGGCAACTTTTCAAGTCGCTGGCGCAGAAAAGCGATCCACGATCAAAGAAAACATCCTGAATATGATGTTTCATTGCTGCGCCAGAGCCACTCAGTGAACGTGCAAAAAAATCCCGCCAAGCAGCGGGATTTCAATTACGCCCTATAAAGCCGGGGAAAAGTTACTTATCGGAAGCTGCCTTGGGTAGGCTTTCGACCTGATCAAAGAGCAGGTAGGGCGCATTCTCGCCACGCACAACCGAGGCATCCACGACGACCTTCTTCACATTCTCGGTAGAAGGCACCTCGAACATCGTATCGAGCAGCACATGCTCGACGATAGTCCGCAGTCCACGCGCGCCGGTTTTGCGCTTGATGGCCTGACGTGCCACTTCGCGGAGTGCATCTTCACGCAGATCAAGCTCTACGCCTTCCATTTCGAACAGACGCATGTACTGCTTGGTCAACGCATTCTTCGGCTCGACCAGAATCTTGACCAACGCCGCTTCATCCAGTTCATTCAGCGTCGCGATGACCGGCAAACGGCCAATGAACTCGGGAATCAGACCATAACGCGTCAAATCCTCCGACTCGATCTGGGTCAGCAATTCGTCGGCGGCCCGTTTGTCATCCTTGGATTTCACTTCCGCAGAGAAGCCGATACCGCCTTTCTCGATCCGCTGACGGATGATGCTATCCAGCCCGGAGAAGGCACCGCCGCAGATGAACAGGATATTGGTCGTATCCAGCTGCACGAACTCCTGCTGCGGATGCTTGCGGCCACCCTGGGGCGGCACGGAAGCCTGCGTGCCCTCGATGAGCTTGAGCAACGCCTGCTGCACACCCTCACCGGATACATCCCTTGTGATCGACGGGTTCTCGGATTTACGGGTGATCTTGTCGATCTCGTCAATGTAGACGATGCCGTGCTGCGCTTTCTCGACGTCGTAGTCACAACGCTGCAACAGTTTCTGCAGAATGTTCTCGACATCCTCCCCCACATAACCCGCTTCGGTCAGCGTGGTGGCATCGGCAATGGCGAATGGCACATCCAGCACACGCGCCAGTGTTTGCGCCAAGAGCGTCTTGCCGGAGCCCGTCGGGCCGATCAGAAGAATATTGGATTTTGACAGCTCAACCGGTTCGGAATCACTGCCCTTATCCTTCTCGGCCACCTTGTGTGTCGAACCGAACAGGTTCAAACGCTTGTAATGGTTATACACCGCGACGGCCAGAGCTCGTTTTGCCTGCTGCTGGCCGATGACATACTCGTCCAGCGCCTCAACCAGTTCTTTGGGCGTCGGCAGGCGGGCCGGACTTTCATCCTTGGCTGCGGAGATTTCCTCGCGGAGGATGTCGTTGCAAAGCTCGACACACTCATCGCAGATATAAACCGATGGACCGGCAATGAGCTTGCGGACTTCGGCCTGCGGCTTACCGCAGAATGAACAGGACAGATCCTGTTCGGTTTTTGTACTTTTAGCCATAATCAGCCTCTGTCTGTGATCAAACCGGGCAAGTTTCGAGCCCAGTTTCAGTCATTCGCATCACGCGCGTTTATCCAGCACCGCGTCAATCAAACCATATTCAACCGCTTCGGATGCCGACAGGAATTTGTCCCGGTCCGTATCTTTTTCGATCACTTCCATCGGCTGATTACAGTGCTTGGCCAGAACGCCATTCAAACTATGACGCAATTTGATGATTTCTTCCGCATGAATCTTGATGTCGGAAGCCTGCCCCTGGAATCCGCCCAAAGGTTGGTGAATCATCACCCGCGAGTTCGGCAAGGCAAACCGCTTGCCCGGCTCGCCACCCGCCAGCAGGATGGAACCCATGCTGGCTGCCTGACCGATGCACAGCGTCGAGACATGCGGCTTGATGAACTGCATGGTGTCGTAGATCGACATGCCCGCCGTCACCACGCCGCCGGGCGAGTTGATGTACAGATGGATATCCTTGTCCGGATTTTCCGATTCCAGAAACAGCAACTGCGCCACGATCAGGTTGGCCATGTGGTCTTCAATCGGACCGATCACGAATACAACCCGCTCCTTGAGCAGGCGGGAGTAGATGTCATACGCGCGTTCGCCGCGGGATGTCTGTTCGACGACCATGGGCACCAATGCGGCCAGTTCCGGCGCAGACAGGCCTGCTGTAGTTTGAGAACCGAAGATCATACATTCTCCCTCATGAATTCTAGCCGAGCGCCGCTGATTCGACACCCCGGGCGGATGGAGTTAAAACAAAAAACGCGATCAACACAACACATGAACTGTGGCGGTTGATCGCGACTTTTCAATCTGTCTATAGAAAAAAGCTTAAAAAAGCTGCGTGGCGCTCAATCAGGCCTGTGGGGCCGGATTCATCACCGATTTGAATTCCTGTGATTTTTTGGTCACCTTGGCTTTGGACAACACGTGATCAACGGCTTGCTGCTCCAGTACTACCGTGCGGGCATTGCTCATCATTTCACGATCAGATTTGTAAGTCGCAACGACTTGCTCCGGCTCATCATACGCGGCGGCAATGTCATTGATGAATTCGTCGACCAAGGCATCGTCAACCTGCAAATCGGCAGACTTGACGATTTCCATGATCACCAGACCCATCTTGACGCGTTTGGCTGCCTGCTCGCCGAACAGGCTGGCGTCGAGCGCGCTGGCATCGGCATGAGGCATTTGCTGGCGCACGAACCCATCACGCATGGCAACCGCTTCTTCATCGACCAGTGCTTTGGGCACATCAAAAGTCAGGCTGTCGGCCACGGCCGTCAGCACCACGTCTTTCGTCTGACGCTTGAGCGCCTGCTTGAGTTCGCGCTCCATGTTCTTGCGCACGTCGGACTCCAATTCAGCCACTGAGGCAGAACCGAAACGGGCGGCAAATTCGTCGTCCAACTCGGGTAGCACTTTCTCTTCGACCGCTGTCGCAGTCACGGTGAATTGCGCGGTTTTGCCCTTGAGGTTTTCTACGGGATAGTCTTCGGGGAAGGCCACATCAAACACACGTTCAGGTTCGCCCACGGCAATACCAGCCAGACCTTTTTCGAAGTCCGCCAACATGCGGTTTTCACCAAGCACAACCTGCATGCCTTCGCCGCTACCGCCCTGGAATGCTTCGCCATCGACCTTGCCGTCGAAATTCACGGTAACCCGATCACCATCCTTGGCCGCACGATCCACTGATTTCCAGTCGGCATGCTGTTCACGCAGTGTCGCGAGCATGTCGGCCACATCGGCGTCGGTTACTTCGGCTGTTGAGATTTCAATTTCAAGGGCGGAAAGATCGCCCAGTTCGAATTCGGGATAAACTTCAACGGCAGCCACAAATTTGAGGTTTTCACCCGGTTGCCCTTCGACGGACTCAATCGAGGGGTTGCCCGCCGGACGCAGCTTCTGCTCGGCGATGGCGGCCTGATAGTTGCGCCCCATGACGTCGCCGACCACCTCATCGCGTACCTGGCCTTCATAGCGCTGACGCACGACCGGCAAAGGCGCCTTGCCCGGACGGAAACCATCCAGACGTACGCGGCGGGACATATCCTTGATGCGGCGATCGACTTCGACATCGATTTCACTGGCAGGTACTTCAATCGCCAAACGACGGATCAAACCTTCTGATGACTGCAATTCAACCTGCATGGTCACTCAACCTCAAACTTCTTCATATCTAAAAAAATAATCAAGGCGATGCCCTGATCAGGAATATGGTGCGAGAGAAGAGACTCGAACTCTTACGCCAAAGGCGCTGGAACCTAAATCCAGTGCGTCTACCAATTCCGCCACTCTCGCTGAAACGTTTCGTTTTCGGCATTTGGACAGCCCGTGCGACCTCAATCGCAACTCGCCGTTGCCAAATCCGCTCGGATCAAACAGGCGGGGGAGTATACCTGAGCTTATCGGCAAGCCCAAACTCATACCCGCGCCAATACACCTACATCGGCATGCCAGGAATGCGCCCCTTGAGCGCGCGCATCATTTTTTTCATGCCGCCACCGGAGAATTTTTTCATCATGTCGCTCATGTCACGGTGCTGCTTCAGCAACCGGTTGACATCGTGTACCTGCATCCCCGAACCCAGTGCAATCCGGCGCTTGCGCGAGCCTTTGATCAACTCGGGGTGCAACCGTTCCTGGATTGTCATGGAGTTGATGATGGCAATCATGCGATGCACGTCACGATCCTCGATATTCGCTTTTGCATCCGCCGTCAGCTTGCCCATACCCGGCAACTTGTCCATCAAGCCACCAATGCCCCCCATGTTGAGCATTTGCTGGAATTGATCGCGCATATCAACGAGGGTGAAACCTTTGCCTGCCCGCACCTTCTCGGCCAGAGCCTGAGCCTTGCTGGTGTCGAGATTACGCTGGGCTTCTTCCACCAGAGAAACCACATCGCCCATGCCAAGGATGCGTGAGGCAATCCGATCGGGATGGAAGGGCTCAAGCGCGTCGAGCTTTTCGCCCATCCCGATGAATTTGATGGGTTTGCCGGTAATGGCGCGAACCGACAGCGCCGCCCCGCCGCGCGCATCGCCATCGGCCTTGGTGAGCACAACACCGGTCAGCGGCAGCACTTCATTGAAGGCCTTGGCGGTATTGGCCGCATCCTGGCCTGTCATGGCATCGACGACGAACAGGGTTTCCACCGGATTCAGTGCGGCGTGCAACTGGCGCACTTCGTCCATCATCTCGGCATCGACATGCAACCGACCCGCGGTATCGACAATCAGCACGTCGTAAAAACCGACGCGCGCCTGCTTCAAGGCGGCCTGCACGATATCCAGGGGCTTTTGCCCTGCATCAGAAGGGAAAAAATCGACACCGACCTGGCCGGCGACCGTTTCGAGCTGCTTGATCGCGGCCGGGCGATACACGTCCGCACTGACGACCAGCACTTTTTTGTGTTCGCGCGTACGCAGAAGTCGACCGAGTTTGCCGACGGTGGTGGTTTTACCCGCCCCCTGCAAACCGGCCATCAGCACGACAGCCGGCGGTTGGGCAGCCAGATTAAGTGCCGAGTTCTCGGCGCCCATCAACGCGGTCAGCTCATCGCTGACGATCTTGATGAACACCTGCCCCGGCTTGAGGCTTTTGATGACCTCGGCACCAACGGCGCGTTCCTTAACCTGATTGACGAAATCACGCACCACCGGCAAGGCAACATCGGCCTCCAGCAAGGCCATCCGCACTTCACGCAGGGCGTCCTTGATGTTGTCTTCGGTTAACCGCCCCTGCCCGCGCAGCCCATCGAACAGACCGCCGAGCCGCTGGGAAAGATTTTCAAACATGCGCGCGTACCATCTCGATCAGTAACTCAAATCGGCTGGAAAGAGGCTCAGTCGCCACGGCCATACCGCTTGCGATCCAGCTCCGTCAGCCATTTCTTGCGGATGCGAATCGAGGCCGGGGTCACTTCGACCAGCTCATCATCATCGATGAATTCCAGTGCCTGCTCCAGCGTGAACCGGATCGGCGTCACGAGGGTGAGCGCCTCATCCGTACCCGATGCCCGCATATTGGTGAGCTTTTTCCCCTTGAGGACGTTGACGGTCAGGTCGTTGTCGCGTGAATGGATGCCCACGACCTGGCCTTCGTAGACCTCATCCCCGTGGCCGATCATCATCTTGCCCCGATCCTGCAGATTGTACAGCGCATAAGACAACGCCTTGCCGGTTTCGTTGGCGATCAGCACCCCGTTGATGCGCTGGCCCACGTTGCCCGGCTTGTATTCACCGTAATGGTCGAATACTGAGAACAGCAGACCGGTGCCTTGCGTGGCCGTCATGAACTCGGTTCTAAAACCGATCAGGCCACGCGAAGGAAT
>JACDJB010002958.1_pt1 | contig 11613 bp, 8 predicted proteins | sample 7454121 | NCBI WGS metagenome assembly JACDJB01 (sample SAMN14253290, study PRJNA609438) | sludge metagenome | isolation source: sludge after 25d culture with pyrite | collected 2018-12-20 | reverse complement strand
CGGTTTGGCTTATCAGGTGATGCCGGTAAGTACCGGAGGAAAAGGGGCAGGCGTGAATACCAAAGAAATGTACGAAAACATGATGCATAAGTTCCGCTGGGGTAATGTGGCTGATCCGAAGGTGTATTTAGATGAAAATACCCTGCGCATGTGCCGCACGCACAGGATGATGTTCTCGCAACTTGTTGGTGCCTTGATACAGGCAAATGATACGGTAAGAGCCAAAAAGGCGCTGGATTTTGCTATGGAAGTACTTCCGGGAACAACAATCCGCCACGATTATACTTCGGTGTTGCTTGGCGAATACTATTATGCACTGGGTGAATTCGCCAAAGGGAATAAGATTATGGATTTTGTGGCAAAAGATTGTCTGGAAAATCTGGATTGGTATTTCCGCCTGACAAATGCACAGCGTAAGAGTGTTGAAAGCCGCATCGGACATAATTTCGGTGTGTTGAATCACATCCTTCAGGTTGCCCAGCAATACGAACAGAAAGCATTAATGGATCAATATCTCCCGGCGTTTGAAAAACTATCGCAGCGAGTTAGAATGTAAAGTTTAAAAATGCAGTTTCCAGGCTTTTTAAGACCCCTGTTCGGGAAATTAATCTGGCGGGTGAAAACCGAATCGAAGTTGATTTACCTGACTTTCGATGACGGACCTGTGCCGGAAGTGACGCCGCAGGTGCTTGATATACTGGACGAATACGGGTGGAAAGCAACTTTCTTTTGTGTGGGTGATAATGTGCGAAAATATCCAGAGGTATATCAAGAAGTATTGAGGAGAGGTCATCGTGTAGGAAATCATAGCTTTAATCACATCCGGGGATATCGGTATACGGTTGAAGATTATGTGGCAAATGTGAAAAAAGCATCGGCATACATTGATAGCCGCTTATTTCGGCCCCCACACGGCAGAATCACTTTTTCTCAGATAAAAGCCCTGAAAGGGGACTATGATATCGTGATGTGGGATGTGATTACTTTTGATTACGATAAGAAGAAGAAACCGGAACAGATCATGCGTACGGTGAGAAGATACCTGCGAAAAGGTTCTGTCGTGGTTTTTCATGATTCGATTAAAGCGAAAGAAAATGTGCTGACAGTCCTGCCACAGGCGTTGGCATACTGGAAAGATAGAGGATATAGCTACGGCTTATTATAAAACGGTGTCTCATAAGCGCCCAACTGCTGCGTTACTTTCGATGTGAGCGTTTGGTCACGTACTTTAGTACGCTCCCTCACCCTCAATCTCAGCGCCTTGCATTTGAATACTTCTGAAACACCCTGGTTGTTTTTTATTAATTAACTATGAGGGAGTTTGTTTTACATTACATCTGGCAGCATAAACTGTTTGTGCAGCATGATTTACACACCACCGACGGTCAGCGGATCGAGGTAATTGATGTGGGAAAACCGAATACCCATGCCGGTCCCGACTTTTTCAATGCAAAAATAAGAATCGGAAAAACCATCTGGGCAGGCAATGTGGAGATTCATAATCTGGCATCCGACTGGAACAAACACCGGCATCAGCAGGATAGAAATTACGGCAATGTAATTTTGCACGTGGTGAAAAAAGCGGATGTGCCTGTTTTCCTTGCTGATGGTCAGAAACTTCCCCAGCTGGAGTTGTCATACGCAACAGAGATTGAAGCCAATTATGAAGTGCTGGTGTCGGGTACGAAATGGATTGCCTGTGCTGATAAAATCAGCGGGGTTCCTGAAATTTACATCCGGGCATGGAAAAATGCCCTGTTGCTGGAAAGGGTGGAGCAAAAGACTCAGGAAATTAACGCTATACTTCAGTCGGGGAATAATCATTGGGAAGAAGTTTGTTTTGTGATAATCAGTAAAAGCTTTGGATTTTCTGTGAATAATGACGCTTTTCTCAGTCTGGCAAAATCTCTTCCATTGATGTTGATTTTGAAGAACTGTCGGAATGTGGTTCAACTGGAAGCTTTGTTGTTCGGTCAGTCGGGTTTGCTGAAAGATTTAACTTGTCAGGATGACTATATTGAAGTGTTGAAGCGGGAGTATGCTTTCCTGCAACAGAAATACCGGTTGCAACCTATGGATGGAAAAGAATGGCGACTGTTGCGGTTGAGACCCGATAATTTCCCTTATATTCGCATTGCGCAGCTTGCAGCTTTGTTTTATAAAAGGAGACAATTATTTTCACAACTGCTCGAAAGCCCCGATGTGGTATCGTTGATGCAGTTGTTTGATGCAGTTGAAGTTTCAGATTACTGGAAATGTCATTATATTCCGGGTGAAACACATGTTTCCAAATTAAAGAAAATAGGAAAAGAGTCGGTTTATAGTATTTTAATCAACGCGGTTGTACCTTTGCTTTTTTGTTACGGAGTACATAAAGAGCTTCAGAGCTTGAAAGATAAAGCCTTACTGTTGTTAGAAAACATACCGGCTGAAAACAATTATATTACCCGCAGGTGGCGGGATACAGGTTTGGAATTAGACTCGGCTGCTGATTCACAGGCGTTGATTTGTTTGTATAAAATATATTGCGAAGCAAAGGATTGTTTAAGATGCAGGATTGGGCATAAGGTTTTGACGACTATCGTCTAACGTCAAATGTCAAATGTCAAAAGTCCCCAGACTTCAGATTTCAGACGTAGGTGGTAGAAAAAACTTAAATGTACTTATATGACTTATATGGTAAAAGTTTTGATTAATGAAGTATTTTAGAATTATAATTCAATTGGTGTTGGTCTTTACAATTGTTTCCTGTGCAAACAGGGCGGCAGGACCAACCGGAGGACCGAAGGATTCAATTCCGCCGGTTGTTTTGCGTACTGTGCCGTTGAATAATGCGTTGAATTATAAGAAAAAAGAAATACAGGTGTTTTTTGATGAGAATATATCCCTTGAGAAAGTCAATGAAAATGTTGTGATTTCACCTCCTCAGAAAACACAGCCGGTTGTAAAAGCCAATGCAAAAGTGCTGACTGTTAGTATACAGGATGATTTGCAGGATAGCACGACCTACAGCATTTTGTTTGGAAATGCCATCGTCGATCTGAATGAGAAAAATCCACTCTCGAATTATACTTTTTCTTTTGCCACGGGACCGGAAATAGATACCTTACAGGTTTCGGGAAAACTTATCAGGGCAGAAAACCTGGAGCCGGTGCCGGGTGTGTTGGTCGGGTTACACAAAAATCTGCATGATACAGCTATCCTTCGTGATCAGTTTACACGTGTAGCCAAAACCGATGATGAGGGTAGGTTTACCATTCAGAACATCAAAGCTGGCAAATATAAGTTGTATGCACTGCTTGATTTAGACCGTGACTTCAGGTATCAGCCGGGAGAAGAAGTGGCTTTCTATGACTCAATCGTGATTCCTGAAATTAAAATTATACAACAAACGGATACCTTGTGGAAAGATTCTGTTACGATTGACACCATCAAAACGGAATCAAAATTGACTTATCTTCCCAATAACCTGATGCTGAAACTTTTCAAAGAAAACAGGAAAAGACAATATCTGGTAAAATCCGAACGTCCCGCTGATAAGTATTTTAACTTGTTTTTCAATGATAAACAGGATAGTCTGCCAAAAATAGAGCCGCTTAATTTTGATATCAATACACATTTTCTGATACAGAAAACAGAAAGAATGGACAGTTTGGTTTACTGGATAGCGGATTCGACGGTTTACAGGCAGGATACATTGAAGATGGCGGTAACTTACCTGAAATCGGATTCTGTTTTTCAATTGGTATCAACAACCGATACCTTGAACCTCGTATTACGCAAGCCGAGAACAACCGGTAAAAGCAAGACCAATGAAGTGAAACCGATAGTTCCCCTGGCAATTAAATCTAATCTGTCCGGCAGTTTTGATTTATACAGCGATATTCTGCTGGAGTTTGAAGAGCCGTTGGATTCAGTTTTTAAAGAGAAGGTTAAGCTTTTGCATAAGGTTGATACAGTATTAAAACCCATTGACTTTACCTGGTTGCCAATAGATTCGATTCGGCGGAAGTTTGCTATCCGGTATGCATGGAAACCTCAGGAGAGTTATGAGTTACATATCGATTCGGCTGCTTTTGTGAGTATTTACGAAAGGACTTCGAACGCACAAAAAACTCCTTTTAAAATTAAATCTTTGGATGAATATTCCGCCATGAAGATTGTTCTGCAGGAATTTGACTCGCTTGCTATCTTGCAGGTGTTGGATTCAAAGGAATCGGTTCTTCAGACACAACAAGCTAAAATTAAAGGCAATTTGTTCGAATATCTGAAGCCGGGTGAGTATTTCGTGCGTCTATTTATCGATATCAATCGTAACGGTGTCTGGGATCCGGGCGATCTGGAAAAAAGACTGCAACCCGAACCGGTATATTACTTCAATAAAAAATTAACCCTGCGGGCCAATTGGGAACTTGAAGAGACCTTCAATCACCTTGATCCAGCTATGCTGAATAGAAAGTCTGAAGAACTGCTGAAACTGAAAAAGAAATAATTAATAAACCATATAAGACACATAAGAAAACATAAACTTTTTTCAACTCATATTTTCTTATATGTCTTATGTGGTTTTATAAAAAATCTTCAGTAATATCCGTATTCCAAAAAAGTTTTATACATTTGTTCGCACATCTCATTCATAATGAGGGCAAATCCGACAAGCCTTAATGTAGGATCACCTTAAATCAAATCATTATGCTGGTAAAACTATGTTTAATTGCAGCGTCATTACCCCTGCTGGGTTTTCTGAGAAGTTCCATCGATGGTAAGAAACCGGATTATTTGCTGAAAGTCCAAACCGTTGTAAAAAAATGGCACGACGATAATGGCTGGGCAGCGCGCTTCTCTCCTTTTTTTTCTCTGTTTATATTTCTGTATAACTTTTTTGTCTGGGGCGTGTATGGTTTCACTTCTATTTTTGAGTTTGTTGGGTTTGTTATTCAAAAAATCTGGTGGCTTATCCTGTGGGTATGGAATGAAGTGTTACATCCTGCTGTCTTCGCTTTGGTTAAATACTTATGGCATTATCTGGTGGTTTTCAGTTGGAAATTCTTCGCCTTTGCTTTCTCGAAAATACCCGGGGCTTTCCAAAAAGAAAAGATGTTATTTGCATTCAAAAAACTCCTGTTACTGGGAGGTGTTTCCGGTTTACTCGGACTGGCCTGTCTGCTTACCGGTCACATTGTGGTAATCGTAGTATCTGCTTTAATCGTGTTTTATCTTTTCCAATACACGGTATTTGTAACTATCTCATACTGTCGTACAGATAAATTTCCTGAAATAAGTGTTTTTCCCGGACTGAAACTATCTGTTTTGTGGCTAGCCATGTCTGCTATGTCGACTGCCATATTGGTAGCGCTTAGTCAGTTTGCAGATGTATATATCGTTGCGGGATTAAGCGTGTTGTTGATTCAGGTGTTGTTACCTTTTGCGGTGTTGTTCGGATTAGCATTTCTGGCCACAACGCTTTATTTGCCGGCTTATATGAGTGAAGCGGACGATGATGTGGATATGTTGCAGTTTTTGAAGGCATTATTATTCAGGGCTCCCAAGTTAATTGTATCACAATCCTTTCAGCAAATAGGTATCGCGATTTTGAGTGTAATCCCGGCTGTTGTTTTTCTCTTGTTGAATACGGGGATTAAACAGGTGACAGGAAAAGACCTGCCCGGTTGGGGAAAGCATGTGGTTCAGATTGAGTATCATATTCCTGCGATAACGGAGAATTATAAGAACAGCAAACAGCTTGATACTGAATCTGTAACCTTGCAGCAAAGCCGTGATTCGCTGGAAGAGGTATTCTCGAGGCAGATAGGAGTAGCCAGAAATCAACTGGCTGAAGCAGTCGACCTGAAGAATAAAATCGAAGACAGGAAAATTCATACCATTGAGCGGAATGCGTATGTGGGTGAAAATCAGGGTTTCAGTATGCCGGAAATACCCGGATGTACGCAGTATGAATGGGTGGTTACCAATGTAGCAACAAAGCGGGAATTGAAAAGGGTTAGTGTTTCTACGGCACAGAAACCCGGCTCGCTGGTGATGTCTCAGAAGTGGACAACACCAGGTAAATACAACATTAGCATTCGGACAAAAGCCCCTTGTAATGATGGTGTTGATCAGTCCATTTCGGTTGATGTAGTGAGTTTGCCAGAGAATTTTACTCTAAATGATTTACCGGAAGATAGATATTTTGTATCAAGAGAGGCAGCTGATTACGCGATTGATTTGATTAACAAACAAATTCAGGAAAATCAGCTATCGAAAAAAGAACAATTGGATAAGCTCAATAAAGAAATTGGAATATTGACGGATAGGGTAGATTACCTGCAATTCAGTACAAAAGAACATATCGAAATGCTGATTTCAAAAATACTGGCTTATTTCGGACTTGTTTTGTTACTTGTTTTGTATTTGTCTGCCATTTGGACATACTGGGTGACCTATCATTACGATATGTTTAATTTCGAACAGGAAGGAAAGCATTACTGGGTGAGACAGCTGGAAGAAATGAGAGCAAAGAATCCGAATCAGCCTTTGCTGGGGATATTTGTATTGATAATTTTTATTTCAGTTGTGTTCGCTTTAATGCGAAGCTACGATTTTATTTGCCATCTCTTTTGATGACTTTTTCCTGATTTTTTGCCACGAAATCCTTCCAGCCCCGATAGGCTTTCACCGATTCGGGTTTACCGAGCTGGAGGAAATGACAATAGGCAGCGGCCAGTCCGTCGGTTGCGTCTAATTGTGGCAACATTTGATCGGCAGGGATATTCAGGTAGCGGCGGAGCATATCGGCTACCTGTTCTTTCGAAGCGTTTCCGTTACCGGTAATGGCCATCTTGATTTTCAGGGGGGCATACTCGGTAATGGGAATTTGCCGGTATAGTGCCGCCGACATGGCCACACCCTGTGCACGTCCCAGTTTAAGCATAGATTGTACGTTTTTTCCAAAAAAAGGAGCCTCGATAGCCAAGTAATCCGGTCTGAATTCATCAATCAGCGACAGCGTCCGGTTGAAAATTCTTCCCAGCTTTTCATAATGATCCTTGTATTTTTTCAAATCCAGCACCCCCATGGCCATCATCGTGGTTTTATTTCCTGATATTTTCAGCAGTCCGTATCCCATGATGGTTGTACCCGGGTCGATTCCCAATATAATTTTTTCCTGATTATCCTTCATTTGATAAGTTCCAACACGGTGGTGAACAATAAAACATCCTCTCCGAACAGCGAGGCACAATTCCTTTCCATGGCCGAGCCGAATTTCCGGTGCCAGGCGCCCAGTTCCTGCATGTCAGCAACGTGATACTGAACAGAATAGGAAGTTCCTTCCTGCCCATGATCGCTTAACACTTTTGCCAGTCGTGGTTCCGTGAAATAACCCGACGCGACCATCTCCGGTATATGCGAATTGTTTACCCATTGTACCCATTGATCGGAAACCTTATCAGCCACTAAAAAAGTGATATTATAAATCAGCATGAAGGAATATAAATTTAGAAATATTTCCACAAATGTAGGTAAAATTTCCAAAACTTGCTTATCTTTGCACCGCAATTTCAAAATCAAAAGCGGGGGTTTAGCTCATCTGGCTAGAGCGCGACACTGGCAGTGTCGAGGTGACCGGTTCGAGTCCGGTAATCTCCACGAAAAATAAGGAAAGCAGTCACTTGAAAGAGGGGCTGCTTTTTTATATGATTTTTCAGTTAGCCATTGCAGGCCTCATTCATTTCGTATTGCGGGGTCTCATCCTTTTCATCATTGCAGGCTTGATCGTCTGTGCGAAAGTCATTGCGGGCTTGACCCGCAATCTCCTTAACAATAAGAAAAACATAACATGAAAAAAACTGCCTTTGTTTATTTTATTACCAACACGCATAACAACGTACTTTATATTGGGGTTACCAATAATCTGTTACGCCGTGTAGCAGAACATAAATTAAAAATCAATAAGGGTTTTACCTACAAATACAATTGCGATAAGCTGGTTTATTTTGAAGCCTACGATTTAGTAATTGATGCCATTGCTCGTGAAAAACAATTGAAAAATTGGAAAAGAGAATGGAAAAATGTATTGGTAAACAAAGAAAATCCAGTATGGAATGACTTGTCTGAAGAAATAGGGGTAACGAAAGAATTTATAGAGTCGATACGAGCGTATTATGAGGAGATTGCGGGTCAAGCCCGCAATAACGCAAAGAATAATGGTTAATAAAACGAATTTAATCAGCTAAAAAATACAATTGCGGATAATCCGCAGCATACTTACCGATAATCCGCAGGACATCTACCGATAATCTGCAGAATAGCTACCGATAATCTGCAGGTCAATTACCGATAATCTACAACATCAATTTCCAGTAAGCATTTTGATGTTTTACAGTAAGTATTTCGATATTTTCCAGTAAGCATTTAAAGAATTTGTAGTAAGTATTTCAACGATTTGCAATAAGCTTATTGGCGATTTCCAGAAAGTATGCCAGTTTTTTCACTACCGGTTAAGTTAATAGATAATACTTGTATAGAGTCTTTTAATGAAAGTGTCTATCAGTGTCACTGGGAGCATATTACGTTAATAACAAGAATGGTTTCGAGGCAGTAAATACTAGTCTCATATTTTTTGCCAGATTCTATTTTTATATGATCAACTCTCAGTGAAGCTTACAATATGGATTTAGGGCAATCCAGCTTTACTTAGTCCATAACAGATGGTGAAATAAAAATGTGAGTCATATTTTTTAATATTGCTAGGATTCATATTATGTAAATCATTTGAAAAGATACTTCTTCAGAGTAAATCAATATATTTTTTAATAAAAACACTAAATTATTTTACGTTAGAATAGCAAACATTTAGTTGGTAATTTATACTTTTATATGCTTGTTTTACAAAAATTCATGATTATTTGCAAATATGGACATATATGGTTTTGCCAAAAAGAGCAGTTATTATGCTAAAAAAGTCTGATTCATTTAAATATTTCATTCTAATTTTGCAATGTGATTTTGAGAACAAAATTATTAACTGTAAATAATGTTGCTTTAATTGGTGTTGGTAAATTTGTTTTTTAAGGATTTTTTTTAGATAATATAATATAATGATTGAATAAATATGATGCTATGGTCGTCAATTTTCTAGAGCCTGATTAACCACAAGGTAGTGCTGTCCAAATCGGATGCAGTTTTATTCCACTCCTTCTTATGGTATGTGCTTATACAATTAAGAAATGTAAAAGATAATACACAATGAAAAAATTATTTTTATTCTTTACCCTTTCCCTATTTCTTGTAGGGTGCAGCAAATCAATGGACGATTATCCATTATCTAATTTGCGTGCTATGGTAGACTTTAGTGTTAAGTTCTATCACAATTCAGATAACAACATTTTTATTGAGCATACAGGAACGATAGATGAAACCAATCATATCGTTACATTGAGTTTACCAACCGATGCAGACGTATCTAAATTAAAGCCGACTGTATTGGTCGCTCCTTGGGCGAAAGTTAGTCCTGCTAGTTTGGAAGTTGTAGATTTTTCAAAGAATCCAGTAGCAAAGTTCGGAATGCCTTCAGAGGATGGAAAATCAGTTGATTCTATTCCAGGTTATTCAATGGAATATACGGTAACGGCTCAAAGTGGAAAGGAAACTGTGTATACAATTTATATTGCTACCAATTATATTTACGATGGCGCAGATATATGGAAATTTTATTTAACAGATATCATAGATTCTTACGGAGACCCATATGTATTCAATCCAAGTTCTTATCAAGATAATGCACGTATATATTGCGTGGTAGATGATCAATATAATAGAAGTAGTTTACACACTTCATTAGACTTATCTCCTTCCTCTCATCGATCTAAGATAGAGGTATGTGAGTCAAACGATAAAACTACTTTCCGCCCATTTCTAGATGGTTCAGCGATAGATTACACGAGTGATACTGTAATTTTCCGTGTTACCTCGGAGAAGGGCCGCATAGTAAATTATAATGTGTCCGTAAAGAATGTAAAAGATACAGTAACTCCATAATAATTTTATACTATGTTAAAATTTAGATACATACTTGTGTTGTTATTGTTCTGTGCACCAGTGTATTTGTTGGCGCAGAAGATTGATGTATATGGTCTTGTCGTAGACAGTTTTGGTGAACCAATTATTGGTGTAACCATTACCGAAGACGGAACATCCAATGGTACCATTACCGATTTTAAGGGTAATTTCATTTTATCAGTAGCAGATGGAGCTAAATTAAATATCTCCTTTGTTGGTTATAAATCACAAACTGTAGTTGCAAAAAAAGGTAAAGAAATAAAAGTGATTTTAGAAGAAAATACCGAGGAGTTAGATGAAGTAGTAGTTGTTGGATATGGTACAATGCGTAAACGTGATTTGACTGGTGCTATTACTTCTTTAAATTCCAAAGAATTAACAGGGAGTAATCCTGTCAATGTGGCTACCGCTTTACAAGGCAAAATCTCTGGTCTTGAGATTGTAACTGCCTCCGAGCCAGGGAGTACTTCTAATTATCGTATTCGCGGTGCTTCCACCTTAAGTGATGAAGGTTCTTCTCCTTTATTTATCATAGATGGGATGGAAATAGAAGATATTGATAATCTCAATCCTCAAGATATTGCTTCCATCGAGGTCCTGAAAGATGCAGCATCTGCAGCTATTTATGGTAGTAAATCAGCAAATGGCGTTATTATTATCACTACGAAGAATGGTTTGACCTTGAAGCCAAGCATTTCGATTGGTTACTCCTTACGCACGGCACAAATCGCTCGTAAGTTGCCTCAAATGAATAGACGTCAATGTATTGACTTTGATATCCTTCGTAATTATCTGCAGAGTGGTACAGTCACTGGGTCCTCCGTTTATGTAACGGATAGTTTGAATCCATCGTTTGCAGATGATAATTATTATCAAGACATTCTCTTCCGCACAGCTTTAACTCATCAAGTAGATTTAAGTCTAAGTGGTGCATCTGATAAGATGAAATATTTTGTTAGTAATAGTTACACGAACGAGGATGGTATCCAATTGAATACTTATAATCGTCGTGCCACAGCACGTATTAATATTGACTACAGCCCAATTAAGAACCTTACGATAGGTAATCGTTTGGCATTTACTAACTCCAACGGACGTAGCACTCCGAGTGGCGCTCGATCAAGATTACTTGAAAGGCCTGCTAACATGGCTCTTATTATGCCGGATGGAACCTATGCACCAGTAATTGCGAGTAGGGCGAATCCATTGGCTTGGACAGAAATCTGTGTCAATAATGCCAAATCATATAATCTCAACTTCTATGAGTTTCTGGAATGGAAAATTATTCCAGATTTGTCCTTTAGGACTTCTATTGCAGGGACTTTTTATCAAAAAAATCATCGTTATTTCGCTCCAGCTGTTTTGTCGGCTCAACAGATAACGACTTCAGAGAATAAGAATTCAACAGGATTGAAATGGACCCATGAGGATGTGTTAACATATACACACAGCTTTAAGAATGATCACCATTTTTCTGGCATGGCAGGGTTTTCAATTCAAGGTAATAATAGTGAATATTTACAACTCTCAGTTACCGATAATATCTCAGAGGCT
>JACDJB010002955.1_pt1 | contig 11620 bp, 9 predicted proteins | sample 7454121 | NCBI WGS metagenome assembly JACDJB01 (sample SAMN14253290, study PRJNA609438) | sludge metagenome | isolation source: sludge after 25d culture with pyrite | collected 2018-12-20 | reverse complement strand
GTAACCCTCGATGTCGCCCGCATGGTCTTGCGCCAGCGAGTCGCGGTACACGATCTGCGGGTTCTGCACGCCGTGCAGCTGCAGGTTCATCGAGCCGATGCGCAGCATCGTGTTGTCGAAGTCGTACCCGTGGAACATGCCCTCGTGAAAGTGCTTCGACTGCACCGGGTCGAGCAGTGCGGCCTCATGGTTCGTGCGGATGTACTCCCCCGCTGCCACCAAGAAGCCGCACGTGCCACTGGCCGGGTCGCAGATCGTGTCGCTCGGCGTCGGAGCCGTCATCTCCACCATCAGCTGGATGATGTGGCGCGGTGTGCGGAACTGGCCGTTCTGCCCGGCCGACGCGATCTTCGACAACATGTACTCGTACACGTCGCCCTTGGTGTCGCGATCTTGCATGGGGATCGCATCGAGCCCATCGACCGCTTTCAGCAACAGCGCCGGCGTCGGGATGGTGAGCCGGGCGCCCTTCATGTGCGTGGCATGCGTGCTGTCGGCGGCACGCGCCTGCATGAACGGGAACACGTAGCGGTCGACCACCTCGTACATGTCCTGCGCGGCCAGGTTCTTGAAGCGGGTCCATCGCAAATCGTCGTACGGCCGACCGACCGTGTTGTCGTCGGGCTTGAACGTGCCCGCAGGGAACAGCGGGTCGACGATCGGCTTGCCGGTGCGCTGCGCCTGGTTCTCCGCTCTGGTCTGCTGCTCGTCGAGCCCCTTGATGAACAGCAGGTAGGTCAGCTGCTCCATCACCTCCAACGGGTTGGAGATACCACCGGACCAGAAGTCGTTCCAGACAGCGTCGATCCTCGACTTCAACTCACCTGTGATCACGCCGGCCGTACTCCTCGTCCCGATTGGTCACTCACTGTAGGCGGACCACGCCAGCTGGGTCGGACGGCCTGCGCATCACGGCGATGTATCCAGTACGGGCATCGCGCCTCTCTTGACCATGTTGATCGTGTTGGCCGGTTCTGCGATGTTCTGCGTCGGTGGTGCGTTCATGAAGGCGTCGCAGGGGTTCACCCAGGTGCTCCCCAGCCTGGTGGTGGCGGCGAGCTTCATGATCGGCGCCGCCCTGCTCTCTCGCGCGGTGACCGGCCACATGCTGTCGACCACGCTCATCGTCGGGTTGGGGTTCGAGGCCCTCGGCGCCGTCGCGTTCGGGGTGCTCGCACTCGGCGAGCGGCTGAGCGCAGCGCAAACAGGCGGCGTGGCGCTGGTGATCTGCGGGGTGGCGTTGCTGCGGCTGTGAGCGGCACGCCCACCCGTCAACGCACAGCGCTCATCCGCCGGCGGCGATCAGTGCCACCGCCACCGCCGTGGCGCCCACGCCCAGGCCCTGCCACCACCGCATGCGCTCACGATTGAAGAGCACCGACAGCACCACCGCCACGGTGGCGAACTGCGACGAGGCCACCGACACCGGGCCCAGCTGCCCGCGCTGCAGGCCCAGCTGCAACGACCCGATGGCCACCAGGCCCAGCACGCCCGCCCCGATCGCGTTGCGCAGGCCGATGCCGGTCGCGACGAACTGGTCTCGCCGAACGAAACCGATCACCGCCAGCAAGCCGAAACCTGTTGCCCGCTGCACCACCACCGGCATGAGCCCAGCGGCCCGCGACGCCTCCCCCATCAGCGTGAACGCGATGCCGAAGGCGACGCCGCTGCCGACGCCCAGCAGCGCCCCTTGGCGCACGCTGCCGACGCCGCCGGGTGTGTACGACGTGAGCACCAACGCCACCACCCCCAGCGCCATCCCGGCCGACGCCACACCGCTGGGCCGCACGCCGTTGATCACGTCCCACACGATCGGCACGGCGGCGAGCAGCACTGATGAGAGCGGCGCCACGATGCCCATGCGAGCCACGGAGTATCCGCGATACAGCAGCATCAGCCCGGTGATCATCGACAGGCCCGACAGCGCCCCGATGACCACATCGCGACCGATCCACTGCGAGTCGACCAGCAACAGCAGCATGGGCGACAGCAACGTGCTCACCGCCACCGCCGTGCGCGTGACCGTCAACGCAGGTGTCGTGCGCGCCGAGCGTGCGGCGAAGAAGTCGGATGCGCCCAGCAGCAGTGCTGCCGCGATCGCGAATGCCAGAGCAGCGCTCACCGGTGGCGTCGCTACGACAGCAACTCAGCGAGCGCAGCCACCAGCGCGTCGGAGTCGCCCTCGGTGTTGTGTGCGGCGAAGCTGACCCGGACGAAGTTCTGCCCGTTCCACACGGGCAACGGCACCTCGATGCGATGCTCGCGGAAGAGCCGCTCCTTCAACGCCACCGCGTCGACATGATCGGGAAGGCGGATCGACGCGAGCTGGCCGATCCACTCGGTCGAGTCGGGACTGATCGACTCGAGGCCGGTGAGGGCGTTGATTCGCGACCGGGTGAGCAACGCCAGCCGGTGCCCTTCCGCCTGCACGCCGGCCCAGTCGTGAGTGTCGCAGAAGTCGAGCGCGGCCGAGACCGCAAGGAACGGGGAGAGATCGCGGGTGCCCTGCCACTCGTGGTAGTCGACGAACTGCGACTCGCTGGGATGGTCGCTCTCCCACCCCCAGCTGACCACCAGCGGCTCCAGCCACGCCTGCGCGGTGGGGTGCGCGTAGAGGAACGAGCACCCCTTCGGCGCACATGCCCACTTGTGCAGCGCGCCCGTGTAGACGTCGCACTCCAGCTGCGCCAGGTCGAGCGGCACGTGCCCGGGTACGTGCGCTCCGTCGACGATCGACACGATGCCGGCAGCGCGCGCACGACGGCAGAGCTCGGCCACCGGGAAGACCAGCGCGGTGGCGCTGGTGAGGTGGTCGAGGAACAGCACCTTGGTGCGCGGCGTGACCGCCGACCACACGCGCTCGACGAAGTCGGCAGCCGTGCTGACCGGCACAGGGATGGGTACCCGCACGTACGACGCCCCTGCTTCGGCACACCGCTTGCGCCAGGTGCGGTACATGGCGCCGTACTCGTGGTCGGTGGTGAGCACCTCGTCGCCCGGCTGCAGGTGCAGGTTGTTCGCCACCATGTTGACGGCCGTGGTGGGGTTCGGGAAGAACACCACGTCGTCGGCGGCGGCGCCCACGAACGAGCCCAGTCGAGCACGTGCCTCGGCCAACAGCTCGGGCGCCCGGCGTTGCAGCCACGCAACCGGGTTGCGTTCCATCTCGCGTTGCAACCCTTCATAGGCCTGCTGCACCACCGCGGGCACGGCGCCGAACGAACCATGATTGAGGAAGACGAGATCCGGATCGAGCAGGAAGTCGTCGCGTGTGGGCCTGGGCATCGGCGGTCAGCGTAGACGCCGGCCCCCGTTGTGGTCGGGTACGTTGCGGGACATGGCACTTCCCTCCCATGGTCTCGGCCGCGACGACGTGTTGGCCCAGCTCGACGGTCTCAAGGCCGACGATGTTCGTTGGCGCGACGGTCACGCGTTCACGCTGGTCTACAACGCCGGCGACGACGTGCTGGCAGTCGCCGAGGCGGCCTACGCCAAGTACTCCAGTGAGAACGCACTCAACACCGATGCGTTCCCCAGCCTGCGCCGCATACAGAACGATGTGGTCGGCATCGTCGGCGACTGGCTGCAGGCCGGCCCCGAGGGCGCCGGGTTCATGACCAGCGGCGGTACCGAGAGCATCCTGATGGCGGTGAAGGCCGCTCGCGAACGGGGCCGCAAGGAGCGCAACATCACCGCCCCCAACGTGGTGCTGCCCACCAGCGCACATGCGGCGTTCGAGAAGGGGTGCTACTACTTCGGCCTCGAGAGCCGGCGCATTCCGGTGGGCGCCGACTGGCGAGCCGACGTACCGGCCATGGAAGCGGCGATCGACGACAACACCGTGCTGGTGGTGGGCTCGGCGCCGCAGTACCCGCAAGGTGTGATCGACCCCATCGCCGACATCGCGGCGCTGGCCGCCGCCCGCGACATCAACTGCCACGTCGACGGGTGCATGGGCGGCGTCACCCTCACCTACCTGGCCCGCTTGGGCCACGACATCCAGCCGTGGAACTTCACCGTGCCGGGGGTCACCAGCATCTCGGTCGACCTGCACAAGTTCGGGTACACGGCCAAGGGCGCATCGGTGATCATGCATCGCAACAAGCGACTGCGCAACTACCAGACCTACGTCACCGACAACTGGCTGGGTGGCCTGTACGGCTCGTCGGGCGTGCTCGGCACCAAGGGTGGTGGCGCCATGGCTGCCGCGTGGGCCGTGATGAACTACCTCGGCGACGACGGCTACCTGCGGCTCGCGGCCGCCGCCCGACGTGCGTGCGAGCAACTGGCGGCTGCCGTCGTGGCGATTCCTGAGCTGCAGTTGCGCGCCGCGCCTGATGCGATGCTGCTGGCGTTCGGCGCGGCAGACCCGGCGCAGCTGGATGTGTACGCACTGGCCGATGCACTGTGGCGGCGCGGCTGGTACCTCGACCGGCAAGGCCCGCCGGCCTCGTTGCACTGCACCGTCAACGCGGTGCACGACGGCAAGATCGACGCCTTCGTGACCGACCTGCATGCATCGCTCGCAGAGGTGCTGGCAGCGGGTGCCGGCGGCGAACAAGGCGCGTACGGCACCGTCGAGTGACGTCGAGTGAGCGGGCAGCGTGTGCACACGCTGCCCGCCCGCCCTTGATCACCGCGTGCGCTCAGTAGACGGGGTTCACCCAGTCGATCCAGAGGCTGTTCGAATCTGCCGGGTCGACCCTGACGTTGAGCCGCAGGCCCGGCTGGCAGCGACCGAGGTGGATCTGCATCACGGTCTCCTGCCGGCTGACCGGCATCGGCACGCCGCTGGGCATCATCACCAGCAGCTCCAGCTCGACCACCGGGTTGAAGTTCAACATCGCCCCGGTCTGGCGTGCAGAGGTGATGGTGGCGACTGCAGGCACACCGTTGGCGATGGCCTGCGTCGCCAGCACCGAGCCCTGCGCCATGTTGGCCATCATCTGATTGGCCTGGGCCATGCGTGCCGACGCATCGGCCATGCGGTCCTTCATCGGCGGCGCGGCATCGTTGATCGCCTTGCCCTGGTCGCTGAGCTTCTTGATGTCCTTGAAGAAACCCATCTGGGTCAGACTCCGCGATACACGTCGGAGAACGCGCGGGCCACGGCCGGATCGCCCTGGATGCGGGCGTTCCAACCATCGTGGGCCTGCTGCCACGAGGCGCCGTCGATTCCATGCGAGGCGGCGATGCCGGGCAGTGCCGACTGGTCGTAGTTCAACGGTGCGATCGCCTTCACGATCACGGCGTACTGCTGCAGGCTGACGCCGGCAATGGCGTCGAGCCCGCCGGGCTGTGCCTGCAGGTTGCCGGCCGCCGCCTGCTGGTGCGCTTGTGCCTGCGCCATCACGGCTTGCTGCTGCGCCATCATCTGCGCCTGGTTGATCTGCGCGCTGTTGGCCATCTGCTGCGACTGCTCGATCAGCCCTGGCGCCGCGGCGACCGCTTCCTTCATGTCCTTCATCTGCTTGAAAAAGCCCATTGCAGTTCCTCCTGGGGTGTTGTTGAGGGCATCGTGCGCCCTCCCCCGCTCACTGTCATGAGTAATGGGCTACTCAACTTCCAGCGGCTGTGCTCAGTGGCCACCCACCAGTGCACGCAACGACGTCACCAGCGACACCAGTTCGGCAGCCTCGTCGGCATCGAGCACGGCTGCGTACAGGCCGGCGAGCACCGTGTCGGTGAGCGCTTCCGCTGCGGCCTTGGCGGTGCGCTGCACCTCCGGGTAGGGCTCTGGCCAGCCGAACTGCTTGCCGTGCGGCGCACCACCGCTGGCCAGCACCGCATCGCGCGGGTGCAGCCCCGACGCGACCACGGCGACGATGTGCACGCTGCCGCGCAGCTCGCGCAGGACGTGCATCAGCAAGAAGGCGCGCGCCTCGGCGTCGTCGGGTCGCGGCTCTGCCCGCCACGCGGCGAACAGCGCCAGGCCGGTGCAGTCGACGCCATCGGCAACCTTGCCGGCGAGCTCGGCAAGCCGGCCGGCAGCACCGAAGCCCTGCAGCCGAGTACGACCGAACTGCGCACACGCAGCTGCGTAGCGCGCACCGGCGGCGCGCGCCCCTTCCACCGCGATGCCGCTCTCCCACATCTTGCGCACCAGAGCCGGCTCGAAGAACCCGAACGCCGACGTCACCACATCGGCATCGACGTCGCCGAGCACCCCGCCACGGCCGGCGATGTAGTAGGCGTACCCGTTCGGATAGCCGGCGTCGCGGCACGGCCCGAGCACCTCCGGATGCAGCATCCACATGCCACCCACGTCACCGATGGGCTCGGTGAGGGCACGCACGCTGTCGATCACGCTGGGTTTGGTCGTCATGGTCGACGAACGTACCTCCTCCTCGATGACCGACCGTCAGCGGGTCGGCGCGGCGGTGGTCGGTCGGCGACGATCGCCGCGATCCACGCCCGCACGCGGTAGCGTCGGCACTGCCAATCTCCCGGCCGGGAGAGCCTCCGACGCAGCCAGCGGCGGGGCGCCGAAGGAGCAACCTCCCCGGAATCTCTCAGGCCAACGGACCGACCGGGTGGGCAACGCTGGAAAGCAGTCGGCTCTGCCCGGCTCGCCGACGGGGAAATCCGCGTACGCGGAGAAGCTCTCAGGCAACCATGACAGCGGGGGAAGCAGTTCGCACGCGCCACGACTGGCCTGGAGGCTCCCCGATGCACACTCGCACCCCACTCGCCGATCTGCTGGGCACCGACGACTTCGTCGGTCGCCACATCGGCCCCACCGCCCTCGAGCAGGCGCACATGCTGTCAGTGCTGGGGGTCGACTCCGTCGAGTCGCTGCTGGCGCAGACCGTCCCCGCCTCGATCCGAATGCAGGGTGCGCTGCCGCTGCCGGCCAGCCGCACCGTGGAGAGCGTGCTCGGTGAGCTGCGCGAGCTGGCGAGCAGGAACCATCGCCGCACGAGCCTCATCGGGCAGGGCTACTACGGCACCATCACTCCCCCGGTCATCCAGCGCAACGTGCTGGAGAACCCCGCCTGGTACACCGCGTACACCCCGTATCAACCCGAGATCAGCCAAGGGCGCTTGGAGACCTTGCTCAACTTCCAGACGATGATCGGCGAGCTCACCGGGTTCCCCCTGGCCAATGCCTCGTTGCTCGATGAAGCCACGGCCGCGGCGGAGGCGATGACGATGGCCCGCCGCACCTCGAAGGTGACCGGCGACCGGTTCCTGGTGCATCACGACACTCACCCGCAAACGATCGCGGTGCTGCGCACGCGAGCCGAACCGATCGGCGTCGAAATCGTCGTCGGTGAAGTCGTCGGCGGCATCGACGCCGCTGCACCCGACACGTTCGACGGCTGCTTCGGCGTGCTGCTCAGCCTGCCCACCTCCAGCGGTGCCATGCCCGACTGGCGCTCGACGATCGATCAGGCCCACGCCGCCGGCGCGGTCGTGGTGGTGGCCACTGACCTGCTGGCATGCGTGCTCGCCACGCCACCCGGCCAGCTGGGCGCCGACATCGCCATCGGGTCGTCGCAACGCTTCGGCGTACCGATGGGCTTCGGGGGTCCCCACGCAGCGTTCATCGCCACCAGCGATGCGTTGGCCCGATCCTTGCCAGGCCGTCTCGTGGGGGTCAGCACCGATACCGAGGGTCGGCCCGCGCTGCGGCTGGCCCTGCAGACTCGCGAGCAGCACATCCGTCGCGAGAAGGCGACGTCCAACATCTGCACCGCGCAGGTGCTGCTGGCCAACATGGCCGGGCTGTATGCCAGTTGGCACGGGCCAGAGGGCCTCACGCGCATCGCCGAGCGAGTGCATCGCCTCACCTCGTTGGCTGCCGCAGCGCTCACCGCCAGCGGGGCGACCCTGCGCAACGACAGCTGGTTCGACACCCTCAGCGTGCGCTGCGACGCGGCTGCAGTCGTGGCCGCGGGCCACGCGGCCGGGCTCGATCTGCGCCTGCTCGATGCCGCCACCGTGGCGTTCAGCTTCGACGAGACCACCACGCTGGCCACGGTGCACGCCGTGCTCGCGCTCTTCGGCGCCGCTGCCGGCAGCGACGACGTCGACGGGCTGCCCAGCGACGGTCTCGGGGGCCGTCGCACCGATCAGTTCCTCACCCAGAGCGTGTTCAGCAGGCTGCACACCGAGACCGAGATGATGCGCTACCTGCGCCGCCTGGCCGACAAGGATCTTGCGCTCGACCGCACCATGATCCCCCTCGGCTCGTGCACCATGAAGCTCAACGCCGCCGCCGAGATGATGCCGGTCACCTGGCCCGAGTTCGCCGACGTGCACCCGTACGCGCCGCTCGACGAAACGGCCGGCTACCGCGAGATGATCAGCCAGCTCGAGCAGATGATGGTCGCCGTCACCGGCTACGACGCGGTCAGCCTGCAACCCAACGCCGGCAGTCAGGGCGAGTTCGCCGGCCTCCTGGCCATTCGTGCCTACCATCGCAGCCGCGGCGACCACGACCGCACGGTGTGCCTCATCCCTTCCAGCGCGCATGGCACCAACGCCGCCAGCGCAGTCATGGCGGGCCTCCGGGTGGTCGTGGTCGCGTGCGACGAGCAGGGCAACATCGACATGACCGACCTCGCTGCTCGCGCGGCAGCGGCCGGCGAGCAACTGGCAGCAGCAATGGTCACCTACCCGTCCACGCACGGCGTGTTCGAGGAGGGCATCACCGACATCTGCCGCATCGTGCACGAGCACGGCGGCCAGGTGTACGTGGATGGCGCCAACCTCAACGCGCTCGTCGGTCTCGCCCGCCCCGGCGCGTTCGGCGCCGATGTCAGCCACCTCAACTTGCACAAGACGTTCTGCATCCCACATGGTGGCGGCGGCCCGGGGGTCGGCCCGGTCGCAGTTCGTGCGCACCTCGCGCCGTTCCTTCCCGGCCATCCACTGGCCGAAGAGCAACTCGTCGGCCCGGTGTCGGCCGCGCCCTTCGGATCGGCAGGCATCCTGCCCATCTCGTGGGTGTACGTGGCGCTGATGGGCGCCGAAGGGCTGCGCGCTGCAACCGTCACCGCCATCCTCAGCGCCAACTACCTGGCCGCTCGCCTGAACGATGCGTTCCCCGTGCTCTACACGGGCGCACAAGGGCGCGTTGGGCACGAGTGCATCCTCGATCTGCGGCCCATCACGAAGGCCACCGGCGTCACCGTCGACGACGTGGCCAAGCGCCTGATGGACTACGGGTTCCACGCACCCACGATGAGCTTTCCGGTCAGCGGCACGCTGATGATCGAACCCACCGAGAGTGAGACGCTGCACGAGCTCGACCGCTTCTGCGACGCGATGCTGGGCATCCGCGCCGAGATCGAACGAGTCGCCGACGGCGAGTGGCCACTGGAAACGAGCCCGCTGCGCATGGCACCGCACACGGCCGAGGAGCTGCTGGGCAGCTGGGATCGCCCGTACTCTCGCGAGGTGGGCGCCTACCCGGTCGTCGCGGCGCGGGTCTCGAAGTACTTCCCTCCGGTGTCACGCATCGATGCCGCGTTCGGCGACCGCCATCTGGTCTGCAACTGCGAGCCGCTGGAGGCATACACCGACGCGCACTGAGCGCGGCCCGTTCCATCGCTCCGGGCTGTGCCGCCACGAGGCGCCCGGCTTCTGGGCGGGATCCGTCTCCAACCGGCGTCTGGGCGTAATCCGTCTCGGCCTCCGGGACGAATCACCTCTGGAAGCGCGCCGAAGGCACCCACAGAGTGCGGCGAAGCGTCGTGAGGGCAGCGAAGCGCTCGACCCGACACGCAACGGCGCACCCGGCGCTCCATGGGCGCGCTACGGTCCCACCTCATGGCAGAGAGTTCCACACCCGGGTTGGGCGACCTGATGGGGTTGTTCGGCCCCAACAACCCGTTCAGCGGCATCAGCAAGTCGATCGCGCAGTTCCAGCGCGGCGTCAGCCAGTTCCTCGACAGCGTCGAGAAGTTCAACGACACGATGGACCAACTGAACGGGGTCGCCAAGCGAGTGAACGGATTGCTCGACACCGTCGAGGAGCCGATCCAGGCGTTCGTGCCGCAGATCACGCGCACGATCAAGGCCGCCGACGCGCTGGTCGACCAGCTCAGTGGGCCAATCGAGAAGGTCGCGCCCAGCCTCAACCGCTTCGCCGACATGCTCTCCAACCCTGCGTTGCTGGCGCTGCCCGCGGAACTGGGCGACTTCATGAACACGCTCGGCGACCTCGCGCAGCGCTTGCAGCCGTTGGGCCAGCTGGCCGAGTCGGCGGGCGGCTGGTTCGGGCTGCGCCCCCTTGCCGCGTTGCGGTCGGGCAGTGGCACGGCGCGTTCGACGCCGCCGGTCGCCAGCCCTGCCCCTCCCCCGCCGCCGCCCGCGCGCACGACTGCCCCGGCGACGAAGGCCCCGGCGAAGAGGGCTCCGGCGAAGAGGGCTCCGGCGAAGAAGGTCGCACCCAAGAAGGCCGCCGCAGCGACACCGGCCACGGCTGCACCGAAGAAGGCTGCACCGAAGAAGGCTGCACCGAAGAAGGCTGCATCGAGGAAAGCCGCCGCCAAGAAGACGTCCGCGAGGAAGGCCCCACCCAAGAAGGCTCGCTAGTGGTGGCTACTTCTTGGCCACGAAGGGCAGCGGCACGATGCGGCCGGGCAGTGCCGAGCCACGAACATCGACCGTGACTGCATCGCCGTCGGCAACATCGGGCGGCAGGAATGCCAACGCGATGCCGTGCTCGAGCACCGGAGAGAAGTTGCCGCTGGTGACCGTGCCGATGTGCGCACCGTGGTGCAGCACTGCACAGTCGCTGCGCGGCGGACGGCGGCCCTCGGTGGCGATGCCGCGCAACAGACGGGCGACGCCGCGTTCGCGTTCGGCAGCCAGCACCTCGCGCCCGCGGAACTCGTCCTTGCCCCACGCGACCACCCAACCGAGGCCGGCCTGCAGTGACGTGATGCCACGACCCAGTTCGTGCCCGTGCAGCGGCAGGCCCGCCTCCAGCCGCAGCGTGTCGCGGGCGCCAAGGCCCGCCGGCATCACCCCGCAGGACACGACCGCCGACCACAGGTCGCCGGCAGCCTCCACCGGTACCGCGATCTCCACACCCGCCTCACCGGTGTAACCGGTACCCGCCACCACGCACCGGGCGCCGTGCCAATCGAGCTCTTCCACCCGGAATCGGCCGACCTCGGCCGCAGCAGCGAACACGCCCGCCAGCCGCTCCTTGGCACGCGGGCCCTGCACCGCCAGCACCGCACGATCGCGCGTGGTCTCGGTGCCACCGATGGCAGAGCGCACGCGGTCGGTGTTGGAGGCATTGGGCATCACATCGAACACGTCGTCGCGCACCCACCACACGATGATGTCGTCGAGCACCGACGCGTCGACCTCGTCGAGCAGGTGTGTGTACTGCGCGCGACCGGGCGCAACCTTGTGAAGATCGTTGGTGAACGCCCATTGCAGCCGCTCGAGCGCATCGGCGCCCTCGACTCGCACCGTGCCCAGGTGCGACACGTCGAACACGACGGCGTCGTTGCGGCATGCCATGTGCTCGTCGAGTGTGCCGGCCTGGTACGAGACGGGCATCTCCCACCCACCGAATGGCACCATCTTGGCGCCGAGCTGACGGTGGAACGAGTCGAGCGGGCTGACCTCGAACTGGGCCATCACACGGCCTGAG
>JACDJB010002953.1_pt1 | contig 11623 bp, 3 predicted proteins | sample 7454121 | NCBI WGS metagenome assembly JACDJB01 (sample SAMN14253290, study PRJNA609438) | sludge metagenome | isolation source: sludge after 25d culture with pyrite | collected 2018-12-20 | reverse complement strand
GCCTTCAGCTGCGGACCGTACTTCAGTGCCGCATGCGCCGCGGCCAAGCGCGCGATGGGCACGCGGAACGGCGAGCAGCTCACGTAGTCGAGGCCGTAGCGGTGGCACAGGTGGATGGAGGCCGGGTCGCCGCCGTGCTCGCCGCAGATGCCGACCTCGAGGTCGGGTCGGACGGCGCGCCCGCGTTGCGTGCCGACCTCCATGAGCTTGCCGACCCCGGCGGCATCGATGGTGGCGAACGGATTCTCCTCGAGGATGCCGTGCTCGAGGTAGTACATCAGGAAGCCTTTCTCAGCGTCGTCGCGTGAGATGCCGAAGGCCGTCTGGGTGAGGTCGTTGGTGCCGAAGCTGAAGAACTCGGCCTCGGCGGCCAGCTCATCGGCGATCAGGGCCGCGCGCGGGACCTCGATCATGGTCCCGAAGTGGTAATCGACTTCCATGCGCTGCTCGGCCATTACGAGCTTGGCTTCCTCCACGAGGGCGCGCTTCTGGCTGCGCAACTCGTTCACGTGGCTGACCAGCGGGATCATCACTTCAGGCCGCACGGCCACGCCCTCGCGTTTGACGGCGCAGGCGGCTTCGAATATCGCCCTCACCTGCATGCGGGTGAGTTCGGGGATGAGTATCCCCAAGCGCACGCCGCGCGTGCCCAGCATGGGGTTCGCCTCGCGCAGCTCGGTCACGCGCGCCAGGTGGTCCTGCTTCTGGCGGATCACGCCAAGCGCCTGATCCATCTCCTCGAGGGTATGGAAGTGCTGGAGTTGCATCTTGAGCGCCGCCAGGTCGCTAGCGAGGTTGTCGTGTGGCGGCAGGAACTCGTGGAGCGGCGGATCGATCAGGCGGATGATGACCGGGAGGCCGTCCATGGCCCTGAACAACCCCTCGAAGTCGGCCCGCTGTAGGGGGAGCAACGCCGCCAACGCTTCGGCGCGCACGGTGGGGGTCTTCGCCATGATCATCTTCTGGACGATCCCGAGGCGCTCGGACTCGAAGAACATGTGCTCGGTGCGCACGAGGCCGAGGCCCTCGGCGCCGTAAGCGCGGGCGCGCACGGCATCGGCCGGGTAGTCGGCGTTGGCGCGCACGCCGAGCGTGCGCATCTCGTCCGCCCACGAGAGCAGCTTCGTCAAGTAGGCGTTATCGATGTCGGGGATGACCGTGGGGAGCGCTCCAAGGTAGACGTCGCCGAGGGTGCCGTCTATGGAGATGACGTCGCCCTCCTTGATGGTCTGCTCGCCGATGGTCATCTCGCGCTTGTCGAGGTCGATGGCCAGAGCGGCAACGCCGACGACCGCGGGTTTGCCGAACTGGCGCGCGACGAGGGCGGCGTGGCTAGTGCGCCCGCCTGAACTCGTGAGGATGCCGCGGGCAGCGAGCATGCCGTGGACGTCGTCTGGCTTCGTCTCCGGCCGGACCATGATGACGTCGCGCCCTTCCTTCGACCAACCCTCGGCGGTGTCCGCATCGAACGCGATGACGCCAACGGCGGCCCCCGGCGAGACGTTGAGCCCGGAGGCCAGCTTGCCAGCCGCCTTGCGTGCGCTAGCTTCGAACTGGGGGTGCAGGAAGTAGTCCACCTGCTCGGGCTTGACGCGCCCGACGGCCTCTTCCTTGCCGAGCATGCCTTCCTCGACCATGTCGACGGCGATGCGGACTTCGGCCTGCGCGGTGCGCTTGCCGTCGCGCGTCTGCAGCACCCAGAGCTTGCCGTGCTCGACGGTGAACTCCATGTCCTGCATATTGCGGTAGTGGCGTTCGAGCCGCTCAGCGATGGCCTTGAACTCCGCGTACGCCGCTGGCATGACGCTGGCGAGTTCGTCTAGCGGCTGGGTGGCGCGGATGCCGGCCACCACGTCCTCACCCTGGGCGTTGACGAGGAAGTCGCCTTCGAGGTGGTTGTCGCCGGTGGTCGCGTTGCGGCTCATGGCTACGCCCGTTGCGCAGTCGTCGCCCATGTTCCCGAACACCATGGCCTGGATGTTGACGGCGGTGCCGAGGTCGTGGCGGATGCCAGAAGCGTTGCGGTAGTCGACGGCGCGCTTGCCGTTCCATGACCTGAACACGGCCTCAGTTGCGAGCAGCAGCTGGTCGAGCGGCTCCTCTGGGAACGGCTTTCCGGTGTACGTGCGGATGATCTCCTTGAACTTGCGGGTTATCTCCTGCCAGTCTGACGCCTTCAGCTCGGAGTCGACCTTGACGCCCGCCGCCTTGCGCCTGCCCGTGATGACGGCCTCGAAGACCTCGTCTGGCACGCCCAGCACGACGCTCCCGAACATCTGCACCAAGCGCCGGTACGAGTCGTACACGAACCGCGGGTCGCCGGTGAGGGCTACCAGCCCGGCCGCCACCTTGTCGTTGAGCCCTAGGTTGAGGATGGTGTCCATCATCCCCGGCATGGAGAACTTGGCGCCGGAGCGGCACGATACGAGCAGCGGGCGCGTTGGGTCGCCGAAGGCTTTGCCCGTGCTCTCCTCGATGTGGGCAAGGGCGGCGAGTTCCTGTTCCCATAGCCCTTCAGGGAACTTGTTGCCGCCAGCGAGGAACTCGTTGCAGCCTCTCGTGGTGACGGTGAAGCCAGGTGGCACCGGAACACCAAGGCGGGTCATGTCGCCCAGGTTGGCGCCCTTGCCGCCAAGGAGGGCGCGCGCGCCATCCCAACTGCCGGTCAACTTCTCGGCTTCACCGACTTCTGAGAACTGGTAGACCCACTTCTTGCTCATGGCGGTCCTTTCTGGACGCAGTGAACGAAGTGGCTCATGCCAGGTGGACATCGCGTCCGTTTGCGGCCTGTTCCGCTTACGCGGCAACAGTGACTGTGCCTCAGCTACCCACTCGGTAACCGAACGAGTAGCCGCTAAGCGCCTTGAGGTAGTTGGCGCGCTCGAAGGCCTCCGGGTCGGGCGCCGAGCGTTGCGAGAGGGCGCCGCGCAACTCGATCACATCGTCGTAATCGTGTTCGCGCATCCAGGCCACCAGCTCAACCAGCACCTGCGTGACGTACTCGGGCCCGTTCTTCAGTAGCGCGGAGGTCATGGTGATGACGTCTGCCCCCACGAGCAGCAACTTGGCGACGTCCTTGGCGTCGTGCACGCCGCCGGAGCCCGCGAGGTCGAGGCGCACCTTGCCGCGCAAGATGGCTATCCAGCGGAGCGCGAGGCGCGACTCGAGGCTAGACGAGAGCACGAGGTGAGGGTTGACGGTCAGCTCGTCCAGGTCGATGTCTGGTTGGTAGAAGCGGTTGAAGAGCACGACGCCCTTGGCGCCCGCGTGGGCTATGCCCTGCACGAGGTGCGGCAGGGAGGAGTACCACGGCCCCACCTTGACCGCCACCGGCACCCGCACGGTGCTCGTGACCGCCGCGACCGTGTCGAGGGTGCGGCGCTCCACCTCCTCCGCGCTTGCGTCTGGGTCCGTGGCGAGGAAGTAGACGTTGAGCTCGATGGCGTCCGCGCCCGCCTCCTCCAACTGCTTGGCGTACTGTGTCCAGCCGCCTGAACGGTGCCCGTTGAGGCTCGCGATGACCGGCACGGAGATGCAGGCCTTGGCGGCCTCTAAGTGGCGCAGGTAGGCGCTGGCCCCGATGGGTTCGCCGGTGAACGGGTCGAAGTAGCCGGTGATCTCTGGCGAGATCGCGTGCCCCACGACGTTGAGGTCGTCGAGCAGCTGCTCCTCACGCTCGAGCTGCTCCTCGAACAGCGACGGCAGCACGACCGCGCCAACGCCGGCGTCATCGAGGCGGCGCAGGGTGTCGAGGTGGCCAGTGAGGGGCGAGGACGACGCCACCAGCGGGTTGCGCAGCGACAGCCCTAGGTACATGGTCGACAGGCGCGGGCTCATGCTTCTACCTCCGGTTCTGTGCGGACCGTGGCCAGCGCCCTGGCAGCGTCACCACTCGCCTTGTCAGGCATCTCGTGGTGGACGGCCGCGAGTTGTTCGTAGAGGGCGCGGCGCGCTTTGGCGTCTGCTTCGGCGAGCTGCATCAGGGCCGCGGCGCGTTCCGGCTGGCTGCGGGCGAGGACCGAGAAGCGTCCCTCACGCGAAGCCCATTCGGATAGCGACGCCTTGGGGGGCCGCGAGTCGAGCACTAGTGGCTGGCCGCCGCCTTCCTTGAGGGCTTCCTGTGGGTCGTAGTGATAGAGGGTTAGGTAGCCGGCCCTGACGGCGTCGCGCTGGTGGGTCATCATCGTGCGCAGGTCGATGCCGTGGGCGATGCAGGGGCTGTAGGCGATGATCAGGCTCGGGCCCGGCCAGGCCGCGGCTGCCCTGAGCACGTCGATGGTCTGCTTGGGGCTGGCCCCCATGGCTATCTGCGCGACGTAGACGTTGCCGTAGGCCATGGCTATCTGGCCGAGGTCCTTCTTGCCGACGGACTTGCCGCTGGCGGCGAACTTGGCAACGGCCGCGCGTGGCGTGGACTTGGACGCCTGACCCCCAGTGTTGCTGTAGACCTCCGTGTCTAGCACGAGGACGTTGATGTCGCGGCCCGTCGCCAGGACGTGATCGAGGCCACCGAAGCCGATGTCGTACGCCCAGCCATCGCCGCCCACAATCCAGAGCTGCCGGTAGACCAGCGTCTCGGCTACCGTGCGCAGGCGCGCGCAGTCGCGGCGCTCGCCCTCCGTCAGGTCACTGACCTGCTCGAGCGCGTCAAGCCTCGTGAGGAGCTCTGCGACGCGCTCGCGCTGCGCCGCCATGCCCTCTTCGTCCCTGGCGTCCGCTCCGCGCAGCAGTGCGGTGACCAGGTTGTCGCCTAGGCGCGCGCCCAGCCGCCCGACGAGGTCAGTCGCCTGCTCAGCACGCGCGTCCACGGCCAGGCGCATGCCGAGGCCGAACTCCGCGGCGTCCTCGAAGAGCGAGTTCGACCAGGCGGGGCCCCTACCCTCGGCCGTCTGCGCCCACGGGGTGGTGGGGAGGTTGGCGCCGTAGATGGAGGAGCAGCCGGTGGCGTTCGCCACGACCAGGTGATCGCCGAAGAGCTGAGTTAGGAGCTTGAGGTACGGCGTCTCGCCGCAACCAGCGCAGGCGCCGGAGAACTCGAACAGCGGCTCGCGCAACTGCGAGGCCTTGATGGGGTCGAGGGCGTCGAAGCTCGGGCGCGGGTACGGCAGGTTCTCGTAGAACGCCCAGTTGGCGCGCTCCTGCTCGAGGTGAGCGACCTTGGGTTCGAGGTTGATGGCCTTGACCTTGAGGTCCGTCTTGTCGCGCGCCGGGCAGACGTCGACGCACACGCCGCAGCCTGTGCAGTCGTCTGGCGCGAGCTGCACGATGAAGGCGTGGTCCTTGAGCGACTCGTCGCGGCCCGTCCACGGCGTCCACTTGAAGCCGTCGGGAGCGCCGGCAAGCAAGTCTTGAGGCACTGCGTTGACGCGGATGGCCGCGTGGGGGCAGGCGAGGGCGCAGAGGTTGCACTGGGTGCAGATGTCCTGCTGCCAGATGGGCACCTCGAAGGCGATCGAGCGCTTCTCCCACTTACCGGTGTTGGTCGGGTAGGTGCCGTCGATGGGGAACGCGGAGACGGGCAGGTGGTCGCCCTCTCCCGCCATGATCCGGGCGGTTACGCGCTGCACGAACTCCGGGGCGTTCTCAGGGACGAGGGCGAAACGCCGGTAGGCGCTCTCACCCGCGGTGGGGACGGGCACGGCGTGCAGGTTGTCGACGGCGGCGTCGACTGCCGCGTGGTTCCGGGCCAGCACGGTGCCGCCGCGCTTGCCGTAGGTGCGGTCGATGGCGGCCTTGATGGCCGCTAGCGCCTCGTCGCGCGGCAGGACGCCGGAGAGCGCGAAGAAGCAGGTCTGCATGACGGTGTTGACGCGCGAACCGAGGCCGACCTCGTGCGCCACGCGGTCGCCGTCGATGGTGAAGAGCTTGAGCTCGCGTTCCCTAATCAGGCGCTGCGCTTCGACGGGCAGCTGCCCCCAAAGCTCGTCAGCTCGGAACGGGGCGTTGAAGAGGACGGTGGCGCCGTGCGCCGCCAGGCCGAGGACGTCCCGCGAGAAGAGGAGCTCGAAGCGGTGAACGCCGATGAAACCGGCCGACTCGATGAGGTAAGGGCTGGCCACGGGCGCGGGACCGAAGCGCAGGTGGGAGACGGTGACCGCCCCAGACTTCTTGGAGTCGTAAACGAAGTAGCCCTGGGCGTCTAGCTCGGTCTGCTCACCGATGATCTTGACGCTGTTCTTGGTGGCGCCCACCGTGCCGTCGCTGCCGAGGCCGTAGAACACGGCGCGGGTGACGTCCTGCCGTTCGGTGGTGAAGGCCTCGTCGGCTTTGAGGGAGAGGTGGGTGACGTCATCCACGATGCCGACCGTGAACGAGTGGGGTGCGCGCGGCTCCAGCAGGCCGTCGATGGCCGCTTTGGCCATGCGCGGCGTGAACTCCTTGCTGCCGAGGCCGTAGCGGCCGTTAAGAACCCGCGGGCGGGTGGCGCCGTCGGTCCACTGCTCGGCGAGGGCGGTGAGGACGTCCTGGTAGAGCGGTTCGCCAGCGGCCCCCGGCTCCTTCGTCCGGTCGAGGACGACGATGCCGCGCACGGTCGTGGGTAGAGCCGCAACGAAGCCAGCCGAGTCGAACGGGCGGTAGAGGCGCACGTTGAGCAAACCGACTTTCTGGCCTTCTGCCACGAGGCGGTCGACGGCTTCGCGCGCGGCCACGGCTCCGGAGCCCATGACCACGAGGACGCGCTCGGCGTCCGGCGCGCCGGTGTAGTCGAAGTTGCGGTAATGCCGCCCCGTGCGCGCCCCGAACTCTTCGAAGAGGCCGCTAACGATGCTCGGTACGGCCAGGTAGTAGCTGTTCGCGGCCTCACGCGATTGGAAGAAGACGTCTGGGTTCTGGGCCGTGCCGCGCAGCACCGGCCGGTCGGGGTCGAGCGCACGGGCGCGGTGCGCCGCTACCAGCTCCTCCGGAATGAACTCCCTCAGGATTTCCTCCGGCAGGGCCTCGACGCGCGCTACTTCGTGGCTAGTGCGGAAGCCGTCCTGCACGTGCAGGAACGGCACGCGCGAGCGCAGGGTAGCGGCCTGGGCTATGAGCGCGAAGTCTTGCGCCTCCTGCACCGAGCTCGCGAAAAGCATGGCCCAGCCGGTCGAGCGCGCGGCCATGACGTCTGAGTGATCTCCGAATATCGACAGGGCGTGCGTGGCGATCGACCGCGCCGCGATGTGGATGACGGCCGCCGTCAGCTCGCCCGCGATCTTGAACATGTTCGGGATCATGAGCAGTAGGCCCTGGGAGGAGGTGAAGGTGGTGGTGATCGCGCCTGCTTGCAGTGCGCCGTGGACGGTGCCTGCCGCCCCCGCCTCACTCTGCAACTGCACGACTTGAGGCACCTGACCCCAGAGGTTGCGCCGCCCCGCCGCCGACCAGGCGTCGGCGAACTCCCCCATGGCGGAGGCCGGGGTGATGGGGTAGATGGCTATGACTTCGTTGAGCTGGTGAGCCACCCTAGCGGTGGCCTCGTTCCCGTCGACCACGATGCGCGTACCAGTCACGGTGGGCTCCCTTCTCAGTCGCCCAGTCCGGCCCCCAAGCAGAAGGCCGGTCGGGCCTCAAGTCCAGGGTAGTGGGAGGAGGCAGGGGCATATGGCCTTGGGGCCGAGGAACCCGCCTTGCCGAGCGCAGCCTCGTGACCGACCGGTATCATGCGCGAGCAGAAGTACCTGAGATGGCACGCCAAGCGCACGTCCCCGAGCGGGGTCGGCCTGGGGCGTGACGCGCGCGAGGTGAACGTGGAGCATAATCTGAAGTCTGCTGGCGACTACTACGACCTAGGGGCGTACTCGCGGCCGATAAACAATCAGGCGCCAGCGGCGCAACTGTGGTTCGACCGTGGCCTCAACTGGTGCTACGGCTACCACCACGAGGAGGCGATCGCCTGCTTCCAGCGCGCGGTGGAAGCAGACCCGGGTTGCGCCATGGCCTACTGGGGAGTCGCTTACGCGGCGGGCTGCAACTACAACAAGCCGTGGGAGGCGTTTCTCGAAGAGGAGCGGGAAGCTGCGCTGGCGCTAGCTCGCGAAGCCGTAGGGCTTGCCGCTAAGGCCGTCGCGGACGCTGGCCCGGCCGCCTGGCCGGCAGAAGCCGCCCTGGTGGCCGCCCTGCAACGCCGCTACCCAGCAGTAGGCGCGCAGGGAGCGGAGCCATTCCAAGCCTGGAACGACGACTACGCCGCGGCCATGCGCGAGGTGTACGCCGTGCACGGCGCCGACGCCGACGTGGCCGCCCTGTTCGCGGAGGCGCTCATCAACCGCACGCCATGGCAACTCTGGGACTTGGCAACCGGGGACCCAGCCGAGGGGGCGGACACCCTCGAAGCTCAAGCGGTGCTCGAGCGCGCCAACGAGCAGCGCGAGGCAGCCGGCGCTTTGCCGCACCCAGGCCTGCTCCACATCTACATCCACACCATGGAGATGTCGCCACGCCCGGAAGCGGCCCTGCGAGCCGCCGACGCGCTGCGTGACCTGGTGCCAGACGCTGGCCACTTGCGCCACATGGCGTCGCACATAGACGTGCTGTGCGGTAACTACCACGACTCGCTGGTGGCCAACGAGCACGCGATCGCGGCAGACGACATACTCTTCGCCCGTGCGGATGGCACGGAGTTCTACACCCTCTACCGGTGCCACAACATTCACTTCAAGATCTACTCGGCGCTGTTCCTCGGTCAGCTGCAGCCGGCGCTAGAGGGATCGCGGCAGCTCGAAGCTGCGCTGCCTGAGGAGCTGTTGCGCGTGCAACTGCCGCCCATGGCGGACTGGCTCGAGGGGTTCTTGAGCATGCGCGTGCACGTCCTCATCCGCTTCGGGCGCTGGCAAGACGTGCTCGACCTCCCGCTGCCAGCCGACGAGGAGCTCTACTGCGTAACGACGGCGATGCTGCGTTACGCGCGCGGTGTGGCGCTCGCCGCCCTAGGAGACGTGCCCGGCGCCCTGGTCGAGCAGCGCGAGTTCCGCGTAGCCACCGCCAGGGTGCCAGCCAGCCGCACGGTGTTCAACAACACGTGCCTCGCCGTTCTCGGCGTGGCGGACCAGATGCTCGAGGGCGAGTTGCGTTACCGCGCGCGCGACTACGACGAGGCGTTCGCCGCGCTGCGCGAGGCGAACGCCCTGTCCGACAGCCTCCCGTACGACGAGCCGTGGGCCTGGATGCAACCGGTGCGCCACGCGCTCGGCGCCCTGCTGCTCGAGCAGGGCCGCGTTGAAGAAGCGCTAGAGGCGTACCGCGACGATCTTGGCCTCACGCGGCGAGTGCCGCGCGCGCTGCAACACCCAGACAACGTGTGGGCGCTGCACGGCCTCGTCGAGTGTTTGGAGCGTCTAGGTCGCCAAGATGAAGCCGACGTGTTCCGGCCTAGGCTGGCCCTCGCCGTAGCGCGGGCGGACGTCGCGATCGGTTCGTCGTGCTTCTGCCGCCTGGAGGAGGCGCCGGCTGCTGGTGGGCACTGCTGCCACTGCTGAGTGTGGTGAGGTCGGGCGCGTCCACGACATGCTGCCGCGCTGCGCCCGCCGAACTGCACGTTCATGAAATCCAGCGCCATCTGACATCGTCTTTTTCTTGCCACCATTGCATTCGGCGATGGTTGCTCCGTAGGTCTTCGATAATGGTGGCAATGTGGCGCTTGTACGTGAGGCTTTTGTGCTTCTTGAGGAACATCAAGGGGTGCATGTCCAGTGACAGCACTCCCGGAACATCTAGCAGGTACCGCGTCTCTGGGTCAAACCATTTGCTCAAGGTCTGAACCACTTCAGTTAGCTTGGGGTCGCCTTCCACTTCGCCGAGGGGTCGGATTTCGCCTTCGTCCACGGACGAATCCTTGAGTTGGGCAAAGCTTGAAATGTCAATCTGAAATGTTGAGCCGCTTACCTGTCGCCAGCCCTGCGTCTTCTTGAAAAGCTTCCAGCAAGTCAGGTACTGAGCCGGCAGGTTTCTGAGCACAAACTCGAATGCGAGCCCTCCGTAGACGTCTTCAGCGGGTTCGTAGTATCTATCGTCGTTAGCATAGTTGAGGAAGTGGTGGAAGAGGACTAGAAGGGGCTCCAAGTCCAGTACCTGGCCTGACAGGTCGTTTCTGAAAGTGGGCCTAGGGGCAGCGGGATCGTCATTCAGAATGACTGGCGGTAGGATCTCCGCGGCGTCGGGCGAATGCACATCTAGCGCATTCATGTCAGGGATATGGCCCGGTTGGTTAGCCTTGGCGTTGTTGGCTGCTTCAGCCTCCATCAATATGGCCGCGTGATCATCCAGTCCTCTTGACTTGGCGTGGTCGAGCGCCGTGTTGCCAAAGATGTCTTTGGCGAAGATGTCGGCACCCGCCGCGACCAAGGCACGGATGCTCTCTGCGGTCCCGTGCCGACTTGCCATCATGAGGGCTGTTCGTCCGTATACATCACGCGTTTCCAGGTCGGCGCGCACCATTATGAGGCGAGTGAGAGCTCCAGCCGATGGCTGCCCGGCCGCCTCCAAGAGCGGAGCGCTGCCAGTGCGTGTTGCAGCGTTGACGTCGGCCCCAAGTGCCTCCAGCAGGCGAAGATTCTCGGGTTCATCCGCTGCCGCGGTGAGCTCGACGGCGGTCTTACCTGCGAGATCGCGTGCTTCAAGGTTGGCGCCGGCGTCTGAGAGTAGTTGAATGACCTTTCCGTTGTCTTGTGCGGTACTGGCGAACATGAGGGCGGTGCGGCCATCAGCATTGGCAATGTTGGGGTCCGCGCCGACGGCAAGCAGCGCCCGAACCTTGCGCAAGCGGCGATTGGCTGACGCCTCCATCAAGAGGGTCAGGTTATTCGGGTCGTCGCGCTTTCCGGCTTCGGATTGAAAAACCATGTAGTCCACATCCGCGCCTGCCATTATGGCCGCGCGCACGGATTTTGCCGTTTGGAAGCCTCTGGCCCTAGGTCCCTTCTTGGCGCCAACAGCAAGCAGGAGCTCTGTTTCTGCGCTCATGCGGTCCTGCATCTTCCAGTCCAAAGCCGTCGCACCATTCCACGAGTACGCGTTGACATCGGCGCCAGCATCTATTAGAACCCTCAGGCAATCCAGGTGCTCGGTCACCATGATTGGTGTTCGGCCATCCAGTGTCCGGGCTTCGATGTTGGCGCCGGCAAGTAACAGGGCCTGCACTTTGTCTGGGTTCTGGTAGTACATAATCGGCGTTCGGCCGTCGCTGCTGCGTGCCTCGATGTTCGCACCGGCATCGATGAGAGTTTGGATGGTCTTCTTGGTCGCGAACCAGATCGCCGTAGATCCAGGCGGTTCATTCCAGCAGTTGGTAACGTTGCCTCCAACCAGGCTGGCCTCAAGCTTGGCTCCGCTTTCGATCAAGGCTGCAACATTCTCTGGCTTGTCACTCCGGCTCGCCTGCATTAACGGCGTTACGCCCTCGTAGTCCGGTGCTTCGACGTCCGCACCCAACTCGATCAGGGTTCGGATCTGCTCCGCGCTGCCGTGTCGACTTAAATACCACAACGCGCTGAAGTATTTGTCATCAAAGTGGTGACCCTCGGTGCCGGTGTTGACGTCAAAGCCTTCCTTGACGAGAAAGCGCATGTTTTCGGGGGTGGCATGCATCAACGGGGTGGTCCTGTCGTCGCGTAGCCGGGCCCTGCGCCAATCCTCCCAACCCGAAGAT
>JACDJB010002952.1_pt1 | contig 11625 bp, 9 predicted proteins | sample 7454121 | NCBI WGS metagenome assembly JACDJB01 (sample SAMN14253290, study PRJNA609438) | sludge metagenome | isolation source: sludge after 25d culture with pyrite | collected 2018-12-20 | reverse complement strand
CCCGGCGGCGGCGCGCGCGCCGGGTGCGGCGGGAACTGGCGCGAGCGCGGGCGCCGGCGCTTCGGCGACGCGCAAGCCGGCGCACGACTTCGACGACATGGACGACGACATCCCGTTCTAAAACCTACTTCGTCTCTTTTTTGTTGATTGAAGCCCGCTTTCCTCTCGGAAAGCGGGCTTTTTCTCAATCAACAGTCCTTTTCTGTGCTCCGATGGCGAATCTCTTCGCTACTACTTGCCGGAAAAGGTTGATAGATGGGTACCCATGTCGCTCGGCGGCTGAGGTTTCGCAATGGCGAACGCACGTCGATTCTGATGCGTCGGGGAGGCTTGCCGGAGCACGCGGCGGTCCTCTTCTTGAATCGCTATCGCACCCGCGGACGGGCGGCGAACACCATCCACATGGTCTGCAGTTGCATCGCGCTCCTTCACAACGAGCTCGACGCGGCCGGTATCGCTATTCTCGAACGATTCGGCGAGGGCCGTTTCCTCACCCTCCCCGAGGTCGAGCGCTTGGCTCAGGCGGCACAGTACAAGGTCGACGACCTGGCGACCGATGCTCCGGTCTATTCACGCTCGAACGTCGTCAACCTCGAACGCGTTCGAATGCGACACCTTCGACAACAGGAAAGGGAACCCGTCGACCCGGCAACCCACGCGAATCGGCTCCGGTATAGCCGCGAATACCTTCGCTTCCTCGTCGATTATGTGAAATCGACGCTTCCTCCAGTCCAAGCGCAGGCTCTAGAACGTGAAGCAAAGCGAGGCTTGGACGCGCTCGACGCGAACGTGCCAAGGGTTACTACACGAGCAAAGCTGGGGCGCCGACAAGGCCTGAGCAAGGAGGAGCAGGACCGGCTGCTCGAAGTCGTCCATCCCGACTCACCCACGAATCCTTGGAAGCAAGCGTATGTGCGCGTGCGCAACTGGCTGATTGTCGTCGTGCTGTTAGCCACCGGCATGCGTCGTGGCGAGTTGCTCGGCCTACAGATTCGCGACCTCAATCCCCGCGAGCCGAAACTGCGAATCGTTCGCCGTGCGGATGCAGCCGAGGACACGAGGCGACATCAACCCAACCCGAAAACCTACGACCGTGAGATTGAGCTTAGCCCTTCCATCATGAAGGCGCTCTGGAGCTACATCAACCGCGACCGACACGCTATCCGCGCTGCCCGCCGCGTCCCTCAGATTTTTGTCGCCGACGACGGGAAACCGCTCTCCCTTGATTCGGTGGACAAGCTCTTCAGGCAACTTCGAAAGGCCTGCCCCGGCCTTCCAGTTGTCTTGACTAGCCACGTAATGCGGCATTCGTGGAACGAGCGCTTCTCCGAACAGGCAGATGAGATGGGGCTGCCCGCACCCGTGGAGGAGAAGGCTCGCGCAACGCAGCAGGGATGGAGCGAGAACTCCAAGACAGCCGCTGTCTACACGCGTCGACACAACGAGCGCAAAGGGCGTGAGGTCGCGTTGCGTTTGCAGGAGAAACTGGAGGGAAGCCTCGATGGGAGCAAGTGAAAAAGTTCAATCGTTTGCTCTCGTCGAGCAGCCGCCCGAGCTCGCGTTCACGCGAAGTGGCGTGGCCTTCAATCCGCGAGCCGACGTGTGGGACTGGGTCGACGGCCCTCATCGGGTGCGTCTTGATTTCGGTCGAATTGCGCATCGCTTCGGTTCGCATTCCACCTCGCTCAAGCGCTGTCTCGCGGTGTTTGCTAAAGGCTATTCCGCGCATTACCTAAGCAACCTCTTCGATGCGTTCGTGCACCTCACTACCACGAACGCCAATCGCGCTGGACTGTGCCCCTCTATCACTGCCGAGGAAGTGTCTGCTTACCTCGAGCGGCTGCAGCCACACGAAAAATGGCGGATTGGAACCCTCAATGCGCTCTTGCAGAAGTGGTCGTCGCTGAGCATTCCCGGTGTCGAGCAACGATGCGTCGATTACCTGCGCGAGCGGCGCAAGCCGGGAAACGTCAAGGGCAACGCGGTCCGCACGTATGACCCGGAGAAGGGACCATTTTCCGCGTCTGAGTACGAGATGCTCTACAAGGCCATCGATGTTGCCTATGGCCGCGGCGAGCTTTCGATGTGGTCGATTGTGCTCGCGCGTCTTCTGTTCACATGTGGAGGGCGCATCTCGCAATACGCCTCCTTGAAGGTGATGGACTTCGCGAGCGAGACTGGAGCTGACGGAAAACGGTCGTACACGCTCAAGCTTCCTCAAGTGAAGACCGGCCACGCTCATGCTCGTGAGTCGTTTCTCGTCTTCGACTTGTCGTCGCAAACGGGACAGCTTCTCGCCGAATACATCGCTCAGTTGCGGGATACGGGGTACGAACCGCAATCGGCGATGTTTCCTGACGACCTCGTCTACAAAGAGGGTCCTCGCACGAAGAGGCACGATGGCGACCTCTTTGCCGAGCATTGCATGGCGCCCGCCCTGTCCAGCTTGTTTCGGGACGCTATCGAGCCTTTCGCTCCTCTGACCGAGCGGCTCGAGTACATGCCGATGCCGGTACATCCACGGCGGTTCCGCTACACCTTTGGTACGCGGATGGCCGAGGAGGGTTGCAGCAAGGCGGTCATTGCCGAGCGTCTCGGGCATGTCGACCTACAGAACGTCGACGTGTACTTCGAGGCTTCGCCCGCCATCGTCGAAAACATCGACCGCGCGATGGACGCTTTCCTGGCACCAGTCGCGCAAGCGTTCAGCGGGCGTTTGGTCGAAAGCGAGGAGCAATCGACATTCAAGGGCGCGCCCGGCACCCGGATTATCGACTTTCGTACCTCAACTTCAGCCATTGGCAGTTGTGGCAACGGAGGCGGTTGCAGCTTCAACAAGCCGGTCGCGTGCTACACCTGCTTCAAGTTCGAGCCGTGGCTCGACGCGCCACACGAGAAGCTTCTCCAACGCCTTCTCGATGAACGCAATCGCCATGCAAACGACGCCCGGGTAGCCGAAGTGAACGACCTGGCGATTACTGCCGTCCGCGAGGTAATCGAGGAGTGTCGGCAAGTGCGCGAGCAGCGCGAGAGCGGGAGCAGGCAATGAGCGGCGCCGTGCTTCACTTCACTCCGCGCGGCGAGCTTTCTGCGCAAGAGAACGTGCGCGACTTCGTCGCGTTGTGCAAGGCTTCGGAGGTCCTTGGCGCGTCGACTCAATGGGACAAGGACGTCTGGGACGCCGGGTTTCGGAAGGGCATAAACGCTCGGCAACGAATCGTCTTCAGCACGGCAGAGGCGGCTGCTGCGGCACTTTCCACGCCTACCTTGCCAGAGCCCTTCCTGTCTTTTGCCAAGGCCGTTCTGGTGTACCTGCAGAGCACCCGCCCGGTCGTCTCACACGGGCAGCGACTGTCGGCACTTCGATGCCTCGAGGCCGCACTGAGGATTTACGGAAAGGACGCGCGGCCCACGGCCGTCAACCTGGAGGTTCTTGATGCTGCCGTGGAACTCGCGCGCACGCAACTCTCTGATGCCGTCGCCTATCGGGTTGCGGGGCAACTGGAGCTGATAGCCGATTTGATGCGCGACAAAGGCTTCGTTTCGCTTCCAACGCGCTGGGTGCATGGCGTGAAGAAGCCGCGCGACCATGGCTCGCGCATCTCGACGCAGGCGATGCAGGCACGGCAGGAAAAGATGCCTTCGGCGGCCGCCATCCGCGCTCTTGGCGGCATCTTCCAGGAGGCGGTGGGTACGGCCGACACCCTCGTCTCGAGCTTCGTAGCGGTGATGCTCTGTGCGCCCGAGCGCGTTAACGAGGTTGTCCGGCTACGCCGTAATTGCCTTGTGGAAGGCGAGGGACGGTTTGCCGGAAAGCTTGGTATTCGTTGGCGCGGCTCGAAGCTCGCGCCGGACACAACGAAATGGCTGCCGACGCAAATGACTTCCATTGCGCGTGAGGCAATTGAACGACTCCGGAGAGTCACGGCGTCCGCTCAAGCGATTGCGGCTTGGTACACCGAGCATCCGACCACGCTGTATCTCCATGATGGCGCGCGACATCTGCGGGGACAAGAGCTCTTAACTGTTGAAGAGCTTGCCTTGGTGCTGTGGGGCGAAGCGGGTAAGCCGGCCTCTGTAAGAAGTTGGGCAAAGCAGGCTGGTCTCAAATCTGTTCGGGTCGGCGCCCGAGTCGCATGGCGCTTTGCAGATGTTGAGCGCGAAGTGCTTCGCAATCTGCCCCCGACCTTCCCTTGCGTGCCTGGCGACCCTGAGCTCGAGTGCCGCGAGGCGCTTGCCTTGATGCACAAGAACGAGCTGCATCCGGGTCGTGCGTCTTGGTTGTGCATGTTTGAATGCGTCGACCAGAACGACATCGGGGTCCGGCTCGGTTCTCGGGAAGAGACGGGCATCCAATCCATCTTCACTCGCTACGGCTATACCGAGGATGACGGAAGCCCCATCAACATCTCGACGCACGCGTTTCGGCACTACCTGAACACGCTTGCTCAACTGGGAGGTTTGAGCAACGCGGAGATTGCGATTTTTTCCGGCCGCAAGGACGAGCGACAGAATCGTGCCTACGACCACCTGACGTCCGATGAAGCGCAGGCACCTATCCACGCCGCTCAAGCCGGCGGCTTCATGGGTGGTCTCATCGCAGCTCCAATGCGCGACCTGGTGAACCGTGCCGACTTCCGGGGCCTCGGCTTGCCGGCCGCGCACACGACGGACTTTGGGTACTGCATGCACAACTTCGCGAGCGAGCCGTGCCAGATGTACCGGGACTGCATCAACTGCGAAGAGCAGGAGTGCGTCAAGGGCGAGGCACACAAGGAGGCCAATCTGCGCAAGCTGAAGGAGGAGACGGAGTACCTGCTGGAGCAAGCGAAAGTGGCGCTCGGGGAGGAAGAGTACGGCGCCGACCTGTGGGTGAAGCACCAGACGGCGACGTTGGAGCGCGTAAACAAGCTCCTCGAGCTCATGGACGACCCGCAGGTTCCGAAGGGCGCACGGATTCGTTTGAACGTCGTTAATGTCCCGTTGATTCGTGACGAACGAGTTCGAACAGCTTCGCTTCCGAACGCTTCCTCAGCGAAGGTATCGGCATGAGAAAAGAGCGCGCACCCGACCTCACCGAAGAGCGCATCGCCGTGGTTGTTGACGTTCTCGACGGATGGACCGGAAAGCTGACCTGGGACTCGCTCATCGAGAAGGTGAGAGAGCGCACAGGCATCACGTACTCGCGGTTCACGTTCGCCGAGTATCCGCGCATCGCCAACGCTTTCGCCTTGCGCAAACAAGCTCTCCGTGGGCGAGTGGCATCTGGACCTCGCGTGCCGAGGGACGAGCGTGTTCGGGCGGCGCTTGAGCAAGTGGAGCGCTATCGCCGGAAAGCCGAACGGCTGGAGAGCGAGAACCAGCTGCTGCTTGAGCAGTTCGTCACCTGGGCCGTGAACGCCGAGCGCAAGGGCGTGACGATGGCGATGCTGAACGCGCCGCTGCCCAAGCCCGCGCGTGACCGCACGAGGGGCGAGGGCTGAGCGATGTCCAGCGGGCGCCAAGTTGCAGACGAGAACGTCGCGAAGTTCGCCGCGTGGGTCGCCTCGAAGACCGACGACGACTTCCGGGCGATGGTCGTGCGCGGGGTGCTCTCGCGTACCGAGATTGCCGCAGAATGCGCGTTCGCGAAATCGGCGCTCGCACAAAATCCCCGCATCAGGGCAGCTCTAAAGCAGCTCGAGCAAGGCCTGCGCACCCGAGGTGTCCTGCCCAAACCGCTCGAGAACGACCCAGAAGGCCCCTCAGAGCCGCGAATGCGCCGTGCCGAGGGGGTGGGTAGCCTACGCGACGCCGAACGCCTCAAAAGGCTGGAGCAGGAGAACGCGAGCCTGAAGGCCGAGGTTGCGGAGCTCAAGCGGTTGCTCGGACGCTATCGGGTCCTGCAGGACGTCCTGGCCGAGACCGGGAGGCTGCCGCGTTGACCTTCGCCGGGACCGTCCGTGTCACGCGGGTTCGTTCGCAAAATCCCCGCGGCATTGGCGGCGCTATCTTCACCGGGGTTCCGCTTCGTGCGGACGGTGCCGTGCTCAGCGCGAGCGAGTACGTCGTTGTGCGTGCGGCAGGAAATGTCATCGGCGGCCAGCGCGTAGAGCGCGGCCAATGGTGGAGCGTGACGGGCACGATGGCCGCGCGCCAGCTGTCGGTGAACGGCTACCGGATGACCGAGCGGCAGGTCGAAGCATCGACCGCTACGCTTGCGCGCCCATCGGGTGAGCACGTCATCACCTTCATCGCGGAGAACGCATCTTTCGAAGGTATCGGGGCGGTCAAGGCGAGGCGCTTGTGGGATACGTTCGGCGAGCGCCTCTACGAGCTGCTGGATAAGCGCGAGGCTGCAACCTTGAGCACCGTGCTCGCGCCTGACATCGCACACCGACTTGTCACCGCGTGGGCGAAGCAAGGCGAGTCTCAGACGCTGCAGTGGCTGCAATCGCAAGGGTTTGACGTGAGGCTCGGGCGCAAGCTCGTGACCTACTTCGGCAGCCACGCTCGCGAACGCATCGAGGAGGACCCCTACCGGCTCTTGTCCTTCGCGGGAGGATGGACGACGGTCGACAAGCTCGCAAGGACCCAGTTCGGCGTCGCGCCGGACGACCCGAGGCGACTGCAAGGGGCCGTAGAGGAAGCGTGCTATCGGATGTTCGGAAATGGCCACACGCTCGTGCAAAGCGGTCAATTGATGAACGTCATAGCGCCTTTGCTTTCCACGTCCGGAAAGCGTTTGCGAGACCTCGTCTCGTCCACCCTATCGTCGGGCTTGGCCAACGGTAGCGTTGTGCAGGTGCCCGATGGTCTGCAGCCACTGGGAGCGCTCGTGATGGAGCGGCAGGTGGCAAGCAGCATCTACGAGCGTCTGCAGGACGCCTCGCCTGCGCTCCTGACACCCGAGGAGGTCGACGAACTCATCGAAGACTTCCGCGTCTTGGAGGGCGTCGAACTCAATCCTGAGCAACGCGCAGCGGTACATGAGGCAGCCAAGCGGGCGTTCCTCTGTGTCACGGGCGGCGCTGGAGTGGGAAAGACGACCGTTCTGAAGGCGCTGTACCAGCTCTACGACCGAGTCGGCCTGCATGTCGTGCAGCTTGCTTTGGCTGGGCGAGCGGCGAAGCGAATGCAGGAAGCCACGGGCCGAAGCGCGAGGACGATTGCAGCCTTCCTGCAAGGCTATGAGGAGGGTCAGCTCGAGAACGCTACCGTGCTCGTCGTCGATGAGGCGAGCATGGTCGACATCATCTCGATGAGTCGTATCTGTAGCGTGCTGCCCTCGCACGTTCGCCTCGTGCTTGTTGGGGACCCTCACCAGTTGATGCCGGTAGGGCCCGGCCTTGTCTTACACGCCGTGCAGCAGGTCCCGCAGGTGCCGACCGTCGAACTCAAGACGGTGAAGCGCTATGGGGCCGCTATCGCAGACGCCGCTAACGCCGTTCGGGCTGGGCAGTGGCCGGCGTTAGGCAAGGACCGCAGTGCACCCGTCGCGTTTCTTCCGTGCGCGCAGCGCGATTTCGCCGATACCGTGCTGGAACTTTTGTCTCTCGAGAAAGATGGGACACAGATTCTGTGCGCCGTGCGCAATGGCCCGGCTGGCACGAAAGCGCTCAACGAGTTGTGTCAGGAGCGGTTCACCCGCGAGCAGCCCGCGGTGAAGCGGTGGAACGACGAGTTCGAGTGCGTGGAACACTGCGGCTTCCACTTGGGAGACGCCGTGCTATGCACGCGAAACCTCTGGACCAAGGGGCTGCAGAACGGCTCGCTCGGCACCGTCGTACAGGTCGAGGATGTGCCACGGCCAATCTTCGACGACCAAGGCAACGAAGTCGGAAAGGCTTTGGCTTGGGTCGAATGGGATGACGGCATCCGTAGGCAACTGACCGACGACATGCTCGAAGATGTGGAGCTGGGCTACGCCATTACCGTGCACAAGGCGCAGGGCTCGCAGTGGTCACGAATTATCGTTCCTGTGACTGACTCAAAGCTGTTGGACCGGACGCTTCTTTACACGGCCATCACCCGCGCTCAGACGCAGGTTATCTTGGTGGGAGATGTCGATGCGGCACGTAAGGCCGTCCTGGCTCCGCCCAAGGCTCAAAGCCGAAAAATAGCGCTGCACTTGGCTTTGAAGCGCTATATGGAAACTGGTGAATCGCGTGGGCGCGCTCCGCTCTGCTCTGCTGGGGGGAACCCTAATTGGGAGTTCCAGACAGTGGAAGCGGCCGTTCGCGTGGACAGTCCGTCGGTCCCCTTGGACAACTGCTCATAGCTGTGAAGACTCTCTACCTTTTCCCAGATACCAATGTGTTCCTTCAGTGCAAATCGCTCGAGGAAGTGGATTGGTGTGTCTTGGGCGAGTGGGACCGAATCGAAGTCTTTCTAACTCGGCCAGTACAGACGGAAATTGACGCCCTGAAGGGCGGGGGTAATCATCGACGAGCTACTCGCGCACGTGGTGCTTCGACTCTCATTCGCAAGCTCCTGAACGCAGAGGGGGGCCGACAAACAGTCCGCGAGCAACCCCTGGTAGAGCTATGTTTGCGCCAAGACCTACGACGGGACGAAGCGGCCTCAGGAGACCTGAACTACGACGAACGGGATGACCAGTTAGTCGGCATTGCGCTCGCTTTTCAGAAGTCGAATCCAAGTGTTCCAGTCCGGCTGCTCACGAACGATACCGGGCCAATGGCTAGCGCCAAGGCTGTCGGATTGGGTTATCAAGAGCTTCCGGACGAATGGCTCTTACCAAGAGAAGTTGATGAAGCAACAAAGCGCGAGAATGAACTCAAAGCCGAGATTGCTCGCTACAAGCGCTTGGAACCTTCATTCGACATCGAGTTCCTGTGCCTCGACGAGCGTCACCTGAAGGCGTCCTTACAGATGTACCGGGCGTTGTCGTCGCGAGAGGTAGACGAATTACTTGCCCGACTAGCTGACAAGTTCCCCTTGTGCTCCGACTTCGGAGTCTCCGAGGCTCAGGAGCGAGTGACGGAGCGTTTGTTAGAGCCGTTCGGCTTTCGGGTTAGGGAGGTATTCCAACCGGCTACGCCGGAGGAAATCAGCGCGTACCGCAAGAGCTACGAAGCGTGGAAACAGGAGTGCGCTGAGAAACTCTCGAATCTCCACACAGCGTTGCACCGGCGCCAGGCTTGGCCGCAAATCAGGGTAAGCATTATCAATGTTGGGTCGCGTCCTGCGGACGACGCACTTTTCATCGCAAACGTCCAAGGGAAGATTGCTCTACGACCGCCCAGACGCGATGAAGATGATTCCGACCAGCGAAAGCATGATGACGTGGTGGGTTTGAGACTCTCGCCTGCGCCTACTGCGCCGAAGGGTAGATGGAATCGGACGGACCCATTTACTGGAAGTGGGATGCTCTCTAACCTGACTCGTATGTTTGAGCCGCGTGGCGACTTTAGGATGGTAGTTCCGCCTGGTCCTTCTGTATTTCGTCGAGACGCCAACGCGCTCTACCTAAAGGAAGGAAGTCGAGGGGTACCCAGCCAACGTATCGAGTACGAGTGTGCGCAATGGCGCCATCAGCAATCCGCTGAGGTCCTTGAGTTCGATGTGCTGTGTGCACTGAAGCCAGGGCACCATTCCGGGAGCGTGCGCATGGAGATGCATGCAGCCAACCTCACGACTCCTGAGTCTGCTCAGCTCCCAATTACGCTTTCTGTGGAGGAGTCTTCATGCCTTGAAATAGCGCAACAGATGGTAGCTGCGCTAGGCGCCTGAATTCTCTCGTGCTCGCTCTTGCGTGCGTTGATTGGGACGATGACCAGTCGGCCGCTCGCCATCGAGATGCTTGACGACATCGCGCTCGGCCTCGCGGTGATGATGCATAAGGCGCAAGGTAGCCAGTGGCGCTGTCATCGTTACAGTGACTAGCTCTCGGCATCTGGACCGCACGCTCCTCTGCACCGCCATCATATGAGCCAAGTTCAGGTGTTCATGGTTGGAGAGCTATCTGTAGCGCGGGGAGTAGTGCTTGCTGCACTGCGAACCTCACGGAGGGACATCGCACTCGACCTCCACTTGGTTTCCCCAGCGCAGCCTAGTGTTCAATAGGGGTAGTCGAGGAGCCCCTCTCTCAGGTCAGGCTGGCATGACACAGCAGTCTCACAGGCACCACTACATCCCCATCTGGTACCAAAAGGGCTTCCTTGCGCCAGGGCAGACGAGCCTCAAGATTCTTGACACGCGACCCGAGGTGTTCAAAGACGCAAACGGGACGGTTCGGGGCTACGGTCGCACCATTTTGAATAAGGGGCCCGATGCCCACTTCTGGGAGCCAGACCTCTACACCATTCGATGGCTGGGTCGCACCGACGACGTCATCGAAAGGCACCTGTTCGGGCTCATCGACACCCTGGGTAAGCGGGCTATTCAGGCTTGGCTTGCCGAGGAATACGACGTCGTTCACGAGACGTACTGGCACGTCTATGAGTTCATGGACGCTCTCCGTCTACGAACGCCGAAGGGTCTGCGCTTCGTACGGGCGATGACGCAAAAGAAAACTCAGCGGGAGCTGATGGTCGCGATGCAGGAGCTGCGCCGGATGCATTGCATCATGTGGGCTGAGGGCTGCCTTGAAATTGTCCGCGCTCCGGAAGGCTCGGGCTTCATCTTTTCGGACCATCCTGTCGTCCTGTTCAACCGGCACGTGTTCCCCGGCGACCCGCAGATTCCGGCAGGCTCCGACCCAGTACTGCACTGGCAAGGCACGCAGACCTTATTTCCGTTCGACTGCGAGCGGCTGTACATCCTCACCCACGTCGAGTATGCGCGCTCCCCGGGGCCACTGAAGGCGCGCAAGCCGCGGACGAACTCTCGATACTTCGACCCGGGCAATCCGATGGTGCGCTATGACGACTGCATCCGCACCCGCACGCTTACCTCTCGGCAGGTCCTTGAGGTCAACTACATCATCAAGGCTCGCGCCGACCGCTACGTCGCTGGCCGGACTGAGGACGACCTTTACCCGGAACGTCACTTGAAGACAACGGTCTGGAGCAGGCTGGGCGAGTTCTTGCTGCCTCCAAAACACAAAGTTATCGAGCAAATTGGGTACACGGTCATGAAGTTTGGAGACGGCTCCTACTATTTTCAGGACCAGTTCGGCCGTCGGCCTGCCTCCAGAGCTGACTACGAGCGGGAGGTGGAGAGAGCGAAAGAAATCGAAGCGACCTTCAAGCGGGTGCTGACCAAGCACCATGCCGAACAGGGCGAGCCGCCGCCCGTGTTCGAGGACTGAACCAAGGCTCGACCCTGCTCGCCCTAAGCGGAGCGCCGCGATTCCATAGCGCCGCCTCCGGTCGTTCGCGCCTGCAACTTTAGCGGCGCTCCTGCTATCCACAAACCGGGCGAAATAAGAGCCGGATAGGTGCTCGGGGCGGGTTTCGGCCCCTCTACCAACAGATGAACCGTCTCTACCGAGCGTCACTCACTCACAAGGAGCACCGTATCAACAGTTTTGCTTCCACATAACCGTTCTGATCTCGCGTCAAGCCGCGGGGTCCGCGCCCCCTGCGGTCGACGAGCGGATCCGCCGCAGTTTCCCGCTGGTGCGATCGACCTGCGGCGCCCCGTCCTCCAGGTGCAGGCGCACCGGTTTCGCCACGCCCTGCT
>JACDJB010002951.1_pt1 | contig 11629 bp, 15 predicted proteins | sample 7454121 | NCBI WGS metagenome assembly JACDJB01 (sample SAMN14253290, study PRJNA609438) | sludge metagenome | isolation source: sludge after 25d culture with pyrite | collected 2018-12-20 | reverse complement strand
TTCGCCACCGTCCTCGGGGGCGGCGAAGACCTTGGCCCCGCCCGAGAAGTCGGCTCCGGCACAGAACGCCCGGCCCGCCCCGGTGAGCACGACCGCCCGGATCGCCTCGTCCTCGTCACAGCGCCGGTAGGCCGCCTCCAGTTCTGCGGCCATGGCGCCGGTGAAGGTGTTGAGCTGCTCGGGCCGGTCGAGCGTGAGCACGGCGACGGCGCCGTCGACATCGAAGCGGACGTCGGGCACGTCAGATCACCCTGTTCTGGGGAGGGGCCACGGGCCGGGGGTCAGCCGTTGAGGGAGGTCAGGAGCTCGCGGGTGGCGGCCTGCTCGTCGGGGGTGCCGAACTCGGCGGCGACGAAGGTGGTGGCGCCGGAGGCGTCCACCTCGGCGATGCGGGCGGCGACGGCGTCGGCCGAGCCGATCATGGCCAGGTCCTCGGGGCCGGCCATGCCCTCGCGATCGAGCATCGCCCGGTAGGACGGGAGCATCCCGTAGACGGCGAACTCGGCCGCGGCCCGCTGGCGGGCGTCGTCCTCGTCGGCGGTGACACAGGCCGGGAGCGCCACGACCACTCGGGGCTCGGGCCGACCGGCTTCCTCGGCGGCGGCCCGGATCGCCGGGACGGTGAGGTCGGCGATGGTCTTGGCGCCGGTCATCCAGGTGACGGTGCCGTCGGCCAGGCGACCGGTGACCGCCAGCATCTGGGGACCGAGGGCGGCGACGAGCACGGGCGGGGCCTCGGCCCGGACGTCGAGTCCGCCCCGGGCGGTGACCGTCTCGCCGCCGTACTGCGGGTTCTCCCCCGCCAGCAGGGGCACCAGGGCTTCGAGATACTCCCGCATGCGGCGCACGGGCTTGTCGAAGGGCAGCCCCCACATGCCCTCGACCACCATCTGGTGGGACATGCCGATGCCCAGGTCGAGGCGGCCGCCGCTCGCCTGGCTCACCGTCAGCGCCTGGCCGGCCAGCATCATGGCGTGGCGGGGTTGGATGGGGACCACGCCGGTCCCGAACCGGAGGTCGGGCACCTCCCGGGCGGCGACGGCGATCGCGGTCAAGGCGTCCAGCCCGAAGATCTGCGAGGTCCAGAACGAGCCGAAGCCGTCGTGGGCGACCGAGCGGGCCGTGGCCACGAACTCGTCCACCGTGCGCGGTGAGCTGAAGATGCCGATGTCCATGGTCAGGGTGCTCCCAGTCGGTCGAGCATGGCTTCCAGGAGGGGGCCGTTCATGATGAGGCCGTCGTGGTGGTCCGGCTCCGGCAGGGTGCCGGTGGCCACCGAGGTCTCGCCGGTGCGAATGGAGACGATCGAGTACCGGATGGCGGCGAACACGTCGTAGTAATCGTAGTTCCGCACCTCCCGGCCCGACAGCTCCTCGTAGGTGGCGATGACCCGCTCCCGGGGGAAGAAGTCCTCGAGAGGATCCATCTCGAAGCGCACGGCGAGGTCCTTGAAGAAGTCGTGCAGGTGCACGGCCCAGGCCAGGTCGACCTCGGGCGCGCCCAGCGCGGCCATCTCCCAGTCGAGCACGGCGACCGGCCGGCCGTCCCGGAACATGGTGTTGCCCAGGCGGGCGTCGCCCCAGTTGAGGACGGTCGGGCCCTCGTCCTCGGGCCGGTTGGCCTCCAGCCACGCGAGCGCCCGGTCGATCTGGGTGAAGCTCCGGTCGCCCCGGGCCCAGTCGTAGTACCAGCGCTGATAGCCGAGGTGCTGGTCGAGGGGGGTGACACCGTGCTCCGGGCGGTCGAGGAACGCCGTGTCCGCGGCCGACACGTCGATGGCGTGCAGGCCGGCCAGGACCTCGATCACGCCCCGCTCCAGCTCCTCGCGACCCTCGGGGCCGATGTCGACCACCCACCCGCCGAACACGTACGGCGGGTTGTCCGAGGCCACGATCCCGTCCACCCGCTCCATCACGAAGAAGGGCGAGCCGAGGACCGTGGGGTCGGGCTCCCACCAGGGTGCGGACGGCACCGGCACGTCGCTGTACTCCCGCACCAGGCGCAGGCACCGGAACTGCAGCTCCAGGTCGTAGCTGGGGAAGACGGGGTGGTCCACCTCGGCCGGCGGCAGCCGGGCCGCGTAGGCCCGGGTCGTGCGCTCACCGTCGAGGGTGGCGGTCACGTCGAACAGGAGCGTCTCTGAGGACATGCCCGTCCCCGAGGGCGAGGCCACCTCGGACACCTCAGGATCGGCACCGGCGGGCAGCGTGGCCCGGAACCATTCGGTGAGCTGGTCGCGGAGGACGGCGGGGTCGCGGGTGGAGGCGATGACCATGGCGGCCTCTCTAGCAGACCCGGCACCGGCCTCCCGGCCCGGCGAGGGCTGCCTTCCTCTGGATCGCGGGCGAGGACCGCCTCGTACACTTCCGCCCGTGCTATCGCGAGACGTTCTCCTCAAGGCCCTCTTGACCGCAGCTGAAGAGGTGCTGGGCGACGTGCCGCCAGGCCTGACCGAGGCGTCGGCCTTGGTCGACGACCTTGGCGCGGACAGCTTGGACCTGCTCGAGATCTTCATGGTGCTCGAAGACGAGCTCGACATCACGGCCGACGAGCGGGATTTCGTCGGCGTGAAGACCATCGGCGAGGCGGTCGACGTCATCGCTCGGCTGGCGGGGTGATCGGCAGTCGTCGTGTAGCTGTCACCGGACTCGGCGCCATCACCGCTGGCGGAAGGGACGTCGATGCCCTGTGGGACACCCTCCTCCTCGGGCGATCGGTCGCGGTCGATCTTCCTGACATCGATGAGACGTACGGACCGGTCCACATCGGTTGTCGGGTGGGCCAGGACTTCGACCCTGGCGTGCACCTGACCCACCCTGAGGTCCGCCGCACCGATCTGACGACCCAGCTGGGCATCTGTGCCGCAATGGACGCCGTGGCCGACGCCGAGTGGGCGCCCACTGGCGGTGACCGCACGGCGATCGTCGTCGGTACTGGCCTGGGCGGGATGATTCGCCCGTTCGTCACCGCGGTCGAGACGCTCGAGACGAACGGGTACATGCGGGTCAATCCTTTGACCGTGCCGTTGATCATGCCCAACGCGACGGCCGGATGGCTGTCCATGAAGCTCGGCGTGACCGGTCCGGCCACCACGGTCTCCCAAGCCTGCTCGTCGGGCGCCGCGGCGATCGGGGATGCTGCCCGCCTCGTCGCCACCGGCGTGGTCGACCGGGCGATCGCCGGCGGGACCGAAGCCCTGACCCATCCCCTCGTCGTGGCCGCCTTCGCCCGCATGGGCGCCCTGAGCGCTCGCAACGATGAGCCCGAGCGGGCCAGCCGGCCCTTCGACCGGGACCGGGACGGCTTCGTGATGGGCGAGGGGGCCGGTTTCATCACCCTCGAGGCCGAGGACGCGGTGCGCGCCCGGGGCGGCCGTGTCCGGGCCCGGGTCACCGGCTACGGCGCCACCTCCGACGCCTTCCACCTCGTCGCCCCCCACGAGACCGGCGCCGGCGCCATCGCCGCCATGCGGGCCGCTCTGGCCGACGCCGGGCTCTCCCCCGCCGACGTGGCCCACGTGAACGCCCACGGCACCTCGACCGAGCTGAACGACCGGCTCGAGGCCCTGGCCCTCCGGGAGGTGTTCGGCGGCGACGTCCCGCCCGTCACCGGCAACAAGGGGGCGATCGGCCACCTGGTGGGCGCCGCCGGCGCGGTCGAGGCGGTCGCCGCCATCCGCAGCCTGGAGACCGGAGTGGTCCCCCCGACCGCCAACTACGAGACCCCGGACCCCGAGATCGACCTCGACGTCGTCGCCGGCGCCGCCCGCGAGATCCCGGCCGGGCCGGTGCTGAGCAACTCCTTCGCCTTCGGCGGCCACAACGTCACCCTGATCCTGGAGCCCTGAAGCTCCGGCCCGCTCAGCCCAGATGGGCCTTCAAGAAGGCCCCCATGGCGGCGACGGCCTCGTCGCCCTCCGGGGTGAGCCCGGCGGTGGCGTGGAACACGTGGAAGGCGTCGGGCCACGTCCGGTACTCGACGGTGCCGCCTGCGGCCTCGACGGCCTCGGCCACGAGCCGGGCGTCGTCGACGAGCACCTCGTCGTCCGCGGCATGGACCACCACCGGCGGCAGGCCGGACAGGTCGGCGAAGCGGGGTGAGACCAGAGGGCTGCGGGGATCGGTGCCGTCGGGCACGTAGCGGTCGGCGTACCACTGCAGGCGCTCCCGATCCAGCATGGGGTCCCCGCCCGGGTTGGCATCCATCGAGGGCGTCGACATGGTCAGGTCCGCCCACGGCGAGATGCAGGCGGCGGCGCCGGGCACGGGGCCACCGGCGTCGCGGAGGGCGAGGAGCGTGGCCAGGGTCAGGCCACCCCCCGCCGAGTCACCCGCCACCGCGATCCGGGACGGGTCGAGGCCTCGGGCCACCAGCCAGTGGAACGAGGCCACTGCGTCGTCCACGGCCGCGGGGAACGGGTCCTCGGGCCCCATCCGGTAGTCGATGATCAGGGCCGGGACGCCGGTGGCCGCCGCCAGCTTGCTGGCCAACGGCCGGTGGCTGACGACCGAGCCGACGACGTAGCCGCCGCCGTGCAGGTAGAGGAGGGCACCGTCCTCGGCGACCCCGGGCGGACGGAGCCACTCCCCCGGAACGCCGTCGACGTCGACCGCCTCACCCACGGTCCCCTCGGCCAGGGGCGAGGCCCCTGCGAGGAGGTCCATCTCCACCCGCCGTTCCTCGACCGTCGCGTCGTCGTTGCGGGCCGCCGCCCACAGCAGGTCCATCACCATGGCCATCTCGTCGGACATGGCGGGAGTCTCGCGCCTCAGCGGAAGTGGATGAGGACCCGCCACTCCCCGCTGAGGGGGACGGTCGCCAGTACCGCCGCCGCCCGCAGGAGCCAGTCCAGGACCTCGGCGTCGGTGCAGGTGTCGGGGACCTGGGCCACGAAGCCCCGCCGCGGGTTGTCCTGGATGACGTACCAGCCATCGGGCACGGGAACCCCGGCGTCGGCCAGACGGACCTCGGCCTTGGGGCCCGCCCCGTGGCGGATGCCCACCGCGAGCGGCTCGCGGCGGCGGCCGCTCGGGTCCCCGGGGACCCACGAGAGCTCCGGCGCCGCCGGACCCTTCGCGGTGAAGATCCCACCGAACGCCGCGGGCGGCGGGACGTCGTCCTCGGCCACGAACGGGTCGAAGACCATCCAGCCCGAGCCGTCGGCCAGCTCCGCCATGCGGTCGAGGACCGGGGAGCGGTCCTCGACCCGAAAGAGGACCTCGCGGGCCATCAGGCCCGCTCCAGCGCGAAGACCCGCAGATCCCGGTCGGTCACCTTCGTGTAGCCGTCCCACGCGGGCAGGTGGACGAGGGCCACCCGTCGTGGCTCACCCGAGCGGGCGCCGGTGGTGGTCAGGACCATGGTCGGGAAGAGCGGGGGGCCGGCGGCGGTGAGGCGGCCCTTGGTCCGGTGGAGGACCCAGCGGTCGGCTTTGGCGAAGGCCCTGGGGCCGAGGACCCGCCGGAACACCCTCGAGCGGGAGATCCGGCCCGCGAAGCGTTGGCGGAGGGTCAGCTCGGGCACGCGTCGAGCGTACGGGCCTACGCTCGGGCCATGGCCCCCAGCCCGGCGCCGGCGGTCGTGCCCTGGCGCACGACGATGCGCGAACGGCACCTGCCCGTGCTCCGTGCCGCGGCGTGGGCCGCCCTCCTCGATCACCTCGGTGACGAGGACGCCGACCTGTCCGTAGAGCCCCCGTGGCGCCATGTCCGGCGCCTGTCGGTCCCCGGCGTCGAGCGGGTGGAACAGACCCTGACCATCCGTGACGACGGTGACGAGTGCCACCTGGCATGGTGCATCGGCCTCACCGCCGAGGTCGACGACCCCGCCGCCGACGCCCTCCTGGCCCGGTTGGGCGCCGAGGGCGAGTCCCTGCTGGACGAGGTTGCCGCGAGGCTGGGGCCATGAGCGACGAGGCGCTCACCACCGGTTGGGAGGCCGACGTTCCCGCCGAGGACTCGCTGCTGCGGGCCTACGTCCTGGCCACCGCGGAGCGCAGCGAGCAACTGGCCCACGCCGGCGGCGGGCGGTGCACGGTCACCGACACCGCGGCGTTCGCCGATTCCGGGTCGCCGGTGCTGTTCGACAACGCCGTGGTCTTCACCCGACCGTTGACCGCCGACGAGGCCCGGGCGACCATCGAGGACGCCCTCGACTTCTTCTCCGCCACGACGCCCTTCGTCGTCTTCTCCGCCTGGCCGATCCCCGGTGGGGGTGATCTCGGCATCGCCCTCATGGGCCATCCCCCCTTCATGTTCCGGCCCGCGGGTCCACCGCCGGACGGCCACGACGCCGGCCTCGACATCCGGGAGGTCACCGACGCCGACGGCCTGGCCACCTTCTTCCGCACGATCGTCGAGGCCTACCCGATGCCCGCGGGCGCCAGCGTGCTCGCCGACCCTCGCGTCCTCGGCGGGGACATCCGGCTCTGGGTGGGCTACGAGGACGACCGCCCGGTCGGCACCGCGGGGGTGATCGTGGCCCACGGCGTCAACGACGTGGAGTGGGTCAGCGTGTACGAACGCGACCGGGGCAAGGGCTACGGCGCCGCGCTGACCTGGGCGGCGACCCTGGCTGAGCCCACCCTGCCCGCGGTCCTGATCGCCAGCGACCCGGGCCAGCCCGTCTACGAGAAGATGGGCTACCTCCGCCTGACCCGCATGAGCATGTGGTTCCGGCCGGTCGCCGACGGCTAGACCTCTGCCCCATGCGCTTCTCCTACGCGGAGTCGATGACCGACCCCACCTACTACCTGCCGCTGGCGCAGGCGGTGGAGGCGGCGGGCTACGCCTCCTTCATCATCCCCGACAGCATCTGCTACCCCGAGGTGTCGGACTCGACCTACCCCTACACCCCCGACGGCAAGCGGGAGTTCCTGGAGGACAAGCCGTTCCTCGAGCCCTTCAGCCTGATCCCCGCCATGGGGGCGGTCACCGAGACGCTGCGGTTCACCACCTTCGTGGTCAAGCTGCCCATCCGTCACCCCGTCCTGGTGGCCAAGCAGGCCGGCACCGTGGCCGTCATGACCAACAACCGCTTCGGCTTCGGCGTGGGCACCAGCCCGTGGCCCGAGGACTACGACATCTGTGACGTCCCCTGGGAGCGGCGGGGCAAGCGCATGGACGAGATGATCGACATCATCCGGGGCCTGACCTCGGAGGGCTTCTTCGAGTACGACGGGGAGATCTTCCAGCTCCAGTCGGTGAAGATGAGCCCGACGCCGACCGAGCCCATCCCGATCCTCATCGGCGGGCACGGCGACCTCGCCCTGAAGCGGGCCGCCGAGCGGGGCGACGGCTGGATGCACGCCGGCGGGGACCCCGACGAGCTCGTTCGCTGCATGGACAAGCTGAACGAGTACCGCCGGGCGCTGGGCCGGGAGAACGACCCCTTCGAGATCCACGTCATCAGCTTCGACGCCTGGAGCGTCGACGGGGTCCACCGGCTGGAGGACCTCGGTGTGACCGACGCCATCGTCGGCTTCCGGGACGCCTACCAGATGCCCCAGGACACCCAGCCGCTGCAGGACAAGATCGACGCCATCAACCAGTTCGCCGACGAGGTCGTCAGCAAGGTCTGAGCGCCGCGCTCAGCCCACCGCGAGCAGCACGAGGCCGACCACGGCGGCGGCCAGGGCCAGCACCTGGGTCCGGTGCAGGTGCTCGCCCAGCACGAGGGCGGCCAGCAGCGCCGTCCCGGCCGGGTAGAGGTTGGCGGCGGGGGCCACCAGCGAGACCAGGTCCTGGCGCAGGGCGACGACCAGCAGGGCGATGGCCGTCGCGTCGAAGAACCCGCTGGCCACCATGACCCGCCGAGCGTCCTGGGGGGGCCGCAGGGATCGGCCCGAGGCGACCACGATCAGGGTGAGGGTGGGGATGGCCACGAAGTGGGCGACCATCGGTGGCCAGAGACCGGCACCCTCGGTGGTCTCCGAGAAGCAGATGAGGATGACGCCGAAGGCGACGCCCGCCCCGAGGGCCATCAGGGCGGCCTTGGTGTCGTCGCTGGGCAGGTCGACCTCAGCGTCGACCACCGGCGCCTCGGACCGGGCCAGGACCACCGCCGCGGTCAGGGTGATGGCGGCGCCCAGCAGGGCCACCGGCCCGGGGCGCTCGCCCTGCAGGAGGCCCCACAGGATCGGGATCACCCCGCCCACCCCGGCCGAGACGGGGGCGACCACCGCCATCCGCCCGACGGCGAAGCCGCCGAAGAGGAGGCCCAGGCCGGCGACCGAGGCAAAGCCGGCCGCCACGCTCAGGGCGACGTCCCGGCTGGTCGGACCGCCGTCGAGCAGGAGGAGCAGGTACACGGTCAGGGGGATCAGGCCGATGGCCTGGTTGGCCAGCACGCTGAGCCAGGCGTTGCTGCGGCGCGCCGCGACCCCGCCGAAGAAGTCGGCGCAGGAGAACGACGCTGAGGCCGCCAGGCCGAGGAGGACCGCCACCACGGGGCGAGACCCTAGGGTTGGGCGCCATGGGTCCCCTCGATCATTGGGCGGCCACGCAGCAGTCGATGACCGCGCTGGGCCGTGACCTGACCGACGAGCAGGCCGAGCTGGCGGTGCCCGCCTGCCCCGAGTGGACGGTCCGGCAGGTCTTCGCCCACCAGGCCGGGGTCGCCGCCGACATCCTCGGCGGCCGGCTCGAGGGCGTGACCACCGACCCCTGGACCGACCGTCAGGTGACCGAGCGGGCCGAGCACTCCCTGACGCGGATCCTCGACGAGTGGGACGCCGACGCCCCCCGCCTGCTGGAGGCCATGGCTCCCCTGGGCGACGCCGTCGATTCGCGGATGGTGATCGACATCTGGACCCACGAACAGGACGTCCGGGGGGCGGTCGGCCGAGCCGGCAATCGTTCGGGACCGGTCATGGACTGGATCCTGGTCGCAGCCGGCAACCACCTCGAGCGCCAGTTCGACCGGTCCGGCCTCCCCCCGCTCGTCGTCGAGACGGGCGCCGGCCCCACGCCCGTCGGCGGGGCCTCCTTGTCGGTGGACGCCTTCGAGCTCGCTCGGGCCCTCACCGGTCGGCGCAGCCTCGACCAGATGCGGGCATGGGCCTGGACGGTCGAGGACCCCGAGCCCTACCTGTCCCTGATCCCGGCCTTCTCGGCCCGGACCACCGACCTGATCGAGCCGGCCTGACCATGAGCACCACCGACCTCGCCCCGGACCCGACGACCACCGACACCTCCGAGCCCGAGGTGGCCCACATCGCCCCGGCCGCGGACGTGAGCCGGGCCTACGTGACCGGTGAGGCCATCACCGCCCTGTGCGGCGTGGTGTTCGTCCCCACCCGGGACCCCAACCGCTACCCGGTCTGCGAGCCCTGCAAAGCCGTCCTCGACCAGATCAAAGCCGGCCGCGGCGGCGCCAACTCGCCCCAGCCGGCCCACCGAAACCGAGGCGACCACGGGGGCGGGGGGTCAGGCAGCAGGTCGTAGGGGCAGACGAGCGGTTCCCCACTTCCTGGAATGCCCACCCGCCGTGGCCAACGTTTCGTTCTGGCCCCCGAAACCCACGCCAGAGCGTCGGCTATCACTGCCAGTTCGCTCAGGTCGGCCCGTCCGGTCCATTCCGCCACGGAGGGTGGCGAAATCCGGGATCCGGCGCCGTGGCGCCCCCGACGACGAGCGGCCGCCCCCCACGCCCCCTTCCCTTGCGTCTGTTTCGTTGTCCTTCGGCCGCGGAGGATCAGCGCCATCCGGCGGTGACCCTTGCCGCCTCGGCGGCGCGGGTCGTGTCGTCGCAGAAGGCAGCGGCCACGGCCGCCTGCTGGACCTCCGCCAGCTCGGCGTCGGTGAAGGCGTGGTGCTCGGCCCAGAGGGCGAGCTCCCGGGAGGTGGTCGTGGTGGTGATGGCGCGGTCGTCGGGGTTCGCCGTGACCACGAAGCCGGCGTCGACCAGGCGGCGCACGGGGTGGTCCTCGACGGGGAGCCCGAGGCAGGCGTTCGAGGTCACGCAGACCTCCAGCGGCAGGCCCCGTTCACGGACCTCGGAGGCCACCGGCCCGTCGAGGTCGTCGATCAGGCGCCAGCCGTGGCCGATGCGGTCCGGATCGAGGGTCAGGGCGGAAGCCACGCTCTCGATGCCGTCCATCTCGCCGGCGTGCACCGTGGTCCCCAGGCCGGCATCGGCCGCCACCGCATAGGCCGCGGCGAAGTCGGCCGCGGGGTTGCCGACCTCGCCCCCGGCGATGTCGTAGCCCACCACCCCACGGTCGGCCCAGGCCGCGGCGAGCAGGGCCGCCTCCAGGCCGAGGGTCGGGCCGTCCTCCCGGATGCCGCACACGATCAGGCGGGCCACCGTGCCGGTGACGGCCTCGCCCTCGGCCAGGCCCTCGATCACCGCCACCATGACCTCGTCGCTGGTCAGGCCCGAACGCTGGTGGCTCATCGGCCCGAAGCGGGTCTCGAGGTAGACGACCCCGTCGGCCGCGACGTCCTCGACCGCCTCCCGAGCCACCCGGCGCAGGGCATCGGCGTCCTGCAGGAGGCTGATGACCAGATGGAACCGGGACCAGGCCTCCGGGAAGGGCATCCCCGGTCGCAGCGTGAACCACTCGGCCAGCGCGGCCTCGTCCGCCACCGGCAGCTCGTGGCCCTGGGCCTCCGCCAGCTCGATCACGGTGGCCGGCCGCAGCCCACCGTCCAGGTGGTCGTGCAGCACCACCTTCGGCCGCCCCCGGAACCACCCCTCGTCCCGCATCGGACGGGGAGCCTACGGGCGACTTCGCTCCTGGGGCGGCGGGAGCGGAGAATGATCGCCGTGAGTCGCACCACGCGCACCGGGACCGCCGAGGGCTTCTGGCCCACGGTGGACGAGTGGGCGGCCGCCGTGGTCGAGACGGGACGGGTCCAGGCGTGGCGGACCAGCCGGGCCCGGCTCCGGGCGACCTCTGGCCCGTTCCTCGACGTGACCGGCGACCTCGAGCCCCTCGGTCGGGCACCCCGCCCCCTCCGGGACGCCGTGGCCGCCCGCGGGGTGGCCCTGCCCGACGACGAGGGGCTGCGGGCCGCGCTCGTCGAGGCCGACATCGACCACCGGCGGGTCGAGGTCGCCCGTCGGTACCGCTGGAACGGCCCGATGCTCACGCCGGTGGTGCTCGAACTGCACACGACCGAGGACGAGGGCGTCGTCGAGGCCTGGTGGGAGGATGTCTGGGCGGCGTGGCCGACGATCCGCCTCGGTCGGGAGTCCACCGCCCGGCGACCCCCCCGGCGGGCCACACCCATCGCCCAGATCACCCGCCTCCTCGCCGCCCTCGGCCACGAGCCCCTCGCCCGCCCGGAGCCCTGAACCAGCCTTTCTGGCGCCCGATTGAGGTGTCCTGGCGCCGCAATCGGGCGCCAGGACGGGAAGCCGTCCAGCCCCAGCGTGACTGTCAGACCCCCTGCGGAAGATGGGGGCATGGAGAGGGACAGGCGTGAGCGGTTGGAGCACCTGATGGCGCAGCTGGCGGCCGGCGACGGCCGGGCGGCCTGCGCCCTGGCGTTCGAGTTCAGCGGGCCGATCGGCTCGGCGGTGCGGGCGCACCTGGCCGACCTCGGCATCCACGACGTCGAGCGGGACGAGCTGGACTCGCTGGTCATCGACGTCTGCATCATGCTGGCGGACGTGGCTGCGGCCT
>JACDJB010002950.1_pt1 | contig 11631 bp, 10 predicted proteins | sample 7454121 | NCBI WGS metagenome assembly JACDJB01 (sample SAMN14253290, study PRJNA609438) | sludge metagenome | isolation source: sludge after 25d culture with pyrite | collected 2018-12-20 | reverse complement strand
ATGACCAGATCGCTCACCGCGAACCAACGGGCGATTTCCACCGCCCCCCAGACCAGCATCCGGGAGCTGGCAAACAGCATGACCAGTCCCAGCAACAGCCAGAAAAGTGCAAGGCCGAGAAACGGCGGCTGTCCCGGGAGCAAGGCCGCCGTTTCCTCTGCCGGGCTGTCGGTTTCCCGGCGCATCCCCTGCCGGATCCACCAGGCGAGGAGGCCGATGAACAGGACCAGCATCCAAATGGCCTCGAAGCGTGTCAGGTGGCCGTCCAACAGCCACCAGACCATCAGCATGGTGACCGCCATGAGCAGGGGCAGTTCTTTTCGTAGAACCCTGGATGGGATTTCGATGGGACTGATGAGGGCCGTGGTTCCCAGGATCAGGCCGATATTGGCGACGTTGGATCCGAAGGCGTTTCCCAGGGCCAATCCCGGGTTCCCCTGGGCCGCTGCCAGGGCCGAGATGACCATTTCGGGCGCTGAGGTGCCGAATCCCATGATGACCATGCCGATAAGCAGTGGTGGCATGCCCAGATACTGAGCGGTGGCTGAAGCTCCGAGCACGAAGCGGTCGGCGCTCCAGACAAGCAGGATCATTCCGGCAATGACGGCAACAATGGCCCAAAACATCACTTCAACTCCCTCGCCAGCGCCCACCGGGAGGGTTTCTGGAAGAAAGCCTCATCACGTTCAGCGTTCCGTCGGGCTCTGGGCTGGATAGAGATGCACATCCCTCTGGGGAAAGGGGATTTCAATCTCTTCCACCATGAACCGTTTGTAGATTTCCGTGTTGAGCAGGTGGAGTACCAGCCCGCGCTTCACCGGTTTCTCCACCCAGCAGAGCAGTTCATGGTCGAGGCTCGAATCGCCGAAGCCACGGAACCGGACCCGCGGCGCCGGCTCCCGGGCCACATCCGGGTGGCTGTTGGCCACGTCCAGGAGTACGGCATGGACCTTGTCGATATCCGATCCATAGGCCACTCCCACCTTGACCCGCAGGCGATACTTCTCGTGGGGGCCACCGGATTCGTTGGTGATCTTGGCGTTGCCCATGATGGAGTTGGGGACGGTGACCTCCACGTCGTCGCGGGTGAGCAAACGGGTGGAGCGGATGCCGATATGGGTAACCTCACCGCGCTCGCCGGAATCCAGAACGATGAAGTCGCCGAGTTTGTAAGGGGCATCGGCGACGATGAAGACCCCGGAGAAGAGGTTGGCCAAGGTGTCCTTGGCAGCAAAAGAGATCGCCAAACCGAGAATTCCCGCCGAGGCCATCCAGGCGGTGACGTCGATTTGCCACGCCAGGAAGATGAAGTAAACGGCCAGGGCCGTCACCACGATGATCAGCAGATTGTTGAGCAGGGGCAGGGTGCGTTCCTGGATGAAGAGGAAACGTCGCTGGTCCCGGCTCACGAACCCCAGCAGGAGCCTCAGGAAGCGGGCTGCCGCCATGGACCACAGAAAGATGGCCACCGTTTTCAGCCCCCCCAAGGTGATGAAATCCACCTTGGACGGCAGTTGCAGGCGTTCGGCGGCAAGCCCCAGCCCCACGAGCATGATACTGACGAAAACCGGACGGTGGATGATTTCCAGGATGTCGTCGTCCAGGGTGAAGTGGGTCCGGGCGATCCAGCGGCGGACGAAGCGCACCAGCACCAAGTCGAAAATCTTGGCCAGAAAATAAAAGACGACGATGATCATCAGCGCCTGGAGCAAGGGATTGGGCGCGATGTCTGCAATGATGGTCAGGAGTTGGTCTTTGGAAAACGTCATAAATTCCCCTTATGGCGTTCGGGCCAGATTTTTATGGATCCGCTGTTTTTGGTTGTTCACCTTTGATCTCCAGGCCCGGTCGTTTCCCAGATGGGATTGGGCCAGGCGGTTGAACTGGGCGGCCCGGTTGGAATCACCCTTCAAGAGCCATGCTTCGGCAAGGTAATAGTAGCTGCGGCTGTTTTGCGGATCGATGTTCAATGCCTTCTCGAGGGTTCGAATCGCCTCGTCCGCCTTGCGCGCGGCGATGAGCTGGCGTGCCTGCTCCGTCAACCGGAGAGAGGCCTGGGCCCGTGGCGGCGGCGTGCGGATGGATTCGGTGGGATACAGGCTTGCCACCGGCGCTTCGGGTGCCGGTGCCGGTGCCGGTGTCGGCGGTGCCGGGCTCGGGGTCGGTATCGGCGCTGGGGCGGGTACAGGTGGCCGGGACGGTGGCAGCGGGGCGGTGGCACACCCGGCGCACCCCAGGAGCAACGCCAGGACCAGCCATCGATTCAAACGCTTAAAGTTTGTCCACAAATTCTTTTACCTCCTCGAAAAATTTTTGCAACCGGCTCTGGGGTGGCTGATGAAGGGGACAGGGATCGGTGGGAACCAGTTCTTCGAGAAAAAGTTCCCGCACCGGCTGCGGGCAGCGACCGGTGACGGCCAACTGGCCGCTGTCAGCGCAGATCACCCGGTCCACGACCCCTGCCGGGCGCTGGAACCAGGCGCCGGAGAGATGCTGCGGAATACGGCGCATCAGGTCGGCCCAGATGGGTAGCGCCGCTGAAGCGCCGGTGCCCTTCACTGAACCCCCATCGTCAAACCCCACCCAGACCAAGGCCAGGATCTCCGGGGTATAGCCAACGAACCAGGCGTCCCGGGATTCGTTGGTGGTCCCGGTCTTGCCGGCCACCGGTTGCCCGATGCCAAGCCCCTTGAGGGAGCGGGCCGTTCCCTCGGCCACGGCACTGCTGAGCATCGAGTTGATCAGAAAAGCCTTGGCCGGTGTTGTCACCGGCTCGACGGCCATGTGGCGCCGGTTGAGGACCTGGTCGTGGTCGTCGCCGATTTCTTTCAGGGACAAAGGGACGGGCAGCAGGCCATCGGCGGCGAAGGCGCAGTAGGCGCGGGCCAGTTCCAGGGGAATGACTTCCATGGCCCCCAGGGCCAGGGAGGGGTGCGGCGCCAGAGGGGTGGAAAAGTCGAAGGCCGAAGCGGTCCGCACCACCTCGTCCAAGCCGATTTTCATGGCCAGGTCCACCGTGGCGATGTTGATGGAGTGCGCCAGAGCAGTGCGCATGGTGACGGTTTGCGCCGCCATGGGGGAAAAGTTGTCCGGCCGCCAAGACTTTCCATTCACCTGGTAGGTGACCGGTGTGTTGGAGAGGAGCGAAGCGGGGTTGAAGCGGTTCAGGGCGCTCAGAAAGACAAACGGTTTGAAGGCGCTACCCGGTTGTCGCCGGGCGTGGGTGACCCGGTTGAACTGGCTGGTGGCGTAGTCCCGGCCCCCCACCATTGCCAGGATGTAGCCGGTCTTGGGCTGAATGACGATGATGGCCCCCTGCAACCGGCGGTCCGGTTCCCGGCGCCGCAGGGTGGGATCGTTTTTTTCCAGCCGCTCCAGTCCCACGGCCAGGGCCTTTTCCGCCGCTTCCTGGACCTCGGTGTCCAGGGTGGTGAAAATGGACAGGCCCAGTTTGGCCAGATCGTCCCTGGCGTAAAGGGCTTCGGCCTGCCGGCTGAGATAATCCATGAAATAGGGGGCTTTTTTGCCGTAAACCTTGAATCCGGACGGCTTCAACGGCGAAGCGAGGGCGGTGGCGCCTTCGGCCGACGAGATCCATCCCTGTTCAACCATGGTGTGAAGCACCTGGTCACGGCGCTGCCGGGCGCGCTCGGCGTTCACGTAAGGCGAGTCGCGATTGGGGGCCCGGAGCAGCCCGGCAAGGGTGGCCCCTTCTGCCACGGTGAGTTGGGCCGCCGGTTTGCCGAAATAGAAAAGGGACGCTTCGCCCAGTCCGGTGACCGCGACGGATCCCTTCTGACCGAAATAGACTTCGTTGAGGTAGATTTCGAGAATCTGGGCCTTGGTGTACATCTGCTCCATGACCAGGGCCAGGACCATTTCCTTGATCTTGCGGGAGAAGGTCTTTTCGGGGGTCAGAAAGTAATTCTTGGCCAACTGCTGGGTGATGGTGGAACCGCCCTGATGGATGGCGCCGTGGCGCAGATTGACGTAGGCGGCACGCAGAATCCCCCGCAGATCCAGGCCGAAATGATCCATGAAGCGGGTGTCTTCGGCCGCCATGAAGGCCCGCTGCACCTGCTGGGGGACGTTTTCGATGGAAATGAGCCGACGCTGCTCGCGTTCAGGGCCGAAAAAGAGCATCAGCTCTTCCGGCGCCAGTTCCAGCAACGGAATCGATTCACCGCTGAGACCGTGCCGGATATCGAGGATGGTTCCTTTTTTAATATCTATTTTTACAGGAAATCCAGATCTTTCCAAAACTATCAGATTCACATCATTGAGAAAAATTTCGAAAGATTCGCCCCTTCGACGAAATTGCCCCTTTTGCTTCGGGGCGTGATCCACGGCTCGGTAAGTCAGGCGTTGGAGCTTTTCCAGCAATGCGTCGGAGCGGATGCGCTGGCCGGGATAGATGAGGGTCGTGTCGCTGTAAACCGTCGAGGGGATGCTCCAGCGCCGGCCGGAGAAGCGCTTCTCGATGTCCCGGGAGAGATACACGCCATAAACGGCCATGACAACGGCCGCCAACAACAGCGTTACCAGCGTGAACTTGGCCAAGAAACGCACCGGATGAAACCGGCGTTTGCTCTTCTTGTTGTTTGATGATGCCATTGACCTGAACGTCCTATTGCGGAGGGGCGGGCAAACCGTGGTTCATCGCGGATCCAGGGGGATATCCCTGGATCGAGGTCAACTCGCCGACGAAGTAGCCCACCACGACCTTGCTCTCTACCCGTACGGGAATCCGGTGGGCATCGTCGGTGAGCCACAACCGGATTTGGGCGTCGGGACTTTTTTCGAATACCCCGCCCACATCCCGCAGGTCCGGTTCGATGACCAGCGTGTCGAAGGTTCCGGCAGGCACCTCAATTTTTTCTTTACCGATCACCCGGGCACGACCGATGACCATTTTCTTGCCGTCGGAAACCGGCCGCTCAATCTGCGTACCGGGCACCAACGGCGCCTGGCGGGTGAAGTATAGGGCCGCCAGAGGATCCACCGTGCCGGGGCGCAGTGAAACGGGAGGGCGGCCCCGGCCGCGGTTGGTGTAGGTGGCCACCTGGTTGGTCCAGTCGAAATCGACCGCCTCGTCCCGGGGGCGGTGGCCGCCTTCCCGTTGTTGTTTGTGGTAACGCAACGAACGGCTCAATTCAAGATTCATCCACGTCTCGATGCGACTGCGTACCTTGTAGAAGGTGTCCACGAACGAATTGGTGCGCACCGTCATGATGAAATGGCGTGTCGATTGGCGGTCGAGGGCTTCCGGCCCGGCCGCCTCGAGGACGGCCTCTCCCGCGGGGATGCGCATCCAGCGGATTTGATAGACGAGTCGTTCTCCGGGCGGAATTTCACCCTGAGCGATGGAAACAGCGCCGGCGCAAACAAAGCAGACCGATGCACCGACGATGGCAAGCAACCACCGCCGCCATCGGGGTGCGGTTGAACGTGGATCGCTCACCGCACGGGCGGTGTCGGCTGCCGGGGGGTGAACAGCTGTTTGAGTTTGCCGGCCAGCAGCCGGATGCCGCGCCAGATCTTGGGCAGCATCCAGATGACCAGCAGGATGAAGAGCACCAACAAAAAAAGAAACAGCCAGGGATAGTGAACCGCCGTCCAGATGCCGCCGATCACCAGGATGTCTTCGGCAATGGAGGCGGTCCAGTTGGAAAATGGCTCCGGGGACGTGTTGATGAGCAGACGCGAGCCGGCCTTTAATCCATGACTGCCGGCGGCCAGGGTGCCGCCGAGGAGGGCGGCGGCCAAGGTCACGGCCGGATTAATTTCACCCACGGCACCGGCGGCCAGCAGCGCGCCGGCCGGAATGCGGATGAAGGTATGGATCGTGTCCCAGCCGGTGTCCACGCCGGGGGTCTTGTCGGCAAAAAACTCCACGGCATACATCAGGCAAGCCGAGGCGATGACCAGCGGGTCGGCGAGCACTTGCAGGTTCGGGGGCAACGTCATGTTGCCGGTGGCGCCCAGGATGCCCAGGGTGGCGATGGCCGCATAGAGGTTGATTCCGGCGGCCCAGGCGGCTCCCATGGTCAAGGCGATGATGTGGGTGATATGGCTGACGGGTTCCATCGCAGCTTTCCTCCGAGGAGTTGGCTTGTGTTGTTACAGGTCTGCAATGCGCCGGTTGGCGGCAGATTGCTCCAGCTCGGCGCGGAAATTCGCCAGGGCTTCAGCCGCCGGTTGAGCCTCCGGCAGGTCGACGTAGCGCTTTGCGACGGCCTCCTCCACCGCCGTCACCACGGCGCTGACCGTCATGGCGTCGGTGTTGCGGGCCGGTTGCAGCGGCTTGGCACCATCGTCGTTGGCATCGATTCTAACCAGGATCCTGGCCTGTAGCAGCAGATCGGCCATGCGCTGCACCACCTCGGGTGATATGGAGAGGGAATCGGCGATTTGGAATACCGTCTGGGCGGGCGCTCCCCGACGAAACGTGTTTACCACATGGCGGCAGATGGTCAGGGCGAGGAGTTTGGTGTCGAAAATGCTCATCTGCTTTTCGCCGTCAAGGAGATCCAGCCGTTCGGCGTTCTGGTAGGCATGGGAAATTTCACCCCCCGCGAGGACGATCAGCCAACTGGTCTGAAGCCAGACGAGAAAGAGGGGCAGGGCGGCAAAGCTGCCGTAGATGGCGTTGTATTTGGCCACGAAGATTTGAAAATGGATGTAGGCGGCCTGGAGCACCTGGAAGGCGGTACCGGCCAGGACGCCGGCCAGCAGGGCGCTGCCCAGGCGCACCCGGGTATTGGGCATGATCATGTACACCAGGGTGAACAGGATCCAGATCAACACGTAGGGAAGCAGTTTGAGGGCCACGTAGATGGCCGGTCCGGCCATCTGGAGCATGGTATGGCGGCCACTGATATCCGAAATCTGGGAGGTGATGTAGACCGTCACGCTGGAGGACATGATCACCAGCACCGGGCCGATGAGCATGATGGTCAGGTAGTCGGTGAGTCTGCGTACAAGGTTGCGCGATCGAACGGCCCAGATGTGGTTGAAGGCGTTTTCGATGTTGCCCAGCACCTTGATCACGGCCCAGAAAAGCACCACGATGCCAACCCCGGCGATCATTCCTCCCCTGGTATTGTCCAGCATGTTCTGGGCGAAGTTGATGACTTGGGCCATCACTTCCTGCTGGGCGGCGAATTTTTCCAGCAGCTCGCTCTGCAGCCTTTTTTCGAAGCCGAAGCCCTTGGCGATGCCGAAGGCCATGGCCGCCACCGGCACCAATGACAGCAACGAGTAGAAGGTCAACGCCGAGGCGCGCAACGGTCCCTGGTGGCGGTTGAATTGCCTGGCGGCGAGAATCGCGGTGCGCACCAGTTGGATCAGCAGCCACCGGGTGGCCGACCGTTCTCCGCGGCGGGTGTGCCAGATGACGCGATCGAACGCATCGATCCAGCGTTGCGGTCGGGTGCCGGCTTTGCCTGCCACCACCGTCAGACCGACACCACGGAGTTGTCGCTTCCCTGGAACCCGCTGGGTACGTAGCCATCGGCCTGGGGATCGTTGAGCCAAGTCAGGCCGTCGACCAGGTAGCGAAACTGATAGTCCTTGCCGATGGCAAAATCCAAGGTGATGTTGAAAGAACCGTCCTTACGCCTTTTCAGGGGACTGGCGGAGGTGCTCCAGTCATTGAAGTCCCCGACCAGATGGACGGATGCCGTCTCTCCGACCTCATCCCTGGTGAGGTGAAACGTGACTTTGCAAACCGGGCGCGTTTTCAGGTACTGCTTTTTGATGCTCATGGCACGGTTCCTCTGTCGCCATTCCCGGGCAGTGGGAACGGCGAGGGCGAACAGACATTTGAGTAGGCAGTAGAGGCCGGTCAACGGCCGGCCACTCCGAAACCATACTGTTGCTGTAACACCCTCTCTCCGGCCTGTCAACGACCGGCCGGATGCGGGAAAGCGATAAATAACGCAAAATTACAGTTAGTTATGAAAAGACCAGGCGGTTTTGCCGCGGCCGGTGGCGCGCGGCGGTCAAACGTCGTTTTCAGGCTGAGATCCAGTTGGTTCCTGACGCTCCGACCGTTTCTGGCGCTTTTCTTCCTTTTTCTTTTTTTTGGCGATTTCCTTTTGTCGTTTTTCGAATTTATAGTTGGCTCTGGGCAAGGAATCTCCTTTGTATGAAAGAGGTTAGGGAGGGCCCCGCTTGGTAAATGGGCCGGAGTCAACGCGTGCCGATGCCCTCGGTCGACGTTGGGCTCTTGGCCAGGGGGCCGGGGATGAGCCGGGCGATCTTTTTCCCTGAGGGAAAAATAACGGTTGCGGGTTTTCGCCTGTACTCGGTGGGGCTCGGGGGGCCTTCGGCGGTCGGAACGCGGCGCGATGCCGGTTCCGACCGTCCGTGGGCTGTGATCAGGCGATGCCGAGTTGGAACTTCAAGGATTTGAGGGTGTTTTTCATCAGCATGGTGATGGTCATCGGGCCGACGCCGCCGGGAACCGGGGTAATGTAGCCGGCAATTTCCTTTGCCCGGTCGAAATCCACGTCGCCCTTGAGAATGGCCACCTTCTTGCCCGTCTTTTCGCTGATCTTCTCGCCCACCCGGTTGACGCCGACATCGATGACACAGGCACCCGGCTTGATCCACTCGGGCTTGACCAGGTCGGGGACGCCGGCGGCGACGATGAGAATGTCGGCGCGCTGGCAGTGGCTGGCCAGATCACGGGTGCCGGTGTGCACCACGGTCACGGTGGCATTGGCGCCGGGGCCCTTCTGGAGCATCATGTTGGCAATCGGCTTGCCCACGATGTTGGAGCGTCCCACCACGACCACCTCGGCCCCCTTGGTTTCCACGCCGGCGCGCACGATCATCTCCTGGATGCCGGCCGGGGTGCAGGGGGGGAACTTCACTTCACTGCCGCCGATCATCAGGCGCCCGACGTTCACCGGATGGAAGCCGTCCACGTCCTTGTCCGGATCGATGGCGTTGAGCACCTTCTTTTCGTCGATGTGTTTGGGCAGCGGCAACTGCACCAGGATGCCATGAATCGACTCGTCCTTGTTGTACTTGTCGATCAACGCCAGCAGATCGGCCTCGGAGATATCCACCGGCTGACTGTCCTGGATTTCCTTGAAGCCTACCCGGTGGGCGGTCTTGATCTTCAGTGTTACATAAGAAATAGAGGCGGGGTTTTCTCCCACCAGGATCGTGACCAGACCGGGTACCTTACCGTACTTTTCCTTGATCTCGGTTACCTCGGCGGTGATTTCTTCGAGAATCTGCTCTCGGATTTCCGTTCCCTTGATCAGCTTGGCGGTCATCGTGCGTTCTCCTTTCATGGATTTTTGGTTGCCAGTCGGTTCGAAGGGGAAAAGACGACCGGCGACAGTGCCGACCGTCTCCTGAAGGTCTCGCGTATTCGGAATTGTCAATCGTCTTCTAACAGTAGGCGGGAACCGCAGGGCATCGCTGCTTTTAGTCAAATGGCGGTCCGATGTCAAGCGGACCGTGGCGGGGTCATACCGGTTTTCCCTACCGGGACGGGGCCTTCGGAAAAGCCTTGACAGTCGTCTGTCCGACGTGTAGTTTGAATTCCCGAAGCTGTGAACAACGGATCAGGATCAAGCATGACTGTTTCCATCCAGAAAATCGCTCATTTGTACGCCTACCTCTATTGATGGCTTGCTGGCCGCGATGAAGCCGGCCCAGCAAGCGCCTCCGACCGTTTTACTCTCGTTTTTTTCAAAATTGTTCCATCCCGATGCAGTGCCCTCTGTCGATTCCCCTTTGAACTGAGAAGGGTGTCGATGTGCAGTCCAACCAACTGGCAAGAAAAGGAGCAGCGCCATGAGAGCCATCCGTTTGTTGTCGTTTGCCACCGTATTGCTGTGCGCGTTCATCCTGGCCCTGCAGCCGGCCTCTGTTGCAGCGGCTCCGGTGGAGTTGACCTACAGCATCTTTTTCCCGGCGACCCATGGTCAGTGCCAAGCCGCCATGGACTGGGCCCAGGAAATCGAAAAGCGCACCGACGGCCAAGTGAAGATTACCGTGTTTCCCGGCGGCACCCTCACTTCCCCTCCCCAGGCCTACGACGGGGTGATCAAAGGCATCTCGGATATCGCCATGTCCTGCTTCGCCTACACCCGGGGCCGTTTTCCCACCATGGAGGCGGTGGACCTGCCCATGGGCTATGCCAACGGCTTGCAGGCCACCCGGGCCGCCAATGATTTCTACCAAACCCTCAAGCCGGCCGAACTCTCGGATGTCCAGGTGATGTACCTGCACGCCCACGGCCCCGGGCTGCTGCATACCCGCAGGCCGGTCCAGACGCTGGAGGATCTCAAAGGGATGAAAATCCGCTCCACCGGACTGAGCGCCAAGATCGTCGAGGCCCTCGGGGCGGTGCCGGTGGCCAAACCTCAGAATGAAACCTATGAAAATCTTCAAAAAGGGGTGGTGGAGGGGACCTTCGGGCCCATCGAGGTACTCAAGGGCTGGCGCCAGGCCGAAGTGATCAAGAGCACCACCGAATGCCAGGCGGTGGGGTACACCACCACCATGTTCGTGGTGATGAACCGCCAAAAGTGGGATGCCCTGAGCGATGACCAAAAAGCGATCTTTGAAGCCGTCAACGCGGCGTATATCGACGTGCATGGCCAAAAATGGGACGAAGTGGACGAAGCGGGCCGACGGTTCACCCTCAGCCTGGGCAACGGCATCGTCCCCTTGACGGAAGCTGAACAGGCCCGCTGGCAGACAGCGGTGACCCCGATCATCGATGCCTACGTCCAGGAAGCCAACGACAAGGGATTGGATGGAAAGAAAATCGTCGATACCCTCAAGACGGCCATCGCCGACAACCCGCGGTAGAGACCACCGGGAGGAAGTGGCGCCATGCCAACCTTGACTAGCAGACTCGCCTGGCTCACCCGGTCCCTGAACGCCCTGTCGGCCGCGGCGGTGATGGCCATGATGCTGTTGACCTGTGCCGACATCGTTTTGCGCCTCATGCGGTGGCCCATCACCGGCACCTACGAGCTGATGGGCTTCCTGGCGGCCCTCTTCGTTTCCTTCGCCCTGGCCCAGACCTCGGTGGACAAGGGGCACATCGCGGTGGATTTTCTGGTGATGCGGCTGTCACCACGCACCCAGCGCATCGTGGATGCCGTCAACGACGCGGTGTGCATCGTCCTCTTCGCCATGGTCACTTGGCAGTGCGTCATTTACGCCGCCGAGCTCAAGGCCAGCGGAGAAGTCTCCATGACCCTCCAGTTGCCCGTTTTCCCGGTGGTTTACGGAATCGGCGCCGGCTCCGCCGTCCTGTGTCTGGTGCTGGCGGCGAGGGTCGTGGATAATTTGAGGAATTGAGAAGGGATAGAGTTGGGAGTGACTAATTTCAGTGACTAAAGTTACGAGTGACTAATTTCAGTGACTAAAGTTACGAGTGACTAAAGTGACTAAAATTGTGGAGTCGCTTCGCTCCGGTTATATTTATAACTGTTAGAATTCCTTCACTTTAGTTCGCTTTGGCTTTTAAGTGACTAAAGTTACGAGTGACTAATTTCAGTGACTAAAGTTACGAGTGACTAATTTCAGTGACTAAAGTTACGAGTGACTAAAGTGACTAAAATTGTGGAGTCGCTTCGCTCCGGTTATATTTAT
>JACDJB010002947.1_pt1 | contig 11635 bp, 7 predicted proteins | sample 7454121 | NCBI WGS metagenome assembly JACDJB01 (sample SAMN14253290, study PRJNA609438) | sludge metagenome | isolation source: sludge after 25d culture with pyrite | collected 2018-12-20 | reverse complement strand
GTCCCGGTGCCCCGGGCAGTCCACGTGCGCGTAGTGCCGGTTGGCCGTCTGGTATTCCACGTGCGAGATCGCGATCGTGATGCCCCGATCCCGCTCTTCCGGCGCGTTGTCGATCTGGTCGAACGCCCGAAAGTCCGCCCATCCCTTCAGCGACAGCGTCTTGGTGATCGCCGCCGTCAGGGTTGTCTTCCCGTGGTCGATGTGTCCAATCGTTCCGATATTGACATGCGGTTTCCCGCGCTGAAATTTTTCCTTGGCCATCGTATCGCTTCCTTCTCTATACTTCCTCGCCGGCACCGGCCGTCGATATCAATAATTCCTAAAACAACTCCAAAACTGAGTATGCTTGAACAACCACTGCCCGCGGGCTATTTGCGGCCGTGCAGGATCTCCTGCGCGACCGAATCGCTAACCGGCGCATAGTGGTGAAACTCCATCGTAAACGTGCCGCGACCTTGCGTCATCGAACGCAAGCGGGTCGCATACCCGAACATCGTCGCCAGAGGCACGAGCGCCCGCACGGTTTGAAGCCCGTCGGACCGCAACTCCATGCCTTCAATCATGCCGCGATTGGCCGACAGATTGCCGATCACGTCACCCGTATAGTCATCGGGGGCAACTACTTCGATCGACATCATCGGCTCCAGCAGGATGGGTTTGCCCTGCTGTTGTGCTTCCTTAATCGCCATTGAGCCGGCGATCTTAAAGGCCATTTCCGAGGAATCAACCTCATGGAACGACCCATCGATCAGTGTCGCCTTCAGATCGACGACGGGGTAGCCGGCCAGGACGCCGCTCTCCAGCGCCTCACGAATGCCTGCTTCGGTGGGGCCGATAAATTCGCGCGGGATTGCGCCGCCGATAATCGCGTTCTCGAACACGATGCCGGCGCCCGGCTCCAACGGCTCCACGCGCAGCACGACGTGACCAAACTGACCACGGCCGCCGGACTGGCGCACAAAGCGACCTTCTATCTTATCCACCGGACGCGTAATCGTCTCGCGGTAGGCCACACGCGGTTGACCCACGTTAGCGGCGACCTTGAACTCACGCATCAGGCGATCGACCAACACCTCAAGGTGCAACTCACCCATACCATACAGGACAGTTTGGCCCGTCTGATCGTCGACCTTCACCTGGAAGGTCGGATCTTCCTCGGACAGAGCGCGCAGAGCGTTGCCCATCTTGTCCTGATCAATATTACTCTTGGGCTCAATCGCCAACTGGATGACCGGCTCGGGGAAATCGATTGATTCCAAAACAATGGGAGCCTTGGCATCGCACAGCGTATCACCGGTGAAGGTGTTCTTCTGCCCCAGCGTCGCCGCGATATCCCCCGCCTTAATCTCTTTCAGGTCTTCGCGGTGGTCGGCATGCATACGCAGGATACGGCCCACACGCTCGCGCTTGTCTTTGGTGCTGTTCAGCACCGAATCACCTACGCGCACCACACCGGAATAGACGCGGAAGTAGGCCAGACGACCGACATAAGGGTCGGTCACGATCTTGAAGACCAACGCCGCGAACGGCTCATCGGCTGAGGGGTGGCGCTCTTCGGTCTTGCCGGTGAACGGGTTATCGCCCTTAATCGGGGGGATGTCCAGCGGAGAAGGAAGATAATAGACAACCGAATCCAGCACGCGCTGAATGCCACGATTGCGCAGGGCGCTGCCACAGAGTACCGGAGTAGCGATGTTCTGCACAGTCGCGCGGCGAAGAGCCGCCCGCAGTTCATCTGCTCCAATCTCTTCCCCTTCCAGATAACGCAACGTCAGATCGTCGTCGGTTTCGGCGACACGCTCAACCATGTCGTTGCGCGCCGCTTCTACCTCCGACAGGATGTCGTCGGGGATCGGCGCCGCCTGCGGCCGCGCCCCGGAATCATCCTCGCTCCAGAAGTACGCCTGCATGGTCAGCAAGTCGACGATTCCACGAAACGAGGCCTCGGAACCGATCGGGTATTGAATCGGGATCGGGTTTGCGCCGAGGCGGTCCTTGATCATGCCCACGGTGCGCTTGAAATCAGCGCCAACGCGGTCCATCTTGTTAACGAAACAAATCCGCGGAACGTTGTAGCCGTTTGCCTGGCGCCATACCGTTTCGGATTGCGGCTCGACGCCGGCCACCGCATCGAAAACTACAACGCCGCCGTCCAGCACGCGCAGGCTGCGCTGAACTTCGGCCGTGAAATCGATGTGACCCGGCGTATCAATAATGTTGACCTGATGATCGAGCCAGAATGCCGTCGTCGCCGCAGAGGAGATGGTAATGCCACGCTCGCGCTCCTGGTCCATGGAGTCCATCGTCGCGGTCCCCTCATGGACTTCGCCCATGCGGTGGATCACGCCCGTGTAATACAGGACGCGCTCAGTCGTCGTGGTCTTTCCGGCATCAATATGGGCAATAATGCCGATATTCCGGATTCGTTCCAACGGATAATCAGCCATGACTCACTTAAATACGGAAGTGCGAGAAGGCGCGGTTGGCTTCCGCCATACGATGTGCATCATCGCGCTTCTTGACTGCCGTTCCCTGATTGTTCGATGCGTCGATGAACTCATTGGCGAGCTTTTCCGACATCGTTTGGCCACCGCGATTCCGCGCCGCGCTGAGCAGCCAACGCATCGCCAGCGAAACCTGACGATACGGCTCCACCGGCACGGGAACCTGATACGTGGCGCCGCCAACGCGACGCGGCCGCACTTCGATCTGCGGCATAACATTCTGCAAGGCCTGCTCAAAAACTTCGACGCCTTGCCGGCCAACGCGCTCCTCGATCAAATCGAAGCTGTCGTAGATCAGGCTCTGGGCGACGCTCTTCTTGCCATCATACATGAGGCGATTCACGAACATCGACACGTGCACATTGTCGTAGCGCAGGTCGGGTTCGACTTCTCGTTTTTCTGGACGGAATCGTCTGGACATGACTTTACTTTCCCCGGCAGCCGCCATCGGCCGCCTCTAACGGTCCTTACTTCTTCTTGGCTACCTTGGTGCCGTACTTCGAGCGGCCCTTCTTACGGTTGACCACGCCACCGGCATCCAGCGTGCCGCGCACGATATGGTAACGCACGCCGGGAAGGTCTTTCACACGGCCGCCACGCACCAACACCACCGAGTGATCCTGCAACGTATGCCCTTCGCCGGGAATATACGCCGTCACTTCGATGCCGTTTGATAAACGAACGCGGGCCACCTTGCGCAGGGCCGAGTTCGGTTTCTTCGGGGTCATGGTCTTCACCTGGGTGCAGACCCCGCGCTTCTGCGGCGCGCCCATAGGCTGGCGCGTGCGCCGCTGCTTGAAGGAATTCAAGGTGTATTGCAATGCCGGAGACTTGCTCTTCTTCGACTTAACACTACGTCCCTTGCGGACAAGTTGATTAATTGTAGGCACCGCTAACGTTTCTCCTTTCTGAAACTCTCTACGCCGAAAACGCCCACTAGACAGAAAACACTACAAACCGCTGCATCGGAAGGGTACAAATTTTTCATACCTTATCACCCGCAGTAGTAAGCAGTTTTCTATTCGGTTGTGAATACGATAGAAATCGACTATTAAAAAGAGGAAGGGGACAGATACACCCTACCAAACCCGACAATATAGAGGCCATCGCCGGTTAATAAACGTTCGATGGCCCCCATCGTTCTACCTATTCGACTCGTAACGACTACAATGTCGCTACCCTTCTCGGCTAGACATACGATCGACAATGTTAGCAGATTTGATCAGGATGTCAAGGCCAACACTCTCGCAAAAACCGGGTCGGAGATCGTATGACCCCTGACCCGGCTTCTGAATTCTTTTCGATTAACGATTGGCCCGCGCCAGGGCCATGAAATCGTCGCCCGCCCATTTGCGGCTGGTGCGTTTGTCGTCTTCCTTGCCAAACCGCACCACCTCGCCGCCCTCAGTCACCGCCTCAACGGCCAGACCCAGACTTTGCAATTCCTTGACCAGCACGCGGAACGATGCGGGCACGCCCGGCTCCTCGATCGGCTCGTTCTTGACGATAGCTTCGTAGGTCTTGACGCGGCCCTGCGTATCGTCCGATTTGACGGTCAACATCTCCTGCAAGGTATGCGCCGCGCCATAGGCCTCCAGTGCCCACACTTCCATCTCGCCGAAACGCTGGCCGCCGAACTGGGCCTTGCCGCCCAACGGCTGCTGCGTGACGAGCGAGTAAGGGCCGGTGGAGCGCGCGTGCGCCTTGTCCTCAACCAGGTGGGCGAGCTTCATGATATGCAACACGCCAACCGTCACGGGTTGATCGAACGGGCGGCCGGTCTTGCCGTCGAATAACCGCTCCTTGCCCATGGTCGGCAGCGGAATGTGGGTGTGAGTGGTGATCTCGCTCGAAAGCGCGATCATCTCATCCAAATCGGCCGATGCGGGATCGATCTTGACCAACTCCGGAAGCATGTCGCCATACTTCTCCAGAACGGCGGCGTACCATTCACGCACGCAGGCCTCAATCGCGACACGATCATATCCCTGCCAACGCGCCTTGACGACTTCTTCCGGAGCGTCGGGGAACAGCTCGTCCGGGTTCCAGTCCCGGCTGCGCAGCCATTCGCGGGCAACTGCCCGGCGAGCATACGGCTCGTCCGTTTCCAGTTGCGCGGCGTCATAGCCAAGTTCGCTCAGCCAGGCGACAATAAACAGGCGACGAGCATGATCCTGGTCGACCAATTGGGACGTATCATACTTGATCTCGGCCAGCCAATCCCAGGCCCATTCGCCGGCAATATCCCAGGCGCGATCGATGAGCCAGGCGCGTCCCAACTCAGCGGCAATTTCCTGCTCGGTGGCACCGTCGAACACCGGGGTAATGGCTCGGAAACCGATCCGGTCCGCGGCCCAACCCAAATGCGTCTCCAGCACCTGACCGATATTCATACGGCCCGGCACACCCAGAGGGCTGAGGATGATGTCGATGGATCGACCGTCATCCAGATAGGGCATATCCTCGATCGGTACGATCTTTGAAATGACACCCTTGTTGCCATGCCGGCCGGCCATCTTGTCGCCCTCGGAGATCTTGCGCCGTTGAGCCACACTCACACGCACCATCGTCTCAACCCCGGCAGGCAAGTCGCGATCGTGCTGACGATCGAACACCTGGACGTCGACAACCTTGCCGCGCGCGCCATTGGGCAGGCGCAGGCTGGAGTCTTTCACTTCCCGTGCCTTGTCGCCGAAGATGGCTCGCAGCAACTTCTCTTCCGGACTGAGTTCCTTCTCGCCCTTGGGGGTGATCTTGCCGACCAGGATATCGTTTTCGTTCACATCCGCGCCGACGCGAATGATCCCCCGTTCGTCAAGGTCCTTCAGCGCGTCCTCACTAACGTTTGGAATGTCGTAGGTGATCTCTTCCGGGCCAAGCTTGGTATCGCGCGCCTCCACCTCGTGTTTCTCGATGTGAATCGACGTAAAACGATCGCCGCGCACCATCGCCTCGCTGACGAGGATCGCGTCCTCGAAGTTGCCGCCCTCCCACGAGAGGAAAGCTACAACAACGTCCTGACCAAGAGCCAACTCGCCATTGTGCGTCGAAGAGCTATCAGCCAGGATATCACCGACCTGCACCCGCTGGCCGCGGTAAACGACCGGATGCTGGTCAATGCACGTGCTCTGGTTCGAGCGGTTGTACTTGCGCAAGTTGTAGATGCGCGGGCCGTTTTCGCCCATAACGACGATCTTGTCGCCGGAAACGCTGACGACTTCGCCGGGCTGGTCGGCCAGGACCACCTGACCGGAGTTCAGGGCCGCCTGTAGTTCCATACCGGTGCTCACGATCGGCACGTCGGGCTGCAGGAGCGGGACGGCCTGCCGTTGCATGTTGGAACCCATGAGTGCGCGGTTGGCGTCGTCGTGCTCCAAAAACGGGATCAGCGCCGCCGAAACACCAACGATCTGACGCGGCGCGACATCCATGAAGTCGATGCGCTGCACCGAAGTAAATCGGAACTGCTGGTTACGTCGCGAAGAGACGCGCGCGTCCACAAACTGACCGCGCTCGTCGATCTTGGCGTTAGCCTGGGCGATGGTGTAGTGATCCTCTTCATCGGCCGACATGTAGATAACGTCATCGGTGAGGAAAGGCTTAACTTGTACTTCCTGAACGCCCGCGGCGCGCAGGGCCTCCAGGTGCTCTGCGGTGACACGCTCACCCTGAGCCACGATGATCTCGCCCGTATCAGGATCCGCCACGTTGACAAACGCATCGTGATTGACCAGGTTGCCCCCAACCGATAGCTTATTCGTGACACGCCGATAAGGCGTCTCGATAAAGCCGTACTTATTGACGCGCCCATACGTGGCCAGCCGGCCGATCAGGCCGATGTTCGGGCCTTCCGGCGTTTCGATGGGGCAGATACGGCCGTAATGGCTGTGGTGCACGTCACGCACTTCAAAGCCGGCGCGCTCGCGGCGCAAGCCGCCCGGCCCCAATGCCGACAAGGTGCGCTTGTGAGTCAGTTCGGCCAGCGGGTTCGCCTGTTCCATGAACTGGCTCAATTGGGAGCTGCCGAAGAACTCACGAATCGCGGCCACAACCGGACGAATATTGATGAGGGCCACCGGCGTCACGTTGTCGCTCTCGCGAATCGACATGCGCTCGCGAACGACACGCTCCATTCGACGAAGCCCCACGCGCAGCTTGGCCTGGATGAGTTCGCCGACTGTCTTGACGCGACGATTGCCCAGGTGATCGATATCATCCGGCCCTTCCAGACCGTTGTTGATCAGGATCATATGCCGGACGAAGTTGATGATGTCCTGCTGCGTGATTGTCCGGTGGGACAGCGGCACATCGTTCTGCAGGTTCAGCCGCTTGTTGAGCTTGTAGCGACCCACGGCCGCCAGGTCATAACGACGGCTATCGTACAGCTGTTCCTGAAGATACTGCGACGCATTATCGAGCGTAGGCGGGTCACCGGGGCGCATGCGTTTGTAGAATTCGATCAGCGCCTGCTCGGGAATTGACTTCTCCTCATCCCAATGCGGCTCCTGCTCAATGCTGCCCTGGATGTAGAGATGTTCGCCGTTGGTATCGACGTCGGCAAACAGGGACAGCAACTCTTCGTCGGTCCCTTCCTTGATCAGCGGCTTGCCCAGGCCATCCGGAATAGCCGCCATGGCGCGCAGGAACAGCGTCACCGGCACGGTGCGCTTCCGATTAAACTTGACGGTCAGGTAATCCGTCTTGCGCGTCTCAAACTCCATCCATGCGCCGCGATCAGGAATCAGCTTGCCCATGGCCAACGGGCGGCCGGTCGTGCGCTCTTCCTCGACTTCGAAATATGCGCCGGGGGAACGAATTAACTGGCTGACGACGACGCGCTCCGTACCATTGATAATAAAAGTACCGGCCGAAGTCATGAGCGGGAAATCGCCCATAAAGATGTCTTGCTCAATGGGCTGGTCGAGGTCGGTGCTATAGAGCAGCACGCGCACGTAGAGAGGCGCGGCATAGCTCATATCCCGCTCCACGCATTCCTCGACGCTATACTTCGGCTCTCCAAACCAGTATGTCAGATTAAAACCCTCGATTTCCTTGCGCTTGCTGGGGAAATAGAGCTTCAGATCGCCGTTAAAACTTTCGATGGGAGAAATCTCATCAAAAAGCTCCGCCAGCCCTTCAGTCGTGAATTGTTCAAAGGAGCGCAACTGGACGTCGATCAAAGTCGGCAGTTCCATCGGCTTGGTTGTACGGGCGTAGCTTTTGGTATAAATGCTGGACATATAGAGTCACCTGCTCCCTGGCGGGCGAGACACCCTCTCACCTTCTATAAACTTTCCAACCACCTTACACGCAAAAGGTGCAATCCCTGCTTGCACCCTGTTTGATTGCTCATTCTCTTTCCGGACGGCTTCCACTAAAGTCGTTCAAGAGGCGGTCTTGCGCGAACTTGCATTTTATAATGTGGATCACTGTTTGTCAAGCAATTGGTACACTTCCAAAATGCGCTCAGCGGCCGCTCGCCAGCTAAATTGCTCGATGACCCGCGCGCGCAATTGCTCGCCCAGTTCACGCCGGCGCTCCGGCTCGCGGACAAGCAATGCAATCGCCTCGGTAAAGGCCCCGACATCTCCAGGTTCGGCATACACGCCCAGATCGCCCAAATATTCCCGGTTAACCGACGTATCGTAGGCGACAATCGGCAAGCGCATCGCCATATAGTTGAGGAGCTTGCCGCTGCCCTCGCTCATCGACATCTTGGGAGCGACGGCCACGTCACAGGCCGCCAGAAAGTAAGGGGCATCGGCAAAGGGAACACGCCCCGTAAAAGTCATTTGCTCGGCGACGCCCCACAACTCGGCAATCGACCGATAATGCTCCACATTGGGGTAGCCCATAATAAGGAAATGAACCCTTTCGCCGCGCTGCTTCATCTCCGCGGCCGATTCAATCAGATGCGGGATTCCCTGATAATCCGTCAAGAGGCCCAGATAGCCGACCACTGCGGCATCTTCGGGGATCCCCAACTGAGCGCGTAACGGATGGGCGGCAGGTAGATAGGGGAAACGGGCCGGATCAAACTGCGTTGCATCGGCGCAATCGGGCAGAGCGTGAATGAGATCGGAGGGAATACGAAACTTGTCCTCCAACAGCGAGATGGCCTGGCCGGAACTGGCAAGAATCGCGCCGGGCAAACGCCGGGTGATGAACGATTCCATGTGAAAAACCCAGGGGTAGATCATGCCTTCCGGGTCCAGAAAGTGATGATCTACCATCTCGGCCGTCAGACTGCCCTGATAGTCGAATACAAGCGGAGTGCCGAATAAACGGCCAAGCACTCCACCGATCAGCGCCCCTTCGTGCATATGACCGTGGATAATATCCGGCCGGAATTGCCTGACTTCCGCGAAGGATTTCACTGCCAGATAGGCATCGAAGGCGAGTTTATGGCGCGATGATCCTACCTCGTAATCGGTGCGCCATGGGAGTGACGCAGTACGCCGAATGTCGATCCCCGGCACATCGTTTCCTTTATAATAGGTAACGACCGCTACCTCAACGCCTCTCTCCCCCAAAGCCCGCATCTCCTCCAGGATGCGAATATGTCCGCCGTAGTCACTAAAGAACGACGTCGGCGCGATCATCAATACACGCAATCAGTTACTCCTGCTTTCTCTGCGAAACACGGCCACCGACGTCATTTCACCCGGTGCGACAGATACCGAAGCCAAACCTACTCCTCTTGTTGACCCTTTTTCAGCTTCCCGCCCAGCCATCCGCCCAGGAACTGATCACCAACGGACGGCCGCTCCACTTTTACCTCGACGCCTTCAACCCATTCGTTCTCGGCCCGCTCCTGCAACCATCGCTCACGCTGCACAAGGAGGTTACCCAATGTCAAATCGATCATATCCTTGTCGCCGCTCTGGATGAGGCGTCGCAACTCGGTTAATTCCTGCAAGTAGGCATCCAGCCAACGCAGCGTGGACGCCTTATCGTAGAGCACCTGCCCGGTGATGTCGGTACCCTGTTGAAGCGGTTGGGTCGCCAGCGCGAACGTAGAATTGGCAAAGCGCAGCATATCTCGCCAGCCGGTCGACTTCTGCAACGCGGCAAACAAGGCCGCCGCCGCCAAACCAGGCAACGTCTCGATCCCTTGAGCCAGACTGTCATATTCCATCGGATCGACGAAATAGGGGACTGCGCCAAGCAGGCGACCAAAGTTGACCGCCGTCTCAACCGCTTGCGGGTCGGCCGTCGGCGACGGCATGAGACAGAAAACACTGTTTCTGAACAGATCGGCTGATGCCGCGTCGATCGAATCCCGGCCGTCCTTCAAATAGACGGCCGACAGCACCGGCACAACACCCACGTAATGCCCACGTTTCAGATATTGGCCGGCCAACCGCCCACCGCGTGATTTCAGCGAGGTCAAATCAAGCAACAAGGTGTGCGGTTGAATTTCATCGCTGATGACCGTCAGCGTTGTTTCCAGCTCGGCAAGCGGGACCGACAGCACGAGGATATCGGCTGCCGCGGCGGCGTTGACCAGATTCCACTCCGCTTTGTCGATCGCTCCCAGCTCATCCTTCGCCTTTTGCGCCAACTCACGGTATCGATCGTGGCCGATGATCTCCAATTCGGCGGATGTTGCCTTCAGCGCTCGCGCGATTGACACCCCAACGCGATCCATTCCCACAATGGTCACTGTTCGCGCCTTCATCTGCTACTCTCCTTTAATTGCGATCATCCGCCCATTGCAGCCGAGATAGCAAGCGATCGCTTTCGTTCGAAATCCCATCCAGTCGGGTTTGATGCCGCCGAATCAGATCGACCACCTCAGAGCGGGACCCAGCCTCAGATGCCAGTTCAGCTCCCCACACCGGATGGCAAGCCCGCGCCACAAAGGGCCGACGCCAACCGTCGGCCGATCCTTGCCCCCACCGCTCCGCGCGCCGCGGGAAGAGCGCCCCACCTACGACAATGATCGTTCTGTCGACAGGCGAGAGCGGGCTGAGGATCTTGCCTATGTCATGCAATAAAGCTGCGACCAATAAATCGGGGTGATTATAACCGGCATCCAGCAACGTGCGAAACACCCGGTAGCTATGCCATTGGTCGGCAAAGGTGAAGCGGGAAAAGAGTACCTGCTCCGGCTCGCTCAAATGGGCGACAACGCTTCCTCGCGCCTCGCTCGTCAGCGGCCCGGCAGTCAGGTTCTCCCTGAGTTGCCGAAGTCGATATGCCAGACTCACGTTAGCCGAGCAGGAACTGTAATGTGGCCTGTGCGGGCATCCCGACCAGGATGTTGATTGCAGTGGGGAATATAAAAACGACCATCATCAGAATGAGGAACCCATACTGCTCAAGCGGCCGGAGACGATATACCATCTCAGCCGGCAGAATGGCGAACAAAATCCTCGAGCCGTCCAGAGGAGGGACCGGGATCATGTTGAAAAAGGCCAATATCAAATTGATCCAGATAAATTGCGAGAATAAATAGGATAATTGAGCCGAGTAGCCTCCGCTCAGCGGGAACGGCGTGAATTCAACCACTCCGAGACGAAAGAAAACCGCGGCTATAAGCGCCATGATAATATTGGACAATGGGCCGGCCGCCGCCACAATGGCCATGGATGTGCGCGGGTTGCCGCGCAAGTTCATCGGGTTAACCATGACCGGCTTGGCCCAGCCGAACCCGGCAACGATGAGCAGCAGCGTCCCAATGGGATCGAGATGCTTGAGCGGGTTTAGCGTAATACGCCCCATGTTTCGCGGGGTCGGATCGCCCAGGTAATCGGCCGTGAGGGCGTGCGCCAATTCGTGTATCGTGAATGCGATTAGCAACACAACAACACGTGCAATAATGGTAGAAAGGTTAAGATCAAACATAATACTTCAGATCGACAATTCGGCCTGGCGAGTACTTGCTAATTGCGAGCTTTGACCAATCAATCCTGACTGAATAGTATACATGCAGGGGCGGTCAGTTACGAGAATTCCCCTCTTCATTGGGCGAAGATTCATACAGTTGGAGCTGTTCCGGCGCTATGGTGATCCGGATTGCATCGCCCGGCCCAAAGGAGGGGCTGCCCGACTCCTCAAAGAGCAGGCGCTGCCCATTCGCCGTGATCCAGATCTGGGAAAAGCGCCCGCGAAACGTCACGGCATCG
>JACDJB010002946.1_pt1 | contig 11640 bp, 3 predicted proteins | sample 7454121 | NCBI WGS metagenome assembly JACDJB01 (sample SAMN14253290, study PRJNA609438) | sludge metagenome | isolation source: sludge after 25d culture with pyrite | collected 2018-12-20 | reverse complement strand
CCGATGAAAAAGAGCTATATGCCAATTTCAAAAAACTGATAGCAAGCAGTCCCGTTTTTGAAGAGAACAGATTGGAGATAGAAGGTAAAGCCGGATTGGTGCAACTTGGCGACGACGACCCCTGGGTAACACCACCCGTATATGGAGCCAAACATGTTATGGCAACAACAATTGACGAAGATTATAACCTGCTGAACGAAACCCCCTGGCTGTCGCAGCTGAACCTGGATATACACTACCGGGCAGCAGCCGGTTTAGGTAAAAAAATTGTACAGACTCATCAGGAAGAGTTTGTCAACCGAGCCTGGCAACAGATAGAAGCCATCCATGCACTGAATCACGAGCTATATACAAAAATATTGAGTATCAGCGTGAATGAATCGTTGAGAAATAAGCTGTTTGATTTTTCAGAGAAAGGGAATCCCCATTTTATCAGTCGGATGATTAAAAACCTTGGAAGTATGCTAAATGCTCAAACAAGCAGTTCCGGCAAACCTCCCGTTTCGCTGGAGTCGATTATGAGCAACAGTAATATTCCAAAATCTTTTGCCTCACCCCCTTTCTTTCGCAATATGGAGATAGCGGCAAAACATGCCGAAGGCTTAAACGCAGACTCCATTATGGATAATATTGCTGAAAGCCAGATATTCAGAGAAAGTCAACACTATATCAACAGAGCGCCAAACGTGCAACAGATGAAAGAAGCAACTAAGAAAATCTACGAGATTATATTAGAGGAAATATGTGAGCAGTTATCAAGCTTTTTTACTATTACCCGCTCCAATAAATCGACCTATTACGTCAGTGGATTGCCATCTTACTCCACTAAATTGCCCGGTTATATGCAGAGCGGCGAAAATCCACTTAATAAACCAAAATCTATTATATTTAATGACACACCCGGATACGCTTATGCCTATAGTGATCATATTGTTTTACCGGATCATCACATTCGTTATTACTGGAATTTTTTTACTGACAGTAAAAATATCAATCATCGAATAAGTGAATTTTTTGATCAGGGTTTGGATCAGCATATATCTTCCGGATATACGAGTCAAAAGCTTGCCGAAATAATACGTAGAAGTAGTGACTCTTCAATAAATCCCATTTCTACTACGCATAATGTATTTGTTCTTCATGACAAAAAATATACGCAATTATTTGGAAATGAGAAACTGATCTCCAAAGTAGGTGGTAGTAACGCATTATTCTTCATACCAAGATATGGAATACAAAAGGCAATGGAAAAGGATGAAAAGCTAAGAGATTTCATCAAACTTTTTATCAATCTACCATCTTATATTTTAAATCGTGCAGAAAGAAGTAAAGGTATTGTAAAAGGTCAGGACTATTTTCAGTTAGAACTTTTTTATGACACTGGAAGTAGTACATGGAATGTCAGACTAAAAGGTAATTCGCAGAGTGAAAAACTAACTTCTTCCGATTGGAGAATCGCCTGTTTCATTTTGAATCATGGTGGTGGAGATCAATCAGGATACTATTTATCAGACTGCTATTATCCATTCATTAAGTTTTTAAATCCCCTTGAACCATTATTTGAGCCGGGGGGTTTAACTCCCGGTGGTGGAGCACGTAATTATTATAGAGGGTATGGTAGTGAACCGACAAAAGTTGTCTGGTCGCAACATGATATCTATAAGGAAAATATGGAGAAAGCATTGAACTATTTGTGGAGTACTCCAGACTATGTTGAAATAGATAGTAATGAGTTATCGGATTATATTCAGTATTTTGAGTCACTCCCAGAATATGCGGAGTTTTTGAAAGAAACTCCCGAAGCCATGAATAATTGGTTAAAAAATTGGGTTGATCTGGATAATTATGTAAAGGAATTAGAAGCTGAAAAATCCCTGCGAGGCGATGCGGAGGAAGAAAACGAAAAAATTGACGTTGATACTGCAAAAAACTACAAAGATGCTTTTAAAGAATCGAAAGAGTGGCAGGAGATGATTGACATAGCCGAGAGATATTACGATAGTTTCTATAACAGCAAAGAGTTACAGCAAAAATTTATTGAAGAGTTGCTGTTGTCGAAATATCCCATCATGGCTTACCCAACTTTCCCTGAGCCGGTCTATTTCTACTTGAAAATGTTCTCCGACGAATTTATCTTGCCCGGAGTAGATGCCTTACCCGAGGACTCTGTTTCGATGTTTATGAGCAATGAAGCCTTTGTTGAGGCTTATCTTTGTGGCATGAATACCGAAATGGGCAGGGAGTTGCTTTGGCGGGAATATCCCACCGACCAGCGCGGCTCCTATTTCCGTAAATTCTGGGATTCGGAAACTTCCGCCAAAGACATTACGAGCGATAATTTCTTCGATATCCAGCCCGTACATACATGGGGAGGAGATAAGAGAAGAGGAACCAAAGGACACCTGGGCGATAACCACGCCGAATCAAAAACCGGATTGCTGCTGTTTACCATCAAAGGCAAATTACTGCGACAGTACCCCAATACGCGTATATTTTTGCAAAAAGCGGTAATAAAAACCAAAGAAAATGACCCGAAAAACAAGCAGGAAGGGATCAAAGGCTTTGGCAAAACACTTATTTTTGACCCTGATGCCACGGAGCAAAACGGCAATATTATTATGCCTTTAACACAGGCTTTTATGAGGGAAGATACCTATATTATCGGCTTCAAAAAAGAGTTTGACGACTTGCTCGGCAATCCCGCCAAAGGGGATTACGGCTATTTTCTTACCTTTTTGGAAGATGTTGAGGATCTAAGTTTTCAGGAAGATGTGAATATGGAGGATCCTGAGAACGGCGCCAACGATGCGGCAAAGATTGCTAAAGAGCTAATGAATGAACCTACCTTATTCGGCAAACATTTATCATTGTTTATTATTTAAAAACCAGCTTATGAGCACTAATAGCGATATTCAAAATTACAGACAAGCGGAATTTGATAAATTGTTGAATACAATAGATCATGACATCCCTATTTTATTTTTCCCGTTAAGGATAGAAACACATTTTCGTAAAAGCAGGAATAAGTCTCAAGACGATGGACAAGCGCTGATCAGGGCTTTTTTGGATTTGTACAACGAGTATAATGCCTATACCGGGGAAAAAGATTATAATTTATATCCGGCATGGAATAAGTTTCAGAAAGTACTTGAGAATGCCGAATTTGTGTCCGATGCAGTCATCAAGAGTTTACTGCAACCTACCAGAATGCTTTTAGGTAAATTAATAATAAATAATAAGATAGTAGGCTATTACAGCGAATTAGTTCAAAAGGCAATGTGTCGGCTGGCTGAAAGCAGTGAGCTGAGAAAAAATATTCTCGAAAATAGATTCATGTTAATACCGACAAAGGAACAATGGGATCAACTGACCTTAAGGGATATACATGACTTGAAAGCGATTTCTATTCAAACGGATGACTCCAAACCAAAAGAGCTGTGTGTGAGAATATTCCCTGATGAAATATTTTTAGACTATCTCACCGATAGCTTAACGGTAGAAGAGATTCTCGATGGAAAAAAATTCTGGCTGCAATGGTTTATTGCCAGTGGTAACCAAAAGCGCGAATATGAAAGCTGGCAGGTTTTGTGTGTAAAATACCCCAGCTACAGGGCAGCTTGGATTGTCAGGCAGGTGAAGCCACAGAACATCAATCAGTATAAATTGGGAGGCGTCTTGTTCTATCGCCGCCCTTATGTTTCGATACGGGAGACAGGCGATACGCATGAGTATGTTACGATGGCAGTGATAGAAGAAGCCTGTGATAATATATACCGAAATTTAGCTCAAATTCGGTTTGATGAAAGAAATCCGGTAAATAAAGAGACAGGCGAATATAGCTTCGAGGAATCCATTCGTAGATATATAGGAATTATCAAATTAAACCTGTATCATATAGACCGCGATGTTATGTCGTGTGAATATATAGTTGATTATCTGTTCGATAGAATAAAACATACTGTGCAATATCTCATTAGAAAATTGAATACTTATGTAAAGTTTTATGAGCGGTACCCCGGTATTTACGGTGGCAACAACCGGCAAATGGAGATATGGGACGTTGATCAGACGATGTTGTTTACGTTCAGAAAAGATGCTGTGGAATTTCTCAGGAAGATGAAGAACAAACGCATTGCTCTGAATGAGATGATACAAAAATATTTAAATGAGGATTTGCACAATAAGGATTTCTTCCCAAAAATCCCTATAAATACAACAGGTCAGCCAGATATCCCTGTTTCTAATATTTTGCCCGACCGTTTTATTTTTATCGGTGAAGTAGCCGGCTCAAAAAAACAGATTGTTCACTATGGACACAAGGTAAGGCAGAATCTTCAGATTGGTGTTAATCTGAATGAGAACATGGATGAGTTGCCATATAAAATAAACGAAAAAGGCGATCTGGAGATCAGCGGCGGCATGGACTGGATGGTGGATTATGATACAGCCGAAAAAGCAGGCCTGGCTATTACGGTTCCGTTAGATGGTGCGGTTAATGAATTTAATTTTGTTTATGTATTAGGGATAAAAGATACCAATGGTGAGGATGCAAAATATATTGAGAGTTTGTTTAATAGTCATAATTACACATCCGGCGGCTTGCAAATGCTCAAACCCGGGATTCCTACCAATATGGTGGAAGGAGCAAAACAGACCGAAGATACCGACCCTGAAGAGGAAATGAGACTTCGCTATGAAATCGAAGTAGAAGAAGTTTATGATAATGAGCTTAAAAAAGAATATGACTCCTGGAGGTTGTCGGAATTGCTGAACCTGAACTATGACAATTGCTGGGGGCGTACTTTAAACTTCGATAACTCGGAATTAAGTCATGCCGAAAAAGCAAATGCCGCCTTGTGGAACTATTTTTTAGCAAAATTATTGGACAATGATGAAAATGACGAAAAGCTGTCGGACAAAGACAAAGAACTCAAAGAGTTATTAGACTTTATAGGTTATTTTCAAAATAAACATGTTAAAGCAAGAGGTTCACTTCCACTTTTCCGGATTGAAAACCAGCCCTATGGCATTTTGCCGATCACACTCTTCCAGAAATTAGATGATAATATAAAATGGGAAGGTCATGTTTTGTTAGGAAGATTAAATAGCCTGTTGATCGAACTTGCCGATAAATGGCACGACATACGCAAAAATGAGGTGCCTTGTGCCGAAAACCTGACAACGTTTAATTTTCCTGAAAGGAAATACTTTGAAATGGCAGGATTGACACCCTATTCGATTACTTTCTACGAACGCAGTTTAGTCGATTCTCCCTTATTGCCTGCAAGAAAAGCCTATGTCCCGTCCTTCTTTAATCCATTGAAGAGATATGGTTTTTTTGAACCGCTCCCTGTTGAGGGTTTGGAGAGAGAGCTTTCATTTTTCGACCCCTCATCTGAAGCCGATAAGATTATTATGGCTCAATCACTTGCCGAAGCTGTTAAAAATACATTTTCTCTCTCCACTTTAGCCGGCATTGTAAAAAAAGCACTGCCCGAAGGAGTAGGAGATGAACTGTGTATCCAGTTGGTCAGTGAGTTTTTAGATATTTTTAATCATAGATTAGATGCATGGTTTACCGGCATACTGGACTATCTGCTTTGGAGAAATAAAGAGGAAAAGCGACAATTAAAACTAACTGACATGCCGCCTAAAATAGGTGCTTATGGCTGGGTGTTTGACCTGAAGGAGAATCCACGGGAAGAGGTGAGCGCTCTGAAGAGAAGGGAGATTATTCAAATGATGAAGCTTTCCTCTAATGAAGCTTCCGATGAATTGAAAATCTACCAGAATAAGCAGAATGATAAGGGTGAATATATTTTCGCCCCTTCCATCCAACATGCTATTTCAGCTGCTGTGCTCAGGAGTTCTTACCTGAAAAATAAAAGGAGCACAGGCGATTCGCATTTGTGTATAAATCTTTCATCTATGCGTGCACGTCAGGCATTGCGGATGATTGAAGGAATCAAACAAGGATTGTCAACAGGGGTTATTCTCGGCGCCGATTTAGAACGCTATCTGCACGAAGCATACCGGACGGGCAATGAAATGGATAAATATATTTATCCATTGCGTAAGCTGTTCCCCCAAACACTTGATATCGAAGCTGAAGATGGCAGAGCACACGATTATACGATGGAGGTGATCAACGGGGAAACTTTGATTAATACATTTTTAGAGGAGTGGCAAAATGATGGATCGGTTGCAAGCTGGTTAGAGAAAAACCACAATAATAAAGAATATGCGGAGCTGGAAGAGTGGTGCAGATTGTTAAACAATCAGACAGCCATCATGCAAAATAGCGCTCATCGGAAATCTCTGTTCAAACTTATAGAACGGGTGGTGGATTCATACGATGCGTTAAACGATCTGCTGCTTGCCGAAAGTGTTCACCGCTTGGTGATGGGCGATCGTACAACCTATTCGGCAATATGTAATTTCATGGCAGAGGGGAAAGGAAATCTGCCCGAACCGGCCATATTGGATACGCCCATGGATTATGTGGCGGTATCCAACAGAACCGCCATTGCGTTGCCTACATGCGATGTTCCGCCCAATCGTCCCATGGGAGTGGCAGAGCCGGCTCTAAATCTGTGGATGGAAGAGTTAATCGGTGATTTAAAAAATATTTTTTTCTACATTGAAATAGACGATCAGCATCATCCTACACAGTATCAAACCTGTTCACTCCATGAATTGGGTATTATCCCGATAGAGTATCTCTATCTTTCTGCTAATGAGACACTTTTATTGGAATGTTTAGAGACAAAATGGAGATTGAAGAGTAAATACTTTACCGAAAAGATTAAACTGTATAGCGGGAAACCGGAAGGATGCAGCGATGATTTTCTATTTTTCGATAGCTATGGTGAAGAGATGGACACCTTTTCGCTCTATGAAGATGAATTACGAATAGGGAAGCTTCGCAATATCATTACCAAATGCTCGGCAATGCAGGCAAATGACTGGACTGCGACTGCCTATTATGACGTTGACGAGGAGGAGACAGTGGATACGAAAGAGCTTGGGTCGCGCTATTATTCGCTGCATACCTGGTTGTCTCAATTGAGCATTGAGATGCAATCCTGCCTGAAAATAGTTGAAAATAAGGATAGCTGTGATGATGATACTCTTGCCCGGATGTATTCGCTACTATGCGATTGTGCAGCGACGGGCATGAGCGGCAGTTTACCGGCGTTTAATACGGATATGTTTGTCTATTCCTTCAAGGATACCGTCAGTGAGGATAAGGAATATCATATCAACCCGATAATCAATGCACTTGTTTACGACAACGCAATTCTGTTGCAGAAAAATTTTATTCAATCTTTTAGATATCTTCACCAGCAATTAACCAAACGGCTCTCCGAAGCGGAAAGTATTATCACAACTTCAGGCTATGAATCACCTAATTACCACCAATATTCGGATGCAATCAAAAAATTGCTGATGGATAGTTTTAAGGTGTTCCCTCGTATTACCCTCTACTACTCCCTGTCCAAAGAGAAAAGGCAGGATTATGATGCCATGTTGGAAAACGGAATTAAGAGTTTTACCAACATTGACGCAATGGCATTTGAGGAGTGGCAATCAGAGGTGGCGGAGGTGCGTGAACACATGAAACTGTGGCATCATTTGAATATGTTTCAGGAGGTGTATGGAAATCCAACAGGTAACATTGCCATTCTACAGGTTGACAGTGAAGGGAGTGTCTTGCCGGGTAAATGGCTCGGGTGCCAGGTTGACCATGAATCTGAGTTACAAGACGTGGACTCTTTAGTTGTTTACAATAGCGAGTCGCTCCTCCGTCAGCAAAGCTGGAATGATGAGCCAAGTTACAATTCCGGCATTTTAATAGACGCATGGACAGAATTTATTCCTTACAAAAAACAAACGGCAGGCATGGTCTTCCATTGCGATCAACCTGACAATGAGGCTCCACAATCTTTACTGCTGGGCATACATCCCGATTTCAACCTAAGCACAAAAAACAAAAAATGGAGCTTACACAATGTATTGGAATTGCTTGATTCTACCAAGTTTATGTTTATGAATCGGGCGGTTGAACCTGATCACCTCTACCGCGATCCCGCGATGTCAACATTATTTCCCTTGTTGAGTACCATAGGACTCCGGGGGCACTTTTCATTTGCAGGCAGTGGATATGTGCCGGAAGAGTGGAAGGATGAGAAATACCCTACCATTTTAGACACATTCCCGGGGGGAACGATGCTCAAAAGTAATTAACCATTTTAAAAAAATGACCATGACTTCATCTCAAAATTATATTAAGTTCAGCAATCAGGCGGATCACGATATTTTTATGCGCCGGAATATAAATATTGAAAGTTATTTGAACATGGTTCTCAATAGCAAGACGGATCGGTTCAGGAACTTCAAACGTATTGAACCCAGAACACGAAGGAAGGATTATACAAACGCCCTCTCTTTTGAAGTATTTGACCCGCTTTGGATGCTTTCGCGGCAGTGGCAATTCGGTCGTTTCAAAGGTAACGATTGCGGTACGGCTGTAACTGCCAAAATCAAAACAAGCAAGCGACGATTAGACTGTATTTATCCCGGACGGGACATTGACGAATGTAGGGAATATTCGACCGATACGCCTATGGAATACGAAGTGGAGAAAATGAATAAACCTATAACGCCTTTTATCCGGATTGAATCAGCATTGTATTTCAAAAAATTGGCAGAAAACAAATTGAGCCATCTTTTTTTGGATAACTATAAAAAAATACTCTTTACCCAATTGATGGAACTATTTCCGCTCGATTCGTTTATTCCTGATACCGAGGAAAATGAGAGGGATATTGAGACATTGAAAACGGAACAAAATACCAACCTGAAACGCATGTATGCCCTATACGGTAAAAGAGTTTTCGATGGCTACAAACTGTTTATGGATCCGGAAAATGTAATTTTAACAAAATTACAATATACTCCGTTGTCAAGTTTTTTATCTGATCTTGTAAAAACTTATAAAGCGTGGTTTACAAAAAAATACCGGCCGGTTGAATATATAGAGGATAATTGCTGGAATGAGCAAAAATTAGGATATGAAACAGCCATGGGGGAAAATGGCAATATCTATGAAGCAGAAGACTATCATACAGGCAGACTCTCATGGTACTCTTTTGACGCTGTAGGAAATTTCTCGAAGAGCGGAGAGAAGGAAGAAAAATTATTTTCATATCTGCCTGTTCCGGCAGATTTTCCCGGAGCTCCTAATCGTCGATTGTGGGAATTTGAAGATCGGAGCGTTCAGTTCGGACATCAGACGAATGATGATTTCTCCCTTTTGGCAAACGCCGTGGTGATGCAATATGTCAGCATGTATGGAAACGACTGGATGATTACACCAATTGAAGCCGAAGCAGGTACAGCACTTAATGTGGAAGGTATTGTCGTTTTGGATACTTTCGGTGAAAGAATTTTTATTGATAGCTCAGCCGAACAGACGGATGGGCTTTCTCCTGATGTCGGGTTCACCGATAGGTGGAGCTTGTTTGGCACAACAAGAGTTGATGCGTATGAAACTATGGATTTCATGCCGCAGGGAGGATTGCTTTTTCCTCCAACCGTGAGGCGAACTGAAGAGAGTAAACCCATCGAAGAGGTTCAGTTTCTACGGGATGAAATGGCCAATATATTGTGGGGAGTGGAGACCATCATCAATGACGGTTGCGACGGCACCTTAATTGGGAGGGAACTCTCCGATGCCGTATTCTCGGTAGTGGATGCGCAAAAAAGGGAGACGGTTGAACATGAAGATCAATATGATTATTCTTTCCTCGTACAAAACAGGGTGCCTATCAACTGGATACCATTTATACCACAACAGATTGCAGGAGAGGTTCGGGAAATTATTTTCAGAAGAGGAAAAATGCCCATTTACTATCAAGGTAATTATTGGCCGGTTCGTCCCTCAACCGAATTGCTCAGGTATGCAAAAATCCATTTACGCAAACCCCTTCGCAAACATTCAAGCGGCTACATTCCTGTTAAGCGTAAAACTGGTGAAATGCCTCTAATCTCCATAATGCCTCTTTTCCCGGGCAGTTTTTTGTTAATAGATGAGAATCAACATTTGGATACGCACATGACAGACAAAAGGATTCCCCGTTTTATCAACGAAGAAGAAATAACCGGCTATGGAATCAAACTTGAAGCAACCGCACAAAGAACACGCTGGTTCCTCGGCAAAAGTTTTACCTGGCTTGGCGCCAAAAAGGTGGTCAGTCAATATCAGGCAAACAGCGGATTAATGTTTGATGAGCTGATAGAGAAAGAAAAGAATGACTCTGTGGATCAAAACAAAATAAATCGCGAAGAGATGTAAAACATTAAATAAATAGTAATGGTAAAAGCAATACATATCAACAGTACGAAACCTTTTCAGTTAAAGAATGAAGGCGTCCCTTTTTTTATATACGACTTTGACATTCTTTGTACCATTTTATCTGCTCTGATGTGGCGGAAGCACAACGGTTCAATCAAGCTTTATACAGACAAGATAGGTTATGAGTACTACGACTCTCTCAATCTTTTGGATTTATGGGATGGCGGGATAGACCTGAAGGTGGTTGAAAATATTCCCGATTCAATCAATCAGGAGATATTCTGGGCTGCTTCCAAGTTATTTGCACTGAAAAATGAGAAAGCGCCGGTAGCAATGATTGATACCGACTTGATTATATGGGGTAGCTTAAAGGCAGAGTTAGAGACTCGTTCAATCGCCGTGCTTCATAGAGAAGATTTGTATGAGCATGTTTATCTGCCGAATTACCATCTGAAAAAACGCAAAGGGTATAAATTTGATCCGGAATGGGATTGGGAAGAACGAGCTTGCTGTATGGCATTTGCCTATTTCAAAAACCAAAGTTTCAAACAATATTACTTAGATCGTTCCATTGACTTTATGATCGACAATCATGAATATCCTAAAGAGATGATTTCTCAAATGGTGTTTGCTGAACAGCGGATTATCTCCATGTGTGCTAAACAGAAGCAAATTCCCATCCATCATTTTCTGGACAATCCGTTTCAACAAGATAATACCATGTTTACTCATCTCTGGGGCGGAAAAGATATTGCCCGGAATGATCGGCAACAATGTAAAATACTTTGTAATGCGCTCCTGAATAAGATAGAGGAACACTTTCCTGAGTATCACGTGCGGGCGAGAGAAGCAATCAGTAAACTGGATTGAGCGAAGGGAAAAGCGATTCTTTTCCGAACATTTTTCTGAAATATTATACATGATGGATAAAGGAGTGAATTAGTACCTTATCTTTTAAATTGATGTATTTTTTGGCATAATATTCAAATACAATACGCCGGAACCAGCACCAGTTCTTTTATTTTCTGAGCTGTAATGATGGTTTCTTTTCCAATTTTAGTGAGGTAATATTTGTAGGAATTGGTTGCTTTTTTTATTAGCCCATGTATTCTCAACCGTTTGATTAGCCTGCTTATTTTCCCTGCATTAAAACCAAGCAGTTTTTGCATATCTTTGTTTCTGAAACCACTGATGTTAAACTCACCCCGCAGGATTGCGAGTAAAACAACCATATCGTCTTTGTTAAAAAAGTTAAACCCTTTGTAGTTTCTGTTGTTCTCGCT
>JACDJB010002944.1_pt1 | contig 11642 bp, 19 predicted proteins | sample 7454121 | NCBI WGS metagenome assembly JACDJB01 (sample SAMN14253290, study PRJNA609438) | sludge metagenome | isolation source: sludge after 25d culture with pyrite | collected 2018-12-20 | reverse complement strand
TCGTTTGCCATGCGGGTAGGGGGTCGGTCGGGTCGAGAGCGGCAACGTCCCCGGATTGGACCCGACCTTCGGTAGTTCCACCAACGAGAAGGAACCGGTCATCGGCCCAGACCGCGTTGGCGCCGATCGTGGCAGGAACGGCGCCGTTCACGGCTGATTCTGGGGGCAGCGAAGCCCAGGTCTTGCTTGTCAGGTCGAGGATCGCCCCGTCGCGGAGTGCGACGCCGTCTTCGCCGGTGCCGCCCCATACCAGGACCCACCGGTCGGATCCGGCAACGGTGGCACCCTCCCTAGGTGCGAGCGGCGGCGGCGGGAGCGTTTCCCACGGCACCGGTAGCCGACTCCCGTTGTAAATGCTGGTGGGGCTGCCGGGTTCGTCGCGGCCGGGGGCCGACGAGGCAGGGGTGTGTTGAGGCTCGTCGGTCTGCACGCGACTCTCGCCGTTTCGATTGAAGAGAAGGACCACCGACCCGGCCATGACCAGGATCCCGGCGGCTGCCAGGAGAAGCCGACGGGTTCTGGGCGGCCGATTGTCGGGAGCGCCGTCGGCTGGAGCGCTTCCGGTGACCTCATCGAGACCGATCGGGGGCGCCTGGGCCTCCACCAGGTTTTTGATTCGTTCGTCAAACGAGGGGTTCATGGTCGACTCCAAGGTGATTGCGTAGTTGCTCCAGGCCTCGCCGCAGATGGGCCGCTACGGTTGAGGGTGAAATGTCGTCCAGTTCGCCGACCTCGCGCAGCGTCCAGCCGTAGCCCGACACCAACACCACCGCCGTTCGCTGCCGGTCGGTCAACTCCGACAGCCCGGCGGCCAGCTCCGGTTCCACCTCGGGCACCCGGAAACTGTTCGGCTCGAGCCATCCATCCTTGCGTTGCCGGGTGCGACTGACACCGACCCGGTACAGGTAGCTCACCGGTGAGGTGAGGCCGAGGACGCGGCCCCAATGCTCGAATGCCCAAGTCAACGCCTCCGCAGATGCGTCGCGGCCCCGGTCGGGTCCCAACGACGCAACCAGAGCCGGTCGCAGGCGCGGTTCGACAGAACGAAAGAACTCCTCGAACTCATCGTGTGGTGCCTTGTCGCCCATGGTCGTTGCACACTCCCTACCCGTAGTGAGCAGCGACAGCACCAGCCACGCGAGTCGGTCCATCATCGCGGCTGCGCCTCGGTCTATGTCGCAAGCGAGCCAGCCGCTTGAATGAACCGCAGCGGGAAAGTCTCAAGGCGACAGATTTCTGGACGGCCCGTGAACGTCTCAGGAGAGGTGACCGACGCTTCGCATCCATCAGATCTGAGTCACGGTAAGGAACGCTACCGGGACTCAAAAACGTTCGTTTGTGAGACACCCCTAGCCAAGCGTTAGCTGGGCTGCAGAGTGTGACAAGGCCTAATGGGGCCAGCGAACTGGCGACCGCCTGAGTCGGCGACTGACCCTCGCCGGCGCTCAGCAGTCGACGTACGTGGTCCGCTGCCCCTTGCCGCAGCTTCCACAGGGGGGAAGCGTGTCGTCCTGATTGTCTAGTACAACCGACCAATCGCAGTTGGTACAGCAGTACTTGCCTTTGCCGGGTTTCTCACCGATATCATGTGAGGCCATTGGTGCAGTATCGCATGGCTCGCCCCGGGGCGCCGGGGGTTACCGCCGGTGGGTGATGGTCGTCATGACCAGGTATGAGATCTCGACGCCGCCAGTCGGCGGAGTACGTCAAGATCAGCATCTGGCAAACACGAGACGACGAAGGCTGCGCCTGGCATCCGGTGGCACGCTGGACGATCTCGACCGATCAGCTGTAAGCGTCCAAAACGATCAAACCCCGAGGCGTACCTTGCGGCAGGGGCCTCGGGGAGTTCTCTGCCATCATAACCGTGATGCCACCAGCGCAGCCAGGACACCTCCAAACGATCCAGGAGTACCTCTCTCCGGCGCGGTTCCAGCCGTACCTTGACGCGTGCGACAACGACCCGCAGCTGGCCCTAGAACTCTACGAGTGGAACGTCGCGATTTCTGCCGCCTTCTGGGAGGTCATCGCGTTAGTTGAGGTGACCATGCGTAACGCGATGCACGATCGCCTCACGGAGGCCTACGACGACCGTTGGTACGACAACCAGTCCATCCTTGACGATCGCTCGCTCGAAGCAGTCGGCATCGCAAAGAGCCGTGCCCGACGGGGTTTACCAGCCGGAGCTGCCCCGACCCCCGGCAAGGTCGTCGGCGAGATGAGCTTTGGCAACTGGGTAGCCCTGCTCGATCGTGGTGGGGACTCGACCCATGAAGGATGCAGGCTGCGTTACCACGACACCCTGTGGCTACCGGCTCTTCGGTATGCCTTCCCTTCAGGGCTCGGCCACCAACGGAAAACCAATCAAGGGCTGCGGACCGTTCAGACCCTTCGAAACCGCATCGGACATCACGAACCGATCTTCAAGAAACCGTTCAAGGACACCCGACTTAGCCTCGCCGGCCTCCACCAGCATTGCCTAGATGTGACCGGGTGGATCTCTGCTGATCTCTCCACCTGGGTGACCAACACAAGCCGCGTCCCGACTGTCCTCGCTAGCAGGCCCCCCATCGCAAATCCCTAACGGCACCAGCGTCGTTGCCTGGCGTGCCGGTATCGGTGGGACGAGTGACTCGACGATGAGCCCCACCCGATCGCGCTCGGTGCGGACCCGGAGTTCCCCGGTGTTCGCCCCAGCAGCTCGTCGACGCACCCCTACGGCGTTGGGAAGGCCCGCAGGGTCAAGGTGACCACCCCCCCAGGATGATGACTACTCCGGTTGCAGTGAGAGCACCACCTGTTCCATGCCTGGATCGCCCGGCCGTCGTTCAACCAAGGAACAGCGGTTCGGGCAGCGAGCGCTGCGTCCAACGCTGAGTCGTATCGGGCCGACGAGAATCCACCGACGATGGTCCACCGGCCACCGTCTTCGGATTCGGAGCGCAGGTGCTCAAAGCCGAAGCCGCCCGCTGGATCCTCGAAGAGATCGACACACAACGTCCCGTCATCGAACGGGATGCTCTCGAGCACGATCCATCCTCGATGGTTGACCCGTCTACCCATCGCCCAGACGGTACCTCGACCACGGACCTCACAGAACCTATCGATGCCTCCGCCGGACAGACCGGGAGCCCTGTCCGCCCCGCGCGTCGCTGGGCTGTCCCGAACCCTGAAATGGGGCGAGCTGCTTCAGCCTTCCCAGAACGACGAACCCGGCTGGGGCTTGATGCCTTCTCCGTCTATCTCGAGCGAGATACGAAACTTCGGGGACATCAAACCGGTCGGCTCGGTCGTCACAACGCAGTGGGAACCTTCAAGTTCGAACACCTGGGACGATCGCCAGCGCATCGGAATGATGCTCTCGTGGCGTTGTTGTCCGTCGACGAACACTTCACGGCGTCCACCCCAGTACGTCCAGTCAAGCCGGACGATGTGGTCCTCACCCTTGAGCTGAAACTTCCACGTTTTGTGCTCCACGTGTCGCAGTGTGCCCAGGCCGGAGTACGACCAAACTTCGCCTACTACCAGGCGACGGAAGATCGCTCAGCCCAGCTGGGTCAGAGATCAGCGCTCCTCGATGGCGCTCGCTAGCCACTCGGCAGGACAGGCAGCGATGCATTCGACCGTCTCGAATACGGTATTTGAGAGGCCGATTCGGGCCGGTGAGCGTTATGAGGCGCCCCTCACTTGACCGGCGGCGTCCGACTTCGCCGGTTGCCGAGTGGGTGGTGGCGCGCTTCGAGCGCGATCATCGAGCGGGTGCCGGCCGTTCGGGGAAGTTGCCCAGTTCCGGACAACGGGCGGCCGATGTCGGCAGCAAGTTGAACATGCATCGAGGCGATCGGTTCGCGCTCCGAATGGGCGCCACCCGGGATGCCACTGGCTACCTCCGCTGAGGACGCTGATCAGGAGCCTGGAAGTCGTTCAAAGCGTTGGCGAGCGCCTTGGCGGGTAATGCCAAGCTGCGCTCCGATGACCCTCCACGATGCTCCTTCGCGCCGGGCGAGCAGGGCGGCTGAGTTGATTCGGTCGACGGCATCCTGGCGTGCCGCTGCCGCCGCGCGGAGCTCCGCGAGTGCACCTCCGCCACCGACGACGTAGCCATCCTCGGGTGCGTCGTCGAACGCTTCGACGATTGACGCTGCTTCTTCATCGGTGAGGTTTCTTGGGTGCTTGGATGTCTTCATCGAGGGTCACCTCCTGGAGGGCCAATCAGTTTCAGATACTTACGTCGGGCCGGCATGGCGTGGATCACGTAGTCACGTTCTCCTGCTTGGAGCACGCCGACCTCGAGGAGCGCAGCCTGGCGATCCGGGCGGACCAACATGGTGAAGTCAGGCTGATCTGGATGGCTGATCCACCCAAGAGCGTGGTCGATTGCATGGTCGATGTCGTCGTCGGAGATGCCGTGCTTGCGAGCACTTGCCAGTATCTCCACAGCGACAACCCTAGTTGCCACCAGCCCGGCTGACAATAGAAGTTGTCAGCTCGGGAACGTCCGCCGGACAACCTGACCGCACACAGCCCATCTGACCGCCCAGAATCACCTGGCGGGCGCCGCCTTGTCCACTCAGGAACGGCCCTGGTGCGGCGCCGCATAATCCCGGACGAGCCCGTCGAATACGGGGCGCATGTTGTCGTGCGCCAGTTGAAAGGGACCGGGCTGCGCCAGCTGCAGGGGACCAGCTCAGCGGGACCGCACACATTCAGGTAGCCGAGCTGACTCTCGGGATCGCTCCACCCATCCTGGCCGTTGAGAGTGCCATGCCCTACGCCGATTTCCGTCGAAGCACCGCCACCCATGCCGCAACTACCAGCGCAGCGGCGACGGCGCCGAGCCAGGGAGCAACCGTTCTCGACTCTTCTGCGTTTGGCTGGTCTTGGACGGCCGTCGTTGACCCCGGTGGCGGCGAAGCCGGTTTGGGCTCGGTGGTGGATGGGGGCGTGATTGCCGGTGCGTCGCTGATCCGAAGCGTCGGTTCAACGTAGGGAATGTACGGAGCGGCCCCGGTATGCCGTGCGTTCAGTTGGGCCTCGCCCGGCGATGCGTCCGCTGGGACCACCATCTGCTTTTCAAATCCGTACTGGTTGTCGGCGTCAACGGTCCCCAGCACCCATTCTGTGTCGCCCTGGGTGAGGACGATCTCGATATCGGTCGCTGGGCGACCTAGCACCCCTTCGCCGTTTGGTGGCGGTCCGGTGTCGTAGCAGTTGTCACCCCACGCTTCGCCGGTCACCGTCACTTCGCCACCTCGATCCACATCCTGAGGGCTGAACGACATTGACGGGCCCGGACAGTCGGCGGATGCCGGGGGTGCGGAAACCAGACCGGCAGCCATCATCCCGACAAAGAAGGCGAACACGCCAAGACGGCGTTTGCTAGGTACGGCGCTACTGGTCATCGCAGGCATCCTTTCCTGGAAGCAGCGTCCGGACCACCAATACTCGCTGCTCGTCCCGTACGCCCTGGTCGATCAGCCCGAGCGGGGTGGGCCAGGTTCCAGCTACAGCCGAGTGGGTCATGGGCTGGTCGGCGGTGGCGGAGCACCCGCCGAGCACCCCCGCCGCCACGACAGCGGCGGTCACCCGCCCCGACAGCACAGGTACGCGGGCGTGACGGTCTCCGACTCGTTGCAGCGATCCCATACTTACTCCGACGCCCGCCGAGCCGTTCGAGTTCCCCAGAACCTGTTCGATTCCAGACTTGGAGCCCAGCTGACGCCGACGAAGCGAAGCAAGTGAAGAGCCCACGCATAACGACAGCGCATAGTCACGCCGTGGAGTGCCAACGAGCCACTCGGTATCGGCCCCAGTCGCACGCTGCATAATCCCGGTCAAAGGCGGCCGAAAGCGCCGACACTGCAGCGCGGTGTTCTCGTGCCGCGATCTCGCTCGAGGCCCTGGTTGTGGGGAGCATCCGCTCTCAAGTTGTTGATCGCTAGCGGGGCGTAGACTGGTTGCCGGGCTCCGGCGCCCGAGCCGGAGCCGCAGAGATGACAAAGAAGAATCGGGACAAGCGGGCTTTGCTCTTCGACTTCTTCGGAACGCTGGTCGAGTATGAGCCCGACCGGACCCGGCTCGGATACCCCGACACCCACGAACTGGCGGTGTCGCTCGGGTTCCAGTCCGATCACGACTCACTTCTTCAGACCTGGGACGAGGCGTCGATGGCTCTCGAACGAGCCGCTCGACTGACCTTGCGTGAGTTCTCGATGTCGGATGCCGCAGCTGCGTTCGCGGACGCAGCCGACCTAGAACCGGCACCTGAGGACGTCGATCGGCTGGGCGTGTCCTTCGTCAACGAGTGGGCCAGACACATCCAACCCGTCCCGGGCGCAAGCGAGATGATCCGGCGGTTGGCGGCGACGTGGTCGATCGCGGTCGTGTCGAATACTCATGACGTCGGGATGGTTCCGAGGATGCTGGGGGAGATGGCGATCGACGTTGAGGTGTCGGCGGTGGTGCTGTCGGTCCAGCACGGGTGGATGAAGCCACACCAATCGATTTACCGGGCGGCGCTCGAACGCGTCGGCTGCCGTGCCGATGAAGCGGTGTTCATTGGTGACAGCCACCAGGCCGACTACCTCGGCCCAACCACGGCTGGGATGGGTGCGTTCCTGATCGACCCAGGACGTGCGCACTCAGTGCCCGAAGAGCACCGGCTGTCAACCGTCTGCGACGTCGAGAAGATTCTCGACGTGAAAATTCGCTAGCCAGTTGCCTCGAAGGTCTCGATGTTGGTGCGCCCGGTCGCAGCCGGTCACCCCATTGGGCCTCAAGGTGGACGGGTCTGTCAGCCAGCGATCCACGCCTGCGCATATCTACACCACATAATCTCTGATTCTGCATGTGCCGAGCCCGCACTACTGCCGCCCTCTTGGGGCACCCGATAACGCCGCCACCGGTCGCCGGGTGGGCGTTTCTGGGTGTTGGTGCGGGTTGGTGGTGGGAGGGTTGATCCCGCCTCTTTGGGAGGCTGGATCACCAAGGAGGCCATCATGGCCGATACCAACTACACCCACGCGCTACCCGCCGAGATCGTCCAACCTGAGGACCCGCTCCTGGTGTCCGGACGAGTCGCCGTCGCGGCTTTCCTGGCTGGCTACTCCAGTGGCACACGTGTCAGCTACACCACCGACCTGCGGATCTTCGCCGGGTGGTGCCACGACCACGATCTCAACCTCTTCAACCTCAAACGCGCACACCTTGAGCTGTTCGGCCGGTGGATGGAACAGGAAGGCCGGATGGCCTCCACGATCGCCCGACGCCTGTCGACGTTGTCGTCGTTCTACAAGTACTGCCAGATCGAAGACACCATCACGAAGAACCCAGCAGCCAACATCCGTCGACCCAAGGTTGACTGCGAGTCCCGCACCCTTGGCCTCGACCGCAACGAACTCAGTGCCCTGCTGGTCCAGGCAGGTCTCGGGGACCTCCGAGACGGTGCCCTCATAACCTTGCCTTGTTGGCGCTCAACGGGCTGAGAATCTCCGAAGCGCTCAACGCCGACATCGAGGACCTGTCGACCGAACGCGGCCACCGAACCCTCGCAATCGTGCGCAAAGGCTCCAAGCACGTCACCATCCCCATCGCACCACGCACCGGCAGGGCACTCGACCTCTACATCGGTGACCGGACGATGGGGCCGATCTTTCTCGACGTCCAGGAAGCAGCCAGTCACGCCGACCCGAGAACCACGATGCGCTACGACCGGGCCAGGCGCAGCCTCGACCGGCACGCCACCTACATCGTGTCCACCTTCGTCGCCGGAGCCACCCGCCAAAGCTGACGAACCCAACGATCCGCAAGCAGTACCGAACGAGATCGCTGGGACCGAAGCTGCGCCTGGCCGGGTGAGGCTACGCGGAGAGCTTGGCGGCGTATTTGCGTTGCGCCGCCTGCTTAGAGACACCCAGCATCGCTCCGATTTCGGACCAGGAACGATCGGCTTCTCGAGCGCTGCGAATCGCGTCCAGCAGTGCGGTGTCGACACCGTCTCGCTGTTCAACCAACTCCGCGATCGCCCGAAGAGCCGCAGTCCGGGCCTCGACCAGATCGTTGACGTCCACCTTCTCGGCCCATCGCTCGAGGGCGTCGGCTCGGTGTGCTCGTGTCGTCGTCATGGCGTCCACCAGCCTTTCAGGAACTTGGACCGTGCTCGCATTGCGTGAATGATCGCAACTCCATCTGTATCGTCGACGACCCCGACTTCAGGTGGCTCAGCGTTCGAGGATGGCCCGATGAACATCGTGACATCAGGATCATCGGTCTCGAATCCTCGCCAGTGGTGTCGAAGTGCGTGGAGCATGTCGTCATCGGAGACACCGTGCTTGCGAGCGCCCGCCTCGATGTCCACCCGTTCACACTAGGCACTCGAATGACCGTCGTCAACATCTGTTGACCCGCAGATGCTCAGTCGAATGCCCGGCTTCGACCAGCAATCCGACCAGGACCGGTGAGACGTTCTGGTCGAGCAGAAACCTCACGCCAAGAGGAGAGGCAACTGGCGTTCCTGCACGGCGAGCCCTGCGAACTTGAGCGCTTCGACGATGTCTTCGGGCTCAAGATCAGGGTGCTCAGCGAGGATCTCGTCGTTGGCCAGGCCATCGGCAACCAACGCGATGACCGTGGCCACGGGAAATCGCATCCCTCGTATGCAAGGCACGCCAGCCATGACGGCCGGGTCTGAAGTGATCCTGGTGAAGACCATCCTCAGTGATCCTGGTGAAGACCATCCTCTCAGGCTACTCCGACCTTCGCGCCCAGGGCCCCGCGCCAGGACGGAAGGCTCGATGCCCAGGTCAGAGACAGTCACTCTGGCGACGGTGCCGCCCCTCTTCCGGCAAAAGCGCGCTGGCGTAGCGGCGACGGCGTCCACCGGGGGGTGCTCGTCAACGCTCAACGGGATGTCCGCCAGCAGGAACGAAGGGTGCCACAGTTCGGCCCTTATGCCGTGCCGCAGTTTCACTGGCAAACGCCCGTCAGGACCTGACACCGCACAGTTTCCGGTACGCATTGATCGACGTGGCGTCAGACTTTCCCAGTCAGTGCCGAGCACGACCGACCGCCGTCAGGCCGGACGAGGTTCCCAGGTCATGGCGTCGTCAACGCGACGGAGATTCCGATCGCCTGAGCGGCCGCTCCGAGTTTGCGATCGCCCGTCACGAGGGCTAGTTCTCCATCGTTGGCGAGCGCCGCCGAGGCAAGGTGTACTGCGTCGTAGCCTCGGAGCCCGTGGGCCTGTGCGAGATCGCCTGCGGATGCCGCTAGCTCGGCTGATAGCTCGATGTAGCCGATCTCTAGGGCGATCGAGTCCAGGTCGTCTACAGCTTGTTCCAACCCCGCGACGGTCAATCGACTCATTCGTCGAGCCTGGGCCAGCGCTGCTCGCGCTTCGGGATAGATCAGGCGCGTGCTGATGACGCGCGTCGCTTCGTTCCACAATCGGCCACACGTCGATGATGCAGGTTCGCTGACCACAAGCGGAACGAGCGCTGACGTGTCGAAGTATGCAATCACCGACGCTGCTCAGCGACTAGGTCGCTCACGGTTCCGCTGCCGCGCACGGGCGGAGCGGTGCGTGGGCGCTTTTCGTGAACTGGCGGCGAAATCAGACCTTCGCTGATGAGGCGGTCGATCGGGCGCTGCTCGTCGAGCGGCACGAGACGGGCTACGGCCTTGCCGTGGTCAGTCACGGTCACATCATGGCCGTCCCGCACGATGCTGAGATAGCGACTGAGGTTGTCTCTGAGTTCTCTCACGCCGGCTTCCACCCCGCGATTATGGCGCTTTTCAGAGAGCAAATCTAGCCACATGTGGTGAAGGGCCACGGGCCGCTGTTCCGAGTTGCCGAGCCTGCCCAGCGGCCGCAGGCAAAGCGATTGCTGCTGCGTCGGTGATCCGCTCGACAACGCTCTGCACAGCCCAACGGGCGAGTGGGAAGCCGTGCTGGAGAACCCCGCCCCCCGCCAGGATCGGCGGAGCAGGGATGGTTGCAACCCAGCGAACCTTGTCATCGTTGCGGCCGGCCCTCAGTGACGGGAGGCAAAGGTCCTTGGCGAGCGCCCCCGCCGAACCAGATCGGCTCATCCCGTTGGGCGATGGCCACCGAATAGCCGACCACCTGGTTCTTGGCCGCCCTTGGCGAACCTCGGCCGTCGTATCGCCGCTCACCCGGCTTGAACCACGTCGTAACGGCTGAAGCGCAGCTCGGTGGTCCAGCGACAGCAGCGGTAGGAGGCCGCTCCCAAGCGGCCGGGAGAAGATCTCGCCCGTCCGGACACAGGCGGCGCTACGCTGCGCCGTAGCCCATTTAGGTGACCGATGACACGGACCCGTCACCGGCACCGGGCCCACCAGGGGAACCACATGAACTCGACCACGCAGGCCCAGACCAGTCGACCGCTGGCCCGACGAATCGCCATCGCAGCTGCCGCCGCCGTACTGGCGCTGCTCGGCATCACGACGCTCGAACACGCACGAGCGGGCGCGCAGGACGTCGACCCGCTGGTCATCCTGGTCAGCAACGACGACGGCATCGGCGCCGACGGCATCGACGCGTTGGTCGAGGCGCTGCGCGCCCGGCCCGACACCACGCTGGTGGTGTCCGCCCCGGCGACCAACCAGAGCGGCAAGGGCGACTCGACCACACCGGGTGGAGCGCCGGGCGCACCGGGCACAACCGAGAGCGGCTTCGCCGGCACTGCGGTGGCCGGCACCCCGGCTGACTCGGTGCAGTACGCCCTCGACAACCCAGGCCCGGCGGGGACGCCCGACCTGGTGATGACCGGCAGTAACGACGGTCAGAACATCGGCTTCCTGGCCCCGATCTCCGGCACGGTCGGCGCCGCCCAGACCGGCGCACGTGCAGGCATTCCCGCCCTCGCCGTCTCGCAGGGTCTCGGGGACCCGCCGGACTTCCCGGCGTCGGTCGGCGCCGCCATCGACTGGCTGGACGCCCACGAGGCCGCGCTGCGCGACGGCACCGAGCCGGTGCAGGTCTCCAGCTTCAACGCCCCGACCTGCACCGACGGCAACGTCCGAGGCGTCGTCGAGGTGACCAACGACCTCAACCCGGACGCCAACGTCGGCCTCCAGGACTGCACCTCCACCCTGGAGAACCCCACGACCGACGTCGAGGCGTTCAACAACGGCTTCATCTCGCTGACGATCCTGCCCAACGACTTCCCCGACGCCGAGGAGCCGACGACGACCACGACGGTGCCGCCGTCGGCCGACGAGGCCCCCTCGTCCGCCAACGAGGCTCCGTCCGCTGCGGCAACTCCCCTGGCACCGGCCTTTACCGGCTGAGCCGCTCGGCCGAGACGCCGGCGACGTGGATCCAGCCCTCGCGACGGGCGGCTGGTAGGTCGGCCTCCGGAGGCGGCGTTCCCCGTCCGGTGGCCACGGCCCGGGCCACCAGCGCACAGATCAGCGCATCCAGGCGATCGTCGGAGCCCACCATCGCCTCACGCACCTCGGTGCTGAACGACAGCGTCGGCAGTGCTGCGACCAGCCTGGCGACCAGGTCCACCCTCAGCTCCCGTCCCGGCGCGCCCTTGTAGCCCCGGGAAGGCCAGCCCCAGGCGGCCAGGGCCCAGGCCGGGTACGTCTCGGCGACTGCGCCGTCTCCGCCGGAGCGG